>BNJU01001811.1_pt1 | contig 108338 bp, 143 predicted proteins | sample 8539281 | NCBI WGS metagenome assembly BNJU01 (sample SAMD00202456, study PRJDB9452) | human saliva metagenome | isolation source: human saliva | place: Japan
TACCGTGAAGGCGTTTAAAGGAAAGAGATATGACTATCTCCTGCCGATGCATACTGCAAAATTGATACTGCGATAAAGGTAATGGCAGTTACTAAAACTATGCCATAAAGCAAGTTCCACCACAAGCATGCATAGTATGCACCTTATACCTGCGATTGCAGAACCGTTTAATAAGTTTTTGCAGGTATTTTGTTAACTTAAATAACTTAGCTGAAAGCTTGCCCCGAGCAACAGTTGAACCTGTAAATGCAACCGCACCGATAGCAATAGTAAGTCCAAGTGATGTCAGTAAATGCATCTGTCTTCTTTCATCTGTTGAGCATATACTGAGCAATGGCTACAAGAAGAGAGAAGAATACACCGAAAGCCGTTAAAGAGGCTACAAGTTCAGGCATGCCTGTTTCAACCTTCTTTGACCATACCAACTTAATTCCACCACAAGTATTGCTAAGATATAAAATATCAATTTTTTTGAATATCATTCAAGAACAGTACATCTTTCACACATTACGGTTACGGTTGCTATAAGCATACCTACCAGCTGACATAAAGTTTTCCTTTCTCTGCTGTTTCCGCCTTACCGAAGCTTGATACCTCTGATAAAGAAGATGCAGGCTATCATATAGCAAAACCATTATTATGCTGTTCATTTTAATCCTCCTTATTCTGCCCATTGTTCTTTTTCTTAAACATACCAGCATTCTGTCTGTTACCATCTTGCCACTTCTCGATTACATTGATAGTAGCAAATACAATGGCAAGAGACCAAGAGCTATACCTAGGTCCCTCTATATTCAGGCTGTAACTGTTATCGCGCAACTGTGTTATACCTGAAATTGCGTTGGTTCCTGACGCATAAGCGGTGTATGGAGCTGTGATGGCACTTTTACGTCAGCTCAACACGAGGAAACCTGCAATTACAAATACGAATATAAGCATTATCATAATCTGTATTTCCTTTCTTTATACGAATCTCTCGTGAATTATTTTTCCGTTCTGAGTTAAGAGACAGCCCTTCATATCTCATCTTCAAAGATTAACTACAGCTCATTTCTTCTCCTTGTCGTGAAATGAGTTAAAAATGCACTGATATTACCTGAAAGCATAAGAGAAGCATCAAAAGGCCACCTGTCTCTCAAAGCAGGTCTCCCGACACAATGGTTACTCCATTTTCGGTAACTTCATTCTCAAAAAGCTGAGAGCCTTCCCACGTACCACTGTTGGAAACAGCCATGTCCACTACAATGGAGCCCGGGCTGCATACGGTCAAGCACATCCTTCTTTATGAGAACAGGCGCTTTTCTGCCAAATACCTTAGCAGTGTGTAATAACCACATTGCCTTCTCACTTTATGCCCTTTGCCTGTGCTTCCTGCTGCTTCTGCTATCTGTTTCAGGTGTAAGCTCTTGCCATAACCCTGTTCAGTCTGTCCCATTTCACCAGGTCAATCTTTACAAAGTTCGCTCCAGACTCCTTACCTGCTCCTCAACCACAGGCTCTTGTATCAAAGGCATCTGCCCTTGCACCGAGACGCTTATGCAGTAGCTATGGCCTGAAGTCCGCAACTCCAACACCTATAATAAATACCTTGGCAGGAGAAATAGTTCCCTGCAAGGCGTCATCATCATAGGGAAGATCTTTAGGAAGCTTTCAGCTGCCGCGTGCAGTACACCACATAGCCTGCAAGAGAAGCCTGAGAGCTGTCACATCCATCTTCTGTGCAAGGTGGTTCTTGGTATCATTTCAAAGCAAACTGCCTGATATACCCTCACTATGCAAACTGTTGCCAGACTCTTTTTCATTAAACGGATCTAAAGTAGCTCAGATGCAGGGTATCCTTCTTGATCCCTCAATACTTTCCAGGCTTTAATATACGTACAACTATCTCGCTGTCAGCGTATCCGGCCTCATTGACCGCACAATCTCTGCCTTGCTTCATAAGCCTCGTCTGAAAAACCTGATTTAAGTCCGCTCACGCTAACAACTTGAGGAAAATCCCATTCGATAAGCTTCTTGATATCGAGCAGGTACCATAGCTGCTCTGGTTTCCAGGCATCAGATTCTTTACAAATCAATACCTTCTTCATCTTTTGTCCTTTCTTAAGTTTGGTTTTCCTGTTGTTGTCAGTATACAGTATTACATTGTACATTTCAACCAAAATTCTTTATTTTTATTGCGAAAAAAAAAATTATATATCATTATTTTATATTAAATATCCAAAGTGTATTGTATAAAATAAGTGAATATTTGTGAATATTTGATACATATTTTATCACTTTTATTACTTCTATAGTATAGATAAAATCCGTTACAGGTTTTGTTTTTTTTTCATGTCTTGACTTCCCATAACTGCAAAATTTTATATCTAGCTGAGAACCTTCGTAATGGGTACATTTTGCAGCATATTGTGAAAGGTGACAATATAATTAATCTTTTATTTCAGTCTTTTGTTATTATAATAAGTTAATAATATGCAGGCAAGCTATTTTAGAAGTGCTGCGTGGATTGCGGACCAATTTTGAAATAATACTAAACCATCAGAGATGACCTGTATTTATAAAGTTTAACTGTTTTGCAGGAAATACTGAATCAACTGAAATCTGTCTCTTTCAGGGGTAAGATTTAACAAGATGGCTTTTCTTCTCTCCAACAGAGCATATAGACATAGTTATCTCTTGCCTGTGGATGATCTCGTACTTCCTTAAATGCTTGAAAATCAAGCCAGCGTCTACCAGCCTTGACTGACTGATTACAGGAAATGTATACAGAGTTATTAAGGAAGTTTCTTGGGTATAAAGGCTAAGACAGCTAATTTCAGCATCAAGATATTGGATGAAAAATAATTATAAGAGATTTGAACTCGAAAGCGGTAATCTCATTCTAGGCACCAGCGAAGATTATGCTCTAATGTAGCAATTTTTATAAGAGGAATTACGATTATCTCTATCCAAATGGGAGCCAAATCTAAATGATAAATTCCTTTCCTTAGGGCAATGGAAATGTTTATGAAGGCTGATGAAGAATATGCCTCCTTGGAAACGATGTAAAACCTAGTTTCTTTTAAGAACTCGCCTGAGAGGGTAGTGGCGGCGTTAATTTCAGGATATAAAAAGGGTGCTTTCAAATCCTGCAAATAGGCTATAAGATAGATGAGAATTTTCAGGGCTCAGGCTAACCAAAGAAGCTGCACTGTGCTGTCTCCCCTCTATATTCCACAGATGAAAAGCTGCACAGGGTAGGGCTCTTATTGCAGTAGACAATCTTCCCTCCATGGACTTTCCAGAAGTCTTGGCACACAAAGGAGGGGTGTAGAAGTTGCCCTGATAACCCAGAGACTGGAAGGACTGTTTTCAAGTATTCATGATAGAGGTCGGGACTGTGATAACAGCAGTCCCTTTTGAAAGGTATCAAGGGACATAAACAAAATGATAAATTTTATATCTTCTCTGTTTCTCTCTTGATTAGCTTTAGTATTTTTATCCTTGTATGTTCCCTCTGTACCTTGCTTGAAATGTAGGTTTACGAGTATATTTTGTCTTTTCCAATATCCATTATTAACTGTTTATGTTGTGATTCTTTTTATTACTCTTTTTCTTCTTCCATAAGTCCTCCTTTCCGTTTTTAGGCAAAGAAAAAACAGTAAACCTTTTTCGATTTACTGTTCTGTGTTTATCAAACTATAAATTTACAAGTGTGTATTTCTTGATTCTGAGTTACTATTCATTATCCAATGAACTTCAAATTAAATTTAGCACCATTAAAATTGAACAAACAAAAGTCACATAACTATATCTGTAAAATGTGCAAAAGTAATGAATAGATTTGAATATCAAAAAAAATACTAATTGGTAAAGTGCAAAGCGCAGAATCAGTACCGGTATATATCTTCTTATCCTGAGACTTTGTATTATATGATTACTAAATGTATTACAAAAGCAATAAATACCCTATCAAATTATATAAATTTCTAGTATGCTTATATATTACTACAATACATAATATATATTCTTCAAGAACAGCTGTTGCAAAACCTTCACTACTAAAATTATAACATAATTTTTCAAGCGTACTATATTTTTTATAAATCAAATTCTTTTCAAACCATAACCTAAAACCTTAACCTTTCTTCCATTTCATAGATCACATAAGAAACAATAAGAGAATAGCAAAACACTCTTTCCATTTTATCCCTAAAACACGAATTTGTTTGTCTACATCAATTAATATTATTTTTGCTCCTTTCTAGTTTTATTATTTTCTGTCCCTATGAGGTTTTAACCCCGCTTACTGTATTTTATGTTAACTTAGTTTACGGCAAGCTGTACTTCTCTCTCTTGCCTTAGCTTCTTCCTGCTGCCTCTTGATGCTAACCTAGTAATGTGAGTAAAGATACACCTCATCAACTTAGCGCAAGGCTGAAACTCCTATCCTGAACTTCATTTTTGGAATGAATCATATTACTATTTACCTTGAGCATACACAAACCCGAGAGGTGCACGTACATGTGTGCTGTTTGCTGTCAGCCTTGGGTCGAGGGGTGTTGAATCTACACCCTCCACACTGCAAGTTGCCTGTCTTAGAAAGCTTAAGTGATCTGTCTCACCGCCTGGTCAAGCCTGATGTAGACTCAATGTCCAAGATAATTTGCCATAGACCCTATCCTCCAATTCACTGTTTGGCCGCATTTCTTAAATGTTGCTTCTGACTTCATCCATTGAAACTCCAATACCTCCATTTCTATTTCAGCTACATCACATATTTTATGTTCTCCTGAATTATTCCTTTCTCCTCTAAAGGTACAGGAGAGAGGTAGGAAGTCCGTTTCAAACACTCTGCCCGCCAAAGCGATAACGCTGTTTGCTTGGTTTTCTTGGCATTCTTAGTGTAACTACACGCGCCTGTCCTGTATAAACCCTGAGTTTTACACGATCTCTCAACCATCTCAGCCGAATAAGAATAGCAGTGGATGTCTCTTCTGCAATAGCGAAATCCTTTAGTTAGCAGTATCCTCAGCCGCATCCTGCTATGAATCGCAACAGACATTCGCTCTTTTGCAGAGTTCAGGCTCTTCATAAACCAGTGCTTTCTGCCTCTTTCTTACTTCTTCGTTTTCTTCTTCTCTTTCAAGTAGTCAAGACCGATTTCACCTATTGCTGCCACCTACTTCTGCAATCTCCCTAAGCCTCTTAGAGCCTCTTCGTCAGACAGGTCTTTTAGACTGTCTACATCATCAGGATGTACTCCAACTGCCTGAAAACTCTATCAAATTCCTCAGCCAAGCTAACTGAGTTTTCACTGGTCATAAAATCGGCATCAATGTCCCGGTTATGTATGAAATGTCAGACGAGGCAGACTCTATCAGCTCTTTTCTATCCTCATCATACCAGTCATCATCATAGTGACGTGAGTTTCAAATGTTTTATATTCAATTCGGTCTCAATTTCTATTATCAGTCGTAGTTTTTACATGGACCTCCTTAGCAGGCAAATCCCGTCGCCCGCCCAGCATTTTACATAGTCTTCATAGCCGTTGACATAGTTTAGGATTGGTATAACCTTTATCTCTAAAGTTGATACCTGACCGGATCTGTGCCATGATAACACGCTAAATACCTACTATCTTTATCAGCTCTTTTGGTCAAATAATCAAGCATTTTACACCATTATCTGTAAGGGCATATTTATAGCATTTTCTATGACCTACCTCATAGTCTGCCTCATCTCTAGGTCAGTGTACTGTGCTTTTCTCATCTTTAATTCCTGTATTAGCTCATCACTGCAAGTACAATATTATGACAAGGCTTGGCCTCAAATACAAGCAATGAAGTAAAATCAAAGAGACGACATTAGTAGAATAGTAGAGTATAACTATGATAATAACAAACTGCCCTGGTGCACTCATGAAGTCTCTCTTTCAATCGTTTTGTTCTAAAATTCTTTTTGCAGGCTTTAGCGTTGTCAGAAATAATCGTCAGTTACTTCACTCTGGTATCATGATGGGATATCGCTAAGGCAGGCAAATTCCTTAAGTGTAAGAGTCTCCTCTTATCAGAGAGTTTTGCTTCATACCAGAAAGTTCCTGCATCTTAGATATGGCCTCGGTAATCCTTTTGTAAAAATCAGCTCAGCTGAGTTGGTAAGCCATTTTGCAGCGTTTTTCCTGCTCTGTGCAAAAGGAGGCTTTAATTATACAGACATCAGCTCCTCATCCTTCCACCTCTACAGGCGGTTTTTCGATGGCATTTGTAGATTGACTACCGCTACCTACCATTGGGCGCGGCATAAAAAGCAGTTTTGCGGTACAAAGTCGCTATGAGGCTGAATATGATACTGAACCGCAAGCGAGCGCTCCCATAATCATATTCCCGGGTACTGCCTGCATCCTTCTTGCCACCTCTTCCTGCATCATAAGAGTCATATCCGTAACAGGAACCCTCTTTTTCAAGTAAGGTCATAATTATAGGAGTTGTGTATGTAGTAAGGAAGATTTGGAAAACTACCTTGATGGGCTTTGCGCCATTTTCTCCTCCACAAGAGCTGCTATATCCACCTTTTAAAGATATCTTCGTTTATCACCTCAACATTGTCTTAGGCTGAGAGGTATCTTTTAGAATTTTAATTAGCTTCCTGTCTATCTCTACCGCTATTACCTGCCTTGCGGCCTCACAGAGCTACTGGGTTACAGTACCTGTGCCGGGACCAATCTCAAGCACCAGGTCATCCTTTCCTATGTCTGCCGCATCCACTGTCTTTTCAAGTACATAGGTGTCTATAAGAAAGTTCTGACCAATTTCTTCTGAAAAGGTAAAATCATACTTTTAAAGTATGTGCAATTGTATTTTGTGGCTGTCCCTAAATCTGCCATTCAATCTCCTCTTTTAGCGAATCTCTGCTCCACTTGGCATAGTATTTTCAGGTGTCATAAGTGAAAGGTGCCCTCTGCATCCTCCGCACAAAGAAGCATTCCCTGCGATAAGACTCCTGCAAGCTTTAGCGGGTTTAAGATTAGTAAGTACCATTACCTTTCTTTTCCAACCATATCCTCTGCCTTATAATTCTTTCTGATTCCTGAAACTATCTGTGGGTCCTTCCTACCTTTACCTGTGAACAAAAGTAACTTCTTTGACTTTGGCACTTCTTCACACTTTATAATCTCTCCAACCTGGAACTGGCACTTTCATAAAGTCATCAAACTCTATCTCAGGCTTAGCTTCTAGTTCGATAGCCTCAGCACTTTCAGCCTTTGCCTCCCTGCCGTAAAAGCTTATCAAGAGCTCCTTTGCCTCAGCCTCGTTTATCTTGCCTGCCTTAAGCGAGGTTGTTGATTGCTATCTCACTGCTCTTTAAACTCTTCCTCTGTCTTTGCAACTATCTTCTCAGTCTCCGCAAGAACCTCTTTTTACATCCTTTTCTTGCAAAAAGAGCATCTCAGGATTTTCTTCTACCTTGGTGCCGTTTCTTAAGGAGACCAAACTTATCAAGGTCACTAAACTCACGAAGCTCAGAGTTAAATCGCCTAGCTATTTTTCTCTGAGTCTCAGGCATAAATGAATATAAAGTGAGCTCCTATCATTATACTCTGAGAAGGTTGTAAAAGCACCTCTTTAAGACGGAAGCTTATCCTCCTCTCTTAGCACAGGAGCCAAAGGCTCTGTCTCATCTATATACTTTATTGCGCTGCAAATAAAAGGTAAATATCTCCGTCATCGCATCGATGCGCTGAGCTCCTTCATCTTGTCTACTACTTTGGAGGCAGTTTACGGCAATTTCCTTAAGCTCAGCATCAACAGGTTCTTCTCCCTGTAGACTCAAGTTCTCCATTAAAATACTTGTTTGCTCATTGCTGTCGTTCTGCTAACGAGATTTGCCAGAGTGTATTGCGAGGTCAGGTTGTAACGCTCAGCCATATAGGCTCCCAAGTGATTACTCCGTCATTTCATAAGGCATTTCGTGAGAGCACGAAGTAGCGTACGCATCTACTCAAAGAGAGTCTGCCATGTCATCCGCATAGATAACATTTCCTTTGACTTTACTCATCTTCTCCCCACCCTGCAAAGAGCCAGGATGTCCGAATACCTGCTTAGGAGAGGCTCATCAAGTGCCATAAGGAAGATGAGCCAGTATATGGTATGGAAACGGATAATGTCCTTACCTATAAGATGTAAGTCCGCAGGCCAGTATTTCTTATAAAGGTCTCCATGGTTTCCATCTGCATCATAGCCAAGTCCTGTGGTATAGTTTGAAAGGGCATCAAGCCATACATAGACTACATCTTTAGGGTCAAAATCAACAGGTATACCCCAGGTAAATGAAGTTCTTGATACACAAAGGTCCTGAAGTCCGGGTATAAGGAAGTTGTTCATCATCTCATTTTTCTTGAGACAGGCCTGATAAAGTCAGGGTTATTGTTGATATGTTCAATAAGCCTGTCAGCATACTTGCTCATCTTTAAAAGTAGGCCTCTTCCTCTGCGGATGTACCTCTCCCATAAGCACTCAGGGACATTTCCCATCCTAGCTGTGCATTTGTATATATAGCTACACTCAGTGCAGTACATTCCCTTATAAGAACCCTTGTAGATGTCACCTTTTATCATACAGCTTCTTAAATATCTTCTGTACCTGTCTTCTCGTCGGGTCAGGATCTGTGGTACGGATGAAGCGGTCGTAAGAGGTGTTGCAAAAGGTCCCAAGGCGTTTAACCTCTCTTTGCCACTGTCTACAAAATTCTTTAGGTGTCTGTCCTTCTACTGCCTTGTCTCTATCTTCTGGTCCATCTCATCTGTTTCCTGTCTGAAACCTTACATCACACTTCCTCTTACGCTTAAATCTAGCTATTGCATCTGCAAAATAATCTCGTAAGTATTGCCGATATGTAGCTTTCTGAGGTATAAGCTATCAGCTGTTGTAATATAATATAGTTTTTCTCTGACATCTCCTGTCTTTTTTATAGGTTTGTACTTTAAGTCTACTTTCTAACTGCATTTTTGTCAACTGTATCAATTCTTCCTTTTCTTTTGATATCAACCCTGAGTGATGATATAAGCAGTAATATGCTCAAAACGTACCTCCTACCAAAGCCGTGGCGCTTCATGCTCCTTTTTATGCTCAGTTTCCTGGTTATCACCGCTCTGACGATTACTTTGCCCATGCCTGCATCAACAGCCTGAAGCTTGATATCATTTTCACCCACAGCGAGTCTTTGCGTAGAAAGCTAAAAAGCTTCCTTCTTCATCTGCTCTGTCCATTCACTAATGAGTGTGGCATCTTCGAGCACTCGCCTGTGACCTCTATCCTGCTGTCTGAGGTTACAGCCCGTCTATGACCTTATCGAGACCACCTTTGGTTTTAACGGTGATCGATTATCATCTCTTTAGCATAGTTCTTTATGTTTGCCATTCTCATCAGTTACACTTACAACTATCTCACATCTCCGTCGGATACACGGCGGTATAGGTTTCCGCTCGCCTCTGAATCGCTTGCTTCGGACTTTCCATTCACACTTATGTCTACCTTACGGTTACCTGTAAATACATACGTCTATCGACACTTTCCTCTTCATTTGATATCTCTTGTACAGAATCTCACCATAGCATTTGGTTTGTTCTATCAGGCAGGTCATAAAAGCTTAAAAGTCTCCCGTTGTTGCCGATGTGATATTTGCCACATAGTAAGATACATTTTCTATACCTTCAGGTATGTCAGCAACGAAAAGTTTTCTTTGGTATATTCTTTTGAAATCTCCTCTAGTGTCGCTGTTATAAAAACCGACCAGATAGTTTTTATCGTCTTCTCCATCAGCTAATCTCAGCCTTATCATCCACATACCTGCCAGTTATTCCTTCAACCAAAGGTTGCTTTCACTGTCTTTCTAAACTCTATACTAAATACCTGTCTCCCGACACATGAGCAGAGTAACTCCATTAGTTTTTCAGTGGAGTGCCTTTCTTGGATACAAACTTAAAATAATAATATCCTGGGTTAGGTGCTCTAACATTTTATCTTTTCTCTCTCACTACTGCGCTCTTTAGCTTAACCTCGACCCAGTTCGTCTCTGTTTTTGTGTAGCATAATATACTGTATTGGCAAGCTTGTCTTTTTGTCCACCCTGTAACAGAGAGCTAACAGTCACTGTTGCTCACATTCACTTTCCTGTTCACTATCCTGCACAAAAAGAGTTCACTTTAAAGCCTTCCCGTCTTCTGAGGAAGCCTCCAAGTGAACTCCTTTATAAGATGAAAAGTGTAAATGTAAAACACAAAGCAAGAAAATAAATAATATAATCTTTCTTTTTATTCGTAGTTTTTATCAAACCACAAATCAGGCACGAAAACCTCTGCTTTCACATCGCAGGGTGTACCAGAGTTTCATCCAGGTCAGCCCTCTTCCATAGGTGATGCCTGCATATCTCTGGGTATTCTCCATAACTGAGCTTAGACTCATCTGTCTTTGCCACTTCTCTGAAACTGTCACCAAGTTTTCTTAGGACCTTTTCTGCGGCTTCTATCTCCTCTTTCTTTCCACTCACCAGTGCAAAGTTAGGCATCTGCTTACATAAATATATAGGCTTGCAAGATTCTTGCTGACCTCATAATTCATGTCAAAGGCTTACAAGCAATTTCCTTCACAAAGGAAATTGCCTGTTTAATCTCATTTCTATATGTTTCCCTGTCACCTTCTGCAAGTGCCTTTTGCAAAAGCAGATTTTCTTCTATTATATCATATGTTATAACAATAATCTCGCTTTTTATTTGCAAGTTATTCTTCTTGTAAATATTTTTACAGACTCAGCTTTCAACTAAGCTACCTCCAATTAACTCTGTAATAATGTAAGTATGGTGTTAGGGGCGCTCATTAGCCTGAGCAAGCACGCTGGTTCCCGCCTATGAAAGCACCTTCTGCTGTGTAAAGTTCGGTCATTTCCTCAGCCATATCGGTATCCACTATTCTTGAGAACGCACTAGTCATGTCCTCTGTGGTCTCGTCAAGACTTAGTATGGTATGTTCAAGTCTGTTCTGGTATGCCTAGCTTTGCACGCTCAGCTGATACCATTGTGATAGCCTTATCCACCATCTCTATGGCCTTTTCAGCCTCTGAGCAGTCCTTAGATTGATTTTGCTAAGTCCCAAAGTCTCTCGTATCTATTCTGTCTATGCTTACATCAGCTCTCGCTCGTGTTAGCTCCCACACTGGAAGTCATATAGCCTGCATCAAAACTACCGTAAGTTCAACCTCTCCACCCTTATGTTCTCGGTGGTGTAGTCATTTACCTGTAAGTTCAAGACTCAGAAACCGTCTCTCGTCACTAATTTCTAGCTGTCTCGTCACCTGTTACTGTAGCTGTTTTTCTCAAAGCCTTCATCAGAGTGTAACCTTAGCATCCTTGCCCTTGGAGCAGTTCAGGCTTCCTTAGAGTCTAAGTGCAGACCAGATGAAAGCTTATCTGCATTTATCCTCTGCAGATACCGTATTGCCGTCTTCATCGCTTTGTCAATTCCCTCTATCTTGATATCTATCTTGAGCCTTGCTTCCCATGCTCCTTGAGTTTACAAAAGAGTAATTCTATCCCTTCATCAAGTGCTTCTGCGGTATAACTACTCCTATATACCTCTTCACCGTTAGCATCAGGTCCCTGCCATTACCTGCGAGGCTTATTCCTGCTCTTTCAGCTCCTGTCCTTAGCTTATTTAATACAGTTTTCTGCCAGATCACCGGTTTGATATCTACCACTTCGCCGTTAATGATGACTCTTCCCTGCACCTTAGAGTTCTCGCCAAAGTCTGCACCATTTTACTGAACCGCCCTGTATCCACTGCCTTTTTGGATCTTCCTCAACTGTCAGCTTATATTTTCCCATCAGGTACTATTTCAGTAGAACGAATCACCTCAACACCTGTATTCTTTGTTACAGGCGCCTTCAACCTCTCCGTTAAAGGAGGGTATTCTGGTTAAAATCATGTATCATGAGGATATCCTGTTTACCTCAACCAATGCATGATCCACTTCCTTCTGGATAGCATCTCTGTCATCACCTGAAAAGGTATCGTTGGCTGACTGAACTGCCAGTTCTTTATCACGAACAGTATGGCACTTGCTTCATTAAGTGCTCCCCTCTGCTAGTCTGAATAACTGAATGCCATCTGCTTGCGTTCTGGGAGCTCTCTCAATGAATGAATCTGGGTACGCATTCTCTTTGATATAGAAAAGCCTGTGCATCGTCTGCTGCGTGGTTTATCTTTTGGCCTGATGAAAGCCTCTGGGTGCTTTTATCCAAGTCTTCTATCAACTCTGCTAAGATTGGTATTTGCTCTAAGTGCTGAAATGTTATTGTTTATTCTCATTTTCGAAATCCTCGTTCTCTAGCCTCTGATACCCAGAACCTTAAGTAAATGTGTTGCTACCGCTTTGCAGTTCTATAAATATCAGCTGTTTTAACATTATCACTATATATCATCGTCAGAATTTGTAATTTGTGAAGAGAGCCTAAGATGATAAGAAATTTCTCAGATTTCCATATCCAAAGGTCTGCAAGGGCGCTCTTAGAACGTCTTCATCCAGCCTTTAGGGTTGTCAAGGCTTTCCCTCGATTCGGTCTTAAAATACCCATGTACCCTTTCACTTACTATTCTAAACTCTGAAAGTCACTGTCTCATTGTCGGTGGTTAATATAATTTCCCTTGCCTTATCACCTCAGCCTTACCCTTTCTTACTGTAAGAGAGGTCATAAAGCTTATCCTCATCATAAAATGAAAAGGAATGTCATGGGTCTTAGTCTCTTCTCTTTTTACTGATAGGTAATGGTCTTCTGTAACTGCCATCAGTCCTTTAAAGGCTGTCGTGCCTCATTTCGAGACGATTCCATCATCTTGGTAACTTTTTGCTGAGTGCATCAGTAATAGCCTTTTCATTTTTCTGCTACGAAAACGGTCTCCGTCAGACTCGTCTATGAACTTCTCAGCCGAGTCATTTACCTCCCTCTTCTCTCCTCGGGTCATTTCACGGACTACACCAAGGAGGCTTTTTCTTCCTTTGCTATATCTGACTGGGCAAGCACATTTGAAAATGTAGCTCAGCTCCCTCATCTATCAGTTTTCTACATCAGTAGACTGATTTCTCTAGCTATTTCTGCTTCCTTCTCTTTGTAATACTCTTCACCTACTTCACTAAGGGCTCTCCTTAGCTCTCTGCAGAAGCTTTGCATAGCCCTATCTATCCTGATTGTCTATCTTGTCAGCTCCGCCAAGTACGTTGGTAAGCTCACCGAAATTATCATCTACCTTCTCATTAAAGCCTCCAAGCTTCCTTGTTCTTACGGCTGATATATGTTTCTAAGTGTAAGGCTCTGATTGGTTGAGACTCACACTACCACCGCATCATCACCCTTTTTCAATCTGGTTAAGAGGCGGTATATGCCTATCTCAGCCTCCTTTCAGTCTCCACTTACCGCTTCTTTCGAAAGTTATAAGTATCGCTGCTTTTCATCCTCGGAATAACCTGTTCATTATCTCGCTGCGACCTTAGAAGCTCTTCATATCCATATCAAGCGGATTTGGTGCCCGATTTTATGAGGCACAGCAGTATGCGAGCTTTAATTCACTGAGCGCTGTCTCTGTAGAACGCATGGCAGACTTCATCTTATGTAACAGACTCAACAGTCACCTCTGCCTTATAAGCTAAAAGCCTTACAGCCTTTCTGTTAGCGTCTGAAAGTTCCAAACCGTTATCCTTTAGACCTCATCAATATTACCAAATGCCTGCGAATATTGTCTCCAAGGTCTGACCTAATCTCTGTTGCGCCCTTCTCGCCGCGATACCAGCCTCGTGATATAAACAAGTGTAATCTTGTCTCCTGCCTGGGGTTTCCGGATACTGCACCTATCTTATAGTCTTAGCTGTATTCTTTCGTAATTGCATAAGAGCGTATAGACACCGCTTCTAAGCTCTATCTGATTTGTGCTGTTTTTCTATCTTACCTGCTCTTTCAGTAGTATTACCGAGAGGCTTAGCGCCGTCAGTAAGCCCTTAAAATAGCTTTTCCTCTTCTTTTCTAAGATTGTCAACAAGTCCCTTTAGGTCGGTCACATCTATTTTAATGCCTTTATTTAGCATATTTACTGCTGATTCCTCAGTAAGCTTAGCCTTATTTCTTCAAGGCTTCTTCTCTTTTATGACCTCAGTAATTGTTATCTCCTGTGGTACGTCGAGATAATTAACCACATAGCCTGCCTGCCTGTTGTTTGCATTACCAACTATGACATCAGGGGTTGCCTTCCCCTCAGAAAGGCCATTTGCAATCTTAGAAGCAGAGTTGTTAAATCCCTTTTTCACTTCTGGCTTCTTTTTAAGCTCACTAAGACTTAGGTACTTAGCTACATGGCAGATGTGTTCCATTCCCTTGGTAAATAGCCATTTCTCTGCCTCAAGGCTTTCACCATCTGCAGTTACTCCCTTACTCTCAAGTAAGTTTACTGCTGGTCAGAATACCTTTTCCCAAGTTTCTTCAATCTCGCATTTACTAACCTCTTCGCTGTAGGACTCCATATGCTCCATTTTGTAGATGTTTTGTAATGGTCTCAAACAAGTCCGCCTCCACCATGCAGCTTATGGTGACTCATTTATATGTGGATACCACCTCTTTTTGCAAAGTTCACCGCAGAAGAAGTTTGTCCATATTCTCCCTTATTACTGCCATCCCAGAGTTTTCAGTTGCTTTACATGGGTAGAGTCGCCAGTTGCAGAATAAGGACTATTTCCTTTATATCGTCCCATGACATCACTACTGCCTGCTTAGCGAGATTTTCCTACGTATTCTCTGTTTTTGAACTATATTTTTCAATACTCTTCTTTACCAAATCCGCATCCGAGTCCTTAGCGGATACTCCCTCGTCCTCAAGCTCCTTAATCCCATCAGGAGAAAGACTTTTGGCATTGTATTCAAAGGGTTTCTGCGCTTATCAGCTTTTCTTGAACTTATTAAGCTCTCTGTCTTCTTCTTTTAGCTTATTGACTGTATCACCATATAGTTTAGAGTCTTTGTTCTTATGTTCTTGTTGGATGCCTCTCCAAGGCTTATCTTTTCGTAAATAGGTTCCTGTACTTTTACATCTTTATCGATATCTTTAAGTCCCGTCTCAGAGTACCTTTGTACTATCTTTTTACTGTTTATCTGCATAGACACCTCGTCATAATGTTAACCTATATTAACCACAACACCTGTGATATCGCTTTGACGCTGACTCCGCCACTGCATATCTTAGTTGTTCCACAATACTTATAGCATTTATGTCGGCAAAATCATGTATTTTTATTAAACCTGATAATAAAGGTGAATATAAAATTACCTCCTAAAAGAGAGAGATAGCAACACAGAGGCATCTGCATACGTAATATGCGTGTATCGTTATCTTTTTCTATCAGTACCCTAGAATGACATCCCAAATGTCCAATTCCATTCCGCTACGAAGCCAGTTCAGTCTTCCTACTCTCTCCTGTCGACAGTATTATTCTAGCACCATTTGTGCATAATGTCAATAAAATATATTTAATTGACATAATAAAGTTATATTTTGCACAATTGTTGTTGGATGAATATTACTCCAGCGTATATTAGCACAGGTTTCTTTAATAGTTCACTATCTTAAACATAGCATCAACGAAACATACTCATACTTTGATATAGTAATTCATTCCACCTGTGCAGATATTAGGACAAGGAAGTCCCGGTAGCAAGCAAGCTCACGTCTGTACCACCTCTGATTGGCTCTACTCTTGGCTCAATTCCAAGCTCTATCATAGCCTTCTTAGCATTTTCCACAAAGATGCATATTAGGCTCAACCATTTTCTTTCCATATTTGTGGTAAGAATCTGTAATTGCTAACATCTGCTGTACCCTCACCGTATTTTGCATTGATGAATTCTCCCACCTTTGCAAATAACACTTTTTGAGCCTCAAACTTATCTGCATCATAGTGCGGATAGTATAATTTAACTTAGTTTTCTCAGTATTTCCTTCAATTTCAGTAATGTGGAAAAATCCTCATAGCCCTCTGTGCAGTAAGGATCTTCCTTGCACAGGAAGCATGCTCTGAAATTCCATAGCTATTCCTGATGGCATCCTTCATCTTTCCCGCTAGCAGGCCGGATGTATGGATACTCCGTTTATCCACCCTTCCGCTTCTTTGCGTTGAAGTTCTCGTATTCAAGCTCTCCAAGCCTTCCTCCATCTACCGTATAGGCATAGTCAGCGCCAATTTATCTACATCAAAGTACTTGGTTCCATTTCTACCTCTTCATCAGGGTGAAGCCTATTCTGATTTTACCATCTTCTATTTCAGGATGTCGCTTAAAATAAGCCCACCATACTGATAATCTCAGCTATACCTGCCTTATCATCAGCACCAAGGGTGTAGTTCCGTCTGTAACTATAAGTGTCTCACCCTTAAATTCAGGAAGAGTAGGGAAGTCACTTACCTTCATTACCACACCTAGTCCTTCATTTAACACTATATCTCCACCGTCATAGCTCTCTATTTCACGAGGCCTTATATTGGCGCCTGAGATAGCATCAACTTGTATCCATATGCGCAATAAAAAGCTAAGCACAGGTAAGTCTCTCTCAGTAGTAGCTGGAAGAGTCGCAAACACATAGCCATCGGTCTAGAAGCTCTACCTCGCTAAGTCCAAGCTCATTAAGCTCCTCCACCAAATATTTTGCTAGTTCAAGGCTTTTGCTTGGCTGTACTTGGTCTTCCTCAACTCCATCCTGTGACTGTGTATCAAATGATACATATTTTAGAATCTCTCTTTAACTGTTTTCATCGTCTTCTCCTTTTTCACTACAATCTATAATAAAGTTTTTAATATCAAATGTAAATACATCATAACCCTTTGTGCATTTTGTACGCCTACAAAATACAATCTACAAAATCTAGAGTTATTTTTCTGATAAGTTTTCAATACCGAGCACAAGGATATCTTCCCCACCACATTTACATCAGAGATAAAATCGAAAATTGTTTTCTGATATTGCCTTCTTATCAACTCCATTACACCCTTTTTAGCACATATACCACTTCGGCAATAACTTCAATTGTTACTATGATATCTTCACTTCTTATAACCTCTGATAACCTCTAATGCCATATCCTCATTATCATTTTAAGAATATATCTTAGAATAGCATTAGCATCAAGCATTACCATATTTTTCACCCGCTTCCTCCTCCCAAGCAGTCTCTTCTTTACGCCATAAAAGAGGATTTGCATACCAGCAAGTGATCCTCGTACAGACTCAGTTGTTCTCACTTTTTGGACTATCTTCCATAAACTCATCCAGAATTGTAATTATCACTTTTTGATTTTTCTTTGCCTGTATCTTTTTCCAATGTCTGTACAGTATTACCATCATAATATCCATTTAGTGTAAGCATAGAACCTCCTCCTTTTCTTTCGTCTTTCTCAATAGCAGCCTCGTTTTCTTACTTAATTTTATCTCCTTAGCGACCCTCTTCTTTAGCGAACTTCGCACGTCTTAATCAGGTCTCCATCAAATTCTACTTCTGTAGTCGCACTTGCCTCACAGCCAGCTCTTACCTCATCATCAGCCATAAGAGCTTATTCCTAACTCCCTGCTGCTCTTCTTCATTTCAACCACTTCATCAAGAAGATAGGGATAGGCCTATTTTTCTTCTTTGTAGCTTATCTTAAACTCTCAGGTCGTGAAAGTATCTCTGAAGCACTAACACGCCACTAAGGACTCATCCCCGTCTTCTAGCTTGGTAGCAAACATCACAGAGCAGTTGGTGTCAAATTCCACACCCCGATACCAGCTTTACAAATCCCTTCTTAGTCGCAAAACCATTGATTCATAAAGCGCTGCAAATGAGGGTGTGAGAATAATCTCTTCTACCCGCAGCGATATATTATGTACCAGTGTTCACTATCTCTAAGCCTTACCTTTGGTATATCCTTTACTTTCACCTGATGCATATTGCCACTTGCAGTAAATATGCAGAGCCTGTCTGTGTTTCTCATAAGTATCTGTGTCGGATACTCATTTAGAGCCTCTTCATTAGCCTTTGATATACCTGACACATCCACGCTCTTAGCATATCCAAAGCGGTCTATAAGCACATACACATCTTCTTCTTTTACTTCTTCAACATAGACCTGCTTTTCTTCATTCAAAAAGCTCCGTCCTTCTAGGTCTGTCAAAGTTCTTAACATTTGCCTTCAAATCGGTCTTTATTACCTTATGAAGTTCCTTTTTATCGATAGTATCTTGTTATACTCATCTATGTTGTTTTTCAGGTTTTCCGCCTCAAGTAAGCTTTAAGACCTCAAGCCCAATGAGCCTGCTAAGAGGCATAGTAGAGGGATGGCATCAGCCTGTGCCTCGAGTAAAGTCAAAAGCTCTTTGCCTCCTTCTTAGATGCCTCGGACTTCGTAATCTCAGCTATATTACCGTTTACAAGGCAGTCCTTTTGCCTGCTTTATGAGACTCAGAACCCTTAGCACCTCTATAATAAGGTCGATTGCATCTACTGCCTTGATGAGGCCGTCTACGACCTCGCTCTAGCACTGCGCTTTTTCAGTAAATGAGTATATTCCTTGGTGTAAAGAGCTCCTCTTCAAAGCTAAGGAACTCCTCAATATCCCTTAAGAGAATACTCTTGATGCTTATCCCTTACTGCAAGCATGTTTGGAATATGTATCTTCCAGAGAGTCTTCTTGAAAATGCCGTTAAGGAGTTGTCTACATTTCTCCCCTTCTTTACCTCAACTACTATACGGACATCTGCTGATGACTCATCCCTCACATCTGCAATTTCGTCAAACACCTTATCCTTCCTCTGAGGGTTTTACAAGACTTTCCACAAGCCTTGACTTATTGCTCAGTGAGAGTAAACGGAATCTCTGTAAATACTATATTTTTCTTTCCATTATCTCCGTCTTCAATTACATACTTCCCTCTTACAGAGCCTGCCCTCACCATTTTCATATATTCCTGCTATTTCATCTGCATTTGAAATTCTTCCACCTGTTGAAATCAGGTCCAGGTATGTGTTCATTAACTTTTTCAGTGGTAAGCTCAGGATTGTCAGGAGGGCTATAGCCCCTTTATTATCTCTCCCCGGTTGTGAGGAGGTATGTTGGTAGCCATACCTACAGCTATTCCTATAGTTCCGTTGATTAGAAGAAACAGGAGCTTCGCAGGAAGGATAACAGGCTCTTTTTCTCTCTCGTCAAAGTTTGGTACAAAGTCAACAAGATTCCTATCAAGCCCTGTAAGCAGGGTCATGGCTCCTTTGAAAGCCTTGCCTCAGTATAACGCATAGCATGCCGAGTCTCCCGTCTATGGAGCCAAAGTTACCGTGTCCGTCAACCAAAGGCACTGACATGAGACCATTTCTTCAGCCATAGCTGCAGGGCATCGTAGATGGAAAGAGTCTCACTGTTGGTGGTATTTTACCCATGGTATCACCGACTATGCGGGCAGACTTTCTATCGCTTGTCAGGAGCAGGCCCAAGCTCATTCATTGCATAGAGAAGTTCTACGCTGAACAGGCTTAAGTCCGTCTCTTACATCAGGCAGAGCTCTTGATATGATTACGCTTACAGAATAATCTCTGTAGAATTCTTCATTTCCTCAGAAAAGTCCTGAATAATAATGTTTCTTCTGTTACCATACTTTCCACTTCCTATAAATCATCCAAAAATTTGTCCACAATTCTAGTTGTTAAGCATTCTTTCTCATTGACTATAAAGCCGCCATTGGTTTCTATACATCCACCTTCGCATACTTTGCTTCATTCATTATGAACTCACGCCTTGGCGGTACTATCTTTGCTCATAAGCGAACGCTTGGAACCTCATCAGCCTCAACAGTATCGCTTATATCTATTCTTGCAAGCGACCTGGTCTTTGGATTAAGGGTTGTCTCCCAAAGCTGACTCGCATCCATCTCACCAAGTCCTTTGTAGCGCTGTATCTCAAGGATTTTGCGGTTTTATTCTTCCTGAATTTCTCAAGCTCCATAGTCATTGAGATATACTCTGACTTCTTCCTCTTCTTTCCTGACTTAGCCCTCCCCTGCTTAGCTTCAGGCTTTTCTCCGACTCAAGCTGAAGATATCAAAGCTGCCCTTCCTCCAAGCTTCTCAGGCACACTGGTAACCTCAGCACCGCTCTCCTCATAGTCAACCTTGATAGAGGTGGAAGTCCTCTGTATATCTTGCCTTCTTTTATAAGATCAGGCATAAATCTATAGAAAAATGTAAGCAGTAGGGTACTTATATGAGCCCCGTCCACATCCGCATCAGTTAGTATTATAATCTTGTCATAACGAAGCTTTGATATGTCAAAATCATCTCCGATACCACAGCCAAGGTTGCTATCATCGACTTTAGCTCATTATTTACAGTATTTTCTCAAGTGCGACCTTCTCTACATTTAATATCTTGCCTCAAGCGGAAGCACAGCCTGAGTTTTACGGTTTCTTGCAGTCTTTACCGTACCTCCCAGAGTCTCCTCCACAAGATAAATCTCACATTCAGTGCATTCTTTGATGAACAGGAAAGCAAGCTTGCTCTTTACATCAAAGTCATTAAAACTCTTAAGCCTCATTTCTCCTTGTCACTTGCTGTTCTTGCTGCCTTAGGACTTCTGTGCAAGATCAAGAATGGACTTAAAGTACTTCTATGTTTTTATCAAAATATCTGACTATTTCCTTTGAAAACTACCTCTTCAGCCGCAGTCTTGGCATCAGTGTTGCCAAGCTTGAGTGTAGTCTGTCCTTCAAACTGGGGTCAGGATGGCAAATGGAAATAGTGCAACTATACCGTTACGAATATCTTTCCGTCAAAGATTATCATCACTTTTCCTTGCAGGTAGCCTAGTTCTCTAGCATACTGATTCATAACTCTTGTAAGTGCAGTCTTAAAGCCTGTCACGAGGTTCCACCATCTATTACATTGATACACGGTTACAGTAGGGCATTTATCTGCTCGAAAAACCGTTGGTATATTGAAATGCCACTTTCAACCTCTATGTCACCTGACTCACCCTCTACATATCAACCTCGTCATTTCTTCATACTCACGATTGATGTATTTTACATAGCTTTTGATACCATCTTTTTCCTCGTATGACTTCTCCTCACCTGTATTTTCGTCAACAAAAGTTGATTTTAAGTCCCCTATTTAAAAAGCTGTTTCTTTTTAGCTTTTCTTGATGATGTCACCTTAAATTCAACAGTTTTCAAATGTAGAATCATCCGGATAAAGGTTACGCTGGTTCCTGTCTGACTTCTGCAGGTGCTACAGGCATAAGCTCAACCTTTAACCAACTTCGTTACAGGATGTCCACCATTTTCACACTCATCTATATAAACATTGCCATCTCTTCTGATTTCAACTTCTGCATCTTGGTTGAAGAGCATTACTAACAGAGCACCTACTCCGTGAAGACCTCCAGATGCCTTGCACTCCTCCCGAACTTGCCTCCTGCGTGAGAATGGGTATATACTACACGCTCAGTCGGTATTTGTACTTGGTTGGGTGAATATCTACAGGCACACCTCTTCCCATGAGTCCCTTATGGTTATGCACTCCGTCATTTCTAAGTGTGATGTCAATCTGTGAGCAAAAAGCCTGCAAGATGCTCATCTATACCATTGTCAAAGTTTCCCATATATAAGATTGGTGAAGACCTCTTGACCCTGTACTTCCTATATACATCTTTGACGGGCGTTTCTAACAGCCTCAAGTCCTTCAGTACTACTATCGGCTTCCATCATAATTTCCATTCATAACTCTCATCCTATCTTAAGCCCAATAATACTCTACAATGCTTTTGCAGGCTACGGACAATATTATATAACTGCCGGCAGCAGTATGGTTTCCCTTTTCAATCAGCTTAAAGGTTTCAGGCGAAAATGTTGAAAATGTGGTGAGCCCTCACAAAACCCTGTCTTCGAGCATTAACTTCAAAGGAGACGTTCCTGTCTATCCGCATATGATGCAGCTGCTGCCTATGATTGTAGGCTCCGATTATATTGGTAAAAGTGTATTTACCGGATAGTTTATTTTGCTTTATAGGAATTATGGACAGCAGATACCTAAGTACCGAGCAAGAAATCCCCTATTCCAACTGACAGACATTTTATCAACATTCTTCATACCTCCTTATTTCAAACTCAGCTTGTTTCGTTTGGAAATCAAGTATGCCAGATTATAAGCCTATTTGCAGAAGTTTTCAGACAGAAGTTCTTTTTGTTGTGCTAAATGTAGTTTTTCAACTTAAAATGCAACGTGGTGTTGCACTTACTCTGGCAGGTACCTCTGTTGCATTTACGCTAGAAGATATCGTTGCACTTACTTTGAAAGAGTAGTGTTACATTTAATCTGAGTACATAGTGGCACTCCCGAAATTAGCCTTGTTTTTATTCCAGATATTTGTTTTATTCACGGGTAACTATACAGAACAAAAGAAACAACTAAGATGCTTAAGCATAGAACCTAAACCCTTCTGGCGCAGGGCTTTTCAATCAAAGCATTGCTGATTTCCTCGAAATCCTTCTATCATTTTCAGGAGAAATACAAAAGCATTTACTTGTCAAAATACCTAATTCTGGAGCTGTAATGACTATAATGGATGCAATGTTAACATTATATGCGGTTCCAAAGTACTGTAATAATGCTCGCTCTATACCTTGCCCAAAAATACTGCAACATTATAACAGGCTGCGAGGCACTGGAACGGTTCCTCTATAAAACCGTTGCATTTAACCCTGAAAGATGTGGTTTCAGGTCTGTTTGCTATACCCTCAGCAAAACAATAAAATCAGCCAAATTTGATTAAATTCAGTCTGATTTTATTGATATAATTTTATCATTTTATCTGGCAATAGTGTGCATTTACTATTTTTATAAGTGTTGCACTCACCCTTAATCTGTTTCATTTTTCCTAAGCAATTTTTAATTGACTTTGAATTCATCAAACTAATGAGCAGAAGGCGTGAAAACACATATACCTTCAATACTTTCTCCTTGTCAACTGGGACATCCATCCCTGATCTCCAGTCTTCGTCAATTCAGCACTTGCAACTCCTGCGGCTCCGAGATAAAGGCTCCCGTATCCTTTTTCTGTATCTGTCAGCATCAGTATACGTCCCTGTCACCAGCTTTACTACAGTTGGTTTGTTTGTGGTTCAATACAAATATAACAGCCCGTTCTCCGTCTGTACCTGCTATCTGTACTCCTTCAATTTCATAAGGGTAGATGAGATTCCCTTCTTTTCCCAAATATGATGCCAGTTTTCACTGGACTCTTCCTTAAAATCGCATCCAAGATACATGCACTTTTCCGTTTCCATACCGATTCACGGTGAAGCAGGGTTTTCCGGAATAATAGTCTTCTGCTTATAAACTCAGTATTTCTGCTGTTTTGGCGCTATGATATCACACCATATTTTGCGGTACTGTTTCCGAATACTCAGAAACTTTGGTTTCTTTGTCGCAGAGGGTCATGTCCTCACTTCTGTACCTGTAATATCCGGCTTAGAGACGGCGGTGACTCTGTGAGCGTATTGTTACAGGCCATCTTTTAGCTGCGGACTAAATGGTGCTGTGCTGCCTTCTTTTACGTAATCCATATTTATTTCGTCGTCATTGTCAGCCATCATAAAGAGGGTGCAGGAAATTGTAATTTGTGTTACTGGAAAATCATCTTCCAGGTGAAACGAAAATCAACTGTACCTTCTTTGAAAGCTGCTTACCAATAAATCAAGCTAGGTCAGTCGTAGTGCAGTCCTTCTGCCTGACAGTGTGTCTCCACGCTCCACTCGTTGTCAAAGGTTTCAAGACCATGGCACTCTTGCCTTAGGCATCAACATTGTAACGTCGGCTTAAACATGCTCATTCCATTCCCACATATGTGCAATTTCCACGATATCTTCTATTTTCCATCTATGAATGGTGCAAATTCACTCTACCATAGTGCTTCTGTTCGCATGAGCGAGGCGTCTCCATCGGAAATGTCATACGACCGTCTCTGCACTGCGCCACTGCCTGATATGTCAAAGCACTGTATACCCACCGGGCAGGTGCCGGTCCATGTTTACTCCACCGCAGGAGCTCGATTGCGTTCCATCACCAGCAGCTGCTTTGTACTGCGTGCAGGCGTGGTCTCTGGATTCTGTTTCTTTTGGGCTTCCCATTGGAACTCCTATATTGGGACTGTCCCAGTTTACAAAATCTAATTCAAGCTTTAGAGCAAATAGTCAATTCCAGTTTCCTGGGTTAACCTTTGCATCCAGAAGATTGAGTTGTAATCGGTCTGTCAGAGTCTCTGTGTTTTACAGATTCTTTGTAAAGGCTCTCACGGAATCAGCGCAGAAGTCTGTCGTGATCCAAAAGCAATGCGGGTTCTGTCCTGTGCATCATCAAGCAGGTTCCACCAACACGCACTTGCCCGCCCGATGGAATGACCTCTTCCGGGAGTCATTATGTGCATGGCTCGAGACGGTACCGCTACATCGGTTGAGATTATCAATTGCACATAGTGTCTCTGTAAGCCATTGCTGAAACTTCTTCCGGCAGTTTCACAATGAGCATCAGTGTTGTATTGGCCCACATCAGTTCATTGTATCAATCTGCCAGCTCTCTACCGCCTCTCTTGCTCATATCTTTCAGCAATTTTCTCGTTTGCAGATTCTGACCTTTTCTCTGTAACCTGTATCTAGCTATTCGAGCAGTAATGTTTCTGGTTCCAAATATTTTGGAGTTCCATCAGATATCCGTGAAGGATATCAAATTATCGGTCAGTCATCATTTTGGAGGCGTAGCTGAAAGGTGTGCACAGGACCACCTTCAGCTGTACTTCGAGAAATCAAAATTTCATCCATCGGGCAAACTCAGGTCCTTTTCTCCTTCTGGCTCCTGACAGGCTCCATCTGGAGATTCCCCAATCCGGCCTGAGTCCAATGCGCCTTTGCCATCATCCTCATATCGGTTTCCCATCTGTTCTCCCTCCCGAGAAGTGTTCGGGGTAATAATCCCGCCTATATCCTGAGCCATATCCCTATCCTAAAGTATGAAATTCAACCTTCTTAAGGTCTTTTCGAGAACTAGAATCTCGGTATATGCAATATAAGTAATATGTTCTTTTTACGAAGAGATCAGTTTCCTCCTGACCATATGCCATTGCATCATCCGATACTTTCAAAACGACTTCTCTCTCGGGCTCAAAGCTCAAATCTAGTCACAACCCGTCTCTTAAGACTTTTACCGGTCTGTCTACCCTAAGCCATCCTCATCCGATATAAAAGCTGAACAATATCTGCTCCTTATATCATCGTCAAATATTCTCAATCAGAACTCTTAACTGTAGCAATTCCGTCAAAAACATCACAGCGGTTCTCCAGCTCCGATTTTGTAGGATGGTCCAAAACCGAGATAGGATGAGATGCGGAATATTTTCTTTCGTTTCTCATCTTCGTCACCCGTGGTAATATCGTACTCTACCTTAAGTGCAGTCGAGGGTCCAAATTCAGGATAATCTTCTTCCTAGAACTGCTACTGTGTGTAGCAGTTTTTCCACTCAGGGCATACATCTCACAGAGAGAATATCTGCCGGAGAATTACCTTCCATCCCGCTGTAGAAGGAGAAAAAGCTTGCAGGGCATATCATCCTCCCAGTCATCGATGGAATTGCACTCTGCCAACAGGTGATACAACCTGTGTTAGGATTTGCCCTTTAGCTCTCGAATCAACGGATCGACATCACGCCTTGTGCAGTCATCACTTGCCCAGTCACTGCCCATTTCCAGCGATATTCGCTTCTGTCTGCAAGGGTCCTTCTTCATCACTGTCGCCTATATCCGGCAGCTATACTGCGTACATCTGCATCTCTGCCCAGTGCCCTTGCTCTTTCAAGAGATACTGCCATCGTCATACCATCCACGCGACGGGGCACTTTTCATAATCGCTTTCAGAGGGTACTGCATATGGAGGATGAACCCTGCTGAGCCGTCGATCGCCAATCCTTTTCCTGTATCTCCCAATACTCCCAGTACCCAGCAACTTTATCAGTACTGTCTTTCTTGAATGGAAGAATACTGGTTTTTCATTTTCCAGCAGAGACCATGAATTCATCCAGTCTTACGTTTTGCTGTTCGATCGTATATTTTGTCACTATAAGCTCCTGTGCTTATGCTCCATAAGGGTCATGCCTCCGTGTCTCATAATGTGTAATATCAGTACGCAGGATGTAACCGACAACTCATTTACTTCCTCTATCTTCGATCTTCCCTCGCCTGGCTGCTTTTGGAATATCTTCTACATAGTGGCAAAAGCTTATCAGCATCTCCACGTTCATTCCGGATTGTACTAGCTTTTTACTCCCGTCTTTTACGGCCCATAGAAATCAGAAAAGAGTAGACCCTTCACCCCCATTTGTCCCGCAGAATGTCTTTTGGCAAAAGTGCTCTCTGTGCCTGCTCGTAAACTTTGTATTGTAGGCTCCCATCACCGATACTGCGCACCCTCTTCAATACAACACTTAAAATGCGGTAGATATACTTCAGTACAAAGGCTCTTTTGTCTGCGTATACATCTGCTTTCGCAGGCATTTTCGATACGTTCGTGCAAAATGCTTGATACGAGCCATAACGTCTGGCTCTGAGATGCCTCTTGTGAGAGCTGCACCCATCTCACGGATGGTGGCTGTCTTCTCCATAACATTCTGTGCCCTTCCCCATCGAGATTTCTTGTGCAGATTGATGCGAGACTCCACCGTAATAATTTCCACCTGTGGTGCACGCTTCTGCACAGTTGCCGTACCCGATCTCTTCTTCTGGATCGCGGTCAGGAGGCACCCCGCCAGCCCGCGATGCAGGGAAACAGGTAGCAGAACCCGAAAGGCACACCTCTCAGCCCCATCCACAAAGCCGTATTAAGGCAGACCAAGGCGTTCTACCGGTTTGGTCGGATACTTTACGTATAATGGCAGATGAGTAAATCATCCATCAGCTTTTGCTCCGTAGTCTGCCTGACATCGTCCCAATCGTCAAGTGAAAGTTCACCTATTACCTTATCCACAAACTTTCCTGATTGTTTCCTACGCGCGAGTTTCCAAGTAAAGTTTGTGTGTGCAACAGCTTCTCTCATGAGTACCAGCCTCGCTTTCTAAACAATTAAATACATCAATTTCTATTTTCTTTTCGTGTATGTTTCTCACTTATCAATTATAACGGCAGACGGAACGTTAAACCTTTCACTATACCCGCCAATACATATTCACACCGATAAATGCAAGTCCGTAATTTATTACTGTAAATATAAAGCTACACCGTACAATGCCGCAACACTTACTACACTGAAAGTGAAACACCTCCAGCGACAGGCTGCCCTGCATCCATTTTCATATCCGTTACCGGTAGTATTTGAGCACTGCTAATGCGGGCAACTTCCAGATGCTGCTTTGCGACTGCATACATGCCTCTTGGCGGTACGCGTGAAGCTGTAATCTGTGTCTCTAATTACATTCACACAGAGCTTTTGCATAGTCCGGGTCTACCACTGCTAGCATATATTTTCAAATTTTGTTTATTCCACACAATCAACATATCACACATACAAGAAGCGCAATGATAATCAGATATGGTGTTCTGAAATTCTCCCACCGATTGATCCGGTGGCAATTTTGGTGACTAGTGGGATCAATTCCCACGATAGGCTGTGCATATGGTGGCCTGTCAAAATAAATGGATGAGATACCATATAGAATCGGCTGCCATTTCCCAGTGCTTGGCAGTAGAAAGGAGGTACCTTGAAAATTGCAACTGCCAGACCTGATACTGTACCAAAGATAAGGCAGAGGAGCATAACCACAAGAAGTGGTACTATAAGTGGCAACTTTGCAAGATCCGGATACATTCTGTACGCATATTCCGGTGTCTGTACAAGCGATGCGAATACAACTGCGGCAAGCCCAATCATACGTCCTGTAGACAGATCCACTCCCTGCACAACTAATATCATACCTGCTGCCAGTGCAATAATAATCTTAGTTGCAGACTGTGCAAAAATATTTCTGAAATTATTAAAGGACAGGAATTTTGGCTCTACTAATAATTCAATCAGCAATATTACAAATACGATGATAAATTGCTTTCTCGCCCATTAATCCCTTTATCCGTGCTTTGAAAGTTTTCATCTGAATTTCCTCCTGTTCATGCCTGCTAGATATATTTTGCAGCAGCCTCCATTACTTCTATCTGCCCGATTTCTTTCGCCGATAGTGTTGCTGCCTGACGACCGTTGCTCATAACTATAATCCTGTCTGAAATTCCAAAAAGTTCAGGCATCTCCGAACTTACTACGATAATTCCTTTTTCCTTGTGAGGCAGGTCATTAATTAACTGGTAAATTTCGAACTTCGCACCGACATCAGTTCCTCTTGTTGGTTCATCCAAAGCAGAATTTCGGGTTTTGTCAACCAGCCATCTTCCTGAATTACCTTTTTGCTGATTGCCCCTGATAAATTTCCAATCTGTGTCTTTTCAGAAGAGTTTTTGACTTTCATGCAGAAATCATTTTGTTTGTATCAAGCTTCATGGCAGAATCTTTTAGCAGACACCGACCTACATATGATTTTATATTCGCGAGTGTCATATTAAATCTGACGCTTAGTCCTGAAAATATCCCATCCTGGCGTCTTTCTTCTGTCAACATTGTACAGATCCGTTCACAAGAGGCTGACTGTGGACTTTTATTTTCTTTTCCGTTTTAATAATCTCCCCGCTGCCCTTCTGCGCAGTCCGAGTGTCTCCAACACTTCTGTTCGCTTTGCTCCTACAGCCTGCAATTTCCCAGAATCTCGCCTTTATGTAATTCAAATTCACATTTTCAAAACAGGGCTCTAAAAAGTGGAGAGATTTTTACCTCCATTAAACATCACCGATTTTGGCAGTCTTTTCCGGATATCTGTCCTTTAATTTCCCTTCAACCATCATTTTGAATTATAGTGTCAATAGTCAGTTCTCTGGCTGGATTGGTTGGAAATCCACTTTCCGTCTCTCATCACAGTTACATCATTTGAAATACGCAGAATTTCCTCCATCTTATGGAAATGTAAATAATACTGCTGCCTTTGTTTACAAAGTTTGTTAATTATGCGGAAAAAGATGTTCTACTTCTACCTCCAGTAAGTGAAGAGGTTGGCTCATCCATAACGATAATCTTATGAATCATAGGAAACAGCTTTTGCAATTTCAATCATCTGCTTCTGTGATACTTTCAGCATTCCTGTTTTTATTCTCGGATCCAATTTCAATTTCCAGATCATCGAATATTTTTATTGTGTCCTCGTACATTCTTTTTCATCAATCAAACCGTGTCTCGTCGGAAATCTGCCAAGCCAAGGTTCTCCATAACTGTCTGGTTCAACACTTGATTCAGTTCACGGTGAACCATGGACTATCGATTGTTAAGTGCTTCTGATGGACTGTGGAAAGCCACCTCCTTTCCGTCTAGATGATTTCTCCACTGTCTATGGAATAGATTCCAAACAGACAGTTCATAAGTAGATTTGCCAGCTCCGTTTTTCTCCCATCAGTGATCGACTGTCCCTCGGACGTACCAAAGCGTAACATCATCGAGGGCCTTGAGCTCGAAAGGATTTTTGAAATATGCTCGCATTTCAATATATAATTTGTTTCATTGATTCCCTTCCCCGCTTTCCTAAATCCGGTATATCCATTAGGGATAAAGTACAGGTTCTATATTATTATTATTCTGCATATGTTGATTCTACTTCATCCAAATTTTCTCGTGTTACAGCTTTATATGGAACACAGAACTGCTTTTCACGCCTTCTTCCATCTTGGTCCTTCAATTCCATCCATCACATCTTTGCTGTTACAAGATTCTCTGCAATCTTTACAATCATCTGACCCTGTGTTTTTGCATCCTGCAATACGGAGCCTGTAACTACCACTTTTGATTTTTGATAAAGATTTCAGGAAGGGCATCAATTCCATAGATTGGTATATACTTGCTGCTTTTCTCACCGTCTTCATTGAAACCAGCTGCTTCTACAGATGCCAATGCACCTAATGCCATGGCATCATTGCCCGCTGCACAGCATTCAATCTCGTCCCCATATTTGGAAACCCATGCATCCATTTTCTCTTTTGCGTTTGCTGTTACCCACGTACCGGTATCTTCTGCCAGAACTACTTTTTATCCCTGCATCTTCTATTGTCTTTTTGAGATATTCACTTCTAGGCTGAGCAGCTGTATGTCCCGGGTCACCCATCAGATACACAAGCTGTAGTTTGCCATCCTTGTTTTTGTCCATTTCAGGATGTGAATTCCAGTACTCAATAATCATCTCTGCCTGGATTTGCTAGCACCATAGTCACCGCCGGTTGATGTCACCTGATATGCATTATCATAAGATTAATTCTGGTCTGTAATCTCTTTGTTAAAAATATAATTGGAATATTGCCCTGCATCCTTACACTTTTGAATCAAAGAAGGGCGTGACGTCCATCGCATATCGAGATCGCAATTGCACTTGCACCCTTAGCAAGCATTGTATCTACCTGGTTATTCTGTGTGGACTGATCATTCTGTCCATCTTCAATATTTGTTGAAAATTTACCTTTGCATCGTAGTAATTGCCTTGCCGATATATGAGTTGAAATTATCTGCGAGCAGAATAAATTCCTGCACCCAAATTTTTCCGTACCTGTATCAGACGATTTATTTGCTTTTTTGCCTGCCCATCTTTCTTTGCCTGAATTACTGCCGGTGCTTCCGCAGACGTCAATGCTTTGCTACCAACTAATACTAAGCATCATACTTACTGATTTTTCTTCATTACTTTTTCCTCCATTCTTTTTGTTGAGTTATATTGTACAAATATAGTATGTTTTTAAATTTTATTTTTCAACTTTCTTTATTTGGATTAGGGGAGACATTCTTTAGTTCTTGTATTTTAAAAGTACAAAAAGAATGCTAATCATTCCTTTTTATGCACTGTTATCCGCGATTCTTCGACAAACATCTGCAAACGTCGTAATTAAGTCGCAGACTTAAGATTACGACGTTTTGCGAATATTTCAATATCACCCTATGAGTCACAGGCTAAAACACTTTGTATTGCTATATCACAAAATTAAGAGGTCTGTGACCTATGGTGTGAATAATTGAGTTTATGCCCGGTATTTTACTCACTATCATTTCCTATATCAGCCTCATCCATAGGTTCACCCTTGATAATAATATAAAGATTTCCCGGGAATTTTATGCATTGTATACAGATTAGAGGTTAAAATAAGAATCGCGATTCCTCGCTTCTGCAGAACCTTAATCATCTTAAGTGTCAATTCCTGCATATTAATGTCAATATCCGCAAACGGATTGTGACAGATTAATACCTTGGGCATGTATAACAGCCATTTCTCATATACCATTTTTCTGGCCTTTCAAGAGCTGCTCATATTTCGTATTTTTTTCTGTTCCAGATGCATTTCTCTGATATATTCCTCAACGCTCTGCTTGTATTTTTTGAATATCCAGAACCCGTGAACTTTTTCCTGAAGAGGCATACTTATATTTTCAATTGCCGTAATATTTTCCAATAATTCATGCTGATACGGCCTTTCTACAATAAACCCAATCCCTTTCAAAACTGCTTCCTGCCATATTATTTACTTTATATTTCTCTTGACCGAGGAAAAAGCTCACCGCTTTTTATTCTTGTTTCGCCTGTAAATATTTCCCCACAGATGCTCTTTTTGTGCGATCATCTGAATAGTATAGTTTCTGAGCTCTCCTGATTCCAGTGTCAGATTGAAATTTTTTACATCTCTGTGATGACATTTGAAGCCTGTAACATCATTTTTCTTTCCTTTTCTGCAGCCATTGGAAAATGTGTCATCAGCTTATCCGGTTTTCCGCTTTCATTAATCAGGACCTGAAGAATTTGACTTAGACCTTTTTCTGTATCATCAGCTGTGACATAGAAATCGTTCTCTCGCTTTGAACGAGCACCATTCAGTTAAGATGCTGAAGATTAACCTCATCAAAACTGCGATTACCACAAAAAGTCATTTTCATCTTTGATCTGTCCTATGAATTCAAAAAGCTCCTCTGTTTCAGACTTTGTCAACGCACCAATGACATCCTTAAGTACTACGATTTTCTTACTGTCCGCATAAGCTTTTCAGTAGTTCAATCATAATTCTTTCTTTCATTGAAAGCTCTGACTCTTATCCGGCAAATTATACAAAAATACCGAACTTCTCCCTGAGCTTTGAGAAACGTCTCTATAATTCTTCCAGCTGATAAACCAGCTTTTATCTGCAGGAAAATATTATCTTCTATGCTTACAGAAGAAATCAAACCACTTTTTCTGCTTATAACGGCCGTATGCTTTTGAAAGCTTTTTGTAGCGATTCAAATAACTCTTCTTCATCCAGACAAATTCTTCCTGAGGGTTAACATCTGCTCTCCCTTGAGCGGCTTCAGGAAAAATCGTAGCTCCATCAGATTATCAAAAAGCAAAGCCTACAATCTCTCCGGCAAAGCAGCTGTAATGATAAATCCTTAAATATGAATGTATTATTCTGTTCCATTATGCCATTTTTCTATTATAAATACTTCATCTTCATATTAGCTCCCCAACTTCAGAATTCCATTATGTTAAATCACACTGGTAATGATTGGTAACGTTACCTGAACATCAGTTCCTATGCCGGTGATGCTAAAAATATGCAATCCATATTCTTCCCCGAACAGCAGTTTAATCCTCGCGACTGACATTAGACAGAGCAATTCCTCCCTTTTTCTTCTCTGTCTGTTTTATTTCAGGATGTTTGAGTCGCTCATTCAGTTTGTGAAGTTCATTTTCATCAATTCCATATCCGTCGTCCTGAATACTCAGAATTAGTTTATTTTGCGTACTGTCAATGGAAATCAGACTGAGTCGTCTCCGCTTTTTGATTCCAGACCATAGTAAAACCTGCATTCTCCACAATGGGTTGTAGCGTCAGTTTCGGAATTCTGCACTGAAGTACTCTTTGATAGTCCTCCGGAAATTCAACCTGCAGGCTTACCCGTTCTCCAAAACGATATTTCTGAATCTTAAAATAGTTCTCTATATTTTCCAGTTCATCTTCTAAATCAACCAGGTTCCCTGTATCTGAAATTGTATATCGGAAGAAAGTGGATAATGCTTCTGCAGTATCGGCGATATTATTCAGCCCTTCACACATGCATCTCCTCTTATTGCTTCAAAGTGTTATATATATGAGGTTAATCTGATTCTGCCGTGCCAGCAATTCCGATGTCTTGGTAGAAAGTTGTATAAGGTTCTGCTTATCCAGCATTTTATCAAATTTCTTCGAGACTTGCGCTCGTGACGGAATATCTCACACTCACTTTCTAATAACTCATCATACCGGCTGCTCTGAAGAAAGCGCTCTATCTGTTTCATATGTACTTTATACGGTGATATATATACGCAGTATGCATAAGCAAATATTAAACCGATACTAACCATACAGGTTATGATGGTTCCTGCCAGATACCGGACTGAGATGAACCTGGTATAGCAGAGCACAATTCCGGCAGCGGCAATACTGAAAAATAGCACAGAATACAGATAATTGCTCTTTTCATTCGTATTTTCACCTCTGTTTATCACACTAATTATATAGTTTTCTGAATTCTGACGGACTTAACCTGGTATTCTTTTTCACTAGTTTCGAAAAGTATTTCAGATCTCCATATCCTACGGACGACGCTATTTCTGCAACGTCATAATCGGTCTGCATCAAATAGTGCTTTGCTTTCTGTATTCGCAGTTCCGTCACGTATTCTAAAAAGTTTTCACCAGTCTCCTTCTTAAACAAGGTTGAAAAATAAGTCGGATTAAATCCAATCTGTTCACTGACACTTTCCAGTGTTATATTCTGACTGAAATGGTCATAAATATATTGTTTGGCATCTCGTATAGGTACGCTGACAGCATCCTTTTTATTCTTGATATAAGCCCGGTATTCTTCTTCAACGCCCAAGACAAGAAATTCGAACATTTCTTCATAAGTCTTCATCTTTTTGTACTGCTTGAGATAATCCGGGAAAATTGTAATTCCAAAACTTTTCATTCCAAACTGCAGTATCTGGACTAATTCGCTATAGCATTTAAGAATAAATTTACCATCGCTTCTATAGGGCCTTGGTTTCTTTTCAAGACTTAGAATTTGTTTTTACCCTCTACATCCACCTTTCCTGACATGCTAGAATATCACTTTGCTTCTGAATATCAATAATTGATGATACTTCTATACCATATTCATTCTCGGATTAAAAATATACAAAAAGACACTTTTCATCCATTCTATTCATTAATGCGTAATCCGCTTCATCCAGACAACTGTAAACATTCTGAATATCGGTCACGGGACGGCCGATACCTGCAATCAATTTCACTTCTTCTATCATATCTGACAGATTAGACATGTCTGTCTTCACATGTTTCAGCTGTCTTTCCAACCTCAGTGTATTTGTTCGTGCTTGTATTAATCAGACAAACTACCTCATCACCACACACTGTACACAAATTCAATGCAGCAAACCGGACAGTTTTCCTTTATAAGCTGGTTCCATTTTTGACAGATAAAAATCGGATGATATCTTCTGTATGCCTTCCTTCCCCAAAAATATGGATGCATTCTTATAATATTACCATCTTCAAAATAGCATCCGTATTCCCTGTTTACCTCTGTTAAATCAGATTCTCCCAGAGCTGAAATATGATTCCGGTTTGTCAACAGTTGCACCAAAAGTCTTTCCTTTACCTGCTCTTTAGATGCACTTACCATTGATTTAATTTTCTCCAGTTCTCTTTCGTCTGCAAAGTTTGCTTCGTGCTGCTCTTTAATTCCAGTGAAGTCTATTTTCCAATTCTCTTTTCTTTAATGGTTTCAGCAGATAATCTTTTCACCGTATTTAATTGCTTTTCCGGGCATATTCAAATGGCTGTAACCACTTATGACAATGAAACTGATATCAGGAAAGCATCTCTTTGCTTTTTCTGATTAATTCCAGGCCGTCATAACCCGGCATACGAATGTCAGTGATGACAATATCCGGATGCAGCTCACATACCGCTTCTAAAGCGACCTGCCACCGTCATTCACAATCCGGACAAATTTCCATGCTTAAAATTGGTCCCTGATCTCATCAAATGCTGTATTAACTACATGCTTTAACCTCATCATCCGCAATTAGTACCCTTCCATGTATATCATTCTCCTGTTTTCCGTACTGCCATTTCATGTTATTTTTATTATAACATATTTTCATAGCAAAAAGTACCATAAGTATCTCTATTTTTGAAAGAATATCATCATAGTTTTCTAGAGTATGATTTTTAGTGTGTTCCTGCAAGCTTGCAGGCCTCTTCAAAAATTTTTCTTCTCCTAAGGTCTTGAGATGAAATCTCTTTTTACAATAGCATTAGTCATACAGTCCTTTATGTTATTTTTTCTCAAATCAATAATAAAATAAAACTATGTATGATTGGGAAGGATGACCCCTTCTTTTTGCTATTATAATTATAATTATACACTAACTTTTTCCCAACAGAATTAGGCATATCAAATGATATGCCTACAATCTGCTAACTAAATAAGACTTTATTTACAATTTAAAGTGTAATATCCTTGTCGATATCCCCATTGTTTATACTACTCTTTCTTACCACGCTTATAAATTGTTGTATAACTCGTGTGGTCACTATGTCCTGACCTCCTCCACTCTACTGAATGATTTGCAAGCTTTACAGAATTAAATTTGATGCATCTTTTAACTCTCCATACCAACTGCCCACTCATATATGGCAGAACATCCAATATTTACGTTCTCCGGTTTCATATGCAAGTAAAAGCTTATAATTCTCTTTTGGGTGTACTGCTTATCAATTCAGGCTGTAGCATATAGCACCCTATTTCAAAGTAGCTCTGTAAAATGACCTTTTTCACCTATAGTAGACATCTACATCCATTCTGTTCTATCCTATATTCTATCATCTTAGTTTCATATTTGTGTGTCACTATTACATAGCTTTATATCATTATAAATACTTATCACTTCTCAACTCCTCCCCTGCCCTTCTCCAATTCTTCCTCATAAGCCCCGACTTTTCTATTGATGTATTTTAGTCCTAAACTTAGAATAAATGATATTCTGCTCTGAGTATAGTCCAAAATAGCCTGACATTGTGTAGCTGATGTAATGGCAAGCAGGGAAGTAGATATTGCCCTCCTTGAAAGCCGAAAAGCTCCAGAAATGATAAGCAGTGAGGCGATGGGGCAGTTGGTCACTCCTACAAAAAGCCCTGCCATTCCGCAGGCTACAGCAAGTGAAGTAGGTAAGCCAGCAACTATGTGACAGAAAGTTGCCAAAGGTTGCTCTATATAGAGACGAGCGGTACCTCGCACCCCGCATAAAGCCTGAGCCTATACAAAGTGCAGTAAGAAAACATTTTCATAAAAATGAATACCGAAAGCACCTCTCCCTCTACAGCCCGCTCTATGACGAGGCATACCTGCGCTAAGAAAGTCCCTTGTTCCAATCAAAGATTGATAACAACAAAGATGATACCTCCCAAAGACCTGCATAGCGACTTTGTGAAGCTTTTTGCAAAGCCACTGCCAAATCCCTTTCAACATAGGCGAGCTATGCTTAAAAAGGCCACAGAATCATAGCTAGCACTACCTTCCAGGTAATCTCTATATCAAGTCCGACATCGATAACGCTCCCAAGCGCCTGCGCTAAACCCACATAGATGAGCCAGCCAGCCTGCAGTGACAGAAGACACAAAAGCAGGAAACATAGCTGAATACTGGATGATACCTATGCTCGCTACTTCCATCGGGAAAAATACTGCAGCTATAGGTGTGCCAAATATAGCTGAGAAAAGCACTCATACCACACATAATAATCATCGCTTTTCCTCTTCACTTAATTTCAGCCACTTAATCTTGTTAAGGCCCTGTAGCCTGCACTTCCCAAGCTGTGGTAGCACCTTCTCTTCCCACCGAGCCACCGAAGGCATAGTAATATGGGGTGGATACAAAGATGAGTGGAGCCATAACTACAGGAAGCTCCGTCTTTGCCTGAATAGTTGCTGATAGCCAGTTTGTGCCTTTTGCCTTATATATCCGCAAAAACGGTACAAAAACACTATAATAAGGCCTGCAAACGGCAGTCCGTAGAGCATTTCAGGATGAGTCTTTAATAAATTGTTTGCTCTTATGTCAGAGTGCTGAAAAATGCCACACACGATGCCTCCTACAAAGGGCCTACCAATGTGCAAATATGCACCAACGAAGCAAATTAAAGATGTTCACCCTGATTTCTGTTTACTATCTTCTTAAAACTCCGTTATAAAATTCTCCATCAGAAAACTCCAGTACCTTGTATTGGGTGAGGGCTCGTCCCGCACCCTGGGATGACAGAACTGCGTGAGCTGCAATCTTTTGACAGCCCTACAGGACTGCAGGATTGCTACTTTTGCTGTCCTTGTATCATAATACATTACTGAGCCTTAACTACAAGAGCCCGGGTTTTTGAAGCAGGCGTCCCCTTAAGTACGGTAATTGTTTCAGCACTTACAGATGCTCCCTTAAAGACTGTAGCAAATGGCATATAGTAAAGCTCTGCCATTCCCTGTCTGCGCATTTCTTACTGAAATAGAAGTATGAGCCAGTTGTCTGAACTGAGGATACTTTGAACTGAGCATAGATATATACCTTTTCCTGCTCCCGTTGTCGTTAAGCCCTAGAGTTGAAAGCACTTCCTCATATCTGGTTACTACTGTATTTGAAGCATTTTTAAGAGTGAAGTTAATGAGGTTCTCCTTGCCCACAACTCCTCCACCGCTTATTTCCAATGAGCCTCACTGCACTCCCTCACTCAACCTTAGAATCCATAGCATTGTTAGCCATACACTCCTAGCTACTGCTCTTATATTCACTGTACCTGTAGTAAGAACTGCTGCCTTTGAGAGGATAGGTGAGGAAGGTCTCTCCGTCTACTGTTACAGGCGAAATGGTCTGAAGCTTTCCATCCGCTGTATCAAGCATAAGACCTGTGTTGCTGTGATAACAAGTGATATCTTACTCTGTGGAATGCCTGCATTGTAAATGCTGTTACCCGCACTGTCCTCTTGCCCACAAGCACGTAGTAAGACTCAGGAATGGTATTGAGTGAACTTGTTCCTCCAAAAGGAATTAATCACAGTTCCAGAAGTTAAAATGTATTGTTATCCATTACCTTCACATAACCTGTGAGGGTACGCTTGTATACCATAATCTGAAGGTCTTTAATATAGCTTGGATTGCCTATCTTAATCTGAACTTCCTTGGTTATAGAGTCACACCTCCATAGGTTATATTTCAATCTTCCTACATAACCAACTGTCTGGTTAGGCTCCAAATCTATAAGAATTTGCCGTCTGCCACAAGATTTACAGGCTTATTGTCCCTCCCAGACTGCGCTAGTCTTGCCTGCAAATCTAACATCTCTATGTAACATCATTGCCATACTGGTCAAAAGCTTTGATATCTAACCTCAGCCTTCATACCGCTGTCTACTAAGGGTAGCAAGAGGTGCCTCCATATTCTCAACAACAATTTCCTTTAACTGCTGCTGCGTGTGCGACAGGTGTCCTATCCTTTATGTCAACTCCTATTACATTGCTCTTCACACTTGGGTGGCATTCCTGCTGCTCTTTACAGAAGCCTCACATAGACCTTGCTTGCAGTAGGTCCTGCAACTAAAAAGCCTGATGAGGTTATAGTCGCAATAGCTGAAGATGCCGGTATGGTGCAGGCTTCATCTGCAAATAAGTCATAGAAAATGCCATAGGTCTGCTTTCTTCCGGGACTGAGCTTTAACTCGTTACTACCTGCCTTTGCAACAGACTTAAACTGGATGATAGAGTCTGTAAGCATTGTGCCGTCAAACTTGCCTGTTCCTGCTATAGAAAGGCTGTCAACTCCGCTGTTTACATTCACCACACTTAATTGTAATCTGCTTCTTTATTTACTGTGTAGGTAAAGCTGATAACCGTAAGTCCAGGGCTTCTTTGCAGTCACTACACCGTCTTTTGATACAGTTGCTGCATTTTTATTGGAAGACTTCCAGCTTCCCTTGACTCCTGAAGTTCTTCCTCCTATGCTGTAGTCAATATCAAGCTTTTTCTGCCCTATATATACTTCCTTTCGCCTCCTAAGAGTCACATAGAGTTTTGACTACTCTTGTCGTATAAAAATGCAATTGCTCTTAGCCTCTTCTCTCGGTGAAAGACACTGAGAAGCTGCAAAAGCCACTGTTCCTGCAGAAACATAGCTAAAATTTATTATTCATCTAATCTCCTTCGCATACTATTAACTTACCCAGGTTAGGGCATTCTCACTTTAACATCAATATGTGTCTGAACTAGTGTTAGATTTGATCACTATTTCCCACATTTTAATAAATTTCCCTATTTCTTCTGTGGAAAACTCGTATTTTTGCCACAGAACTGACAACTATACTCTACAGGCTTATCCTCTTCATGAAAGCGAGGGTCAAATCTTTCTCCCCTATGCTTATAAGCACCTGTTCCACTCTCTTTTTTGCAGGTCGCGAGTAAAATGAGGTCTCTGTCTTGTCTGTGATTTCAACGATTTAAATCCTGAAGTATGAAGGTTGGAATCTCCTCAGGAGTCATATCCTCATCAAGCATACCTGTTACATAAGTCACCATAAAGATCTTCTTCTCAATGGCATCTATGGTCTCATCACTTGCCCTCAGCATTAGCTGGATAATGAAGCCTCCTGCCCTCTTTTACGCTGTAGGTCTCTATCTACACAGGACTCAGAGCCACCACGCTCGGCACCTGCTCTGCTGGACGCAAAATAATAGGTCAAAATCCTCTGCTATCTCGCCTGTGATGAGGTTGGTTCTTCCCACATAAGGCTCCTTAAGTCCCATATCCTGATGACAGTCAGCTCTCCACTTCCAACTGCAGCCCCTACATCAAGCTTTCCTTCCGACTTAAGCGGAAGCTCTACATCAGGGTTATATACATAGCCCTTCACCCTTGCCTTAGAATCTGCTGTAACTATAATCCCTCCTATAGGTCCGTCACCCTTTATCTGAGTGTGAGCCTGTCATTTTTCTCCCTTCATCATAAGCCCCATCATAGAGCCTGCTGAAAGAAGCTTCCAAGTCTTTGCTGTTGCCACAGGCAGACTGTCGTGGTGAAGCCTTGCTTCTTCTACAAGATTTTTGGTTGTGCAGGCAAAGGCTCTTACCTCTCCTCCTCTTGCAACCTGCCCTTACTACATAATCTTTCATATACTTACCTGTATGTTTTTCCTTCCTGATATTTTTCCTTAGCTATAAAGTAAAGACGCTCGCTCTCCTCCTTAGTTGCCTCCCTTGTAAATGCGTCATAGACAGCCCAGAATTCAAGCCCTCCCTCGGCAAGAGCCTCCTTTATCTCCTCTATAGTATAACCCCTTTTGGTAGTAATTTCATCAAATCTTAAAAATCTTCCTTTTTCGTCTCACTCATCTTCCAGATAAATGGTAGGTCGTACTCATTTATCCTTTCCTCCACTATCATAATAATTATCCCAGATAAAGCTCATATTTTCCTGCTTTTCAGCTATTACCCTGTCTCCAAGCAGGCTTCGTATTTATAAATGGTATTTTAAGTCAAGATAAATACTCCGTCCCTATCGAGGTAGGTGTTCATGCTTAAACACCTTCACCAGGTCAGGCTTTTCTAGAATATAATTAAGACCGTCACAGATGCAGACTACTGCACCCACAGTCCCGTAGAGCTCAAATTCTCTCATATCCTGACAGAGATAGAGGATAATCCCCTCCCCCCTTAGTCTCCTTCTCGGCGGCTATCTGCAACATATTTACAGAACTGTCTGATCCCTATCATATCATATCCTGCTGCCTTTAGTCTAGTTGTGATATTACCTGTGCCACAGCCTAGTTCAGCCACCAGACCTCCCTTAACACCGTTTTCTTTAAGCAGGCCTATGAGATACTCTGCCCACTCATCATAGGGTACATTGTCCATAAATTTATCATATACTTCCGCAAAACCCAAATAAGCCTCCCATTTCTCCTTCATCTAGCAAGATAACTTGAAGACCTATTAACCTTCAGTTGAATTTCTTTTCCAAGCGAAAATGAATAGATAATCCTCTCCTTTGGCTCTTTTACCCGTGATTCTCTTTAAGGAGAGGGCGTAGTTATCAAGCTGAACCTTATACCTTTTTATAAGCTCTTTAGCTTCTTCTCCATATACCCTGTCAGTCTTATAGTCCATTAAGATTACATCATCTGCCCTCCATAAACCAAGCATCTATAATACCCTGTACGAGAACCATTTCCTTCATTTCGCAGTCTCCTGCATCCATCCCCCATAACAAAGAGGCCTCCCTGTATAGCTTATCTATTAAGAAATGCCTTACTCATCCTCTCATACAGATTGCTCTTAAAGAAATTCATAAAGTGCTTTATATAATGCTCTCCATTTCCTCTTCTGTGTCAATGACAGACTCTCCAGATAATCCTTAAACGAAGCCTCATCATAGACTTTCCAAAGTCAAGTCTGCTTAGAATACTGTGATATAGACTACCTCTTGCGGCCCTCTACCTTTTCATCCTCTTCTCTCATAAATTCAGGGATATAAGCCTCAAAATCAGTCTTTATCTCCCCTTCAAAAGGGGTTTCTCCTCCTTCTTCCTCCTCCAGATGTAGTCTCTTAGCTCAGATACCGTCATCTTACTCTTTAGCCCTACAGCCTCATTGAATGGATAGATATATTCTCTTTCCTTAGTTATTAACCTGCTTAATTCCTCGTAGTTCTCAGTCTCAGGGAGATTTTCTATGAGGTTTGAAATGTCGCTTTTAACCACTTCTTTTTCCGCCATTTCGTCAAGGCTTTTATCTACCAGCTCCCCCGCTCCCTAATAGTTAGCTTGAGCCTGCCTTTCTCTCCTCCTTTATGAGTGCAGGCATGGCAAAGTCTAGGAGTGAATTGGTTTTTGACAACGAGAGATAGTTCTGCTCATCATTCTTCCAGATACAAAGCCTCTCCTCCACCTTGTCACATCCTGCTGTAAGTATCAGCTTGTCCTCTGCCCTTGTCATAGCTACATAGAAGTCTTTATCTCCTCTGCAGCATTTTCAGCCTAAGCTTTCTTGTACCATCTTCTTTACTATAGTGGACTTTTCCTCCTTGTCTCTATATTAAAATCATCTATATCTATTCCAAGCTCGGGTGAATAACCTACAGCTGCCCTTGAATCCTGATTGTTCATGTCTTTGACATCCCACTTACAAAGACAACGGGATACTGAAGGCCCTTGCTCTTGTGGATGGAGAGTATCCTCACTGCATCCACACCGCCTACCCCTGCTTCACCAAAGTCTACCTCGTATTTTCTAAGCCTGTCTATATATCTTACAAAAATGCCCGGTTCCGTGTAAGAGGTAGCTTCAAATGCCTGTAGCCTAGAAACAAGCATATCAGGTTTGCTGCCCTTGTTTCTCCCGATGGCATGGCACTTACATAGCTATAAAAATTGCTTTCTGTGAATAGTTCCTTTATTAGCTCATGAACAGGAGTGAATACTAACTTAGACCTCTTTTCGTTAATCAGGTCTAAGAATTCTTGGCACTTAGCCTCTTTAGAGAGATTAATCACATCCCAGAGGTCAGCCCCCTCTTCACCAAGACTATTGGCGTATATACTGAAGCTTTTGCAGTTCTTCTTCACTAAAGCCTCCTATGGGAGAAAGGAGAACTGTTCCAAGCGGGTATATCCTGATGAGTTGTCCAAGTATTTTTAAGCAGTGCAAGCATCACCTGTACCTCCCAAAGCTAGAAGTAGCCTGTACCTGACTCGCAGACAGCAGGAACTCCCTCTGAGATAACCTCCAGTCTAAAAGCTCTCCGCCCACTCCACATTGGTCCTATAGCATGGCTATACGTTTGAATTTAAAGAGGGCTTGCCCTCATCCTTTTTCTCAGTAATAAGAGCCTTTATCCTGCCAGCCACAAGATGAGCCTCAAGCTCTCATGTCACTTAGCTTTAAGAGTTCTTTTAGTATTTCACTGTCCTTGTCGTAAAAGCAGGACTTCTGTGAGGTTTAGGGCATCCTCCTCCTTATCCTCCTCCCTTGACAAACCTTTGCTGACCTCATCATAAACTATGCCTCCAAGGGCTCTATCATCGTCTGTTCAAATACAGCATTTACAGAGCCTATTACCTCCCACTACTTCTAAAGTTGTTGTGAAGGTCTATTCTTCTTTCATTTTACCCTCAGAGTATCTGTTATACTTCTCTATAAAAAGCTCCGGCTTAGCCTGTCGGAATTTGTATATACTCTGCTTCACATCTCCAACCATGAAAATATTTGACTTTCCGCCATCTTCCCTTGCTATCGAGGTTAAGATGCTTTCCTGAAGGAGGTTGGAATCCTGGTATTCATCTATCATTATCTCTGCAAATTGCTCACTATATACCTTTGCAGCCTCGGTAGGACTACCTTCACAATCAGTAAGTACCTTGAGGGCAAAATGAGCCCAGTCGGAGATATCCACCACATTTCTTTTTTTCTTTTCAGCGGCATAGGCCTCATCAAACGCCCTTGTGAGCCTGATTAGTTCTCTTATAACCCTTGCTGTAACAAGCCTTGATTTTTCTATGTCTTCCACTCTCTCAGAAGGAGTCCTCTTAGCTTGTTGAGCTTTCTTTGTAAGCATCTCTGATGTTCTTTGCCACTTCCTTCTTGACCTCATCCACATCAGCAGCCTTTTTTGAAGAAAGCCTTACAAAGCCTGCCTCTCCCGCAAGCTGTATGAGCTTACCAAAGCTATCAGCCTGTAAGAGAAATTAAACAGAGCCACATCCGCACTCCTGCCTCCTCGTGCTGGGAACGGGCCGTCAGGGAGAGGAGAGGCTTACAAATTTCTCCGCCTCTCTCCTTAGCTCTCTAAAGCATTTTCATACAGAATTCAAGACAAAATGTCTCAAACTCAGAACCTGTAAAGTCCCTTCTTTGTTTGTTAATTCTTTGACAAACCAGCTTTCCTTTATGAGCAGACTTTCCGAGAATCTATACAACTGAGAGATCAGCTCTTCAATCACCTTATCAGACTGCCTCTGGCAAAGTATTCCACAAAGTTGATGAAAGTCATCGTCCTTTCTCTCATACTCCTCTTCAAGCAGGTCTTCAATCACCTTTTTCTTATAATCACACCCTCAGTATCATCCATTGTTCTAACTGCAGGGTCTATCTCAGCCTCTTTAAAATTCTCCATAACAACCTTCTTACAAAAGCTGTCAATTGTGCTCATATTAGCCTCGAAAGCGGAGCTGACTGCTTCATAAGCCTTCTTGTAAGCTGTCAGGTCCGGAGTTATTTACCTCTGCTTCAAGTTTCTCCGCTATGGCAGAGCCTATCCTCTCCTTCATTTCCCTTGCGGCATCCTAGTAAATGTAACAACCAAAAAGCTCGTCTCATATTGATGGGAGGGTCTCATCAAAGGATTCTTCCCATTATTCTCTCTATAGTACTGCAGTCTTACCTGAGCCTGTATGCGAAACCAAGAGATTCCTCCTCTATGCTCCTATGACTGCGAGCTGTTCATCAGTCCATTTTCTTTCCATTCTCACCCTCCAGCTAGCCCTAGCTCCTCAAAAGCACTTCTTATCTATCTTTTTCAGCCTGTTATAGTTTATATCCAGCATTTTTAAGTCAAAACCACAGAGCCCTCTATATTCACAGTAGTCACAGCCTTTTTCACTTCCAAGACTATAAGGCTTTGGATATATTTTGCCCCTTAGTATCCTCTTCTTTGACTTTTCTATCTCAAGCTCTGAGTTGTCTATGAGTTCATTCATTTCACCACTTACATAGAGTCTCGTAGTGCTGCTTGGCTCCCCATCTTTTTAGTCTTTAGCTTAATTACATCCGAATCAGCCTGCGGGGTAAAGTGTCATTGTACACATAGCCTCGTCTATCAGCCTCATATTGTGGTTACCTGTGAGGGTTATGCCGTCAAATCAAGTTCTTTTAGAATGGCGTCTTCTCCTCCCCCAAAGTCAACGACAGGATCATTTATGTGAAAATAATATGCTCCTGACGGAATGATGAGATTGTCTTTTCTTTTCTTTCCGAACTCTTTTCTTATGTAGTTAAGGTAGGTAAAGAGCTGTAAATCAGAGCCCATAATAGGCTCTATCCAGGTCAAGGCTTTTACTGCCTGACTTATAATCAATTACCCTTACATACTCACATTTCTTAAATCCTTTAATTTCCTTATTCTCTGCAAGCAGGCTGCCGTCAGGAAGGTAGTCTGAGAGTACGGCATCTATCCTGTCTATCCTGCCCTAAAAGCCTCCTGTCACGAAATTCCTCCTCAAAGGCTACAGGCGTAAATGAGCCTTTTTAATCTGGGTAAGCATCAGTCCTTACAGCTCTGTCAGCTATCCTTCTTAACCTTTCAAGCTGGTAGCTGTTTCAGGCAGAAGACTTGAATATCATCGCCATAGTCAAAGGTCTCAGCAAGGCTTTCTGCCTGAATAGCTGTCCTTTTCTCCTCTGAAAGAAGTGCAAAGCTCTCTCCGCTTTCAACCACTTTCTTTGCAAATCTTTCAAGCGCCTCGTGGAGGATATTTCCTATATCCATAGGCTGGATTTCATATTCAGCTCTCTCCCTAAGCCTTAGGCCATGCTTTATAAAATGAGCATAGGCACAGGAAGAAAAGAGCTCAAGCCTTGTAACGCTGCCCTTTAGCTTCCCATAAAGATTCAGCTGCAATATACTCCTCAAGGCTGTTTCCATGTGCGCTTGAAGCTGTTCCACTTATTATTTTGTTGTATCTGTCATCCTTATGAGTCTGATAATATTTTATCAGATTTATAATGGTTTCATCCTTTAAGTCCCTCTTTTTAATAGCCTCAAGTATCAGCCCAAGTCCGCCGTCTTTCCTGATTTCATCAAGTAAAGATAGGGCTTTAGGCTCTTCCTTCAAGCTATCCTTACTAAAGACTGCCTTAAGCCTCGTTACAAAACTGATGGCTTAAGGGGCTTCCCCTCCATGTCCGAAACACTGTAGGATACATATAACCTCTCTGTAGGCTTGGTAAAAAGCATGTAGATATAAAACTGCTCCCTAAAGGCTCTTTCTTTTGCCGTAGGAGCAAGCTTGGTATCCAGGCTACTAAGTTTCTCCTTTTCAGCATCTGTTATTATTCCCCTGGTACTTCCTGACTTTGGAACCTTTCCCTCATTAAAGCCGAGACAAAAAGCACCTTTATATCCTTAAGTCTGGTACGCTCCACGTCTCCAATTACTATCTGGTCAAGCCCTGGCGGGATAAAGCCTGCTTTTCCCTCTGCAAAGCCTGATTCAAGTATAGTCCTGAACTCTTCTATACTAAGCCTTTTCATCTCCAAGAAGCTCATAAAAGCTTCTCAAAAACCAGACATTACTATCTTGTAGCAGATTTTGCATATTCTTTATGCGACTATCATCCCTCCTTCACTTTTCCAAAGTCACGCTAAGCTTCATAAGCCTCTCTTCACAGCAGCCTTCACCACAAAAGTTATAAAGGGCTGTGATATAGTCTGACGTTAAAGATGTCTTAGCTTTTAAGAACCTCATATAAAGGGGGTAAACTTCTTTTACAAGATTATCCCTTATACTCTCAGCACTATTTTCTTTCATCTGTAGGCTCTACACTTAAAAAGCTTTTCTGATACCTCTTAAGCCCTTTATTCCCCTTCTTAGTATATAGTTTTTCAAATATGTCTACATCCTTAATATCCACATCTGCAAATCCGCTTCTTAGGTACCTCATTTACTGCATCGTATGTAAAATTTTCCTCTATAACCAGTATCGATGCCTTTATATATTCCACAGGGATTGTCTGATATAGTTTTCTTGCTATCGAGAAAGTACGGAATATCCTTAGCTGAAAGTGTGTCTGCAACCACTTCCCCGTATTCTTCCATATCACCTGTAGCAATTGCAATCTCCCTGTACCTAAGCCCCTCATCTCTTACAAGAGATAAAATAAGCGGTATAAGGCTCTCTGCCTCTTCCTTTTGGATTATTATAGACAGAAACAGATACCGCCCCTTTTTCCTGCTTAATCTCCTTTATAGGATATCTAAATATCTGTTTTTCAAGGAGGCTTAACTCCCCTGTCTTGCCTTCATAATCAGCAATTATAGGCTTAGCTATATTTACTTTTCTGTCTTTTGCAAGTTTATTTACCCTATTTATAGTATCCTTACTTAGGTGAAATAGGCTGAATTTCTCATCATTTTTCACTGTAATATTCTTTCTCTGAGATAGTAAGTAATGAGTATATGCTCTGCCTTTAAGAGAAAGTCAAATCAGTGACTTTAAGCTGTACAGGGGTAAATCCCGTAAAACCCATCAAAACAGATAACTGCACCATCAAGGAGCTTTGACTTTTCCCTACCTCAGAGGCAAGCACATCTAGAATCTGCTCAGCTGATACATATTTTCTTTTTATAGTTGTTAAATACTATAGATTAGATTAGTGTCGTGAAGCTTGGCTGCAAGTACAGGGAGGTAGTTTTCTCTTCGATATCTGCGAGGGTCCCAGGTGTGATTCCGTACTGCATAAGCTCACTGATAAGGGACTTGATATCTTCGGTAAATCCCTGTCTGCCTACCATGTTTTTATAGAAATTAAGCTCCTCTTCAGACCGTTAGCGACTTTCTTACTATCATATTTTTGCCGGTATCTTCAAGTACAAGCCTTTCCTTTATATTTAGCTCCTCGAATACTCTGTAGGCAAGGCGCATAAAGGAAAAGCACGTCTATGTTCATAATAGCACCATTCACTTTGCTTAGACGCACCAAAGTCCCTCTGTGTCTGTAAAAGGTAAACTGCTCAGGCACTATTACAAAGTAATTTTTATCCGGATTTTTTTCTGCTTCTATTACTATCTTCTTAAAAGCAAAGCTCAGACTTCCCATAGCCGGTTCCTCCAATGACATATTGAACTGCCATACACCTCCACCTTAGTTAAAAATGCCTGCTATAAGCAGGGCATAATTTTTCCTATATTTGCAATAATTTGAATTAGATATTGATTGGCTCCAAAAGCCCGCCAGACAAGTGATAGCATCATCCTCATCCGCACCGTCAATCTCAATGACAAGCTCATTGCCCTTTATGGCTACGAGAGACATAACACCCATTATGCTCTTAAGATTGATTCTTTTTCATCTGCAATAGCATAGCTACTGCTTTCGAACTTACAGGCTGTCTGGACCAGCTCAGCAACAGCATCAGGCAACATAGAAAAATCTTTTGAAACAGTCTAGTTCTTTTGTACGCATTTTACTCTCCTCACAAATCCTTAAACAATTTACCATCATATCCAAAAATCATTTAAGCGAAACAATTTTTATCAACTAGTTTTTGACATATGAATTATCTGAAATTACAAACAAAAATATATTAAAGTTACAGTAATGCCTAAACAAAATCCTGCAAGCACCCTAAATATGTGTATGTCTTACGAATTCTTTCAGTTTATCCTCAGGACTTATGTTATTTTTGCCTAAATCTTCAAATATTTTTAGTCAATTTATTTATTACTTTTGCTTGTTTTAGCTGTTTCAAGCCTTACCCTCGTATCACTGCATTACCCTGACAGTCTGTCAGTGCTTTTCTCTTTCAATGTTAACAAATTTGAGTAAGCTCACTCTTCCAGCCAAAGCTTAACAGTTCCAATAGGACCATTTCTCTGCTTACCGATGATAATCTCGGTTACTCCGGTGTCTCCGTATCCTTATTGTAGTATTCATCCCTGTATATGAACATAACCACGTCGGCATCCTGCTCTATGGCTCCGGACTCACGAAGGTCAGAAAGCATAGGCCTCTTATCATCCCTGCTCTCGACCTTTCTTGAAAGCTGGGAAAGTGCTATAATAGGGGCATTTATCTCTCTTGCAAGAGCCTTTAAGGAACGGGATATTTCTGATATCTCCTGCTGTCTTGACTCAGAATGCTTTGCTTCCTGCCGTCATAAGCTGGATATAGTCAATCATCACAAGGCCCAGATTCTTCTCCAGCTTTAGCTTCCTGCATTTTACTTCTAAGCTCAGTTACAGAAATACCAGGGTATCGTCATAACAAGATTTGTCCCTCCTATGATTCTTGCACTGTCTACGATGTCTCCCCACTCCTGGTCTGAAAGGTCCCCGGTTCTAAGCTTCTGTGAATCCACCCTTGAATTCATGGCAAGAATACGCTTGGCAAGCTGCTCCTTTGACATTTCGAGAGAAAATATGGCTGTAGTCACATTTTTCTTAACAGTTACATATTCAGCTATATTGAGGGCAAAGGCTGTCTTACCCATAGAGCGGTCTTGCGCTATCAGAATCAGGTCTGAGTTCTGAAGTCCTGCCATCTTGTAGTCAAGGTCATGGAAGCCTGTAGGTATACCGGTAACAGTTCCTCCACTTTTTGACGCAGCAGCTATACTCTCAACAACTGAGATAATTACCTGCTTAATGTCGGTAGAATCAGACACGTGGCGCTTTTGAAGCAGGTCAAACACCTTCTTCTCTGTAAGCTGTAAGACATCCTCTAAGGTAGACTCGCCCGCATAGCAGTTAAGAGAAATCTCCTCAGTCACCTTGATAAACTTTCTAAAGCAACGAATTCTTATATACTATTTCTGCATAATGAGCCACATTTACAGAGGTAGGAACAGCCAACAAAAAGCTCTCTTAAGACATCTATCTCTATAGCCCCAAGCGGATGTTCCATTTCTCTTATTTTTATCTCTATTGTGACTATATCTATAGGCTTTCCTTCTTTTTCAAGAGAGTGATTGCAGAAAATATAAGGCCGTATCTTTTTATCATCATCCGCTTCAAGCATTTCGGATACAGTAATCACAGTTTCGGATCCAAAAAGCATAGAGCCTAGAACTGACTGCTCTGCTGATTTGCTATGATGGCGGGGTTTTTCTTAATCAGCTCCTCTTCTGCCATCTTATACCTCTTCTTTTACCTCTACTGTAAGCTCTCCAACCACCTTAGGGTGGAGCTTTACCTGTATTTTATAATTACCTGCTGCCTTTATGGCGTCACTTATTATCTTCTTCTTGTCTATCTCGATGCCAAGCTGTTTCTTGGTCTCATCCGCAATTTCCTTAGTGGATATCTGGCCCAAATACCTTTCCTTCCTTACCTACTCTTATGGAAAGCTTAACCACCTTGCCCTTAAGTCTGGTGCCATGCTCTCAGCCTCCGCAAAGATTTCAGCCTGTTTTCTTCTCCTCGTTTAACTTCTGCTGTCTGAGGTCATTTTAAGTTCTTCGGACTTGCCTCTACTCAAGTTTCTTTGGGATGATAAAGTTTCTGGCATAACCGTCATTTTGCCTCTACAAGGTCTCCTTCTTACCGAGGTTTTTACGTCCTGTAACAAAATAATCTTCATAACATCCTCCTTTTATCTAAACCGAAATTTCTCCTGATTCTATCGAGCTATCAAGAGTTCTTTTACCATAGTTTCCGCCTCTTCTATGGTTACTCCCTTTAGGCTGAGCGCCTGCAACAGATAAATAGTGCACACCTCCTATCTTTTTCCATAGCAGTTTGCACATTCACTTCATCTATCGAACGGGCAGAAATGTATACCTCGTTGTCACAGGAGGTAAATACAAAGGAAGCCTTTACATTGGATATATTCATAAGTTCGTTGGCTGCCTTAGACCCTAGTATAACTCTGTTTCTTGTCTTTGTTATCGCCCTCTGTTGTGGGTTAGCAAAGGCAAATGCACCACGGTATATCTCAGCCATACTTGCTATCTTTGCCTTTTAGCTTAAACTCATCCATTTCTGTTCTGAATTCTTTTTCTTATCCTTGTAACCTCAGCTCCATTTCTCCTAAGGAAAGGCGGCTACTCAGAGGTTCTTGCACCTGTCTTTACAAGGAAAGTTATTGGTATCAATCATTATACCTGAGTACATTGCAGCTGTACTCTGTAGATGTCATCTTCACATCCAGGTCTATATACTGAAGTATCTCTGCAACCAACTCACAGGAAGAGGAAGCATATTCTTCTATGTAAGAAAGTACGGTATTCTTGATTGTTGTAGGCCCCTGTCTGTGGTGGTCAAGGAGGACTATGGTGCTTACCTTATTAAGCAGCTCCTCACACTCCACAAATTCACTGTTGTTTACATCTACTACCACAAGCATGGTATCCTTATCTACCATAGTAAGAGCCTTCTCACCTGTCACAAAAAGCTCTGATCCGTTTTCAGAGGTGGCCTTCATCCTCTCTATTGTAGGGGCAATGGAAGAAGAAATATCATTAATAACGATATGTGCTGTCTTATTAAATGTTCTACAGATACGGTAAACTCCGATTGCTGCTCCAATGGCGTCAGTATCGCTGTTCTTATGTCCCATAATGAGCACGTTATCCTTAGCCTCTATAAGCTCGCTAAGGGCATGTGCCTTAACACGAGCCTTTACTCTGGTGTTGGTTCCTGTACGCTGGCTTTTGCCACCAAAGTAGCTTATATTGTTCTTTTCCTTAAAGTACTACCTGATCATGCCTCGTCCAAGTGCCATATCTATGGTAGCCCTTGCAAAAATCATAGGACTGAGTATAGGGACTCCCATAGATATACCTATACCAAGGAGATAGTTACAGCCATATCATTTCCTATATTTACTCCCTTTTACCTCATCTAAAATCGAAAATCTATCCTGTTTTAGCTGATCCAGATATTTATTCTTAAATATAACGATATACTTATCCTTTTCAAGCTTTCTTGTAACCGCATCTATGCTCTGCATAAACTTGGTTATCTTTCTTTCTACAAAGGGCAGAAAAGGAGGGAACGCTTAACCTCATCAATGCTCTCAAGTGCTTCTTCATAATTATCTATGTAGAAGCCCCATTATCATCTTGTTGTCATAGTTTTTCCTTAAAGTGCATTTATCTCTGTGATATCATAGAAGAAGGCTGATATGCTTCCATCTTGAAAGCTCCCCTGCTTTGCCTTAATAGCTTCGTCTGCACACCTTCTAAATACGACTCTGTACTCCTTGTCATCCTTCTTTACTACTTCTTCTGCATCCTCGTCTTCCATAGAGCTTAGCGTGTTCTCAAGTTCCGGGAAGATAGCAAGGGCGACTTCTTATCCACATTTTCTGAGTTTGAAATGTCATAAAAGGCATCATTGAACCAATAAATATTCCCTTTTTCATCCACAATCGCATAAGGCACCTCAAGCTCATTAAGCATAGCCGCCTCTGTATCAGCTACTTCTAAGGCATAGCGGGTTAGCTCCGCCTTTAAAAGCCAACCTTGCCAAAAATGTATATGGCTATAGCTAACAGTGCGTATACGAAGATAAAAAAAGTTACAAGTATTGCCACATCTGCAGCTATGATGTAGATTGCTGCATTCATCGCTATGAGAATGGTACATAGCACTAAAGGCCAGGCAAAGTAGAGCTTTAGTCTGCCTGAAATGCCTGTCTTCCCTTGTTTATCATTTTTCACAACATTATCCTTTCTAACGGCAAAATCCCGAAATGTCACGGAATTAGCCAAAAAACTATACCTTGAACATCTTTCTTATCCAAAGTATAAAACCTCTCAATCATTCCTAGCTGTAATCACGACACTAGGTACTTAGTTTAACACAGAATCTCAAATTTTTCTACTGCCTTGCCAAACCTTTTACATATTGCTTTACTCTGTAAAGAGAGAGAACCCCCTCCCACAGGGAGGGGGCTGAATGCATCGCTGCTATTCATTTGTGTTATTGGTTATCTTCTTCTCCTTATAACAAGGCCGAGTCCGATAAGTCCCAAACCGATAATTGAAAGGAAGTTTCCTGCTTCTCCACCTGTCTTAGGAAGGTTAGCAGTTCCCTTTGGAGCCTTATTATCAGTAATGTCAACTGTGTCTTTGTTAGCTTTATTATCTTTCTTTACTTCCTTGCCATCACCCTGTGGTACATCATCTTCGTCGATTTCTGTCACCCCATTGTCTTCATCACCATCATTAACCGGTGTAGCAGGTCCCTGAGGTGAAGGTCGTTAGGAACATCTACCACAGGTGTACTTGGGTTAGGTGTTGGTGTTGGAATCGGATCAGGTGTAACTACCGGAATTACAGGAGTTCCACCAGGTGTATCTCCACCAGGAATTACTGGTACAACATTAGGCTTAAATGTGTTCTTAACAGTAATCTTCTCACCATTTGCTGCATTTCCATGTATAACAACAGAATACCTGCCGTTATTTATGTCTCCTGTTGTATGAGTTATTACCTCAGCAAGAGGATCTACTTCATATCCTGCTCCAGTTAAAGTTATACCAACCGTAATATTATTTATCTCTGTCTCAAATACATAGTAGAAATAATCTTCTCCAGTTGTCTCATCTACTCTTGGCTGGTCTTCAAAGGTTACGGTCCAACCCCTGTGTTCCATCAGGTGTCTTACTTGATACTTCTGTCAATTCATTGTCAAGTCTTCTGTAAAGTGAACTTAACAGGTACCGCTGTAGCTCCGTTCTCCCATACCTTCTCTGCAGTAACGTCTATAAGGTTTACGTCATTTGTAATGACAAATCCCTGCTTAGCATCGCCAGTTATCGTAACATTACTATTACCAAGCTTATATCCCTTAGTAATATCATCTAATGTGATATTGGTCTTTTCTGTTCCAACTTCTGCAACATAGTAGTTGATTTCTGTTTCTCCCTCATACTTGTCAAGTCCCTTAAACTTAGTTGACCACTGGTTTGCCTGAATTTAATTCTACAGGACTTCCAATAGCTTCAAGCACTCCGTTTGTCTCTGCAAAAAGCTGTACTTTTACAGGCTTTTTATTCTTTTCAATAGTCTTAGCTGACCACTGCTTAGTAGCAGTAACTTCGGTAAGAAGGTTGTCGTTAGCATTCTTTATAAAGAATACATCATCGTCAAGTTCCTGAACGCTTACTTCATAGTCTCCTATCTTGTACTGAACTGTTTCAAGATCATCTGAATTAAGTATGCTCTGGATTTCATTTTCTGTAAGAGCTAAGCCACCAATAGCAGTTTCAAGAATCTGATAGTCCTCTGCATCTGTAGGCTCAGTAAATTCGGCCTCTAATACAGAACCATTATTTAACTGCTTAGCATCTACCTCTTCCCAGATTGAAGGAGCAGCAGGAGTGGCAGCTGTCTTCTTATAAAGTTTAACAGTAATTTCTTGGGTAGGGTTTACAGTCCACTGCTTAAGGACTTTAATCTTTCCTTCCTCTGCCTTTGGAAGGTTGAAGCTGTTTGTAACTTTAACTTCGCCTGATGTCTTTATCCCTGTGCCATTCTCTACGTTAATGTTGTAAAGCTTCTTAAGGCTTTCATCAACATTGACGCCATTTATCTTGGTTTCTTTTACCTGATAACCGCCTTCGATGTAAGGAAGTTTAGTAAATGTATGCTTCCATTCGTTTGCACTGTTTAACTCTTTAGAAGCTACTACCGTACCTCCATCATATATGGCAACTTCTACCGACTTACGTTCAGACTGTGGAACACTTTCATCCCAAACCTTGTCAACTGTGATGTTAAGGAGTTCAGTGTTTGTGATATTACCCTGTGCATCATAGGAAACCTTGTAATCAGTCCTTCCTAAAGTTACAATGTTACCTTCATTAACAGCATCAGGTCTGTCACCAAAAACTTCCTTGATTACATATTCTATTTTATTTCCATTTTCATCAACTGTAGGAAATTCCTTAAAGCTTACTTTCCATTCGGAAGTACCCTCATTTTCAACCTTATAATTGTTTTTATCAACAAGTTCAAGTTTACCTGAATTTTCCTTATATAGACCAAATTCTACAAGCTGACGCAAAGGAACTTTTCCAAGCCATATCTTGGTTACTGAAATATCAGTCTTGGTTATATCTTTATTTTTTTGAAGTTGTAAGTATTAGCAGTATCCAGAGCAAGAGTACCCACTACCTCGAAGGTACGTCCTTCTAATACTCTTTATCTGCTAGAATTTCCATCTTTATCAAGCTCTTTTACTACATAGCTGATTTTTACAGGCTTACCATCTTTATCAAGCTTATATTCAGGCTGTTCTTTCTCAAATGTACCTTCCCATACATTTGCTTCCTGAGCAGGAGCTTTGGCATTTTCAGGTTTAAGCTCAAGCGTATCAACATAATACCTTCATCATTATACAAACCGAAAGCTAATACTTGCTGTAGGCTCGCCTACCATGTCTTATGTGCTGTAAAGTGCTTATCGCTTGCAATCATTTTTGGTGTTGGTGAAGGTTACGCTCTTATTAGCAGGCATGATTCATATCGTTAGTCAATGTAACTGTCTTGAGGCGTAGCATCAGCAGTAAATCCTTCAACCTCTTCCTCAGTGATTGTGTACTCAATAGGTTTGCCTTCTAAGTCGTAAACCCGGAAGTTTAGTGTCTTCAGTTGAAGGCTCTTTTCCAGCCTTCAAGCTAAAGCTAGTGTTTTTCCGCCACCTTTGATTGTAAAGTTAGCTGACTTGCCAGTTATACTTTCCTCATCGCCAACCCACTTCTTCTCAACTGCTAAGAGTTCTCATTACTCTTTCATTTGTGAAAGGTAACAGTCCGTCTTTTTCCACTGATTTCATTTTTAAAATCTTTGTTATAACGAAGGTCAAAATGCCTTGGTCTTTTCCAACTTCGATAACTGTATACTTTTTAAGATTTCCATCCTTATCCCACATTGGTAATGTTACTGTAGTCTCCCAAGGCTCATTTTTATAGTAATTTTTATTATCTGTAGCAATCTTGTCTTTTTCATCTCTAATCTCAAACTCTACAGGTACTCTCCTTCACCTTCCCATTTTTAACAATTTTAAAGCTTGACTACATCTTTTTCAAGACCTGTATAAGTATTTACGATGGTATATGGTCTTTATGTTCTACTAAACTCTTGCCATTAATTAATACTTTACCGTCTTTTTCTCCCTGTTCGGTTGCCTTATATGTAATTTCCTTTCCATCAAGGGTATGGGTAGGTACTGTAAAGGTAGCTGTTTTCCCGTCCTTAGCAATCTTTTGTGATACTGGATCACTACTATAACCATCTGCTGTACCTGTAGAACTACTGTTACATCATCTATAAACACTTCTGGTGTTGCTCCCACTCATAGTAACAGTAATCTCCTTCTCGTATCTCTTATTTGTAAATTCTACGGAAGGGTTGTTATAACTTACAATTTTGTCCTTGCCACCTGTTGTAGTAAATCCAGGAACCTTAACTTCGTCTACGTGTACTCTGCAAATGAGTTGTCAGGATTGTACTTAGTAAGCAGAATCTTGCCTACCCAAGTGCTTTCATCCGTTTTATTACTTGGTTTAGAGTTAACTGTATGTGTTTTCTGTATTATTTTTATTGGTAAATGTAAAACTACATCCTTTTTACTAACTCACCTTCCCACTTTTTGGTGGCTGTTACCTCAAAAGTATACTTATCTGCATTAGTTACAGTGTTGGTAATGTATCCTCCTTCTTAGTGCCATCATTTGAATACTTTACCTGATAATCATAACTCTTAAGTGTAATCTTTTTCACCAGCTTCTTCGACATCTTTTTCATTTACTTCTTTTACTGTATAGTTGATTTCTTTTTCCGTTTTCATCATATTTGAGGCAAGCCCTCAAATGATGTTTTCCCAGTTATGCTCAGCAGTCAATTCCACCTTATTTACGCTCTTCTTAGTACCATTCTTATAGAGCTGAACATTGGTGCCAAACTGAAGTTCACTAGGAGTATTGCCCCACTCTTTAATTACTTTGAAGTTTATCTTTTCAGTATTCTTAGTTCAGTAAAGGTAATGTTGCCTTTATTGTCAGTTACAGGTTTTTTACTATCCTTTAACTCATAGTTAACTCCCTGCAACTTCTTTTACTATGTAATTGATAGCTTTGCCGTCTTTGTATCTATTAAGTTTTTCCTTAGTACCAGACCAATTTCAACAGGATCGGCTTTTACCTTTATTGTGTCTGAATACTTTCCATTAGCATTGTAACAGTAAATTCAACCTCTGTAACACTCTTGGAACATTATTACCTATCCATCCTTTGTTTACAATAAGATTAATAGTTTTTCGGATCTTTAACCTGCATTATCTCATCAAATACAATCTTATCATTTGTTGTAGCAGTTGCGAATAATTCAGGTGAAGTTTTTGTAATATCGTAATAATCACCATCTTTACGCTCTTCTACTAACTCAGCCTTATGCTTGATAATTAACTTATCATATTTACCTAGGTTAAACCATCAAAGATAAGATTCTTGTCAGAATCAGGCTTAGTAGTTTTAATAGCCTTGGTTAAATTTTTCGTTCTTTTATGCCATTTGTAGTCACCTCATAAGTGAGATTGCCATTAAACTTGACATAATCTGCCATAGGTATAACAAATTTACCGTTGTTTACCTTTTTGTTAACGATTTCTCTGCGAGGGTTTTTAGAGATTTCATCTAAGTTGCTTCGAATTCGTCAGCGACCTTATATCCGCCACTATATTTAACAACTCTCACAGTATTGACTTGCCTGTTTTATCAACGCCAATACCTACTGTCGTAATGCTTTGATGCCTTTGCTTTTTAATTGTGTCAGCTTCAGAATATAATGCCTCCTTTATTTGATCCGTCACTTCATAACCACTGCCAATTTTTCACCTTTATAATAACCATAGGTAGGAACGCCATCACTTAGCGACACTATCTTTTTCTGGTCAGCATTACCATTTTCTAAAATGCGATCAGCCATCTTTAACGCATCCTGGGTATAGGTAGCTCCTGTTAAATCCAGACTATCAATAGCCTTACTAATTACATTCTTGTCTGATGTTAAACTAGCTTCTATATGCTTTTATCTCCAAAAGCCTACTACAGCTACTCTAACTTTATTTTTGAGTCTTTTTAAACAGTATCTCAGCAAAACTTTTTTTGCGGCTTTTAGCATTTTTTAGTCGTCTATATGTATAAAAACCCCAATATTTTCGGTTCACCCATACTATTAGAAGTATCTATCGCAAGAACCACATCTAAGCTGTGCATTTTGGTTGTTGAGTCCTCGTTACCTTCAACCGTCATTTCGACATCAAAAGCTGCCATTGTTGTAATTTGATGCTTTTTGCGTAAGTTTAACACCAGTTGCATTGTCTGTTCTTTCAGGCGTATAATTCTGAAAATGTTTAGCATCAGTAGTCTCATCCGCCTTTAATACACTCGGATTAACCCCTGCTTAGCAGATTTAGGATCATAAACAAGATCATAAATCTGGCTAGAAATTCGTCTTCTTTTTCCTCTCACTTCTCATAGTACTACCTCTTCTTTCTTAAAAACATTACCTAAAAAGTATATTCTGTTTATTTATGTTTACTAATAGAATATACTTTTCATCACTAATGCATTTTAGCATTTTGAAGTTACATTTTGGTTACATTTTCACATTTTGGGAGATCAGGATTATTTAGTTAAATTTTGATTTTGTGCAATTTAATATGATACACTTCACGTATTTTGAACTATTTCTTTGGATTCTATTGTATGGACGTCATCCATATAATTGCGAAGATTGATTTAGAAATAATAATCCCCTTTGGCTGTGGAATCACCAAAAGGAGTTAACATTCTCAGAATAAATACGATATTGCCAATACTTATTTTTCTTAATGAAACCACTGTATCCCATACTGCTTATAAAGCCCATATCTTAGATTTCATTTTCCAACACATCTTTTTAAGACATCATTCTTACCCTCATGTCAATAATCTACTGATTAACCTCGCCAGGCGACTTTCACCTTCTGCCTTTCCTTCTGCTCTGGCTTCTGCGCTTTTCCTTTCAAATAATGGTTCAAAATATTTTTCCATCTTCTTCCTCCATTTCCAATATCATTTAATCTGGAAGTTCTTCTCCTGTAAGCCTTAGAATGAGTTCTCACTTCCTCAGGATAGGTTTTATTTCTATCACTTGTAGTCTGTTTACTGTATTTACTGAGTACTTATCATTCTATTAAAAGGAGCTGTCACACTAGAATTAATGTTCAGCTCCTTTTTATCTGATAGTTCTATTGTATCCCATACTGCTTATAAAGCCCATCTTGAGATTTTCATTTTTCCAACACATCTTTTAAGATATCATTCTTACCCTCTGTCAATAATCTACTGATTAACCTCATGAGGCGGCTTTCACCTTCTGCCTTTCCTTCTGCCTTTCCTTCTGCTCTGGCTTCTGCCTTTTCCTTTCAAATAATGGTTCAAAAATATTTTTCCATCTTCTTCCTCCATTTCCAATATCATTTGATCTGGGAAGTTCTTCTCCTGTAAGCCTGAGAAGGTTCACTCACTTCCTCAGGATGGTTTTATTTCCCATCACTAGTTGTCTGTTTACTTCCATTTGCAATATAATCACTATTACTTTCAAAGTCCTTCTGAACTTATTTATATCATCTTCACTTAACTTTTTCAAGTCTATGAGAGTTGATATGGTAGTCTCCTACATACTTCGTGATTTCATCTTCCATTTTAAGCCTTTTTACGAAGAGTGGTTTCATCTTCCATTCCTCTTTCCGTAGTATATCACTGAAAAGTTATTACAGGATATACTCTTCTTTGACATTCTCTAGGTCTCATCCTGTCCTTTGCTCTGTGTCTGCCGTTTCTTAGTTTTTCCTCTTTTGCCTGTCTTTGTCCCTGAAAGCTGAGTTCTGTATGATGCTCCATCATGAAAGCACCCTAAATATCATGTCTTCATCTGGAATATCTTGATTCTCGATACCAATTAATGACACAATGACTCCTTTTCTTTTCCATACTTTAGCTACATCCCTGTCCTGATACCTGTACCTATTATCATCTCCCTTGTACTGACTCAGCTTTGACATCAAATAATTCATCCTCCTTCACCACGTCCTTGCCATCAAACATTACACCATTCAGAAATTCTGCGAATACATCATTAAACGCCAGAAGTTTCTTTTCAAGAATATCTTTCTCCCCAAATTTTCTCCTTCTTAATACAAAATTAAATTTAATCTTTGGATTTTCTGTTGAAATAATTATTTTGGAGATACCTATTCACATTCTAGAAGTGAGACAAAAGAATTTTACCTGACATTATAATGCATTTTATACTTTTTGTAATCGGCAGGTTTTGAAAATAAATTTTCACAATTTTACTATACAAATTGCACAAAAAGCCCACATTTTATCATCTTCTTCACGATAATTTATCCTCACATATAGGTTTTTATTTAACGCGGAATGTATAGATATTTTCTATTAAGAGAGAGACTATACTTTCTTTTTATCTTGTTAGTATAATCGACCTCATACTATTTGTGATATACATGCAGCAAATCATGTATGTCGCAGATGGTATGGAACTATATTCATTTTGAGGAGGAACTAATATGGACGAGAACAACAACCAGAACGTTGGTGGAGCTGAGCGAGAATGCTGGTAACACAAATCAGCGAACACCACCGGAAACGTCAGCAGAACCTCACCGAACATCAGCAAAGCTCGGGCAAATGCCCAGTCAGCGCTTAAACGAGGCTTATAACAAAATGCGTTGATCGCGACTAAGGACGGAGGAAAGTCATTCTTTACAAACATCCTTCACTCTCGACGTAATGATATCAACAAAGTTGATTAAGGCTGCTCTATTTTATTTTACTCATAGTTGTAATAATAGGGTTCTATTATTACCATGTTTTCACGCAATCCTTTTACAGGACAGAGTAACTTCTTAGGCGGACTTCTCATCTCATCCTTGGACCTATAGGTGTGAGAGTTTGGGCAGAGCTTATGATAGTTATATTCAACATCAATGACAATCTTGCAAAAATTAAGGAACATTTTTGTGGTCAGAAATAATGCTATCAGCGAAATAGCCGCTTACAAGTTTAGCTTAGTAAGCGGCTTTTTTTATATTATGACCTATATCCGTCAGATTCATTGACTGCCATCTCCTGAGAGTCTGCACACTTTCTCTCTATACCGTATTCTGCCTTAAATCAAGCTCCTTTTTCTGCCTTTTCTGGCTGTCAGCACAGCATACAGGAACATCTCCGTCACGCCTTGGTTTCATTTCGTGGCAAGCTCTTTTCGCAGGCCTTTTCAAAGGCGTGGAAGACTTCAAGAACTGAAATTCCGTTACCTGTACCAAGGTTGTATATCCTCACTGCAGGCTCTTCCTTAAACTTATTAAGAGCAAGTACATGACCTTTTGCAAGATCTACCACGTGAATATAGTCTCTAAAGGCAGGTCCCATCTGAGTATCATAGTCATCACCATATACCAAGCTTTTGAGCTTGCCTGCTGCTACCTGAGCTATATAAGGCACAAAGGTTATTAGGTATCTCTTAGGATCTTCTCTACTAAGTCCGCTTTCGTGCCCCCTATTGGGTTAAGTATCTTAACAAAAATCACGCTAAAGTCATTGTCTCAAACCATCGGTCATAAACCTGTTTTCCTCCTGCATCATCTTGGTAGCTCCATAAGGGGATGATGCCTTGCCATAGGGAAGCATATCTTCTGTGAGGGAGCTTCTCAGGCTCTCCGTACGCAGTGGCTGAAAGATGAGAAAATGATATTCTTTACTCCATGCTTTTTCATCTTCTACAAGAAGAAGTGTATCTGTAATATTGTTATAATAATACTCAAGAGGCTTATGTACGCTCTCTCCAACTGCCTTGTAGCCTGCAAAATGTATAATCTGCATCTATTTTATTTCACTAATATCTTGTCAAGCGCTGCACTGTCAAACTATATCTGCCTCGTAGAACTTAACGCTCTTACCTGTAATTTTTCTCTACTCTCTTAATGGACTCCCATACTGGAATTGTAGAAATTGTCAAAAGCCACTACCTCGTGTACCAGCATTAGCGACTCAACGTGGGTATGACTTCCGATATAGCCTGCACCACCTGTTACCAATACTCTCACAATATCCTCCCTATGTCTGGATTACTACATTTCCACCGCAATCTGATAATATTTTAGAAATTTGAGTAAATCCTCATCCCACAAATTTCCAATTTAGCTTACTCATAAGGAAGTCCGTAACGGGACACTCCTGTAACTATATTTATCTCACCCTTTTCAAACTTGGTGTAAAAACAATCCATAGTCCTTCTCTCTTGTGCATCCTTTTATGCCAAGCTTTTAGCTGACTGTTTTGTCTGTATTTTCTTCTGAAAGCCTGAATACCCCTTTTATGCCTAGAGGACCCTGTCTCCTTTTAGGCATGAAATCTATCCTTATTTCCTTCCGGGCTTCACTATCTCCTGAGGGCTTTACCTCGTACCAGCCCTCATTCTTCACCTCGTCTATGGTAATCTTCGCATAGTTTGTTATTTCAAAGGATACAAGAAGAAATTATCAAATACCTCCAATCAGAAGTTTTATTCATAAAGGTCCTTAAGCATCCACAATCTTAAAAGCAATCATTCATAACCTCCGGCTTAAGCAGGGTCAGCCGTCTTCTTATAATATTTAACCCATCCTTATACTGCTATAGTACCTCATATTTATCCCATAAAATATTTTATCACCACATATTCTTTATGTAAGCTATAGTTTCATTTACTACCTTCTTCATTTCATCCCATTTTGCTTCCATATCAGCCATGAGCTTAAACTGAGTTCTGGCCTGTCTAAGCTATGTCCTTCTCTGTGAATGGCAAAATAGTTGTCACCGTCTATATAGTCAGTTAAGAAACGCAGTCCACACTCAAGGTCATGAGTCTTTGCTCCAAGTGGAAGATATTCCTTCTCTTCCTTTGTAAGATCAGGAAGGGCGCTTATATAGCCCTTGGTATATATCTTCATATAAATCAAGGCTCATACTAACCTTTGATAGAGTCCTTCTCGTCCTCAGCATGCTGAAAGCAACCCTACTGGAATCCTATAGTCATAGAGCAGAGTCGGCATAACGGTGTCAAGGTCTCATAACACAGAGGGTTTTCTGGTCTCTTTGTCAAGGAGACGTTGTTTAGCTTGGTATCATTATGTAACCCTGTCAGGCATCCTTTTCATTTCTAAGGCGCTGAAGAGTTTCTATTTCCTCTTCCTCGTCCAAACAAAACTTAATCTCATCCTGCACAGAGACTGCCCTGCCGAGAGGATCCTTCTTTTAGGTACCTCGTGAAACTTCTTAAATCTGTCAGGTGTGTTGTGGAAATTAGATTACCTCAATCAGCTTTTTCTGCGAAAGTCCGATAGTCCTGTGCGAAGCTTCCAAAGGCTACAGCGCTTTCATGAAATCATCATTATTCTCAGGAAGCTGTAAGCAGATTGAATCCTCACAAAGTCATAGGCACGCCAGTATTCTCCGTCTACCTCTACACGAAAGGCTTATCATCAACTGTCTTTACAATGCTAAGCACCTTTCTGCTGTCACCTGTTTTCTTCTTCAAATGCTCTGTGACAAGCATTATATGTTGTTCATAAGTCCCTCTACGTTAGGGGAAGATTTTATTATTTATTTTCTGGAGATATACTTTTTATTCTTGTCCGTAGCTACCAAGAATGTGGAATTGATATGTCCACTTCGTCAAGGCTCCTTCGTTATAGGCTCCGTCAAACTTAAAAGCTTTTAACACTCACTCATATATTTTCCTTGACTTAGTCAATCTTATATTTCGTACCAAATTATCTGGTTTGCCGTGACGCTAGCTCAAAAGATGTCGCCATCTCCCTTGTAATGGTGAGTTGACTGTGGCTCATAGGTATTATTAACCACACAGTATTTGCCACTGTTAAGGTACGTGAACCTCTCACATTGTGCTAGAGAACCATTTTTAAGCTCTGCCTCTGCACCGGCACTCCACATACAGCCCTGTAGAGGAGTCTGCTGTTTTCAAAGCTGTATCTTAGACCGCTTATATATACGCTTCTTCCTTGCAAAAGCTGTTTACCGCAAGCTGAACTCTTTATCTCTTTGCACGAGAATGTCAGCACCTTCAAAAGGCAAATATATTCTTCTTACCCTCTCAAAGTCAACTTCTGAGTAGTATCCTCAAGGATGAAAATCGCTTTCTCTTCCCAGTTATACTTATCCTTATCCTAGGTAAAAGCCTCTCTTCCTCCATCCAAGAGGATATTAGCAAGCTGGAAGAAGCGTCCGTTTGCCTGATGAGCAGCTAGGCTCACCTACGCCGATAAAGCCTCCGCCACCATATACAAACTCTGTAATAGCGGTGATTATCTGAGGATTAGTCCCAGTATTCCCCACCGCCATGAGCTGTATCCGCATCTCCTACATTTTATGATTACATCAATATCTGAAAAGAAAGTATTCTTGTCATCAAGTATGTCTTCAAAGCCAATGAACCTAACATCGTGTAGGAGCACGGATAAAGTGGCTTCCAACTATGCCGTAGTATGAATAATTCTGCTTCTGATAGGTGCGTGGTGAACCATCAGATTGCCCAGGCCCTCATCTTGCCCCAGCAGTTAAGCACAGCTACTGTTTTTGATTAGTGTGCCTTGCATCTCTTTATGTTGTCATACAGAACTCTGAATTCACTGCCATACACTCTCTACATATTCTACAAAGTCAGGGAACTGCATAGCAAGCTTTTAAGTACTATGTATCCGATTCTGTCGATTGGTTTTCTAAGAATTGCTCTTCTTGCAGTTGCCAGTTCTCCTTTGCCTCTTCACAGGATTGCTTCTCGTAGAAGGTATCTGGGAAGAAGTGAAAGTGAGAATCGTCCTTCGGTGTGTTAACCCTCTATATCACTTATAAGTCTCAAGTGCAGCCATTTTCCAACACTTCCTACCACAGCATCAAGCCCATAGTCTTAAACTCCTCCATCAGGCTCAGTTCTATCCAGTGGTCTCCCAAGGAACATCATAGCTTCTTTTCCACATATCTATGCAGAATGTCCACCATCTCCTTAGCAATCTTGGCTACTTCCTCCTCTGGAATGCCTGATAATCGCTGAATTCTGCTAGGGTATCCTATACTGATTGTTATAATAACCCTGGTCAATGATGAATTCCGGTCTGAAGGGTATATCCCACTTCTTTCTCAAACTGTTCCAGTATATAAGGGCTTACATTGAAGCTGAATATCCGTACCAGTCTACGTATTTTTCCCTTGCCATCCTCGTCAAAAATCAAGGTGAACTGATGGAAAAATGTAGTAAATCTAAGCACATTTACATAAGGATGATCCTCTATGAATTTATGGAGCCTTGTCATTGTAAATGCGTGGGTTTTGGCTGGCGTACATCGAAGTAATCTGATGTTCAACATCCTTCGAGTCATTTACCACCGCATTGTACATATGCACAGGATCCCATTATATAAGCTAGAAGCTAACTGTATATCTGATGAAATCTATGAGTTTTTATTTCTACAGTTGTAGTAGCCATCAGTAACTCCAATCAGCTACAGCACAACCTCTCCTGTTGTCCTGTCTATAACTTCCCACCATCTCTTTATATCATCTCTGCAGTTAGTGAGCATATCAGGATAGAGGCCTTTCATAAGATTAACCTTAAGAACCTCCTCAGTAGCTGTATCTTGGGTCATTATATACATCTGCTGGATTTCATCCGGATTTGCTCGCTTAGTGCATTGTCTTTTCTAGTGGTGTAGTAGGTAGAATATGCCCTTAAGTCCTTCATCCTTAAGTTCTACCGGAAAGTCTGTACCGTCGCAGTCTCTGATGGCATCAGCTCCCCATCTCTTTGCTAACTCCTTTAGTCCCTTCAATTACATCAATGTCTGTAGGAATAGTTACTCTACAACACCGTTCATTTCTTTCTCCTTATTATTCATCTGATTACGGGTATTCCGCATCAGTCATTCGATACCTATATTTTCTGTTATACACAAAAGCACTACAAGCAGGCCCTACGAGACCTACTATTTCTGCATGAGCCTGTTATCGATATATCTTTCTGTCCTGATATAATGAGACCTGCAGACAGAATAGAACAAACAATAAACCAAACCAATAATTTTTCTTTCATCCTGTCCTCCTTGGCCCATAAGTCACGCCTAAGGTCCATACCCTCGGTGAGTCTCCTCTGAACAAGGATGTAGAGTATGAGAGTAGGGAAGCATGAGCTATAACCAGGCCTGCACATAATTCCGTAGTTAGTTGCTGTCTTTTTCACCGCCATCGGATTCTTAAGTCCCATAGCCAGAGTCTCGTGTTTCATCCATCGGGTATAGAGCAATGATGTACTCATTCCAAAATGACAGAAAATTAAATAAAACAACCCGTAATTATGCTAGGCTAGCCATTGCTTATCATTATCTTAAAGCATAGTTCTTAAAATGACTGCAGCCGTCGATATAAATCTGCCTCCTCAAAGCCCTCTAGCAGGTCTTGAAAGTACGAGCTTAGGAGATAAATGGTAAAGAGCAGGCACTTGTGCATCAGATGAGTGCAAGTATAAATCTGTTTATCCAGGAAAAATATTTTACTGAGAGCTTTGTTGCATCACTGACATAAGGAAAATAGGTACCACTATGCAGTTGATATTTTCATAAGCCTGCCTATAAAGCCTATTTCAAGGATTTTCTTGCCTTTGAAAGAAACAATCTTGCAAGTACATAGGCAGAGAAGTGCAAGATACCAAAAGAAGCACAAGCCCTATCGCTGTAACAATTACCGAGTTTGCAAAGAACTGCCCCATCCGCATCATTAAATGCGTAACGAAGTTATCAAGATTAAGTGATTTAGGTAAATCCCAAGGGCTGATATCACCGCCTAAGAACTCGAGAATTTTTCTTAAAGCTCGCCATAAACACCCAGCCAACCGGAATGATGATTGAGATAGCCAGACTTATGAGGCCACATATACAAAACATCTTGTATAAGGTTTTTGTCCAATTCGTTTCAATGTATAGCCCTCCTTCCTAAAACTGATATACTTTTCTCTCTGTAATCTTGTTGACTAGCTCCTGCAAGTACAAATGAGAAGATAAATACTGTAACTCTATTGCCATACCACATAGCCATAGCACCATTTCCCCATATGCCTGCTTATACATATAGTTGAGGAACTACCTCTGTCTTGCCGTTAGGTCCTCCGTCGACATAATCTGTACGCAGAGAGAAGCTTAGGTTGATGGTACTGATGATGTAGAAGGTAAGTGTAGTTCGATGCTTGTCCAAATAAGAGGCAAGGTAATCTGAAAAACATACGAACCTCAGATGCACCAGTCAAGAGAAGCTGCCTCATAAAAAGGTCAGGCGATCATGCATACTTGCCATATACATAACCATACTGTAATAACCTATAGCCTGCCAAACCAGTGCAAATATAACTCGAATATATAACTATAGCAGGCTCTGCCATCCACTGTTTACGAAGCGGGTCAAGTGTGAATAGCCTAAGAAGTGTATTGAGCAGACCACGTGAAGGATCGTAGATAGCACCGAAGATACCTGCTATAACTACGATACTCAAAAATATTTTGGAATATAGAATATTACTGAAGAAATTCTGACCGATGAATTTGCCTCTCTGCGGCGGGGTTGCAAAAAGCACCGCCAAGGAAATACCGTACATAGTGTAACTATTACTATTATCAATATAGAGTTCTGCACCGGCCTGCAAGAGCTCTTATCTCCAAATAAATCCTTAAAAGTTATCAAAAGCCTACTGAGGTCTGCTTGTTGGTTATTCCGCCCATTCTGTATGGGACATTCTAAATACATTGAATGTAGGAATAAATATAAATAAAACAACCAGGATTACTGCAGGGGCAGAGGCGAGCCAAAAGATGAACCGCCTTTCTGATTTTTCTATTCATTAATCTCTCCTATAGAAACGGCGAGCCTTTCAGCCGCCGTCAAATTCGATTGGTTATCTGTCAAGATTTTCAAGTAATTTAGTCAAACACTCTTCAAGCTGTTTCTGATACTGTCTTTCGCTGTAAGTTCTCCTGTATTAGTGAATCAATAGCTCCGTACTGCTAGCCTTCATACATCAAAACCATTGATTGGCTTTTGTTGTCAGCCCATACACCTGCAACAGCCTCTGTGCCGTTTGCACCTGTAAGTGTGTATGAATCATAACAGGTCCTGCCTCGAAAGCTTATCGAAGCACCCGCTTTACAGGAAATGATAGGTGCAGGAGTCTCTTCCTTGGTCTCTTTATTTACACTCTTGTTTGCAAGCATAAAGCTCAACAACTTTGTCAGAGTACATAAACTTAATGAACTGCTTAGCAAGGTCGATATTAGGCTGCATCCTTAGGAATCCAAATCTGCTCTGTATGTATATACATAAGTCTTCTGGTCTGCAGAGAACTTTGGCTGAGCCATCATAGCCCAGTGGAAAATCCTTAGGTGTGTGAAGCGCCATTTCTCCGATTACCCAGTTACCGTTTGGCATAAATATGCTTTTCCGTCTATAACAGCCTGCTGATTCTTCTTAAATCCACACATCAGCATTTGCATTGCTACTGTATCTGACCAGGTATAGTCGCTTAGAAGCAAAGCTTTGCTATGGTATCAACCACCTGTTTACCCTCTTTGGGGTCCAGGTTGAAGGGTCATAGTTAACTGCCTTGTTGTAGAACTCCATTCCCGCCGGCCTGAGCTAACATCTGATACAGTAGTAGCAGTCAAAAATATCCTCACTGTCGGATATGTGAAAAGTGCAATGTCCGTCCTTCTTTGCCTTATCACCCAGTGCGAAGAACTCATCCCAGGTCGTTGAGAGCTGTATTTCTCCTTCACCAACGAGTCTGCATTGTACCAGAACCTGTAGGGAACGTAGGTCAGGTGCAAGACCAAATCTTGCCATCTGCATAAGGCTGAGCTGTCGCATTGTCTGTGATTCCGCCGACAAGTCTGCTCTTAGCTCATCATCAAATACATCTGTGATATCTAGCTATGCATTTCTCATAAGCACTAGTCTCTGTGAATCCGCTCTTTGTACCCCATATTGTAGTGAGCTCACATCAGGGACTATCACCGTTCTGGGAAAGACTGTAGGTCTTTGTCAGCTCTGATGAAGATGAAGGTCTACTGTTGCTCCTGTCTCTTGCCTCAAAAGGCCTTAATCTGATTCAAATCTCTGCTCCGTTACCTACTTCAAAAGCGGCAATCTTAAGTGTTCCGCCTGCCTTTGTCTCAGAAGCTGCTGATGCTGACTTTTGCATGATGATGTGGTTGAAGCTGTAAAAGCCTTCATAGATGGAAGCTTTTGCTTGTCTGCAGACTTTTTGGCTGTCGCCCTTTGAGCCACAAGCTGTAAGTGAAAGCTGCAACCATTGACAAAACCAGAGTGCCATCGCTAACATTTTTCTTTATTCTCATATTACCTCTCCTTTTGTGAAATTTATTCAACTTCTGATGTCATTATATCCATTTTATTTGTTTCTTTTCCACATTTATATTGCTATTTATAGATATATTGCTGTATCTCTAGATTTATGAAAATATATCATGATATAGTATTACTACAAACTTCACTCTTCTCGTCTTGTCTAATATTGGTAATCAGCTCATTTTATAAAGATGCAAGCTTATTCATATTGACGTGCGGAAAGTGAATACGGAAAAAGGATTATTATGGGATTTTCAAATTGTCAGATGAGCAGGAAAGCCTGCAGGTACATCAAAAAAGTAACCTGATATATATAACGTACAGCAGTACGAGAATGGCCAAAGCTGCATCATACCCACCCTTTTCAAACTTTTCGCCTGTGACAGGAGGGTGTGGGAGAGTTTTATGTGGAAAAATGATGTATATCACTAAAAGGGAGACTTCATCATGTGAATCCATACCTCACACACTGAGAAGTCAGGAGGAAGACCCTCTTGAATACATGGCCGTTGCCGTTGATAAATTACAGCCAAACCTAGATACTGAGCGAATCAGTTTCATGTTTAACTGTCCATACTTAAGAATCTGACATCATCAAATTATGGATTCCATGCTTAATGAGCAGGAAGAAATAAAGCCTTACTCCGACCATATCTGCCAGAATATACTTGAGATTATACTTATAGAAATTCTTAGGATTACTGAGCAAAGTGTGGATACAGAGCTACTGTCAGCTCCAGCAAAAAGGAATGCTTTTAAGCTAAAAATACACTCGACTCCAACTATGCACTCTAAAGATCAGCATTGATGACCTCGCAGAGGCTCTCAAACCTGAACAAATATTATCTAATCACTCTTCTTTTAACAGGTATTTTTGGCTCTTCTCCCCATCAACTACCTCTGCAAGATATCGTATAAGGGTGGCAAAAGGAGTTGCTTAGCAGCGATTACAGCATGAATCAGATACTCACAGTCAGCGGGCTTTTCTTCTCAAAGCTACTTTGCCAGTGCTTTAAGAAGGACTGCGGGATGTCGCCAAGCGTATAGACAGAGCGAAAAGATAAAAGGCTATACAATGGGAAAATCATTTTGAATTCTTCTATAAAAATGAACCAGGCGTTTTGCACTCGCCTCCCAATCATTACATTTTGGGTCTAACATGGGTCACACGAACCGTTCTTTACTTTTTGTAAATTTCAATCAAAGCTTTTCAGAGTACACTCAAGTCTTTTGGTAGCTTCTCATGGTCGCTTTACAGTGAGGCTTATCTTCCTGATAGGGGTTACACCAAACCATTTTGCATCTGTGTTAAAACACCTTCTATCTTGCACCGGCACGATACATGTCGCTGATTACCTTGATGTGGAAGAACTCGAGCCTTGTAGCGGATTGGAAGAGATCCCGCCAAGGAAGTCTACAAGCCTTTTCTCAAGAGCTCTCATACCTGCAGGAGTGCTCCATCATATTCATGAAGTTACATCTCTCAGAGCAACTCGTGCTTTTTCACCGCTTGCCGTAAAGCCTACAGCCCTCTCCTTCTTCTCTACATCAAGATGTCCTCTATGGATACCAGATGTCCGCTACCATCCACACTGCAGATACCTCTGGATACTGAGCCGTTGTCGCTTAAAGTATTCTTAAGCAGGTAGCCTGCTCATGCAAAGTGAGCCTTGCCATCGCTATCATCCACATTTGCAAGAAATCATGCATTATCTTGTAAGGCTCTCTTCCGTAAAAGTCATCGCATTTATAGCAGGAATGGCTCGCGTACATATTCCTTTAAACAGGCATGACCTGTGCCCCAAGGCTTGGTTCGTCCCTCAGGCACCTTAAAGCCCCTCTGGAAGATTGTCCATCTCCTGATATACATAGTGAACAGGGACTCCTGCCTTTTCTTCAAGTCTGTTGCCGATGGTTTCCATAAAATCAGCCTTAATGTCTTTTCTTATAATGATGACAACCTTGTTAAATCCGGCCTTTATAGCATCGAACACGCTATGGTCACAATCACTTCGCCTTCAGGACCAAAGGCATCAAGGCTGCTTGATACCGCCATACCTGCTGCCCATTCCTGCGTCACCACCAATGTTACATCTTTCTGACTTTACCCCCTAAGTATATTTATTTGTCTATAATTACCTTACCTGATTCAAGATAAAAAGTTAACTGCCTCTTCTTTTCCTGCACTTTCTTTGGTACAACGCTGCTGTAGCCTCAGTTTATCTCCTTAAAGAACTTACCAGAACTTTCCTCAGTTATTGAGAGAGAGATTTTTACCTTTCCAGATACTCGGTTTCTATATATGATGCCAAGCTCCCATCATGATGTGCTGGAGCTTTGGTAAGAGTCCATAGTCTATAACGAACTCATATAGCTTTGCAGTTGTTACCTCACTATCTCAGCATTTTTAAGAACCTCTGCTGTTACTCCTGACTAGGCTCTACCCAAGCCTCCTGTACCAAGCTCGGTTCCTCCGAAATACCTTGTAACAATAACTATTACATCTAAAGAGCCCTGCTCAAAAATCACGTCCAGTATGGCTTTACCTGCTGCTCCGAAGGCTCACCGTCATCACTGGAATGTACTAGATCCCCTGTCCGAGTTAAGCACATAAGCAGAGCGACTGTGCGTGCGCATCATAGTATTTCTTCTTTGTCTGCTTGATGAGGGGCTTCGCCTCTTCTAGACTTTACCTCGCTATCTGTGCAAGAAATTTGGACTTTTGTTTCCGTTTCTGCAAAAGCATCCTTTTCACTGTCTTGTATGACACTTTTCACCTCTTTTACATTAGCCGTCATTGCCATCATTTGAAGCTCTCATCCTTCGCTGTCCACCAGTAGCCGAGTCTGTCGGAGCTACAGGTGTAAGATGTGCTGCAAGGCGTCTGTACCTGTTTAGTTAAAATGTAAGTGTATCGGCTGTGATTATAGTGCCTCTTAACTGTCTTTCCATAGGCATCTGTCTGTGCATTTCCTCATTTTTGATAAAAATACCTTGCTTTACTACTTCAGGACAATAAGGCCCTGCCGCCTGTCCGACTCCTTACATATATTTAGTTTGACTTACTGTACATCTGCAGCTTTCGCTCGGTACCGTAGCCAACAGCAAAGTATTCAGTCTTTACGGTGGAGCTCCTGCTGCATGGTCACATAAAGCGGGCACGTGAGCTTTCCGGACTTTGTACATATAGTCGCTGTTATACAGCAACGTCGGCTTCTTAAACTGCTTTGTCTTTAATTTCTTCTTTACGTTGATGCCATCCATTATGAGCCTTCCAGATGGGATGATGCCTAAGCTCGTAGCCTATCTGAGATGTCTGTTCACTCATATCCGGCCAGAGCAGGTACAGGTATAATATGGTGGAAACCTGATATCAGAGGTCATTGTCCCAGCTTGAGCTTCCTGTCTTTGCAGCCTGTCCCCATACCTGCATTGGCAAAGCTTTTGCCCTGTAAGCCGTTGCATCTGCACGTGTAAGTGTATCGTGCATCAGCATCAGTAAGTAGAAATGCTGTAGAATCCTTCATTACCTGTCTTGCTACCTCATGCTCAGGATGACATTGCATCATCATGGTCAGCACACTTGCTATAGAAGCTTGGCTTTTATATATATACCGTTATTGGCTATGGCGGCACTACAGCTGTTATCTCAAGATTTGTAGCACCTTTCGTGACAGTCACTCCAAGCGACCACTGCAGCCGTTATCGTCCTCATAAGCGTTGATATCCCAAGTGACTTTCAGGTAAGCATAGGCTGTAGTAAGTCCAATTGCTTCAAGAGGCCTTTACCGTAACTACGTTCTACAGAGCGGTGATCCCACGTCTAGCGTGACTATAGGCCCTCGTGGCTGTCTGCCCACCAGTTACGTACCTCTTTGTTGGAATTAGGGTAGAAATACTCTCCCGTCATCCTGCGCTTGCAGGGTATAGCCCGCAGTATCAAGTGCAGGAAGATAGAGTGGATATACACCTTAAAAAGTGAACCCAGGCTGTCTGGTTGAATCGTAGCCCTGTTTGAGAGTAAGGTTCCTGTCTTGCTCCCCTTCCACCTACAATAGCTGATAGCCGCCTCGTCTTTTGATTCATCACAGTAGCTGATATCTGTGGCTCAATGGTGTACTCACTTCTCTCACCTATACTTCTCCACCACCTTTTAAACAGCTTATCTCTGAACTGCTTTAGTGTACTGGTCTGCACTGCCTGTTGAAACATCATACTATCGAGCTTAAAGCATCTGCGTATATGTCCCTCAGAATAATTGTAGGTCTTACCGTTTTTACCCTGAACAGAGAGCGCATAGGAAAGCTTCCATTTGCTAGGCATTCCCGCGAAATACTTCTCATTCGCAGTCTCTGTGTTGCAGATTTTTTGAATATCCGGATCCTGATAGGTATATATCTTAAGGCCTCCGGAATAAAAGGAGGTTATAAGCCTGTGTTACTGTATATCCCTTTTCGTTAACAAGGTCTTCCACCACCTGGCCAATGGTGGCATCTACGTAATAAGAGTTTACGGTTGTGTCTACCTTGATTTCTTTGTTTACAGCCTTAATCCTTGCATATACATCATCGCTTTCAGCTTCTTTAAGCTGTTTTTCAGTGATAAAATGCCAAAGCTTTTTCGTATTGTTGAGGACAGACTTACGCCTTGGCATTCTCTTCAGGGTGTGTAATGGAGTTTATTCCCCGTAGGATTTTGGTGATAGCCATGCAATTACGCTGGCTTCGAGAGTGTCAGCTTTGCTTACGCTCTTATTGAAGTATCTAAGTCACTGACAGTCTGCCTCCGAGGGTATTTTGTCAGGTTTTGTTGTATTAAAGATAATACTCAAGAATCTGAGTCCTTGCTGTGAGCACGTGTTCAGCTGAATCGCAAGATACTGCTCTGTATCTTTTTCAATTTCATGCCATATAGTCTCTTCTTTACCGCCTGCAAAGACCTGGTTCTTAAGGGCTGCTGTGTAAGAGTACTTGCTCCTGCTGGAGCCTCCTGACAAAAGCGCTACAAATCCCGACTCTAAATGCACCTCTCACATCTCATACTATCTCCTCAAAAACAGCTCATCCTCTATGGCAATGAAGGCCTCCTGAACAGTCTTTTGGTGTGTCTTTTAATTTCTTATAAATACGGTTCGCCCCTGCGCCTACAATAGTCCTTATCTTCTTTCCTTTTACGTTGTAAAAATAAGTCTGAAATCCTGTAAGGCATAACATTTACAGGTTAATCTCAGGTGCTGATCAATTATCCCCTACACTTCCAGTGCATAAGATAATGCCTGTCGCAGCAAGTGCTACTACGGCTACCATAAATATTCTCACTATCCAAATGAGAACCTTAGAACCCAGTTTTCTTGAAACAGAACCATATTTTCCGTTGTTTTTCTTCTATCTCAAATCTGTATAGCTCATCATCTCCCTTTTTAATCTATTCAGCTCTTTCAGAATATTTAAAACTTCGAAATACCGGTTCGGCAGTTTGTCCCATCATCATTGTAGCAGCGAGCTATGCCTCTTTCGAGGCAAGGCCTCCTTCATCTTTACCACAAAGAGCTCCTCTTCTTTTTCTTCATCTATGCGGTAATCAGGACACAGGCTATACAGCCCCTATCTCAAGGTCAATGAGAAGGTCGTTGCTTGCAAGCTCAATCTCAGGTATAAAGCTCCAAATGATGTTTTCAAAACAACTTGTGAAAATTCACTGGTGGTAGAAGCCTTATCAAGCATCATCATGGGGATCTTTTGTATATCCAGCTCACATACTTTGTTGATGAGCTAGGAAATGACTTCTTATTTGCCACAAATATATCCTAAATTCCTTTAACAGGCGGGGCCTTACCAATCTGACCCAGCGCACTGTTAGGTGTATCTGCTAAATGATATCCACCTGCCCGTTTTTAGGTATTCCACACATTGAGTTCCATTGACAACCTTGATGTGCGTTCGGATATCTACTGTGAAATTCTTTAAGCATAGGCTTAGGAAGTATCGAGATAGTATCGCTTGCCTATACTTAACTGCCTCCGTTTGTGATTTTTGACTCAGTATCCTTGTCTCACCAAGGCTTATCAGGTTGATAGCAGGCTCTACGTGTTGAAGAGAATCTCTCCTTCCTTGAGTAAGCCTTACCCTCTTGGTGCTTTCCCAACAAAGTTTCTGCTGCATCTCTCTCAAGCACCTTTTGTAGACTGACTCACCCGCTGCGTATGAAAAGCTCCTTGGATGCTCGAGAAGCTATGTCTTTGCACGTGGTAAAAATACCTTATACAACTCGTGGTTAATGTCCATCTTATTCCCTCTTAACTATACTAAAAGTAGTCCCTATTAAACAAGCCATATCCATCTGTGCCTGAAAGGTTTTATTATTATTTCGAAAAATCTAATTTCTATACAGCAAGCACTCATAGGGCTAGCTCTTATTGTATCATCATTATTTGGCTCACTAACTGTGTTTACATGTTTTATATATTGAAAATGTCTATCATTTAGTGCAGCAATTTCTCGACTTTATTAATTACTCAATGTTATAATTGTGTGAGGTTGTTGCGACCTAATTTATGTGTTCTTAAAAATAGAAGTAAAACTCATACTAAATCTGTTTTTATTAAGGAAAGGAATAACTCTGTACTACAATTTTTGAGCTGGCAGCCGTTAGAAGAGTCTCCTACTTTGGTAGCACGAAATGATGATTCAGGCTCAAGGCAGCTTTATGCCTAAAGGTTACTGTTGTCACCCCCGACAAACAAACTAAAGGTATACCGCTCTGTATTCCATATTTGAAATCGAACTCTGAGAGTCTGCTTCATACCACCTCTCTTCCAAATGCTGTCGAAACGTTAGAGAGTACTTGATCCGTGTAAATGAAACTAAATGTATCAGACGACAGCTGCACTAATAGCCTCTAATGAAGGATAGCTCAGGGCAGACCCCCTTGTTGTCTACTCCGCTGCTGGGCAGAAAAGGCAGTACAAGTATTCACAGGAGAAAAATCGGTGGCATGGTAGGGAAGAATATAACTATAGTTCTTCCACACATCAAAAAGCGCCAGAGATGGTGTAATAAGGCGGCGGTGTCCTTGAAAAATACGGAACCTACGAGAGGAATGCCATACGCTGCAGACAAAGATGAAATCTGCGGTGAGCGAAAGTATAGAGCCATCACTGGATGGCAAAGCGTGTCCCTGATGACTGCTATGTGGTTTGCTCCAAATCAGCTGGGACTTGACGACTGACTTTGAAGATGCTTTCTGCAATAATAAGGACCATCTCTGCTCAAGTGATTTGAGAGAGTTCATGAGGAAAATCATTTGATCTTTCTCTTTGCAGAACCTTCAACCCAAGGGATACTTTGGTACTCACTCTGATCTGACCACACATGCAACACACTCTCGTGCCTGGGTGGCTCAGAAATACTCAATCCTACCACAAGTAAGTGGACAGGTGATGATGCTGACTCACTCGCACTTTTCAGACAACCTTCCTTGGTGCAGTCTGAAAAGAAGATAACAGTTGAGGACATCACATGGGTTCTCTCAAACCACTATCAGCGCTACTCCTTATGATCCTTATACAAACGGCAGCTAAGGAGTTATACCGTCTTAGGCATCAGCCATACAGATGTGCTTGCGCGGCAGCAGATTCGCCCCATATGCCTGATGCGCTTAAGCGGTTAAATGGATAGCTTTTTGGAGTAATGTCTCTGGAACTCCTTTGTGAGCTTTTACGCCAATATCACTAAAGACTCTAAGTATCTTGCAAATACAACGGGAAATGTTGACGCCACAACTTCTACTGGGCAAGCAGGCTCCTTGGTGTAATTGCAGATGCTCATTTTAACCGCTGTCTGCCAAATATAGACCACTATCAGTCAGCTATAGTGTCTCAGAATCATAAGTTATCTGTAAGTCCGATAGGCGATTTGCTATATATACAAGCGGGTTAAAAGGATAAGAAAGCGGCAGTCATTCTGCGAAAGGCACCCATGAAGAAATAGTTAAGATGTGTCGAAGAAAGAGAGCACAAAGGCACCTAACAAGGGTGCGTGTTCTATGTGCAAGCTGTGAATGAGGAGCATACTTTCACGTCGATGCGTACGGATGTGATATGTATGGAACAAGATCACATTCTAGCGGATGTTTCTGAGGATGCATCTCTACACTGATTGAACACGTTATTTGCCTGAAACTCTCGAGGCGAAGATAGCTGATTAAAGCTAGGAAAAGAATATTTCGGAGCATGAGACTATTGAAGAAACATTGATGTTTTATACTGAGATATTGTGTGCCTGTGTGCCCCACTCTGAGTGCCTTCTGTGTATGGCTCGACAGGCTTTTCTTGCTTCTTAGTTGCTACTACATACTACTTTACGTGATCGTTCACTGCACTTACCCGCAGTTACTAATTTATATGAAGTCTCAAACTGGTCTTTTCAGGTCTAAAACGACCTGTTTTCACATTTTTCTAAATTTCTACGAAACCGTATATGCACTGCTATGTTTTCAAGGTTTCTCAAAATGGAGCTGAGGGTCTGAGACCTCTGTCCGAAGACAAACCATTCATTGTGCCTCTGCAAGCTTTGCTGATTGTTGACATTCCCTCCACCTGACTTGAACTCAGCATAACTACGGGCTAGTAGTAGACTCTAATACGCGTAGCACCGAGCCCCTTTGCTATGTCGTTTCCTGCTGATCTCGATGCGCAGCCCATTATGCGTTATAACAGGTAAGACAGCTTTGCCACATTAGGCAGCGTATATGCTAAAATGTCTTCAATGTTTGTATTTTAATTTTGGTTTAACGATTCCTGCGGCTTGTAGCTCCAACTCAAAAGTTCCCGTCGAAACCGAGTTAACTGGATTTGTAAAGAGGCCGTAGCCACCTAAGACTACGGGCCCAGGTGTCCAGCTACTCAAATTAGCTCAGCTAGCAAACATTTACTGCCTCCAAGCTACCTTTGAATTCTTAGGACTCGGTCTCTGTCTCAAATGCTTAACTCTCGTAACCTTCACGTTAAGTGCTGAAACATGCTACGTTGATAGCCAGAAAAATGTGCGAGATACACTCATCTCCGCTTCGTTGTCGGTAGCAGTAAATCCATTAGCCCTTCTCTGGGTTGGAACCACTTAACTACACCGTGTTCATTTTAGGTGCATCCTCCTGTAAATATAATGAGTTTGCGTAATCTTCCAAGTAAAGAGGCTTTGAAAGCGGAGTACCTCTGGTGGTGCTGAGCTAACAGCAGCGAACAAGTCTAGAGAACTGAGTTCGACTTTCTGTAAACTTTCCAAGAATACGATATAAGCGTTAACATAAAAATCACAAAAGTCAAATATAATAATAACTAACGTTAAAATCACGATTAATCACTAATGGTTATGACTAACACCTCTTATAACTCCAGACATGTACCCGCCTGACCCTGTCGAAGACTAAATACGATGCAGCATCAATACAGGCAGAAAGCAGTATTACAATGATGCAAGCATCCAAATGATAACAATAATTTCTTTTTACAAAGCAAACCCCAGTCGAGTGTCGATAATGGGCTTATGTCATCACAATTCCCTAAACCAGAAGCTAAAACTCTAAACTTGATCGTTTTGAAATGTGATACTCACTGCGAGGTCTTGCAAACTGTCATCTCCCCCTGCTCCATTTGCATAAGTGTCGTCTTATAACGCAAACGTTAGTCAGGAAGTTCATTTGGATGCTGCCAGCCTCTTCTGCTTGGTTGAGCGCGTGGGTAAGGTGCAGAGAAGCCCATATATCTGTCTGTAACTACCAACCTTCTCTGGCGGCTTTTACTCTCTCCCTTGGTAGGATCCATCTGAGCCCAGCACTAAACAAGCAAGTCCTGGCCCTGCCTGTCATGTTGCCTTAGTACATCTTTACGTCTACCCAGGCCACATTCCGAGTGGTACAAGATACAGGCGCCATATTGTCTTCAACCTTATTGTTAACAATAATCCAAGCTTTGCCACTGCCTCCCTATCTCATGGGTCTCATGAAAAACCTGCACCATACTGCGTAGGCCAAGGTTGTCAAAGTCTGACACCGTTGGTCTTAAACGATCATACCAAACTCAGGTACATTATCAGTTCTCTCCTTAGCCTCGTAGCTAAGAGTAGTCTTTATGCAGCTTTCATCTTCAAATACCTTGTAGCTACTAACCGCCTCTCCTGAGTCCATCCATTCCAGAGCATAGAGTGTGAAACCACTTCCCACATGTCTATCAGAGCCTGCTTTTGCTAGCACTGTTGCTGCATTTACCTTACATCTGCACTTAGCGTAATCTCCCTGGCTTCCATTTACCCTCTTTCTGCGTAGCATCTGCGCACCTCTGTCATTAGTCCACAGGCGCCTCCAGAAGTTGGGACGAGGCTGGTTCTTAGTATCTCAACTCCTCTTTAGCTGTGGCCAACGTTAGCCCTCCGTACATCTTTTGAGAATAATACTGCACACGTCTCCTTAACTCCTACATCGCAGTCATGCCAAATACACTAATGAGTCTGCCTGATGCAGGTTTAGCTTCCGCATTTTCCATTGAGGATACATACATATAACCATACTTCTCATTCTGAGAAATATCTATAAAGTGTCCAGTATCTGCCTTTTTAACTCACAGCCTGTCCAGTTGCAGCCTCGTAGCGCGCACTTAGCAGTAGTTGTGCACTGTTTAAAAGTCTTACGGATGCTTCAGCAACGAATTCACCACCTCGACATCAGATCGACGGAAGCCTATATTCTTTTCTGATAATGGTTTCTACATCTGTAGTCATCATCTCCTTAGCATACTCTTTTCCATCTTTGTAAAGAACTCTACATATGCATTAAATCTCGGAGGTAGTGGTAAAAGATACTTATTTCATCTTTAATCTGTGACCTCTAGGCCTTACAAAGAGCTTGATGCACAGATAGTTAGCAACCTCCACCCTGTGACCAGGAGATTCTGCCTGTCAGGTCCTATGCAAATTCGCCATTGCCGCCAAAATTGCGTCATTTGCCTGTCGCCAAAAGTCTCCGCGCCATATGAGCCGGAAATTCTGTACCGTATCTGTCTTTTGTAGATAGTGAGACTGGCTCTATATGGTCCCAAATGAAAAGCTCCCTGTGCCCTTTGAGCATCACTTCCTCTGTATATTCAATGTATTTGTGCATGGCTCAGTTTGAATTACCCATAGCATAGAGGTGTGTATTCAGCAGAGGATGCAAAGGCTTATCAGGAAACTCCTTCAAGAACTCTCTCTTGTTCAGTCTGAGCAGTTGTACGGCTCTCTATATCTGAGTAACTGCATCATAGCTTCTGTCGTGTGGAGCACCTCCTTCCATACGGCACAGCCTGTATCGTCAAGCTTTCAAATAGCCTCAGACATATTGTGAGTATTGACCTTGCCACCAGTTGATCTATTTCCAAGTGACTCATATTATGACACCTCGCTCTGTTCTTATCTGTGATATGTAGATGTAGCCTGTCAAGCATCATCGGCCTCGCACTCCATACATAGATCCTTGGGAGGTGAGTAATCCTCTCCATCTTGCTCTGCATCCCGTGGTGTCCATGTGTCTCAAGGTTGTTCTGTGCACTACACAGACGTATTCATCGCAAAGCTCATAGAGATAATCGAGTAATGAGGATGAGTGACTGGTTCTAACTGCTGATGTGTGTTATTGCGCTTCGAGGGTGCATAACATCTCATCTCTTCTTTGGTAACTAGCCCTTCCGTAAACAGAGCTGAAATCGCGCTGTTGGTAGCCGTTAAACACAATTCTCTTGCCATTTATAGCTATAATCTTGCCTTTTGTTTCTATTCTTCTAAAGTTTCTACTCTCTCGTTAATTACTTCTGCAGGTTTGCGTCTTCATCATACACCTTAAATGTGAGTCTCACAAAGTTCGAGGCTTCCTCAGCACTCCAAAAGCTTTGGCCCATTTACAGTAAAAGAGCTCAAAGCTTCAACTCGCTTATTTCTCTCTCATCAGTTAATATGGCCTCATGCCCTTATGTGAAACGCTTCTAGATAACTCTTTGCCGAGGAGTGCAGCCTCCACCATGTTCCGCTTTCTTAAAGCTGTGTCATCAGGCACAGCTTTTACAGTAAGTAAATCGACAATCCTTGGTTCTTTGGCAGTAGCATCTCTATACGCTATGTATGTGCCCGAGAATCTAAAGAAGTCCTGGCTCTTCACACCAGCTGCTAATATTCTACGCGAATACCATTACTGCACTTTATTTATCTCCTGCGCCCTGAAACTGAGTCAGAGTCAAAGCTTGTGCAGTAAGTAGCTGTGTCTGCGGCATAGTTCTGCATATCTCTCCAGTTCCACAGAGGGCAAAGGCACTTTCCACTCCTCCAAAGGATTATGATATCATATCCTTTAGCATCAGTACTCAGAAATGCTCTTTAGGTTTTACACACATCCCCACGGCTGGGGGTCGCTAGAACAATGCTTATGTGCCAGCATCCTGAACTCCGTCCCAAGGATACTGCACATTGGCATACTGAGGGATACTCAGCTTAGCTCCTCCATCTGCGCCATATTGGAAGGTACAGCTTATGCTGTCCAACTCTTTGCACAATAGTCTCTTTTGTAAAGTCTCCTGGCTGGAGGCTTAGATTCTTAGCGTGAGGCGAACTTCCAAAGCCCGAATACTAGCGATACTCTGAACTTGACTTTCTCTCTTTTAACTCGCCTGCGTCGTATGGAATGAAAGGGTGGCTCATGGTGGGAGAGCACTCTCCTTGAAGAGGATACACTTTAATTTTGTTGAAAACTCAACACACTTTATACCCCATTTCTATATTTGATAATAGTACTTTATAGCTCTCTGTAATACCTTCCGCAAACTGTTTCTGCCTTAGTATAAAAGAAGACTACCGCTGTAGGAATGGTGTGCAATAAGTACACCCAGCATGCTACGCTACAGTCAACTGTATATCCTCGAGTTTGCCACAAGCTTGTAAGCATGGTGGCTTCATTTTTCCTGAAAGATTACCCATGGCCAGTATGGCTGTTCCAGGTGTTCATAAAGTTACGGTCTATGGCAGCGCCAGCCAGGTAGACGCATTGCAGGAACGAAACATTGTAGTGTGAAATATGCCTACTTCCAGATAAGCCAGCCATTCTTGTACTGCTTCAATGATTTCTTTGGAAAAGCTTTCTTAATGGCCTGCCCAAAACACTGTCATTATGAGAAACGGTGTGAGGAGGTCGGAAGCTTTGCGAAGGCAGGCCAGTGTGTTACCAGCCCAACTTTTGCTTATGGTGCAGAGCGGAATGCATGGTTGCTAAGTAAAAAGGAAGCATCATTGCTTTTGTAAAGCTACCAGTGAAAAGAACGTCCTTTGACTCTCTGATGGGTATACTGAGATCCATAGCGCAATCGAGCAGATAACCATGAGACAACAGCGTTGGTATAACAGAGTTTCTCCACTGAGTTAAAGCATGCCCTGCCCAAGTTCTGATTGTGTACTAAAGACTCTGAAGTTTTCAATCAGGTAGCCTCTGAGATTAGCTTCCTCCTCATTATCTCTACACTTGTAGACGTAGGTGCTTTAAAGCGTCCAATAAAGTGGAAAAGGGTGAAATAGAGTGAAACTATTGTAGAAATGTATAAACGAAAATTTTCTGTGTTTTAGTCGCGCTTGTACTACCTACCTTCATCTGAATCACGAAAGTGTTCCTACCATTACATAAAGAATAATCAAACTTAAACAGCGCGGCTGCGCCATATGGGAAGTAAGGGCCTCGTTACAAATGAGGTGTTGTAGATATGGTGTGACATTGTTATTGTCGCTATACCAGCACACACCGCACCTTGTAAGGTTTACTGACCTCATCAAACAACTGAAGAGTTCCGTTAATTGACATAATTGCAGTCAAGAAGAATGGTCCGGTCTGGCGTAGAGGCACCTGTTATCTTTCTAAAGGGCAAAAGGAGAAGCACCGTCAATCTTAGAAGGGCTATATACCGGCTGAGTATTCTATATTCCGCAAGCTCTGCAGATAGAGTCACCATACTTATATCCTGTCCACCTCCAAATAAGCGCAATTATGATTACTGCTTGCCATCCAGTCATTCTGCGAGCAGCCCTATCTCTGTTAAAGCCGAAGCTAACAAGCACGTTGTTTATGAAACCGTCATTTGCAAACATAGAGCCTAAATATCGTGGAATATGATACAAGGGAAGTTGCACTGAGGCAGGGACATCACATGGTTCTAAACGGTCCCTTTAAATCTAAAGGTGCTTGTTATTGAGAATAGATGCGAGTGCCAGTGCCATAACCAGCATGCCAGGCACCCTGAATCACAAGATAAAGAAAATAATGTATTAAATATTGCCTTGTATAAATCGCTTATCCTTTAATGTTCGCATAGTTTCCTATACCGAACTCGCAAGCCATGTGAGCACCAACGCCTAGCGATGGTATTATAGCCTGAAACACTTAGGAGCTAGAGATAACGATAGCAGGAGTAGCAGGAATAACAAAACCCAGCCAATCATTAGATGTCTTTTGGCAAAGGCTAATTCCTTTCTTACCCTCCATAATGGTCTCCTTTCTTACAAAAGGGCTGCCGCATTAAGAGAGTTGGCACTTATTCTCTGCTATTGTGACAGCCCGTTCACGGCTTATGCTAGCTAAGCTATCAGCCACCCATATTAAAATTCTACTGTTTCCTGAGCTGACTTTTAATTCATCTCTCACCGTGTTGCGCCACTTTTGAAGCTATCGTTGACTGCTAAGCCACCTACAGCATTTCTGGCATCGTAACACAAGCGACTCTGTTTTGTTGCTTGGAATCTTGCCTGCAAATCTCGGTAATAAGTGAATAAACTGGCTGTCCGCTGAAGAATTCACGTGACATTTGTCGTATACTCTACTCTTTCCTGCAGGAAGATATGTTGCAAGCGCTCCCGATGAAAGGACAAAGGATGGTCCCGTGAGAACTCTACACTGCTGCAAGGTTGCCTTTAAAGAAATCAACGCAAGCTTCTGGTTCTCGGCACTTATTAAAGTCTTCGCCGAGATGATCCACTGTTATTACGGAATAGCTGGTTGCACCTCTACATCGTCAAGCTGGCATATCTGGCTGCCCACTTTCCTGATCTTTAGCTGCGGTGTCGATCCTGTAATCCAGCAGCCGTTGATAACAGCAGCTGAGCCTCGCTCTGGATTGCTGCTATGTACGATCCCCAGTCTGTAACCTCCTCAACAAGGATTCCTGCTTAAACATGGCTCTGATATATATCAAGTGCCTTTCTAAGGTACCCTCCCATTGTCAGCCTATGTTAAGTGAACCATCATCGTGCATCAGTGATGCTCCCTGCGGATTCTAGCGTCATCATCATTGCAAGATCGTTTCTTGAACCTGCGCAGCTCTAAGCAGAGGTGTTGTTGGTCTTCTGTGCAACACTGCTTTCTCTCCAAGTTCCTATAAACCATACTCCAGGTAATGTCCTTAAAATCATCTATTTTAAGTCCTGCCTTCTCAAGGATATCTCCTGTCTCGATGCAAAGCAGCGAAAATTGCTGCTCCGTTATCAAACGGTACTCCGTAGTGTACTCGATCAAGCGTGGAATACGCCTCGCCTTTTGGCTCCACCAAAGGTCCTTGTAGTTAATGCCTGAACCATTGAGTCCTAAGAATACATCGTTAAAAGTTTCGTAGTGTGTTTCTGGAATGATGAGTTGTCCTGCATAAGGAAGATGATCCTGGTAAGGTGCTGGGGTCTCCTGAAGTCGCAGCAGTTGTTATCTTTAGTTTTCTACATCATCTGAAAGAACCTCTTGAATATTTAACTTAAACTGTGGGTCTATCTTCTGGTATACGCTCTAGCTTCCTTCATAGCGTGGAATGTTAAAAAGCAGGATCAGCACCCTTTTATACTGTAAGCTCGTGGCTTCCGTTGTCAGTATAGTTTTCCGCAGTCTGAAGCTGTTCTGATGTTCCTGATGCCGTACTTGAAGCCTTTAGATGCTGGGATGATTTTGCTGCACGAGCTGCTTCCTCCTGACCTGCACAACCTGACAATAGCTAACTCCCATTGCCATTACAAGTGCAAGTGACATAATTTTTCTCATTTTCATACCAATTTCTCCTCCTAAAAATAAGTATTCGGGAAATAAATCATAGTTTTACCGATATATTAGTTGATTTTTGAACAATTTTATGTACAGATATGTACCCTTGGTAATTTTGTCTAAAAACCAACTATATTTATAGGGATATTATAACTAATAATCAAAGCATAATGTTGCTAATAATTTACAGTGCAATTTCGACCAAATTGCACTTTGCATTTACCAACCTGGTTGATACACTTGCTTTTAATAGTTTGCTTTCAAAATGGTGGCAGGATTTCTCTTCCACCTAGTAAGAGTTCTCTATTATTTTCTTAAAGTTCCTATTGAAAGTAGACATCTGCAAATATCCTACCTTTCATTGCAATATCTATGGAGTACAGAGTTGATTTTATCAGCTCACAGGCTTTATTTATTCGAATCAGATTGAAATATTCTAACGAGAGTCTTCCCCATATATGCGAAAACAGCCTTCTAAAGTTAGTCTCACTCTATATTACGAGCTATCTGCCACATCCTTTGTCCTTATCGGTTTTTGCATAATTCTTACCGATGTATGATGTGCCTCAGATATAACGCTCATATCTCTATACTCGGTTTTCAGCCGTAGCATCATCCGTATTCATTCTGGCGGCTTCAACAAGAATTACAAAAGCATAGTTATTTTTCACAGTAATATACTTTTTATTCCTCCATCTCCTCAATGACAGACTTTTGATCAAATTGTAAAGTTCGGCTCTTTATCACTATGGCATAGCCTTACTATTCAGCCTTTTTAAGGTGCTTTCAACAAACGGTCTGTTGTTTGAAATGCCCTGTTTAAGAATATCTTCGGATCACAAAATATATATTCCCAGTAGCTTTTGTTCCTTTTTACTGACGGTATTATGAGAGAGTTAATTGGAATAATGTGGTAAAAATTACCTGCCTTATATTTTTGCTTTCTCCATCCAAGTATCATCTCTCCCTCACCTGATATACAGCAACTATCTCCATGAGGGTTATGAAAAATACGGGTTGTTCAATCATTTCACCATTTTGTATCTTTCCCGTATTCCCTTATCCAGCTCTCTCCAAGCATGATGAGCACAGGCTCTTTAATCGGTTTTCATGAGTATCTGAGCTCTATGACATATTTTCTTTTTGACTAAACCACCTACCCTTATAGTAAAACACTCGAAAAGTTTCCTCTAATCACAGGTAACTTTCGGCGTTCAAGAGTCATTCAAAATATACTATGAAATCTTTCTTACTCTTTTTCTTTATGTAAAATAAACCAACTGTTCTCCTGCCTCCAGCCCTCTTAAGGGGTTCTTTGGCATAGAGTGCTATTCCCTTGCCCTTGTAGTCTTTGCAGTATTCAAACAACTTGCCTCAGCCTCTATAAGCCCAGTCCTTCTGTGCAAATTCCAGAAGCATTGAGAGAGCGTGGCAGACAAAAGCCTATGAACTGTGCGTCTGCTGCACAACAGGTCATGTACCAAGTCTTCAGGAACCAGCTTATCTTCTGGGAAATTCTTATCCTGTAGATAAGTGCCACAACTCTCATAGTCTTTTCCCTTATACTTTTCAGGATGATCCATAAGCATCCATCTTTCCAGAGTCCAAAGTCATCATCCTCAAGCTCAATTACAGGTTTGTCTGTATCAAATGGCAGGCTCTCCACATAGGCATCATCGAGGGTTTCCTCTTTCATCCTCATAGAGGATCGAGCCTTTCTGTTTGAGTGCCTTTATACGCCTCCTGTAGCCTCCCCTTACCTCATTGTCAGTAACCCTGTTGAACACTACGGGTCAGCAGGCTTTAACCTGCTCATAACAAAGCTTTCCCATATTCTGTAGGTAGCTCTCAAGGTAGAGGCCGTCTATAAGATTGATACACTGTACAAAGCATCCAATTCTCAGGGAATTCATCTATAATCTCCTGCGGAATCCACATACCGTTGTTCTCGATTACCACCCTGTCAGGGTTATATTCCTTTTCAAGGTTTTTTAAGAATTCCTCAGTGATATCTTCCTTTGTCTTCTACTACAACTGTAGACATTTTATTTCGCTTTAAGAGTTTCTCTGACAGCTCGATTTCGCCCTTCTCACACAGTATGAAAAGTTTGTTGCCGTCTTCAAACTCACCGCCCTCTAAGGGTATCCCTTAAAAATGCGGTCTTTCCACTCTCAAGCATACCTGTAAACATATATACAGGTATATCTTTTTCCTGATTCATATATTCTCCTTAAAAGCCTTATTATCCACATAATGCCACAAAGCCTTATGTCCGCAAGACTCTTGGCCTATATAGATAATACTCTCTAAATTATATGGCTGTCAAAAGCATTGATACAGACACTATGGCTCTTACACCTCAAAAAGAGCCTTAATATCATCTTTTTTAAGTCTTGAGCCTATTACGCAAAGCTTACCTGTTACATCAGGTGCACCGTTTCTTACTTCAAATTCTCCAGGTGTAAGGTCGAACTCAAGCCATCCTTCACCCTCTGACTGAACTATGCCCTTTGCACGGAGTATGATGCCGAGACCGTTGCCCCAAGCGAGCTTGTCGAGTATCTTTTCAAGAGCCTCCTTAGAAAAACGCTTAGGAGTTGTAATGCCCCAGCTGTCAAATACCTCGTCGGCATGGTGATGGTGGTGATGGTGTCCGCAGCCACACTCATGGTCATCCTCATGGGTCTGCTCGTGATGGTGCCCGTGGCAGCATTCGTGGCCGTCTTCGTGCTCATGCTCGTGATGATGTCCGTGGCAGCATTCGTGGTCGTCTTCATGGGTCTGCTCGTGATGGTGCCCGTGGCAGCATTCGTGGTCGTCATCATGCTCATGGTCGTGATGGTGTCCACAGCCACACTCGTGGCCGTCTTCATGGGTCTGCTCGTGATGGTGCCCGTGGCAACATTCATGGCCGTCTTCGTGACTATGCTCGTGATGGTGATGTTCGCAGCTTTCAAGCTCTTCCTTTGTAAATAGTAAATCCTTTATCTCTCCTGCCTTCTCCATTGTATCAAGAATCTGCTTTCCTGTAAAGACTATCCCAGTCTGTTGTTATGATAACCGCCTTGTCATTGTGCTCCTTTATGGCAGTTACAGCCTTTTTCAAGCTTACTCTCAGGAGTCTTTGCTGTACGGCTAAGTACAATAGTATTGGCATTTTCAATCTGGTCATTGAAGAATTCTCCAAAATTCTTCATATACATTGTTGTCTTGCCATCATCAGCCACTGTAATAAAAGCTGTTAAGCTCTACATCTTCAAAGTCCTTCTTCACATCAGCAACAGCCTTGATTACATCCGAGAGCTTGCCCTACTCCCGAAGGCTCAATGATGATTCTGTCAGGAGAATACTTTGTAATAACATCTCTTAGTGCGAGCTCCAAAGTCTCCTACAAGAGTACAGCGAATGCAGCCGGAATTCATCTCTGTGATTTCAATTCCTGCCTCTTTTAAGAAGCCTCCATCTATGCCTATCTCGCCAAATTCATTTTCTATTAGCACTACTTTCTCTCACCGAGCGCCTCTTTTATAAGCTTTTTGATGAGAGTTGTCTTGCCTGCACCAAGAAATCCTGAGATTATATCTATTTTTGTCATTTTACTACTTCCTTTCATCACTATTTATAGTTAGTTATATGTAACCTTTTCGGAATAGTCCCTATAGTACCACAACAATCTTTTATAATTCAACTTTTAAAATTCCTCAGAATCTAAAAAGCCAAATCTCCCTCTCAAAGCTATTTTATAAGCTCCAGTTTTTAAGTACTTCTTCCATCTTGTCTGTGTCAAGCGGCTTATTCGCATAACCATCACATCCCAGCTCAAAGGCTCCGTCTACATAGTTCATATCGCTAGTGCTGAAACCATGATTATCTTAGGACATTTATCCTCCGGAATCTTAAGCCTTTTCTCGCTCTCCCTTATCCTATATAGCGCCTCTATCCCGTCTGTTCCAGGCATCATTATATCAAGGCAGATTAAATCGTAGTAATCTCCATCCTCTGCTGCAAATTCAAAAGCTGCCACTGCTTCTTCTCCATCTACAGTCGCATCCACTTCTCCATATTTGCTTAGAAAGCTTATCCCAAACTTTCTGCTGGCATAGTCATCTTCGGCCAGTAAAATTCTCATGTCATCCTCCTTATTGTTCGGCAATGTGATCGTAAGGAAGCTCTATATCCACTTCAGTTCCTTTACCTTCTATACTTTTAAGCACTACCCTGCCGTTAATTTCTTCAATCAGATGAGCTACCTGGTCAAGTCCTACTCCTCTTCCTGAATAATCTCCAATCGTCTTCCTTGTTGTAAAGCCTGTCATAAACGGAATCTTCAATATATCTTCTAAGCTATAGCTCTCTTTAGGATTGAGGAGTATTCCCCTCATCTCTGCAGCCTTTAGTATCTTGTCAGGGTTAATTCCCACTCCGTCATCTGAAAAATGAAAGCTCTATTCCCTTGAATTTATCTGATTTCACTATCTCAAGCTTAATATGTCCTTCTTCTTTCTTGCCCTTCTTTAGCCTTACATCAGGTGCCTCGATTCCGTGGTCAACAGCATTTCTTATAAAGATTGGGTGAGTGCCTTTGAGAGATTAGCTGTCTTGTACTTTTCTATATGAATAACATGTGTCTCATCCTCCAAAAGCTTAGCCTCAAATTCAGCCTTCTTTCCTGTATGCTAAAGCAGGTCTTTTGGCTGCAATCTTAGCCTTAGACACAAGCATAGACAAATCAGTCATCCTTGCATCCATTACCCAGCTTTTCACCCCTTTAGCAAGGCTGTGGGCCTCTGATACTACATCTGCCTTCTTTCCGGCTTTTAACTCATCCGCCAGATTCTCAAGCCCTATACTTAGCTTCCTTAACTCTTCCATCTTGTCATCAGTAATTGTAAAGCTGATTAGTCTGCTCTTAAGTGAACTAAGGATTTCATTAGGGCGTCTTTGGCTTAGCCAGTCCGTCCTCAGATTTTTTTATTTTCATCAAGCAGAAGTCCGTCAAACACTCCCTTTTTAGGCGATACTACAGCTGTATCATTTTCAGACTTACTAGGAATATAATACTGCTTACGCCTTGTAGGTGTGAAGTAGGAAGCTTATTAAAGCCTACTACCCCTGTATCCATCTGGTCGATAAGTTCAATAATATCGCTATTGTCCCCGTCTACCTTTTTCGTTGTGAGTAAGCTTTATACAGCTCACTGTGAATGAAAACGGAGTAAGCATTTAGTACTTCCTTAAAGCTCTCAAAATCAGGACTTTCAGCCCTTACATCCCTGTAGCAGTCCATAAGCTTTTCAAGCTTGCCGCTTACCTGAGCTATACTGTCAAAGAGCAGCATCCCTGAGTCCATTCTTATTATCCGCACCAGCTTTGCAAGCTCCACTATTAGCTCTCTTTCAAATTTGCCCGCATTCTCACCTTCAAGCATGTATTTATCAAATGCTTTTATCGAGTCTCCGGCTTCACTTGCAAATATTTCAATTATAGGTTCTTTTTTTGCAACTCCCAAATCTAGTTCCTCCTAATCCCGCTTAGTATCTTCATAAATATGTCTACAATGCCCGGATCAAAGCTCTTCCCCGACTCTTCTTTAATTATCTCAATCGCTTCATCATGAGTGTATGCATCCCTGTAGCATTTATCCCTTGTAAGCGTGTCATACACATCCACCAGAGAAAATATCCTCGCTGACATCGGTATTCCCTTCCCTTTTAGTCCCTTTGGATAACCAGAGCCGTCCCATTTCTCGTGGTGATAATATGCAATATCTATAGCCATGCCAAGATATCTGCTAAACTCATTGTGGCGGTAAACCTCTGTAAGTGTCCTTGCGCCTATCTCAGCATGAGTTCTCATAACTGTCATCTCGTCAGGAGTCAACTTGCCCCTTTTTAGCAGTATCCTGTCACTTATAGTAAGACTTCCTATGTCGTGAAGAGGCAGCAAGGCCTATGTCGTCTATAAAGTTATTGCTGATGTACTTTTCATATTCAGGAGACAGCTGCAAACTCTGCTCAAAAATGCAGAATTTGCAGATACATTTATCATATGGGTACCTGTAGGGTCTTCCTTGATTCTGCAAAGCCTTACAAGGCCATATATCAGGTACCTTTGGTCGTCCGTTATCTTGGCTATCTGGGTATTCATCATCCTATGCAGTCTTTTATTATACTCTTCAAGTTCACGCTGCATAACAAGGTTTTTTATCTGAGTATTTATTCTAAGCCTTACCTCATCAAAGTCAAAGGGCTTAACTATAAAGTCCACCGCTCCCACGTTATAGCCTTTTTTCCTTGAATTCACGTCGTTTAAGGCTGATACAAAAATCAGAGGAATATCCGCTGTCTTTGGATTGGACTTAACCATCTCGCAAAATTCATACCCGTCAATGTCAGGCATGGACACATCCGACAGGATAAGGTCGGGCAGGAGGGCATCTATTGCCTCCATAGCCTGCTTAACATTCTGTACGGGTCTTGCTATGTAGCCCTCACTTTTTACTATGTCAGACATAAGTGCAAGGCTTGTAGGTACATCATCAACAATGAGAATATTCGTCTTCATTTACCTCTACCCCTTTTAGAACCCGAGTTCGGCAAGCTTCTCCTTAAATATATTGTACTGCTCTATAGACTTGTCGTGGTTACCCCTTCGAATAATCAGTTCAAGCCTAAAGGCCTCCTTTTTAAGCTGCTGCTCGGATTCGTTGTCAGAAATCAGATTTTTAACGACACTGGCAAAATTCTCTGCTTTTTCCCAGTTGCCTAGTTCAATGCATATAAAAAGTTTCTCGAGGGCTGAATTTATTTCCTTGATATTCTCACTGGTCCCAAACTGGTATATCTTGTCCGAATGTGCGTAAGCCTCCAGTCTGGCTTCCTTCACCCGAATAGCTCGACTCCTCCTCTGATTCAGTATACTGTCCGTTTGCCTTCATAGACGAAGTTTCCGTTAGGGAAGTTCTACTCCTGTAGTCTCTTCTGCCGCGTCTGCTTTGCCAAGAATTACATTGAAGGAAAAATGAGCTTCGCTTGCCCGGTTCGCTCTCTACCTTGATGTTTTCCTCCCATAAAGCTCAACCAACTTCTTGCTTATGGACAGCCCAAGACCTGTTCCACCAAATTTCCTTGTAGTAGAAGCATCCACCTGCGAAAATTTCTTAAACAGCTTATCCATGTTTTGTTTGGAGATACCTATACCCGTATCAACTACCATGAAGAAAAGCTCACATAGTCGTCCTCTTCACGTATGAGTGATGCTTCCACCGCAATGTGGCTCTATGGTTGTAAACTTAACCGCATTGCTTAGAAGGTTGTTAAATATCTGCATAAGCCTTAGCTCGTCTCCCACCAGATACTTAGGGATATCATCTCCCACATGTACAAGAAGCTTCAAGCCCTTTTCATTTACAAGGGTTACGTTAAATGCCATTACGTTGTTAAGAAATTCTCTAAAAGAAAAAGCCTTTTTCTCAAGCACCAGCTTATCGGATTCCATTTTTGAGAAATCCAAAAGGTCATTGATAATCTTGGACATATTCACGCAGCAGCCCTCGATTATCCCCACAGTTTCAAGCTGGTAGGAATTGAGCTCTGTATTAAGAAGATTCTTAGCCATTCCCTGGATGCCGTTTACAGGCGTTCTTAGCTCATGAGTAATATTGGATACAAATTCAGTCTTGTACTTAAGTTCATACTTAAGTTCCTCTTTACAGCTTTTTAGTTCTCTCGCAACATTTCTTTTTTCAGTTTGATCTATTGCAAATATAATAAATTTATCGTCTTCATAGCTTACAATCTTAAGGTCTGCAGGAAAACATGTTTCATTTTTTCCTGTACACGTCAGTCTCAATATGTTCATCAGAGGGCAGTTTCTTCCAGAGAAATATTGGGAAAAGCTTATCTCAAATTTCCCTACTCCTCTTCAGGTAAATAACCAAGGCTTTCCCTTGCTTTTGTCTGAACAGGTAATACACTTACCTGTTTTGTCACAGATAAAAACAAGTTCAAGGCATTCTCTTTAAGAATATTATACAGCTTCATATCGACACTCATAATCACCCGCTATACAATTTGTGTATTTTTGCAATAACGTTTGACATTTTACGTTCAAAAATTATATATTTATAGTATACTATATATTTGTAGTATGTTGTTTTGTTATACAATCTCTATATTTCAAATATATCATTACAGGAGGTAACATATGAACTTTCATTTGAGACTTAAACAGCTCCGCCAGAAAAAGGACTTACTCAGGGCGAACTTGCCGGCATACTGGGACTTAAGCCTACAGCTATCTCAAACTACGAATCAAACAGAAACGAGCCTTCCTTTGAAAAAGCTGATTGCTTTGTCTAAAGAATTTGACGTAACCTGCGATTACCTGCTAGGTGTATCCGACTCTGCACTTCCTATTGGTGGAGAAATACTTGACAAGGAAATAGTTGATTTCTTCCTGTATACCAGCAGACTCATGCCTGAAAGTGCAGCATCTATAAGAGATTATGCAGAATATCTTCTGATAGACAGGAAAACAAAAGGAACCGTAAAGCAGTCCTAGTTAGTGCACTGGTTCCAAAAACCGCCTCTGTCCTCATTTTTCAGAGAGTCAACTTCAAGGAAGTTTATCTGCGGCTGATGTTTCATTATACGGAATTGGCAAAAGCCTGTCGCTTCACATGCACCTCTGTGTCACGCATAACGGGCAGGCCATTTCCATTCATCAGCATCTCCCTTGTAGCTCTCGTCAATCACTCCTCTATGTGGTTTGTCTGGATGAGCCCAAAATTTTTATAGGTTGAGCTTCTTGGCACTACGTGTGTCCTCTATATCCTGAGGGCAGCTCCATAGCCACCCCAAGTCTTATGAGTCTGAATTCACCCTTTTTCATAACCACATCTTCTGCTACTCTAAGGTCTATCCAGTCTGAATTGCTAGCTATATAGCAGAGTTTATCAATCTTATCCGTAAAATATTTTATCTTTATCGTTTCCATTTATTCTCCTAACAATGTGAGCATCCTCTTGGCCTCTACCGCTCTTTGGGTATCTCCATGCTTTTTCTACAATCTTATTGTACCATTCAATAGCTTTAGTCTTGTCTCCGGACCCTGTCGTAGCTTCAGCAGTAAAGTACATAGAGTCGACATTTTCAGGATTCATCTTTAGGAAGTTTCAAATGCTTTAAGTAGCTTTCTTATACTTTCCCCTGCTGTACTGTGTATAGCCTTCCTGATACAGCCTTGTCGACTGCTCTGCAAAGACCTTCACGGAAAGCTGGTTGTAAAGGTTAAGCATGTTCTTATCCTTAAGAGTAGACTTGTCTACCTTGACCAGGGTATCTGCTGCCTTTGCCTTATCGTCCATGGTGTAATACGCCGCCGCCTCAGCAAGAGCACCGAAGCCGTTATTTTCGTTCTTCTTGGTAGTCTCTGAAAGCTGTTTGTTCTTGGTCTCAAGAGTCTCTACCTTTTTCTTAAGCTCGGCATTTTCGCTTTTGATGCTGTCAAACTCAGCATTGGTCTTAGCCATAGTCTCATTGAGGCTAACTATCTCGCTATTCTTATTGGAGACAGACTTAGCCCTTATACCCGGCACGATTGCAATCATAAAAAATGCCATACCAAGAACTATCCCTGCCAAAAGACTAATCCAAGGCAGGATTCCGTGTTTGTTATCTCTGTAAGCGTTCATAGGAGCAAAGGATTCTCTTGCATTCAGGACAAGTTTATTGGCATCATTGTCCTCTGTCACATCCTCTCCCTGGCTCTTTCCCTTGACCTCAGCCATATAAAGCATGGCAAGAGGATTCATTTTATCGACCTTTAGTGCCATCTTAAGGTATTTCTTAGCCTGTGAGATGTTGCCTGCCTTGATATTTAAGAGACCAAGAAGCTGCAATCCTTTGACATGCTTAGGGTTAAGGGAAATCAGCTTTTTAAGCTGAATGACGGCAAGGTCATAGTTGCCTGACTTAACCAGCTTTAATGAAGCATTGTACTTTTTAATAACCTGTCCCGCTGCATCAAGCCTGGTCGGATTGTTTTGAAAAAACGACAGGTATTCGGATGCGAGGTTATTCTCAGGCTCAAAATGACTGCTTATTATCCACTCACTGAGAGCGTCCACTGTCTCGCCCATTTCACTGTATATTAGTCCTAAGAGGTTTCTCGCCTCGGTATTCTTTTTATTTATCTTTAAGCTGTTTTGAAGGCTTATGACTGCACCGGACAAATCCCTTGCCTTAGCCTTTTCAAGCCCTTCATTGTAGCATCTGTTTGATATACTGTATAGTTTTTAAATAGCTTTACGTCACTGCCGCATTTTTCACAAGTGTCCCCGGCTGTGAGTGTTGCCTTACAATATGGGCACTGCATATATTTACCTCGTTTCTCTGGTTTCTTTAAGTACTTCCTTAATCAGGTCGGCAACATCTGACACATCGTTATGTCTGACAACGTCAGCCACCTCTTCGATTTCAAGGCTTGGCTTAAACTTCTCGAGTTCTTTTTCAAAATCCAACATAATAACTCCCTTCATATCGTAGCTATATCAAAAATGTGGTGTATTTATTGTTTTTCCACCCTAAAATGATACCACATTTTGTAGTCTTATTCAATTAGAAACACGAATTAATCATAGACTTACTTCTAAATTAATGTGGATAGAAAAAGGGCTAATAATTCTTATAAATAAAATCCATCTTACACTAAACAAATACGTAATACCTGCCGATATATGTTGGTGAAGTAAAAGTACCTTAAATAATATATTTTTCACGATTGGAGAACCATGAGGAAAAATAGGGAAAAGAAAGACTACCGAAAAAGACATTTTCAATAGTTTTGCAGTAAGAGTAGGTCTTATTGTATCGCTTGTTTTGCTTGTAGTTTTAGGAGCAAAGGCGGTATTTGATAACAACTACGAAAAAGAAACTGCTATTCAAAACGTTGATACCACAAAGCTCGAAGAAGCAAAGAAGATGGCTTACAAGATTGAAAGTCAGTTTGCGGGCGCATATCAGATTGGATACGATGTAAAGTCCATAGCAGAGGCCATGCTTAATGATGTTCCTCTGAGAAACAGAAGCAGGAGTATGATCGTAAGCAGTGCAAAGCAGATATTTGACAACAACAACTTCATATCAGGTGTCGGCATTTACTTTACTGAGAACGGATTTGATGGTAAGGATGCTAAAGATGGCCGTTTTTCAGAGTATATCGAACGTGAGGATGGCAAAGTCATCTCCACTTATGAGGATGGAATTGATGATAAAGAATGGTATAGTGCTACATTATCAGGAAATAAGCCGATTCTTTTAGACCCTTATATTGATACAGATAACCAGTTGAAGACTTCATACTGTATTCCTATATCATACAAGGATAAGGCAGTGGGAGCTGTTGTTGTAGACATACTTTTAAGTGATTTACAAAAGGATTTTAAGGATGATTCAACAGATGCTGAAGAATTTAAGGGACTCCTTACAGACAGCGGTTTCTTTATAGCAAATGCCATGGATGACAGTGAGATTGCAAAGAACCTCTTTGAGCAGGTTTCCTGAGGCAAAAAGGCAAATGTGGCTGAAAGCCATTTATGCGAACGGTTTCAAGCAGTCCGAAGAAACAATAGCAGGTACGGACTTACCTGGAAAAATCACCTATGTTGTAGTTAATTTCCCTGGAGTAGATAAAAAATGGTGCCTTGAGAATATCATTTCATACAGAAGGGTGGTTGAACACGCTACACAGTTTGTTCTTAGCAACATCATATATCACGCAGCAATCATTTCGATAATAGGAGAATAGTTATCTTCCTATGATTTGCCCATGTGGCAAGGCCTTATGGCACTCATAGAAGGCTATGCATAAGATGGCTAATTACGACCTTGATATATCTGATGAAACAGCCAATGCCACAGTACATGAAGGCAAGGATGAGATTGCAAATGTAATGAGATCAATAAAAACTATGACAGAGAAACCTCTCTTCTATAGTTAATAACATCTCTTCACGCGCAGAATACAGCAGCTACAGCTGAGGAGCTTTAAGCAACTGCCAGTCTGCTTCCTCTTCATCAAATGATGTATCTAATGCTGTAAACAACCTATCCGAGGGCGCTATGAGCCAGGCAGAGGATACTCAGAGTCTGCAGGCTCAGTTGAGAAATCAGGCGGCGCTTCTTGACGGTATGGTAGAGATACAGGAAAAAGCTTTCACATTCAATGGAGCATATTAACAGCCTGAAGGATGAAAGTAATGTGATTATGAATGAGCTTGTACAGATAACACGAGAGAACAAGGAAATATCTGAAAAGGTATCAGACGTAATTCAGGAGACAAATGATGCTACAGAAGCAATTGCAAGCGCAAGTGAGATGATACAGTCTATCTCAGACCAGACTAATCTTCTCTCATTAAATGCTGCCATCGAGGCTGCAAGAGCCGGAGAGGGCCGGAAGAGCTTTTGCTGTCGTTGCTGATGAGGTCAGAAAGCTTGCAGAGGATTCTGCTAAGTTCTAGAGCGAGATTAGAGAAGTTATTGACGAGCTTAAGAAGAAGGCTAAGGAAGCTGTAGATATGATTAAGCTTTCAAATGAAATCATTGACAGACAGGGAGATAAGGTCAAGGAAACAGGCGATAAACTGGCTGAAATATCTGCTGAGCTTGAAGGAAGCAAGAGAATTGTAGAGAGCATCAATGAGTCCTCTACACAGATTAAGACCGAGAATGAAAACGTAGTTAAGGTAGTTGAGAATCTTTCTGCAATAGCAGAGGAGAATGCGGCAACAACAGAAGAGGTTGCGCATCTGTAGATACTCAGGTACAGCTATCCAGAACATTTTCTCAGGCATCTGAGAGCCTTGCTGATATCGCATCACAGCTACAGTCAGAGGTTTCTAAGTTTAATTTATAATATCTTTACTGCCACTCTTAATAAAATTTGTTAAGGTGTGCAGTTTTTCTTCTATTTTTGCTGTTAATATAATATCAAATCACAATTTACTAAATCACGATTTGATATTATGGAGATCAACTATGTTTATTGGAAGAGAGCAAGAATTGCAGTTCATAATGATAGATATAACGAGAATAAAGGACAGTTAATTGTTCTTTACGGCAGGAGCGTGTGGGGAAAATCTGAGACGCTTCATGAGTTTTTGTATGATAGTCCCCATATTTTATTCCTGTACTCAAAGCACCGATAAGGCACAGCTAAGTAGATTCTCACCAATCCTCCTCAAAGAAAATATCCTGCAAGAGATATATAACTGAATTTTCTGATTGGGAAAAGGCTTTTCGCTCGGTCCTTGACCTTCCATATGGAGACCATAAAAACTTATTATAATTGACGAATTTTCCATATATGTGTAGAAACCCCGCAGCATACCTTCTATCTTACAAAACCTCTGGGATATGAATTTAGGATAAAAATGTACATAATCTCTGCGGGTTCATGAGCTTTATCGAAAAGAAACTGTCTGAGAAAAATCCTCTACGAGCAGGGCTACCGGTGTATATAAAATGAAAGGATGGGCTTCTAGTGGACAGTTTTTCCCTAATTATTCTGAAAGGGATAAAGTATATGCATATTCCATCATGGAGGCATTCTCGTACTTAAAACAGTTTAATCCTGAACTTCCGCTGAAGACAATATAAAACGCGCATTCTCACCAAAGGCTCGGTGTTATACAGCGAGGTGAAGTTTTTGCCGCATCAGGAGCTAGGAAACTTCCGTTTACAACTCATTATAGAGGCTGGCCCCAGGCAGCACCAAAGCTAAATGATATCAGTCAAAAATCAATGGTTGAAGATGCTTCAAAAGACGAGTGTACTAAAAAAATCTAATTGAACTTGGACTTATATAAGCCGCGAATTTTCCATTGAATCATCTACAAAGGAAATGGCAAATACGAAAAGAGGTTTATACAGGTTAAATGACAACTTCTTTTAGATTTTTGGTACGCTTTCGGATACGCAAAAATATCTCACAGACTTGAAGACGGCGATGTAGAAGCGTGTATAAATACATAGTAGAGCCTTCTCTTCATGAATTTGCCTCTTTGGCATTTGAAGACGATATGCAGACAGTTTAGTCATGGAGCTTCAAAGAAAGACTTGCTCCCGTTCGTATCATTAGCTTGGACGATGGTTTGGAAAGACTACCATACTATGACAGCAAAGCCTCAAGCGGACTGAGGATAGCCGAAACAGAGATAGACCTTCTAGGGTATCGGAAGGAATAATAAAGGAATATCTAGTCGGTGAATGTCAAAGTTTAAGAAGGTTCCCTTTGATTACTCAGAGTATATAGCACCATAGCAAAGCTTACTCACGAAAAGGAAAAACGCCAAGTTTCTACTATGCTCTTTTTCAGAATCAGGCTTTCGATAAGAAAATAATTACAGAGGCAAAAAGACTACTGAAAAACATTTATCTTTATGACTTGAAATATGATTGTAAATCTATAGAAATTATGAGCAGTTGCACTGTTGATAAACATCATTTGTCTGACTTCATCGTTATTCGATGACTTTTAATTTTATAGAAAAACCTGCACGAGTAGTGGAATATCCGTTACCAGTGCAGGTTTTAATAACTATAAGAATCTGTCTTATAGTTGCTCTATTACCTAACATCTTTTAATTCGAGTACTTTATATACCTTTGAGGTTTATGCACCTTTGGACTTAATTCTAAACTCTTAGTTCTTCTTAAGTCTTCCCAGTTGTTCTTCTACCTGCTTAAGCATCTCAGTATATTTTGCAAGCTTCTCCTTCTCCTCATTTATCTTAGCCTCAGGAGCCTTGGATACGAACTTCTCGTTATTTAACATACCATTTGAGCGGGCAATCTCCCTTCAAGCCTCTTATGCTCTTTTTCAGGTCTCTCTACTTCCTTGTCTATGTCTACAAGGTCGCTAAACGGCATGTAGATTACTGCCTGAGATATAACCGCAGATACTGCATTGTCATCAATTCCAGACTTATCTGCCTGTACTGCTACCTCACTTGCGTATGAAAGGCTTGCAAAGAAGCTCTCTCCCTCCGTAAATACCTTTCTTACTTCTTCCTTGTCAGAAACAACTATAACCTTAGCCTTTCTTGAAGGTGGTACATTTTTGTCTGTACGAACCGCTCTTATGCTCTTTACAGCCTCTTTGATAAGGGCAACTTCTGCCTCTTCCTTCGCAAAATCCCACTCTGCCTTAAATGTAGGCCAAGCAGATATCATGATGCTCTCTTCCATAGCAGACTTAACTGCCTCATTTGGCTCATTTTCACGAAGTGCCTGATAGATTTCCTCTGTAACAAAAGGCATGAATGGATGAAGGAGCTTAAGCATATTGATTAATACCGTCTTAAGTGTAAATAAGGCAGCCGCCTTGGTCTCGTCTGTATCGCTGTAAGGCGAGGCTTTCACCATTCGATATACCAGTCGCAGAACTCCTCCCAAATGAAGTCATATACCTTCTGAACTGCAATGCCCAGCTCAAAGGCATCCATGTTCTCAGTCATTTCTGCTGAGAGCTTGTTTGCCCTGCTTAGTATCCATTTGTCTGCCGGTGTAAGTGCTGAAAGGTCTATGTCTGCAGGACACTTCAGCTGCATCAAGGTTCACTATGATAAATCTGGATGCATTCCATACCTTGTTGGCAAAGTTTCTGCTGGCTTCCACTCTTTCGTTGTAGAAACGCATGTCATTACCGAGTGCATTACCTGTGATGAGTGTAAACCTAAGTGCATCAGCACCGTATTTGTCTATGATTTCAAGCGGATCTATACCATTTGCCAAGTGATTTACTCATCTTGCGTCCCTGTGAATCCCTTACAAGGCCGTGGAACATAACTGTATGAAAAGGTGCCTTTCCGGTCTGTTCGTATGCGGAAAATATCATCCTTATAACCCAGAAGAAGATGATGTCATAGCCTGTTACAAGCACATCTGTAGGGTAGAAATACTTGTATTCAGGGGTTTCTTTAGGCCAGCCAAGTGTTGAAAATGGCCAAAGAGCAGATGAGAACCAGGTATCAAGGGTGTCTTCATCCTGCTTAAGGTGGGACTTACCGCACTTAGGGCAGACCTTCGGCTCTTCCTTGGCAACTATAATCTCTCCACAGTCTCCGCAGTACCAGGCTGGTATTCTATGTCCCCACCAGAGCTGTCTGGATATGCACCAGTCTCTGATGTTGTCTGTCCAGTTAAAATAGGTCTTGTCCATTCGCTCAGGGATGAGCTTAATCTCGCCATTCTTTACAGCATCGCTTGCAGGCTTAATCATTTCATCCATTTTTACAAACCACTGCTCTTTGATAAGAGGCTCAACTACGCTGTGACAGCGGTAGCAGGTACCTACATTGTGGCTGTGGTCTTCTATCTTGCCAAGAAGTCCAAGGCTGTCAAGCTCCTCTACTATCTTCTTTCTAGCCTCATATCTATCAAGTCCCTGCATATTTTGCCCACCATTTTCATTGATGGTAGCATCATCATTCATAATGTTGATTTCAGGAAAGGTATAAAGCTTTACCTACTTCAGAAGTCGTTAGGGTCAGTGAGCAGGAGTAATCTTAACTACACCTGTACCAAATTCCATATCTACGTAGCTATCCTCAATCACAGGGATTTCACTGCTCTGCTATAGGCAGCCATACTGTCTTTCCCTTAAGGTAGGTATATCTCTCATCCTCAGGATTTACCGCTACAGCCGTATCTCCAAGCATGGTCTCAGGACGGGTGGTGGCAAATTCAAGGAAGTTGGTTGTGCTAGGCTTCCCATCTTCCATAATAGGGTATTTGATATGCCAGAAATGTCCTGCCTTCTCTTCGTGTTCAACCTCTGCATCTGAAATGGAGGTATTACATACAGGGCACCAGTTTACAAGCCTTGAGCCCTTGTAAATGAGCTTCTTGTCATAGAGCTTTACAAATACCTCTTTAACCGCCTCAGAGCAGCCCTCATCCATAGTAAAGCGTTCTCTCTCCCAGTCACAGGATGAGCCAAGCTTTTTAAGCTGTGAAATAATCCTTCCGCCATACTCTTCCTTCCATTCCCAGGCACGCTTAAGAAAGCCTTCTCTACCAAGCTCTTCCTTAGAGGTTCCTTCTTCTTTGAGCTTTTCTACTATCTTGGCCTCTGTAGCTATGGAAGCATGGTCGGTACCCTAGCCTGCCAAAGTGCTTCAAAGCCCTGCATCCTCTTAAAACGGATGAGGATGTCCTGCATATGGTATTGTCTAAGGCATGTCCCATGTGAAGCTGTCCTGTGATATTTGGTGGCGGCATAACTATGGTAAATGGCTTCTTGTTAGGTTTACTTCCGCATGGAAATATCCTTTCTCAGTCCAGTTATGATAGATTTTATCCTCAATCTGCTTCGGATCGTAGGTCTTTTCAAGTTCTTTTTCATCTAATCCTCCTTAAATAAATAAGATAGAATCCTGCTTCGAGGATTCACGCCTGCAACGGGTCGCGCTAGCACGTCTACTCATCCGCCGAGTGCGATCCCTCGGAGATTTTTGTTGACAGAAAATTTTGGAGAAATTTCATCCAAATCAAAAAACTCCCACCCAAGCCTAAGCTAAGGGCGAGAGCATATCCCTGCTGTACCACCTTAATTTATGATAAATTTTTAAACACTAAGTAAAACTCATCACCTTTATCTCCGTAACGGGGAATCCGTCATCTCTAATCTGCATATAGCACTTTCTCAGAGATGCTGTTTTGAAAGCTACCTTCATCCCTTCTTCCTAAGACCTCTCACCCACCGCCTCTCTCTGGTAAGAATACGGAACTACTCCTCTTTCGCATTACATTTTACAAACATAATAGCGAAATGAATCAGTTTTGTCAACACTCTCCTGAAGAGATAAGCCTTAACCAGCTAATTGCCTATCAATATATCTTTTTATTTCATCCTCAGATGTGAGATTAAAATCCTTTGATACCGTTTTGAAATAACTCATAATTGCTTCTTTTGTAATTAATTCATTAGTATAGCCACATACTATATCACCACAGTATACATCTGCCCAAAGGTGCTTCTCATGTGTTAATGTAGGAGGGTTTTACCACTATACATTCCAAAAGGTATTTATAACCATATCAATGATTTTTCTTTCCCCCTCAGTAAGCATCTTACATTTGTCCTTAAAAATTACGAACCTTTTATCGTCAATAGGATTATATTTAAATCCTTTGAACATCTCATAGACCTTATCATACACTGGTCCATACTTCCACGCTTGACAATCTTCCATAAACAGAGGCTTTCCATAGTTAACCATAAAAATCCCCTGTGCATAGTAAAGAAGCTTTTTGTAATGCAAGAGGTGTTATCTCTTCAACTTTTTCAAAAATATAAGAAATGGTGATAAGCATTTGTTCAGATAAAGAATCATTAAGTCCTTTTAGCCCCATTGCCGCATCCCAGGCTTTTTTATAAGCTGTTTCACCAATCTTATCTTTATTTTTTTTCAAACATTCCATCATAAAATCAACATCAGATAGAGCTCTTCTAATTACATTAGAATACTCTAGGGACGGATACTGTCCCTCGCAAATATCTGGTAATGGTAATTTCTCAAAACCTAATGCAAGTGATAATGGAGCTTTTCCCAATATTATACACTTCCATTAACTTATTAATATCTTCAATGGATACTAAATTTTCTGTCTTTCTGTACTGTTCATCAATTAATCTGACGTTGCTATCCATCAAGCCCCGGAATGTTAACCTCGCACCACATTCTTTGTACATGGCTGCTGTATGTCAAAAAGTGTACTCCTTTGCCTTTAATACAATGTGTATATTTCACTTTTTCTATATCATATCCTGTTTCTTTCTACACTCAACACAGAATTGTCTTTTCTCCTTAGCCATACCGTTTTCCTCCATTTCTCTATATCTTCTTCTTCTTAATCTTCTTCACTTGAAACTTATACTATCGGATAATCTTGCTTATGGAAAGATATTACAATTACATAAAAGTTAGCTAATTTATTAAATTTTTATTACAAATACTGATCTCCTCTCATCGCCACCTTGCTTTTGGTAATAGTAGTACATCCTTACCAAAGATATATAAAATTTCTTCCGGATGTTGTGGATGGTCATTCTGTACTGCTTCCGAAAAATCATCAGCTTCTAAATCAACATAATTTCTTTACATCGTTGCTCGAAAACACATAATCTATATATAAGCTCTGGTTTCTTCGTGCGTGGCGATATTTGATATCGTCCTTCTTCTGCAGATTTTTTTAACTTCATTCAGGTAGTCTACTACTTCATCTCTAGTAACATCCAAGTAATCACCCTCTCTCTATGATGGCATTTTTAATATCGCTATCATTGTAACCATTATGATGGTATTTTTGTCAATATCTATCACTAAATTAGAAAAAGTAAGTTCCACGCTTAGCTTATGTTTAAGGGCAGCTAAGATGTGGAACTTACTTTTTCAATTCAACAAATAAAAACCCATATACATCAACTACTTGGTTTCATTTGCTACGATTCTCAGTATACCTGCAATTTAGGATAGAACTGCAGCCAAAAAGCTGCCAAATTGCCATTTTCTAAGCTTTAAGAGCTCCTCCACACCTTGAGGCATACCTTCAAGGGTTTTGCATCATTTTTAGCTCCTCTCCCAGCCTTTCAAATACCTGCTGGTTCATCCTACAGTCATTCAATGCTCTGTGTGCTCCTTCGGCTGGTATCTTATAGTATGTAGCAAGGTCTGTAAACTTGTGGTGTCCTAAGAGAGCAGACATTTCCTTGCCGAGGGCAGAGTGTCTATGTAGTCATTGCCAAGGAAGAGCCTAAAAAATGCTTCACAGTCCCTATGGATAAACTTCATGTCAAAATCATGAATATTGTGTCCAACAAGGATATCGTCTCCTATAAAATCGATAAAATCCTTTAGACTTCCTCAAGACCGGCATATCATGCCACCATTTCTGTCAGTAATTCCATTCACCCTATGATGCTCCGTAAGGAATCCTCCTCTTAGGATTTACCAAGGTCGAGAACTCATCTACAATCTGCCCGTTCCTCACCTTGACTGCAGATATCTCTATAACAGCATCTAATTGTGGCGATACCCCTGTTGTTTCAAGGTCAAACACCACATAATCCTTCATATTTTTCCAGTTTTTCACCGGTTCTAAGACCTAACATTTTAACCTCCAATGTAATGCTAATAGTTTTTACTAAAGCGGCCTACTTGTTTCTATTTTTATCCTAACTTATATCAACTATTTTACTCTCATAGTCTATAATAACTATATATACACCGAGTTACGCAACTCTATAGTATTTTAACATGGTTTTGAAAAGCTCATTATTTGCTTTTAGTGTTCGTAGTGAAACCAATATTAATTTTCCTTGTAGTATTTGAAAATAGAAATGTTTGGAAGTTAATGTTATAATGGACTTAATACAGAATAACACATCATTGATTTAAGAGAGTATGAACATTGATAGAAATAAGAGAAATTACGGAAAACAAGAAACAGTTTTTATCACTTTTTATTGCTGGCAGATGAGCAAGAAGATATGGTCGACGGGTATATAGCGGATGGCTACAATTTACATTTTAGATGACAATGGAGTTAAAGGGCGAATGTGAGTTCTGCCTATAGGCGGTAATACTCTTGAGATTAAAAGAAATATTGCCATTCATCCGGATTATCAAAGAAAAGGATATGGAAAAAGCTTTGATTGATTTTTATCATAGAAAAATACAAAGGAAAAATATTCCGTATTGCACAGTGGGACAGGAGAAAGTCAGGCTACTATTCCTTTTTATGAAAAATGCGGTTTTCATTCGTTTCTCATACCATCAAGAATTTCTTTATAGATAATTATGACCATCCGATTTACGAAGAAGGTATCCTGTTAGTGGATATGGTTTATCTTAAAATGGATTTGTAAGTCGTGCTTTTATTAGGATAGAAATTATAAAGTGCATAGAGATAGGATTTTGATTAAAAAGACTTTTACAATAGCTCATGGTGATATCCGTGACGCCTTACGATTTTTCGGATGTTGCCATGAGCTATTAATTGAAAATAATCTGCATCCCCACAACTAAAGCGAAAGCCTATATGTGAGTAGTTTTTCAAAACAATACAGTCTTCTTCAATACCTACTTTAACTACAATTCCTCTAACAGTTATGCTATTATTGGGCTCTCCGTCAGGGAAAAGATAAATATGAAGTCCTTTTCATTTCTAAAGCTAAAGGTAAAGGTCTATCTTCTTTTCTCCCTTTGCCTTAGGTTCAGCACCAGCTGTTCCATTCAATGTGCTTTTAGCCACCTTCTTCAAAACAACCTGAATATTGCTGTCGCTCGGGTAACCTGATATTGGCAGCTTTGCCCTTTTGTAAAGTTAAAGCTTTAACATCTGCACGGTAAATCCCATCCCTGCAATGTCACTGATAACAAAGGGAACTGTTATTTCCCTCCCGTTCCAAAGCAATTTTAATGAATCAACTAATTTTGTTACTTACCTCAAGCTTGATTTTATTTGTTGCTTTATCACTACACAGCCTTTATGTCATCTCCGTACTTAGCCTCAACCCCCATAAAGAACTGAACATCATCTTCAGCTATTTTTGCTAAGACTTGCATCAAGCTCCATCTATGCCCTAAAACGGATTGTCAAATTCAGCCTTACCATTTGATACAAATACTTTTCATTAAAATCTGTTGTCTGACCTGAAAATTAAGGCTCCAGCCAGGCTCTTCACTTTGCAACCTTTATATATCTCTCAACTAAATACTACCAAGCCCTCTATAATCAGTATATTGTTTCTGATAAATCTAAATCTTTGATATGAGTAAGGGTTCTCAAGTCCCTTTACATTAGTTATTCTATTTGCAGAAAAGGTCTAGAAACTCAAGCTCTTTCATATCCTTTATGGCTTCTGATACTTCGGTGATGCCCATAGACTTAACCTCTTTACCTTCTTCCTTTGTAACTGTTACATTATAATGTAAGTCCAATCCTTTAACTTAGTAAGAACCTGCAAGGTGTAACATCCTCAATAAGGTTGTTGGAGCTTTAAGTATCTAAGTTCTGTAAGCCCTGCAGGTGGACTTACATCGACTATCTATTTCTCTAGAGCTCGATATATTTTAACTTTTGAGATTTCTCGTGAGCTTATATCTGCTATTTCATTTTCATTAACTTAATCTGCTCAAGATTTTACAGCATATTCAAGACCTTTGTGCTCTTAATTCCTCTAGATACCATAAACTTAAAGTCAGGAGTATCTTTTAAGCTTCTTGGCTTGCCTAGAGATGAGGTCCCACTAAGGTCTGTCGTCATCTTCTACCACAGAAATTCCACCCTGGGACACCTTTTGACTTCATCTTCTCCGAGAAAAATCGGTATTAACCTTACAGGCTTGCGACTCTTTCATAGTCACTCTCTGATCCATCAGCCTGTCTTTATCAATGTTTTTGTTTGCAGTGACCTAACAAAAGTTTATCTTCAATAGAACTATATTGCATCCTCATCAAAGACGCCTATAACATTGCCTGCGTTTGTAAAATTTTCTCTGTGAAATACCTGCCTTTGTCATCGCCAAGAGGTAGTGTCATCATTGAAAACACAGTCTCTCTCTAATGAGATTTCCTGAGTTTGCCCTCATCGGCAACTATTCCCGTTCTTTAACTCCCTATATAGCACCCAACTCTCAGAGTACAGTCTCAGTCTCTGCTGCATTCTCTACAGTAACAACCCTTGGTGTGTGCATGGCC
>BNJU01004581.1_pt1 | contig 108123 bp, 131 predicted proteins | sample 8539281 | NCBI WGS metagenome assembly BNJU01 (sample SAMD00202456, study PRJDB9452) | human saliva metagenome | isolation source: human saliva | place: Japan
TCATTATTATGTACATTTTTTTTTCTGGAGATAAGCTCTACAGCGTTGTCATTTTCTGTCTTTATGGTTTTGGCCATTGGTTCTTATATTACCTAGGCTCTCTTTTAAGATATGCATAGAGAAAACGGCGTTTTTGTAGTTGTCATCATTAAATAGTTGAACTGTGTTCATTGCAAAAGCGACGATTTTGTTTAACAGTAGTTACCACTCCATCCTTGATCTCACGCTCTAAGACATATGACGTGTAGAAAACAAAACAACCCTATACAGACCGCCAGACTACAGCAATCGTTGCTGAAACTTTTACCAAAAATACTTCGTAAATTCATTTGATTCCTCCTATGGATTTATGACTTGATTATACTACTATTTTAAATAGAAAACTATACAAATAGCTATAATTAATAATAATTTTTAAATATGTATTATTATTTTATTTATAAAATATAACTCTTTTAGAATATTTTATAAATGTATAAAAACTTGATAGCATTACTATCAAGGTTAAATATATTTTTATCACTTTTATGCTATAATCTGCCAAATTTTAAAACAAGGAAAGAAAATGGCAGATAAATGTTGAATTCAGACCGAGGTCAATGACCTTTTAGATTGATGATCCATCTCTTTACTCAAACAAAGAGATATTTTTAAGAGAGCTCATATCAAACTCAAACGATGCGCTTGACAAGCTAAAGCTACCCTATGTTTGACCGATGAAAAGTATAAAAGCTTAAGCTACACTCCAAGGATAGATATCAAAGTAGATGAAAAAGCTAAGACTTTAACCATCAGCGACAATGGTATCGGCATGGATAAAGATGAGCTCATCGCAAATTTAGGCACCATTGCAAGAAGCGGCACAAAGGGCTTTATGCAAAGCTTAAGTGGTGACGCAAAGAAAGATAGCTCACTTATCGGCCAGTTTGGCGTGGGCTTTTACTCAGCATTTATGGTGGCAAACAAGATCGAAAGTCATAAGCAAACGAGCACTAAGCGAGAGGCCTATAAATGGACATCTGATGCAAAAAGCTACGAGATCGAAGATGCTAAAAAAGATGGCTTTGGTACGGATATAATCCTTCATTTAAATGACGATGAATTTGCAAATTCTTGGCGTATCGAAGAGATAGTTAAGAAATACTCAAACCACATCCCTTATCCTATATTTATGGATAAAGAGAGCTATGTCGCACCAAAAGAAGGTGAAAAAGAGGGCACTTATGAGACCAAAAACGAGCAGATAAACAAGGCAAATGCGCTTTGGAGGCTAAATAAAGCCAGCTTACAAGAGCAAGACTACAACGACTTTTATAAACAAATTTCACACGATAGCAGCGATCCGCTCCTTTATATCCACACAAAGGCCGAGGGTAAGATCGAGTACTCGACACTATTTTATGTGCCAAGCACTGAGCCGTTTGATCTCTTTAGGGTTGATTATCAAAGTGGCGTGAAGCTCTATGTAAAGAGGGTTTTTATAACTGACGATGCAAAAGAGCTTTTGCCACCTTATCTAAGATTTATCAAAGGTGTGATCGACGTTGAAGACCTGCCGCTAAACGTTAGCCGTGAATTACAAGAAAAATGCGATCATGCGAACCGTTAAAGAGCAAAGTGTGAAGACATTTCAAGCGAGCTTGCAAAAGTAAAAGATAACGACCGCGATAAATACATAAAATTGTACAAACTATTTGGCAAGGTTTTAAAAGAGGGACTTTACGGATTTAACGCTGAAAAAGAGCAAATTTTGGATCTTTGCCTATTTAAAAGTTCAAAAAGAGACGGACTTATCAGCCTAAAAGAGTACAAAGAGGCGATGAAAGAAGATCAAAAGTCGATCTACTACATCAGCGGCAACAACGAAAATATGCTAAGAAATTCACCGCTTCTTGAGAGCTTTAAGAAAAACGACATCGAAGTGTTAATAATGGACGAAGAGATCGACACGATCGTCATGCCAATGGTCAATGAATTTGACAAAACACCTCTAAAATCAGTCTCGCATGCTGATATAAACGACGAGATCAAAAACGATGAGAAGGTCGATGAGAGCAAGGTTGCAAACACACTTGTTAAGATGAAAGAGATCTTAAAAGACGAGGTCAAGGACGTTAGACTTAGCTCAAGACTTTCAAGCTCGGCTGCAGTGCTAATATATGATAAAAACGACCCTGATTACGCTATGCAAGAGATGCTAAAAACAGATGGGACAAGGCACAAATGCTCCAAAGTTAAGCCGATCTTGGAGATCAATGCTGATCATGAGTACGCATAAAACTTGAGAAAAATGAGGCGATGATTTATGACATAGCGCCTTTGCTCTTGATATGGCAAGGCTAAATGAGGGCATGAGCCTAGAAAATCCAGCTAAATTTTCAGAGCTTCTAACAAAAGTGATGATAAAAGCTATATAAAATTTGTAAGCCCAAAGAAATTTGGGCTTTACCTTTTAATAAATTAAATTTCTATAACAGATCAACTTGCACGCCGTCTTGGATCTCTACAAAAACGGTATGCTTTGAATGTATCAGTGTTGCCATTGATAGTTTCTTGGCGATTAAATGTTGCTTTATAGACTTGATTTACCGCGTCACCATCGCTTGTGACATCTACTTTGTTGTACGTATCGCCAACGACGCTATGTTTATTATTTAGCGTGGTGATATCTGCTTTTGTAGCTTTTACAAAATCATGTGTAAGCTGCACCAGGTCTTTACTATCGCCTATAACCTTTAGCACGGTATTTACGCTCTCGCTGGCTGGACTATTGCTCGCATCTCTTGTATTTCTACTATCTATGATGTCAAAGATACCATTTGGGCTAAATTTTATAGAAACAGCCTGATCTGCGCTGCCAAGTTGCACTTTTTCAAAGTTATTTATCTTTTTAACATTGTCTAAATTTGAAAAATCAACATCATCAACCACTATAAGCGTATCTACACCACCTTTTGCCGTCTATCGCCCTGCCCTTACTATAAAACAAAGCATCATCTAAGTTACCGCCTTTTACGTCGCCTTCTTGTTTTAGATAGATTGGGTCTCCAAAATTGCCTCGCTATATTTGCTTGTATTTATCTCGTAAGAAATTTGTAGTGCCTATCTTTTTATAAAATCATTTTGAATGAGCGCTTCGACATAGTTGTTGCTAAAGAGGCGAGTACCACTATGCTCTGATCCTACTAAAGTGTCTATCGGATAAGGTCCACTAGCTGGCGCACTAGTTTTTTGCATTATATATAAAGATAAATTCATCTCGCCAGTTCCGTCCATATACTCCATATCAAATTTATAAAAGCCAGCCTTATTAAATGTAAAATCCCTGCTCCACCACTGACCGTTTTTGCCATATGATACTTCTGTGGACGGATTTATAAATGTTGTTGCACTTCCAAATTTTTGTGTATTGCCATTTATAGTTAGCTCTACATAGTTATGTAGGTCTGCTGCTCTTACCGAGTATGTTCCAGGAGCATTTACATATATCCAACCATCCATTTTCATGACAAGGTCAGAGCCAACAGGGTTTGACTCTCCAAGCGTGTAGTTGCCAGGCTTGCCTTTTAATGTGCCATTTGCAAAGCTTATATTTTCTCCAGTACCAGCAGTCGTATCTACACCGTTTATAAATTTCTTTGGTGCGTATGGATTAGATGCGTCATACAAGGCATCACTGCCATATCTACCCACTCTTGCTAGATCTTCTGCGTGCATATTGCCTTGGTCACGTAGGGTCTTATAGTGCGTCCCAGAGGCAAACTGCACAACGTCATATGTAGTAGAGGCGCTTGGAGAGTAAATTGTGATATAGTCTTTATAGATGGATTTGCCCCCTCGCTGCGAGTAAACACCAGAATCGCCACCAACTCTAGCCCTCCACGATGGATCTACGTAGTTATAAAACCACATATCAGCATCAAGGCCGCTATTGCCGATAAAAGTTACCGTGCTAACAGAGACATTTCCTGCGGTATCGGCATTTTTTATCATGAAATTTGCTCCAGTGCTGTTTGCTGGCAGGGCTACGGATATGCTGTGCTTATCATCAAGTAGAGCTTTTTGTGGACAGATTGGCAGATCATAAAGATCTACTTTGTTTTATGGTGTTTTTAGTTTAGCGTGTTATTGCCACTAGCATCGGTGCCAACGCTACCTGAGATATCTACACTAGTTACATGTGAAGTTGCCGTTGGAGTGCCGATCGCATCAGGGGTGGCGTCTAGATCTACGTGAACTATTAGATCATCATCCTTTGTGTCATCACTCTTTAAAACGGTCGCTCTTATGTTTGAGTATCTCTCATCTAGCTTTATACCAAGGGCCTCAAAGTCCATATTTACACGCTTATCTGCGCCGACTGTTAGATCTATATATGTTTGCCCGCTTGGTAAAATTTTGGCATTGCCATGATCATCTTCAAGTGCTAAACGAAGCTTTGTGCCAGGGTCGCGGTCCACGCCAAATACAATGTTTGGTTGTTCGTCGTTAGTAAGCGAGATGTTGTACTCTTTTATGGTTTTGGTCTCATCGTCAAAGTTGTTTTTCTGGATAACCTTCTCATAGTCCTCCACTCTAAGGTATTTAGCGATATTTATAGCTCCGCCATCTATCTGCGTGGCAAGCTTGACGTCATCTATGTAGCTTACAATTCCAAAGTCAAAGAGCCTACCGCGAACGCCATCTGTCGTGGTGACCTCGTTTGGTGTCGTGATAGTAGCTCTAACAGGCGTAGAGTGATCGACCGAGATAGGAACATTTGGTATGCTAAATTTGCCATCTACTATAGGAAGTGGTGCTGAGCCGTCACTTGGCAAGGCGGTTAGTCCGTCGTCGCTTATTGTGTATTTGACAGTTGTAGTTACAGCTGGTATGGTCGGAGTTGAGATAGTGACGCTTACATTGCTTCCTGGTTTTGCGTTGCTAGGCACGTAGATATCAAGGTCGCTTTGGGTTGATGGTGAGCCAGAAGGTGTGGTGATGCTATCTATTAGGCCGTCTCCGTCATTATCCCTTGCAAACTGCACCTTTATACTGTTATCTACGGTGATCTCGTCTGTGACTGGGTCTGCTTTGTTGCCAGCTTTGTCGGTAAATGTGGTCGTGAAATTTGTCGTAACGCCATAAAGTTTTGTAGTGGTCTCTATGGTGCCATTATTTACGCTAATAGCTACGCCATCATCTCTTGTGGCACCATATGCGCCGGATGCGTTTTGAGAAATTTTAATGGTTATCTTATCTGTTTTGCCGTCGCTTCCTGCGATATCTATCTCAAATTTATCGCCATCTCTTGCATCGTTTGGAATTTTCATCTTTATAGAGGTCTTCGCACCATCAGGGCTAAAGCCACTCTCTTTACTAGTTAGCACGCCGTCTTTATCGCTATCTTTTGCAAACTGCACGTGCGGAGACCTAACAGGTGCGACCGTATCGCTTGAAATTTCACTCACACTTGAAGCTTTTAAAGCTCCAGTCGTGCCATCAATGATCGTCGTACTTAGCTTTTTTCTGCTTGGATCAGTTGAGCTTGTAGGGTCAGTAACTGTGATCTTGCCATTTTGGATAGAGATAGTCTCGCTACCTCCATCAAGCGTGGCAGTAAGTCCGTCAGGTGCGATAGTATAGGTCTTTGTGACGCTTGTTGGTGTGCTGGCTGGGTCATCGACCTTTATGCGGATCTTGTCGCCAACTGCGGCGTTGTTTGGCACATAGATATCGATAAGCGACGCCGTGCCGCCACTTTTAGCTAGTTCGGATGCATTTATAATGCCGTCTTTGTTCTCATCAAGGGTAAAAACAGCGATCGGATCGTTATTATTTGCTATAGTTACCGTATCTGTCGCACCTGGGTTGTCTGACTTGCTTATCATTTGGATATTTACATTTGTTGGCGTTGATGATGAAATTTACAACAGCGCTTGCCACGTTAAAGCCGACATTTCCGCCGCTCTCACAGCGGTGGATAGCTCTCGCCACTATCTTTATCTACAAGCGTGCCACTAGATGTTTTAACAAGCGTCTTTTCATGCAAAGTGCCGTCAGGATCAGTGGTAGTGAGCTTTATCTTGTCGCCTATTTTCATAGTTGGTGATAAAACGATCTTCGCATCGTCGCTTGGCGTACTGCTGGCTGGATTAAAGCCATTTTCGCTAGCATCTATCACGCCGTCGCCGTTTAGGTCTTTTGCCTAAAACGACCTTTTGTAAAGCTAAGAGCTGGTGTAACGGTATCAACGCTTGCGGCTGCCTTTGCTGGAGCTGAGCTGGCACCATTTGCTAGTGTGATGCTAGAGCTTACATTAAACGGGGCATTTGGCGTGATAGCAACGCTTGGGATGATAAATTCTTTTTGATCTGGATTTGTTGCATTTGGCATAATAGGCAAAATTTCGCTTGGATTGTTTTCCATTTATCACGCTTGTGCCTGCAGGATCTACTTTGTAGAAAGTGCGGTCTTTACGCCGTTATTTACAACTTCTAGCGTCACTTTATCGCTGGTTTGAAAGTCGTTGTTAAAAGTAACAGCCATGCTTGTGTGATTAGGATCGCCGCCTGCTTCTGCGATATTGATATAGCCATCGCCATCAAGATCTTTTAAAAGTGCGATACTTGGCGCTGGTATAGCTGGAGCACTCTCTTTGTTCAGCCACCACTGGCGCTGCTCCGCTAATGAGAACTAACTGGCATTGTTGGCTCGCTTGAGATGATAGCTGGTAGCTCTGGCGTACCACCGTCAAACCAAACTACGTTTGAGATAGTGCCCTTGCGTGTCAAGTTGATCCATTTATGCTTGCTGTGTCGTTACCATGACTTGAGCCATGAGGTAGTGGCTGAGAGCCTTGAGCGCTTTCGTCGTTGCTTTTGGCTACTAGACTCTTCGCTTTCTGCCAAAAGTCTTCTCTTGTCCTCTTCTCACTGCGCTTCATTGCCTTGGGCGTCCAAATTTTGCGTTTGATAGCTCTTTTGTGATGATGATAATTTGTGGTTCAAGTAGCGTGATAGGTGCAGCGTGGTCAGAAAATTTATAACGATAGTGTTGTTGGCACTTTGCGTGATGATCTCATCGCCCAAAAATATCTCGTCGCCCTGCTTTAGCAAGATCAACTTTCCGTTTCGTTTTACAAAAACTTTTCCACTTATCTTTGCGACGACACCAACGCTTTGCATCTTTCATCCTTTACATTAAAACTAATACATCCATTTAAATTTTCACGCGATTATAGCCAAAAGTATTACAAAATAAATAAAGTGATTTTTATATAAAAATTGTCATTTGTCGCTCTTTTTTATATCTAAGTAGGTGCTATTGCTGATAGTGCGCTATTTTTACAATGATACAAAAGAGCAAATTAAATAATTTTAGCAGTAGAAAGAAATTCTATATCACAAAGTAAATTTTAGAAACTATTTTGTTATCAAATTTTATTTATTTTGATTATGTTTTAAATCCTCCACGCCAAAAGACGTGGGATAAAAATTACGCTATCTTGCTAGCGTCGATGATGTTTAGATCAAGACCTAAGTCTTCTACGAGATAGACCAAGCACAAGACCTACAAGCTGAGAGAGGTGGATGATAGGTTTTCTAACATCTGAGTGGTTCTCATCTTGATATCTCTCTTGATAGATGTCAAGTTGCATTTTCGGCAAAAGTGGGCACGGAGTCACAACTACGTCTGCGCCATTTTGATCAGCGTTATTTACGATCTGGCTTGACATTTTTCTTACTGATTTTTCCAGCTGGATAGCTCGCGTGGAAGCCGCAGCAGTCAAGTCTTTTCTCAAATGGCACGATAGTAGCACCAAGTGCGCTTACAACGGTTTCAAAGCTCTTTGGATTTACTGAGCTTTCTCTGTTATGTAGATCTTTTTCAGGTCTTAGGCTGTGGCAGCCGTAAAATAGCGCCACTTTTAGACCGCTAAGTGGTTTAACAACCTTTGCTCTTAGCGTATCGACATTTTGGTAAAGCTCCCAAAGAAGGCTTGTTACCTCAGATGTACCATTATATTTCATATTGCCTTCAGCTAAAAATGTATTGATACGATCTTTTGCGCCCTTATCAAGCGTGCTTTTAGCTCTTGTTAGAGTTAGCATACAAGTTGAGCATGTCGTAAGCATCGGCATATTCATCTGCTCTGCAAGCGCTATATTTCTAGCATTTGCTACAAGTGCAGCCATAGGATCGACGTCTTGTGCTTGTTGAGCACCACAGCAGCTCCAGCCCTTTATCTCGTGAAGCTTCCAGCCAAGTACTGGAGCGATGGCCTCAAGCGACATCTTAGCCTCTTTAGCTGCTTGAGTGAGTACGCATCCTGGGAAAAAAGCGAATTCATTTTGCATAATTACTCCTTACTAGCAGCTTTGCGAGCCGCATTTATCATTTTTACTAGATCGTCATGCGACCTTCTATGTCTTCTTCGCCAAATACATGAAGCGGATTCATCTTGCCAGCAAGCATTAAGTTTGCAGCGATGTCTAGTTTGCCCATATTTTTGATAACGCCTTCTGAACGAAGTGCAAGTCTAACCTCATTTAGTCTGCCTGAGCCATCAACTAGATCAGTTAAGAACGCCTCAGCGTGATCTGGTCCCATGCCCTCATTAAAGCCTTTTTGTATAGCCATGATACGAAGATCAGTTATATCAGCGCATGCACTTATGCCTTTTGGACAGCGATCAGCACACTCTTGGCATTTTACACACATCCAAAGGCCATTATCGATAGCTGGTTTTAGGTGTGGCATAGGATCTTTGCTACGTGAGTCAAAGGCAGCTCTATAAGCATGAACAAATACAAATGGCTGCATATAGTCACTCGCGTCTGCTTCAAGTTTATTACACTCGCTAGCGCATGCACCGCAAAGTATGCAGTCCCATTCAAGTGCTACTTTGTCGTACTCTTTTTGACTTTGCTTACAGCCTTTTGCAGCGCTAAATTCTGGCTTAGCAGTGATGCTAGGCCTAATCTTGCGTAAATTTTCGATACTTGGCTCCCAATCCACCATAAGATCTGAGATAACCTTGAAATTTCCAAGTGGTGAAATTCTAATAGTATCTGGGTTGCCATACTCAGCCAAAAGCTCGTTCATCTTTGTATCGCAAGCTAGATATGAGTGACCATTTACTCTAACAGCGCACGCACCGCATATCGCTGAGCGGCAAGATGCTGTGAAATTTAATGTCGCATCCTTTTTTTGTTTGATATCAAAAAGCACTGTTAAAAGAGTTTTGCCTTTGACCTCTTCATTTGTTAGCTCATAAGTTGATTCATATTTTTTAGTTCCGTCAAAACGGTCGATAATAATTTTCATCCTAGCTCCTTACTCTGGCTTCTTGCCGTCAAGTGAAAATATGCCTGTCACAACGTCTTTGTAGCCAAGCTCTAACTTGCCGTCTTTTAGTGTGACTATGCTGTGTTTTAAGAAATTTACATCATCTCTTTTTGGATAGTCTTCTCTTGTGTGAGCGCCACGGCTCTCAAGACGATTTTGCGCTGCAAGACATGCTGCACGAGAAAAAGTATAAGGTTGCCAAGCTCGACATAGTCAGTAAATGCTGTGTTCATGACTGGGTTTTGATTTGGCACTTTAAGGGTGTCATATTTTGCTTGGATAGCTTCTAGGTTTTTAGAGAGTTGATCAAGTTTAGCACCAGTTCTAAAGATACCCATTAGATCCCAGTTGTTTTTACCAAGCTCTTCGCGAAGTGCATACATATCATTTACGCCACCCTCGCCTGTTGCTATGGCTACGTTATCTTGCCACATTTTATGCAAGCTCAGAAGTCTTTTTGCCGCTTGCCGATTTGCATTTTCGAGCATAGCACCAGCACCTTTGCCAGCTAGATCGCCAGTTACAACTGCGTCAGTTAGGCTGTTACCACCAAGGCGGTTTGCACCGTGGATAGATACACATGAAGCCTCACCACCTACATAAATTCCAGGGATTTTTGTGCTCATATCATCGAATTTAGCTACCTCTATGCCACCCATTGAGTAGTGAGCTGTTGGGACGGATAGGGCACTGGTTTGCTCGATAAGGTCGATGTCTTGAAAGAGCATCGCTGTGTGGCGGAGTGCGAAGCTTTTTCATAATAGTATCTTTGCCAAGGTGACGAACATCGCAAAGTACATAAGCGCTCATACCCTCGCCAAAGCCTCTACCCTCGCGAATTTCTGTCTCGATCGCACGAGCGACGACGTCACGAGAGCTAGCTCCATCTTTTCGTGATAGTTTTTCATAAAGCGCTCGCCCTTGTTGTTTTAGCAGTATCCACCCTCGCCACGAGCAGCTTCTGTGATTAGCGTGCCGCCATTTTGAACGCCAGTTGGGTGAAACTGAAGCATCTCAGGGTCTTCAAAAACCAAGACCTACTTTAGCGCAGCAGCGATGCCATCGCCTGTTGCTATAAATGGAACTGATGTGCGGTTATAGAAAAATTCTAGTGTATCCGCCAGTTGCGATGACTAGAGATTTGCAAAAGAACTGAGTGCAGTGACCATCTTGGATGTTGCGAAGAACAACGCCTTCGACCTTGCCGTCCTCAAGGCCCGATCTCAAGTAGCTCGTGATCCATTAGAAATTTAACGCCAGCTGTGATAGCGTCGTCAAGACAGGCGTGCATCAAAACGTGACCGGTTTTATCAGCTGCATAGTTACAGCGTTTTTTGCTAGCGCCACCCATGAAACGAAATGCTACATCGCCGTTATCTTTACGAGAAAAGAGCATGCCGTTGTAGTCTAACTCGTGGATGACTGCGCCTGCTGCCTCATAAATTCACAACTGCATCTTGATCAGCAAGATATGCTGCACCTTTTACGGTGTCATACGCGTGAAGCTTGAAGCTGTCGCCGTTGCTAAAGTCAGTAACGCCGTTTATACCGCCCTCTGCCATACAGGTCGCGTTACGTGATGGCATCATCTTTGTAGCGACAACGACGGTTGAGTTTGGATATTGCTTGCGAACGGCTGTTGCTGCACGAAGTCCAGCACCGCCAGAGCCGATTATTAGCACATCAACAGATGGCAAAGCCATTTTTCATTGCCCTTTGGCAGCTCGCCAGCAAAAACATTGGTCGCACCAGCTGTTGTAGCTAGCGCACCTACGCTGATACAGGCGCTTTGTGAAAATCTCTTCTGGTAAATTTACTCACTCATTGATAACTTCCCTATTTTAATAAGTTTATTAGCGTTAAGACGCACCGCCAGTTCATTTCTTAATATTTTTAAAACAACTACATTAATTAAAAATTAATAATGAAACTTTACATAAAATTTACTTAGAAAACATAAAGATTTATTTTTAGGTTATATAGTGAGATTTGATAGCTAAAATCATTTAGCAAAAGACCATTTTATCGTATTTGTAGCAACTGCTTATAATTATTTTTTGATAAAGATAAAAATAATATTATCTCTCAATATATATTAATGAAAAATAGATAAGATGTTATAAAATAGCCAATTTTACGCATCTTTGAGGATATTACTTAAATATAAATAAATAATTAAAACTAATAAATTTAAAATTGGATAAAAATCGTATGATTATCAAAAATCATATAAATTATGACTTGCAGTAGTTAGAGAGTAAAATAATAGATAGACCCATAGTGTCTAACCGAGACAATAAAGCTTAAATTATATCAAATATCTCAATATCATCAAGTGACGGATACCAGATATCGCTCAAAAGTAAAGAGATCATCAAAGCGTAAAATATCAATGCTCTCAAATTTATTAGGTATGCCATTTCATTTGGCGTGGCGATACCAAGCTCGCTAAAAGCGGTCTTGAGATCAAATATTTGCTTCGTCGCATTAAAGCCATCAAAGCTTGTTAAATTTATCTATTTTAAAAACTCATCTATATTTTTAGACCAAATTATGAAGCAATTTCTCTCTTATCTTTAAGCACTCATCAGACGATAAGCTCTAATGATCGGCATTTTCAAAAGCCATATTCTTTTGCAGAATACCTAATTTATCTGATCCATTTTGGGAGGTTTTGGCTAAATTAGATTAGCCGAAATTATTTTAAAAAGCTCTTTTGCGTATTTTTAGACCCTAGCTCGTAAGCTTTAGCATTTGCCTCTTTGACCTTAGCTGGCACGCTTGCTAGCATCTCTTCACGCACTAGAGTTTTCATCCATGCACCTACTCATCGCCACAGCCACACCAAGAGCCACGACGCTTTGGTGATGACGTTACCAACCTCGTCTTTTGCGATAGAGATGATAGGGATTTCGCCGATTCTCCAGCGCTTTTTGTCCTCGTCGCTCACTTTTACCAGTTGGCTCGACAACGATCGCGCCACCCTCTTTCCACCACTTTTTAAAGGCGTTGTAGCTTATCTGCGCGGTAGCAAAGCATAAAAGTCTATCTCGCCCTCGTTTGCATAAGGATATACCCATTTCTTTCTCATCAAGTATGATATCGACCTTCGTTGGGCCGCCACGCACCTGAGATGTGTAGGTAGAGGCCTTGACGCCGTATCCGCCCGCTTTTATCTTGGCAGCTGAGAGGATCTCGCCTGCTAGTATGACGCCCTGTCCGCCAACGCCGACAAATCTTAATTGTGACTTCATGCTAGCTCCTCAAAATTTATCGCTTCATTGCTCATTGCAGCCCTTCTTACCTTGTCGTAAGCTTTGGTGTATTCGATCTTTTCTTCATCTTTATGAAGTACGCCAAGTGGGAAAATGCCCTTTTTCTCTTCGTCACTTAGCATGTCAAATTTGACCTTGCTCGTCGTACGGCCCTTTATCCACTCTAAATTTTTCACCGCCTCGCCCATTTTGTTCTTGCGGCCTAAATTTATGTGGCAGTTTGAAAATACATCAAAAAAGCTGTATCCATCGTGGCTAAAGCCCTCCACAAAGAGCTTTGTAAGCTTCTCTGGCTCGATGACGCTACCACGCGCGACAAAGCTAGCGCCTGCGGCAGTTGCAAGCTTACAGGCGTCAAAGCTAGGATCGATGTTGCCATACTGCGCTGTGACCGTCCACATGCCCTTTGGCGTGGTTGGGCTGGTTTGTGAGTTGGTTAGCGCGTAGATGAAGTTGTTGATTAAGATGTGATTTAGTCCGATATTTCGGCGGCATCCGTGTATCGTGTGGTTGCCTCCGATAGCTAGTCCGTCGCCATCGCCAGTTACAACTATGACGTGCTTATCTGGGTTTGCCATCTTTACGCCAGTGGCATATGCTACAGCTCTGCCGTGAGTTGTGTGGATGGTGTTGCGGTCGAGATATCCGCTAAAGCGGCCAGAGCAGCCTATGCCTGAGACCACGCAAACGTCGTTCATGTCCCAGCCCATGGTGTCGATAGCGCGTATAAGCGCCTTTAGTATGACGCCGTCGCCACAGCCCCAGCACCAAAGAGTAGGCATTTTATCTGTTCGTAAATATTTATCATAATTAAAAAGCCATCAATTCTCCTATCTTCGCCTCGATCTCGCTTGGGCTTATCGGTCTGCCGTTTGCTTTTAGTAGTTTTGCAAAGTCATCTCTTAAGATGATCTTTGAAAATTTCGCCGCTATATCTGGCCTACATTGGCTCGCAGACCAAATGCTTTATTACGGTATCTGATATCTCTTTTGGCTTTTTAGCTGGAGCTGGAAAGAGTGTGAGTGGCTTAAATAGTCCTACTTTTAGCCCTTTTTCACGTAAATTTAATATCGCTTGCTTAGCTGAAAGCGCCACGCTACCAAAGGCGATGATGCAAATTTCAGCGTCATTTAGCTCAAACTCCTCAAATTTCTCGCACTCATCAGTGTGTAAATTTATCTTATCAAACAGCCTATTCATCGAGTATTCAACGATCTTGCCATCTTCTGTTGGAAAGCCAGTAGCGCCGTGATGAAGCCCAGTTATGTGGTAGTGGTAGCCTTTAAAGAAAGGATTTAGCGTAGCTGGCGCGTCTGGTGCCGCCTCGTATGGTTTATACTCTTTTGGCTCGCCACCAAATTCTCTTCTTTTATAAATTTCTAGCTCGCTAATCTCAGGCAAACTAACTCTTGCTTGCATGTGGCCTATCGTCTCATCAAGTAGCTAGCATAACTGGCGTCATAAACCTAGCTGCAGATTAAATGCGCGAACTGTCTGCGTATAGCACTCCTCTAGGCTACTAGGCGCTAGCACTATCATATTTACATCGCCGTGAGTTGGGTTTTTAGCCTGCAAGATATCGCCTTGTGCGACGCGGGTTGTCAGGCCAGTTGAAGGGCCACCGCGCATGACATTTACTATGACGAGCGGTATCTCAGCGATAAAGCCAAGGCCTATTTGCTCAGCCTTTGGGAAAATTCGGGTCCAGAACTTGCGAGTCATCGCCTTTGCACCGCTCGCACTTGCACCAAGAGCTACTGAAATTCAGCTATCTCATCTTTCCATTTGTATAAATGTCCGCCATGTTTTGGCAAAAGCACGCTTAGCTCGTGGGCGATCTCACTGCTTGGAGTGATGGGATATCCGCCAAAAGTTACAGCCGCACTCGACCGCAGCCCTTGCTACTGAGGCATTACCAGTTGATACTACCCTCTCATGCGCTCTCTCAAGTTTTGCAGGTATTTGCCTTTACGGCTGCAGCTCGCTCTTTGCTTTCAGGCGTTAGCTTTGCCATTAAAGCCTTTATCAGCCACATAAATGGCAAAAATCAGGACAGTGAAGCTCACGAGTCACGGCATCCTATGCATGAGTCAGCATAGACCACCTCTATCATCTTGCCAAAGCACCGCCTTTGGCTCAAGCCTCATACCTAGCACGCCTGCTGGGCAGTAGCTCACGCAGACATCACAGGCCTTACACCTGCTCTCATCGACCCAAACTGGGACATTTTCTTTTACGATCATATATCTTCCTACTCTAAGTTTTCTTTTTAAAATTGATATTTTTTCTAATTTCAGCTTCACTTTTTGTTTAGTTGCTCTTGCTCGTCTTCGTCTACATTGGCTCTAAATTCTTTTTAAGCCATCACGTCCGAGCCTTGCTAGCCTGCGCAACAGCTCATCGTCTAGTAGCACGCTAGCGCTTATTATCTCATCGCTCTTACCAACGATCATCTCGCACATCTTCACAGCTGCGGCCGCTGGTGCGTAGTAAGCTGAAGTACCAAGCAATTTAACGATCTTTGCGCCGCCAGTGCTTGTCTCTTTTTTGAGCACTTTTAGCTCATTTTCATTTGAAATTTTCACTGATATTGCTAGCTGATACGATCATCTCGTCATTGTGAGCGCCGACGATCTTTGCTCTTAGCTTGCTAGCGTCCTTATCTTTTAAAAGTGCTAGCTCATATCTGCACCTTGCGCTGTCTAGCTCGCCAGCCATGCCGATCACTTTGTTTTTGCTAAAACCGCTAAAGTTATGAGCCGTCAGACCATCACATCAAGCGGATTTGTGACGACTATTATCACTGCATTTTTGGCAGTCAGCTATCTTTTGCGCTGTTTGCTTTAGGACAACGGCATTTTTAAGTAGCAGATCTTCTCTAGTTTGACCCTCTTTTCTTGGGCTTCCAGCTGTGACTATGACGATGTCGCTGCGCTTCAATGAGCACAAAATCATCGCCACCACAAACACTGGTTTTAGCGTTAAAGACGCAGCTTGACTGCGCTAGATCAATCGCTTTTGCGCGCGCCACGTCTCCAAAGATATCTACAAGCGCTATCTCATCGCAAAAGTCTCTCATGCAAAGCGCATACGCTATGCTAGCACCGACGTTTCCAGCTCCAACTACACTTATTTTCATCTCTTATCCTATTATTTGATTTAAATTCACTTGGTCTCATGATCTCATTTGCTCTTGCTTCATCCATCAGGTAGTATCCACCAAATTCCCGCTTACCATCTTTTTCTCTGATCTGCTTTAGAATTTCGCTCTCGTTTTTCTCTAGCTCCTCTGCTAAATTTTCAAAAATTACGCTTAAAATTCCACTGCTTTTTGCCATCTCTCTTGCCCAAAATAGCGCTAGATAAAAGTGCGACTCTCTAGTATCAAGAGTGGCGTTTGGCGTTTTGTTTTCGTCCAAATAGCTAGCAACCGCTCTATTTAGCGCATCGCTTAGCTCTTTTGCCTCTTTTTTTTGCCTAAAAAACGCTAGATGCTCAAGCGATGCACTAAGCGCTAAAAACTCGCCTAAGCTGTCCCAAAGCAGGTGATTTCTCTCTTTTAGCTCTTTTACAAGTGTTGGAGCCGTCCCACCAGCACCAGTCTCAAACATCGCTCCACCAGCAAGTAGCGGCACGACTGAGAGCATTTTTGAGCTGCCACCTAACTCAAATATCGGGGAAAAAGATCGGTTTAGATAGTCTCTTAAAACGTTACCAGTGACGCCTATGACGTCTTTGCCAGCTCTTATTGCTGCAAGCGATTTTTAGTTGCTTGTTCGTAGTTTAAAATTCAAATTCTACGCCAGCATTAGTAAATTATCTCTAAATTGTCAAATTACGCTATCAAATTTCTATCATGAGCGCGGCTGCTATCTAGCCAAAATATAAGCTCATCTTTTGAAATTTCGCCTCTTTTTAAAGCAAGCTCAAACCACGCATTTATCGCGTCTTCTTTAGCCTGCGTCATCCTAAAAATGTCGCCTTTTTTAACACTAAATTAAAAGACGCTCTCGCCTGCCTCATCAAAACAACAAATTCTCACGTCCTCTTTTGCGATAAAGGTCTTATCGTGGTGCGCGTACTCCTCGGCCTTTTTAGCCAGTGGTCCCACGTTTGCTACAGCTGCCAATGTTGCTCACATCAAGCGCCCATGCTCATAAAGTCCGCTACGCAGGCCTCATAAACCTAGCGTAGGTTCTATCTGGGATCATGCAAAGCGAGAAATTTAGCTCGCCGTCCTTATCTTTTACCTTGCCAGAGTTTCTAATGAGCGCAGGCACGGAGGCGTCGATGATGACGTCATTTGGCACGTCAAAGTTGCTGGCACTTTCATTTAGTGCCCCAAATTACGCCTTTTGCTCAAATTTCATCAGATTGGCATTCATCTTTTATTTTTTTAAGGTTGAAAATTACAGAAAACATATCTTTTTAAGCCGTTTTTGCCTCAACTGCCGTGAGTTTTAAACTCCTCACCAAATAGCTCAAAAACCTCTTTAAAATAGCTCTTTATCGCATGCACAAAGATGACTGGATCGCTAACCTTCATCATCGTGCATTTTAGAGTGCAGACTCAAAGGTCAGTTCTGTTTAGCGCGCTCTCAAAACAGCTTTCATAAAAATTTATCCAGCTCATCTGCGCTTAAAAGGTAGCGTCTACAACCTCACCACTTTGAACAGCAAGCTCTTTTAAAAGCTCTTTTTTTGCCCTCAAGCTTATGAGTACATACATTTCTCATCTTTACTAGCGATGATTGGTGCTCATTTTCGAAAAAGTCGCCCTTTTGCATGTAGCAAATTTTAGTTTTATTTGCCTTGTCCCAGTTGCCGTTGCTATGTGGATGCTTTTTGGCAAATTCTTTAACCGGTGGCAAAACTCTTCTATCTGAGTTTCCTTGTCTTAGCACTGGATTAACAGCGCTACCAAGCACTTTTGCATATTTTTTAGCGACCTCTTCGTCGTAGTCTGTGATGATCTCGTCTGGATAAAATGGCACGTTTATGCCCTTGCTTCAGCTCCTCAATAGCCGCTTTTAGCTGAACGAGCGTGGCTGAGATGTTTGGCAGTTTTATGATATTTGCCTCTTTGTGTGCGGTTAGCTCACCCAAAAGCTCTAGCTCGTCAGCCTTGTTTAGCCCAAGCTCTTTGCTAAAAAGAGATAAAATTCGCCCAGCAAGGCTTATATCAGCCCTAGTTATGCTAATGCCAGCGCGGGATAAAAAGCTCTTTACGATAGGAAAGAGAGAGTAGCTTGCAAATAGCGGTGCTTCGTCGGTTTTTGTCCAGATAATGTCACTCATTTTAGCCCTTTTGATTTTTTGAAATGTATCACGTTTTTTATTAAAGCTAGTTGTATTTTAGCCCTATTTTGCGATATTTTGATTGTGCTCGCTTAAGGTTTTTGAAAAAATGTGTTTTTTTGCCTTTTTATCAAGCACAAAGTATAGATAATCGCTCTTTGCAGGGTTTATCGCCGCTTTTATCGCACTTATAGAGACACAGCAGACTGGACTTGGCGGTATGCCGTCGTTTAGATAGGTGTTAAACTCGCTCATATCGCTTCTTATACGCTCAGCCGTGATCACATCGTGCGAGTAGATGCCATAATTTAGCGTGCCATCCATCTGCAGTCTCATGCCCTTATCTGGGCGGTTGTAGATGACTGAGGGCGACAAGTGGCATCTCAGCGTCGTTTGCGGCCTCTTTTTGGATGATTGAAGCGATGGTTAAAATTTTAAACCACTTTTTCTCGTTGTATTCGCCAAAAATTTTCCTACTGATCTCGCTTTGCGCCTTTTTAGATGAATTTACGAGGTAATAAGCTAGGTGCCTTTCGCTGATGCCAACTGGGATTTTATAAGTATTTGGCATTAAAAAGCCATCGCTCGCTGGCGCAGGGCGTTATACTCGCTATTTGAGTTTAGCTCCGTCAAGTCCAAGCTGGGCAGCGATTTGATTTAAAAACGATCGTCGTTTCACCGGTATGAGCGTGATCTCGGTCATCGCAGCCTTTGCCTTGGCAGATCTCTTTAAAAATCAATCCTGAAATTTACATCTTTGCCTATCTCGATCCAGCCAGACTGAGGGCGAGCCGATGAAGCACATGGCATACTTGTCGATCGCGCAAAGTTAAAGTTGCGATTAGCTAAATAAGATATAATCTCGCCCACACTTCCCTTTGGCACAAAGACGACTTTGCTCGTGTTTATGGGGCGTGCCAAATATACAAAAGACTTAGGACGACGATGAGTACGATATCAAAAGAAAAATATCTAGGTATGGCTTTTTATAGATTACTTTTATCATCTTGATTCTTTCCTTCTTTTTGCTTTTAAAATACGGCATAAAAATTAACGATTTCGAGGTTTTACGGCGTAAAAATTGGAGCAGTATATATAAAGTTAGATAAAAAAATTAATTGTAAGGCAAAAGCAGATCAAGTTACCAAGCTTTAAAAAAGACGTGGCGCAAAAAAAGCTAGCGACAAAGCAGCTTTTAAACCTTAGTCAAGGCGTTGATTATCTTGAGACCTTTTTCAGAAAGATATTCGGCGAGAGCGTGCAAATCGGCGATGATTTTAAGATCAAAATTTTATTTTTAGATGATATATTTTTCGTTGATAGCCCATATCTAAACATCGATATCAAATTTCAAAACAAGCAGCAAAATGGCGTCGATCGCTTTATAGTAAAAATTTAAGTCTTAAAGACTTTAATGTAAGCATCAGTGGCGAAGGCGGTGCAAATTACGACAAAGATGACTATAGATTTGATGGAGAAATTTCACTTCGCACGAGCTAAATGGCAAACAGCTTCGCCTTAAAAGATACCGCTTTTTAACCTACAAAGCCTACAACGTAAACGCTGGTAGCATAAAGGACTTCATAGACTGAAGCTTGATAGGCGCATAGAGCTAAACAGCGAGGTTAAAAACTGGATATATGGCTACATCGTAGCAAACGACTATCATCTAAATGAGATAAACGGCAAGGTCGATATTGCCAAAAATGACTTTTATCTAAACGAGCTAAATGCGACTGCCTATGCTAAAATACTCATTAGAATTGAAAAAGAGCTTTGCCAGCAGTAAATGTCGCTGAGGCAAATATCACGCTAATAACTCAAAGCTTAAATTGACCTTACAGCGCCTGTTTATAAAGGGCAAAAAGCTTGATGGCTCAAACGTTGCGATAAACAACATCTTTGATGAAAAGAGCGCAAATTAGAGCTATTTATAAAGACAAATTCCATTTACGATGAGGCGATAAATGATATATTAAGAGCCTACAAGATCATCGTGCCAGTTAGGCAGCTAAGCGGCAAAATGGACGCTAGCCTAAAAGTACGATAAAAGCTTGACGAAAAGAGCTTGAAAGAAATTTACGATGAAAAAGCGTCATCGCAAATGGCGATTTTTAAGATAAGTGATGCTGTTTTAGATATCGCTGGAAGTAAAATTAACGCTAAAAACGCCCTTGTAAAAGCTTGTAAATACTTCTGCTAAACATCGATGCAAGCGGCTTTGGACTTGATTTTTCAGAGCAAATGCAAAAGCAGATATAAATTACAAAAAGCACCGGCGAGATAAAAAGGCGTCATAGAAAGTTTTGATCTAAAAGAGAAAAATGATGAAATTTTAGCCTTTAAAAATGAGCCATTTACCGCGCTCTTGACTTTAGTAAGCCAGATAGACCACGCTGCTAGCATTGAGCCTTTTGGGCTAAATTTAGCTTTGGCGATGAGAGCGTGATAGCTACAAAAACAGTAACTTCATCATAAAACTCCCCAGTCAAAAGCAAAATGGCGTGCTTGGCTTTGAAGATGTGAGCATAAAGAGCAAGACTTTGTTAATCTTGAAATTTTGGCAAAAGGGCTTCAGTGACCTGCCGTTTTTGGATAAAAATGGCTCAAAATATGATAGTGACGACTTTTTGATCACGGTCTCAAAAGCTGGCGTAAATGTGCAAAGTGCGAGCAAAAACTCTCTTTAAATATCGCTGAAAAAGGGCATAGAGGTTAAGAGTAACGACCTCATTACTAGTGCTTGATGACAATGAGAAGCGACAAGCAAACACAAAAGCACGCCACTTGAGCTCTTTTGCAAAAATGGCGACATCATTTTGCAAGACCTTAACAAAACCTTGTCATTTACCAGCTTTGGCGCCGAAAAAAAGGGCAAAAAGCATCTCGCTAAATGGACTAGCAAAAGCAAGGCAGAGTTGGATATTTTAGCGATGAGAAAAGTCATAAAGTAGACGCAACCGACATAAGCGGCGAGTTTATCAATGGTCTTTTTAGGCACCAAGAGCTTTGAGGGCGGTAAATTTCGCCTAAAAAACTGCTTGGAGAAGCACAAAAAGAGTTTAAGGCTGAGGTGAGATTTTTTGGCACGTATCTAAAAAGACTACATCTTTTATCAAAAGGCTTTTAAGCTTTTTAAACTCGGTGCCGTCGCTTCTAGCTTTAAAACGCCTGACTTTAACGACAAGGGTTTTACTGTTAAAAACAGTAAAGTACTACTAACTAGAAAGGGTGACGTGATCGAGTTTTTAGCCATAGAGATGATAGGCACGAGCGCAGATATCGGCGGACGCGGCACGATCGATCTAAAGAGCAAAAAGATAAACATCGACCTTGAGCTAAAGATACTAAAAGATGCAAGCGGCATCATCGACAAGATCCCACTTATCAACCGTCATCCTTGGCAAAGACCGCTCGCTCTCAGCCGTCATCGCCATACGTGGCACGACTGAAAAGCCAGAGTACTCGACGCAAATATTGCGAGATGCCCTACTCTCGCCGCTAAAGATAATAAGAAACGTCCTGCAGGCTCCGTTTTTGATATTTGAGTAAAAAGCGTTAAGCATAAAATAATTATTGTTTAGTATAATTGCGACGAAGTTCACGGCGGAGCTTATTATCCGCCACTCATTCTAAGTATCTTGCCAGATCCTCATCAAAAACAAAACAACGCATCATTAATAAAATCTTCTAACATTTGCGCTTCGACGCTAGTTAAAGTCTTAAGTACTATCATCATTTAGCTTTGAAATAAAAGTGTTGAAAGCTTGTTGTTTTTCATCAAGCCTAACTGTCTTTTGTTTTGTGAGAAACTTGTTTTGTGCTTGATTAAGTGTACAAAAACCACAATTTTTGCTAACTAAAAAGCGATTTTTAGTGCATTAAGTGCTCAAAAGACAATAATTTCTGCAATCAGCTAAATTTATAGGTTTAGTCTGGTCTAGTCTTCACAACAGAAAAACATCTGCCAAAAGTAAGTTATTTTAGAGCTATAAATTGTTTGAAAGTGCCTATAAAAAGGATGGAGTGATAGGTGTGATGTCTTATATTAGAACTGAAGTTATGTCCGCATAGTTCTATTTGATTGAGCAGGACTAATTAGCACGCATTTTTGAGCTGGCATAAAATCTTTAGCCCTACTTGTTAATCCCTACAATAAAGCCCAAAAAGATTATCTAGCTTGAAGCAACCGTCAAACAACCTTAAAATACTATCAAAGCTATAAAAGCTAAATTTCCCTAGTGGCAATTTATAAATACCAAGCTTTGTTACCAGCCTGTACTAGCAAAAATTCTTTTTATGCTCTTGCTCGTTTTTATAGCTCTTTAGGCGTTTGATTGAGAAAAAGTTAACACTATCCATAAAAATCAATAAATTCATAAATTTTACGCATTATAATACGTAGATTTCTACTTCATCTCAAAGTCGCATTAGATACATATCTTCGCCGTCAGTTACCTTCTAAATTTTGACTTTTTACACTTTGGACATGTAAAGTCATTTTCGCTAAAGCTCCCCGCCAAATCCACAATCCAAACACTCGATCACAATGCCTTAGCATTATAACAAGCTCGGCGTTTTTCGCCAGATCGTGCCAGTCTTATAAACATCAAAATGCACTCTCTAGATAGTGTGGCTCCACTCCGCTTAAGCAGCCAACCTTTTATCTCGATCTTGCTTATCTCTTTTGCGTTTTTCTTTGGCGACATTTTTTCTCACAAAGGCTGACTCATTTTGAACGATACTAAGCTCGTGCATTAGCAGATCCCTGGTAGTAGCTCACCTTTGGCGGCTCGAGAAATCTTCTTGATTTATAGGCATTTTTCGATGATGACACGCTCGTTTTTGGTTTTCCTAAAAACTTCGCCTATTATCATCGCGTTTTTGATCAGATCTCTTAAAGATCACAGTGCCTTCTCAGCCTGACGCTCATCGACAGCCATCACAAAAGTGCCCTCATTTGCAAGCTCATAAGGCTCAAAATCAAATAGCTCACAAACGCCCATCACTTCATCTGCGACCTTGATATTTTCTTCAAAAACCAAGATATCAATTGCTACATTAGCCCACTCGTTTGCTCTGCACTTAGTCCGCCTCTTGTCGCATCACGCATAGTTTGTGGCTTTATGCCAGCGCTAAATAGCCTTAAAGCAACCTCTTTTTAGGCTCTTGCAGTCACTTTTTAGATCAAGCCCAAGCTCAAAGTTCTTCTCTTGCTGCTAGCACCACACCGCCGTGTCTGCCAACATCTCCAGAGATTAGATTTTTGCCCCTGCTTTTCAAATTTTTCTAAGCTCCACGCCCTCGCAAAACTATCTCGCCGATGCCTGCTGTGTTTATAAAAATTTTGTCGCATTTGCCCTTTGGTACGACCTTCGTATCGCCACAAACTACGCTCACGCCACTATCTTTGCAAGTTTTTTTGCAAGCGAGCCAAGCACACGCTCGAGCTCTTCTATGCTAAGCCCTCTTCGATGATGAGCAGAGCAGCTTAGGTATTTTGCGCTTGCTCCAACCATCGCTGGGTCGTTTATCGTGCCGCAAGCTGCGATCTTACCGATGTCGCCGCCATTAAAATAGGGAGTTACCACAAAGCTATCGGAGCTAAATGCGATCTTGCCGTTTAAATTTAGTATCGCTGAGTCGTTGCTCTGCCTTACACTTTCGTTATCAAAAATTTTTAAATATCGTCTCGTTTATAAGCGAGTTCATCTCTTCGCCGCCGCCGCCGTGGCTTAGCATTATCTTTTTCATTAAATTCGTAACCAACTCTTGCGTATTTAAAATATGCCGCACAAGCGCCCTCGCTTGATACCATGCACGATCCTATCGGATTTTGTGGGTTACAGACCTTGCCAAAGACCTTACAATCAGTCGGCTTTGCCAGCCCTCTTAAAATTTGCCCACAAATGCAAGCCTTGCTCTCGGCAGCGCTCTCTACGCTGCAGTCAAACTGCACTCTAGCGTCAAGATAGGCAAACTCATCTTTTAGTTTCATGCCACTTTGTGCTATCTCGCCAAGGCCTCTCCAGACAAAGTCGCACGGCTCAAAGTATTTAGCTATGAGCTCTTTTGCCTTGAGGTTGCCCTCTTCTTTGACCGCTCTTGCGTACTCGTTATAGACTTCATAAGTGCCTGCGTTTTGCTGACGGACTAAATGTAGCACATTTGCCATGATGTCAAGCGGCTCAAAACCGCTAATGGCGATGGGCCTTTTAAATTCGCTAGCTAGCTCTTTGTAAATTTTGCTACCCGTGATGACGCTTACGTGACTTGGTCCCAAAAATGCGTCTATCCTTACGTTTTCATCGCTCATTATAGCTCTAACTGGGGCTGGGACGGTTACGTGATTTATGTGAAAATATACATTTGCAATGCCCTCTTGCACCACTTTTTCAACTAAATTTGCGCTCATCGGAGTCGTCGTCTCAAAGCCGATCGCAAAAAATATGACCTTTTTGTCTGGATTTTGTTTAGCGATATTTAGCGCATCAAGTGGCGTGTAAAGCGCCCTTATATCGTGTCCCTCGCCGCGAAGCTTTTGCAAGCTTGTCTTTGAGCCAGGCACTCTTAGCATGTCAGCTAGCGTGCAAAAGATCACATTATCCATGCTGGCAAGCTTACAGGCCTCGTCTATGCGGCTTTTTGGCATCACGCAGACTGGGCAGCCTGGGCCGTGGACGAAATTTATATGCTCTCCAACTAAGCTTGGCAGTGCAATTTCCATAATGCTATGCGTATGGCCGCCGCAAATTTCCATGATATTTAGCGGTTTTACGCTCTCTTTTTGTATCAGTTTTGAAAGGGCAAGGATTAAATTTTTATCGCGAAAATCATTGATAAGATCCATCAAATTTTCCCCGCGTCCATATCCTCAGCGATCTTTTGATAGACCTCCAAGCTCTCAAGCGCAAACTGCGTATCGATCTTTTGCATGGCATATCCAACGTGGATTAGCACGTATTCGCCAACTTTTACCTCTTCAGAGATGAGGTCTAGGCTTACCTTTCTAGTAACGCCCAGGGTCTCAACGGTAGCAACGTTGTTTTCATCTATTTCTATTACTTTTGAAGGGATCGAAAGACACATTATCTTAGCTCTTTTTTAAATTCCAAATAACTTATCCATTTATCGATGCCCTCGCCTGTTTTTGCTATCTACCACAAAGATATCGACCTTTGGATTTAGCTTTCTAGCGTCGTTTTTCACTCGCTCGATATCAAAGTCAAAGTGCGGCGCAAGCGAAGCTTTGTGATCAAAAAGCACGTCAGCGCCCTAAAACATCACTGGATATTTACTCACCTTATCATCGCCCTCTGGCACTGAAAGAAGCACAGCGTTAAAGTGTGAGCCAACGTCGTAGCTAGCAGGGGCAGACTCAAATTTCCAACATTTTCTATAAAGACTAGATCAAGCTCATTTAGTGGCAGGTGATGAAGCCCCTCATGCACCATAAAAGCGTCTAAATGGCAGGTCTGACCTGTGCTTATCTGATGAGCTTTTGCGCCAGCTTTTACTATGCGGTCGGCATCTTGATTTGTCTCAAGTCTCCCTCAACTACGCCTATTTTAAATGTACCAGCCTTTATCGTAGCCTCTAAAAGCGTAGTTTTGCCAGCGCACGGGCTACTCATCAAATTACACAAAGTATCTTTTCTCATCAAGATGCGCTCTGTTGTGAGCGGCCTCTTTGTCGTTTTCAGATAGATTTTTCTCTATCACGTCTATGGTTTTGCTCTCGTTTAGCACAGGGTGCGCGTGAGCCTCGTGGCTATGCTCGTGTGCGTCACGCAGGCGTGATCTGTATGCCCGTCGTGAGTGTGTGGGTGTGGTGAGTGGTACCATCAGCGTGAGTGTGAGTGTGGGCGTGATTGCCCATTGAACAACCGCAATCTTTACACATTTTTTATCCTTTTTTATTAATTTTGAGAGATTTTAACGCTTCATTAAAAATAAAATTAAGTAAGGGCATTTTATGCAAATGAGATAAATTAACCCGTTTTTAATCATCCTTTAAATTACCTTTGATCTTGCAAGCGAACTGGCTCTTCAAAGCTCTCGTTATCATCTGTGTAGCCATTTTCATCAAAATTTTCATCACTGCTTCTTTTTTTACCATTTGGCGTGATGATGAGATCTTTTAGCCTTGCCCTACCATCATCCATCACCATCAAAACGCAACAGCATCCACATCTTGATCCATCATCTCGCTCAGTCTGCTTTGCCTTTTTAGTTGGCATGTAAAACTCTTCGATGCCATATTTTACAAATGAATATCCATCAAATTTGCCAGCTAAGAAAAGAGCGTCTTTTGGCTTAGTAAAGCTAAATTTATCAAAAGCATAAGTGGCATTAGCATCTTGCTTTAAAATGGCATCAAAATTCATCATTTTTGAGATATTTCTATCATATATATATATCTCAACGCCAGTTTTTCATCAAATTGAGACTGCAGATTTGAAAAATCTGAAAAATCATAGCTCAAAGCTCACGTAGTTTTCACGAAAGAGATCCCTTGGATCGTAAAGTTTTACCCTCACTTTTACCTCTTTTCCAAGATAAAGTGGCATGAGCGCGTATGCGAGCATCGCAATTATTAGTAAAATTTGAAAGAATATGGCTAGTATTAGTGATCTTATCTTCATTTTGTACGTCCTTTTTTAGCAGCAACTGCGAGCACGACGAAGGCAAAGACGATAAATAGCGCCGTAGCCCCCAAATAATCGCCTATTAGCTCAAAGTATCTAACCACCGCAACTAAGAATATCATGCATAGTCCAAGCGTTAGCTCGCCATTTTTGATAAGCACGGCAGCGACGATGATGTTTGCTAGCGAGAAGAAGATATTTGCATATCCAACGCCTAAGCTAAAGACAAATGGCAACGCAAAAGGTATCAAGCCAAAGAAAGCAAGCCGCTTTTTGTTTTTCTCTTTGAAAAATAGCGCAATGCTAGCGATGCTAAATACGGCAAAAACCTTGCCAAAACTGCTATAAAAAAATGCTTTTGCAAACCAAAATTTATCTTCTTCTAGCTCGTAGATGTCGCCATTTGCATAAGCTATCAAGCAAACGATCAAGATAATGATGCCAAGATACTTGCCAAAGCCTTTTACAAGGTGCGCTAGCCTATCTCTAAAGTCAGCTAACGTGCTAAAGAGCGCGACAAGTAAAAGCGCGTATGAGAGCGATAAAGTAGCAGCCATCGGCGCTCTAAACATAAGATCATAGCCATAAAATTCGTTAAACCCACTGATCCTAGCGCAAAGCGAAAGCGATGTGAAAAATATATCCGCTAAAAGCATAATCGCAAGAAAAATAGAGTCACTTTTTATAAAAGCATGTAGGCGCCAAGGGCTATAAATACAATAAATTCATAAGCAAACTCGTCACCCATGCCGCTTTTAAAACAAACCAGATCGTCGCAAAAACAAGGCTTTGAGCCACCAGCAAGGGCTTTTTGCTAGCAAAAGAGAGCGCCATAGCTCCAACGCTCCAGAGCAAAACACCGCCACTTGGCTCGTCGCTAATATTATAAATGTGAGCGATAAGCGCTATGGCAGCTCCGTAGCAGAAATTTCCCAAAAAGAGCGTGGCTGTAGCCAAGCTTATCTTTGCCACTTTTTGAGATAATAAAGCTCCGCCAAAATTTACAAGTCCAAGCGTAAATAGCACAAGCACCAAGCGCATCAGCCTTGGCATCTCCTCCCAGTTTGCGCCAACTAGTGTAAAAAATGCCAGTGCGAAAAAGAGATAAGCAACCAACTTTAAGATAAAGCTAGTCTTCTCGCTATGAGCGTTTATATCTATATCATATCAGTTTGCTATCTTTAAAGCGGTGGCCTTATCGACCACATCCTCTTTTGCCAGCGATCTAGCTCTTTGGCTGAAAATTTCTATGTAAAATTACATCTTTCATTCTCTTTAAATGACATTTTTTTGTGGCTAATGATAGCATACAAGCGCCAAAAATGCTAGAACAAAAATAAAAGACAGGAGAGAGAAATGTAAAAAGCCAAAAAAACTTGGGCGGGCTTTTTGCCGAAATTAGCTTTAGCAAAGCCCAAGTAAAAAAACAAACGGTCATCAAACTTTCGCCACAAAAAGATATCAGGCACGCAAGAAAATAGCAAAACCCAATAACAATTTGCAAAAATGGATCACAAAAACTGCTAAAAACTACCAAAAAGACAAAATAAGACAAAGCTCTGCAGCCAGAAAAGCGCTGCTAGCTATTTACAAAAAACCTAAATTAAGAGCCAAAAAAGCTTTTAGCTTAAAATTTAGGCACAGCGGCCTTTGTAAGTTTAGAAAACTTAACACCCTTTAAGCCAGCAATCCTATCAGCAAAGCGCTCTATCTTGCTAGCCTCACCTCTTATCGAGATCGTTTCTAAGCAGTTGTGGTGATCGACATGAACGTGATTTGTGCAGATGATCTTCACATCAGAGTCATGCTCGATATCCATTTTTATTCACCAAATCGTTGTGATGATGCACATAAATGAGCGTCAAAACCCCAATCAACTCCTCGTCAGCGTCCTTCCAGCTATCGTTTACGATCTTTTCACGGATCAAATCCCTTGTAAATTCACTTCTAGAAGCGTAGCCTTGTTCGCTAACTTTTCTATCTAGTTCGTCTAGTAATTGACTAGGCGAAAGAGACACTAAAACGTATAACACTATCCATTTTTGCTCCTTTCTCGTTTGATTACCGTTTATAATCATTATACATCACTTATTAGAAAATGTGGATAAATAATAATAAATTGCCCTACATTTACGTTAGAATCGTTACTGCAAATTTCTTATTGATATAAAATTCAAATTGCTTCAGTAAATTTTATCTGTAAATAAGCTCAAGCAAAGTCTTATTTTTGAAAAAAACTCCGCCACTTAGTAAAATCTCTTTTTCTCATTTTTAGAAAATTTTCAAAAACAATATCAGCCATGCCATTTATAAATGCCGTTGCCGCCACTCTTGGCTCATCTTTTTAAAGGGCACTTTTGAAAGCATCTTTAAAGCCGATAACTCCGTCATTTAGGCTAAATTTGTAACACGCATCTAAATTTTTATCATAAAGCGCCTCAAGCCTCATGCCGCTTTCGCCCTCAAAACTCGAGTGAGATATGCCACATATTATCGCACCAAATGCGTCAAATATCCTACCAACGAGCTAGTTTTTACTAAATTAACCCTTTTGCTCCATCATCTTGAAATTTACAAACACCTTTTTCATCAAAATTTTACTAAAAGTACGCCCTCGTCCTCAAGCTCATACTTCAAAATAATAGAATAAGCGATGAGATAGATATTTTTTATGCTATTTTCGCCGCCAAATAAGCTAAATTCATCAAAGTGATAAACTCTTTTGTAGCTATTTTTATCCAGCCTAAAAACCTCGCCACCCCAAATTTATGCCATCCTCTGCGTATCCTGTGCCGTCAAAACAAAAGCCAAGATACTCTTTGTCTGCTAGCTCATTTTTCAAAAGATGACACTTAGCAAGTGCGCATGAGTGGTGCTGCAGATGAACTAGCTCAAAGCCCCTGATCCTTCGCCCATTTTGTATTTAAAAAGTCGGATGCAAATCAGCTATGACCTTGTCTATTTTTAGATCATAAGTCGTTTCAAAAAGGGTGAAAAATGTCCTTAAAACCTATCAAAAGTCGCCACGTTTTTTAGATCGCCGATATATGGACTAACCATCAAAAGTCCGTCTTTGTAGATGCAAAATGAGCTTTTTAGCTCCGCTCAAGTGCTAAAAATGTCCCTTTTTGCTTGAAAGTAGTATGGATGAAAGTGGATTTAGCCGCGGCTCGTCCTTGTAAAAACATACTTCATCTCCAACGCAAAATGCGATACTATCGTCACTTGGCGAGTAAATTCTCGGTCGTGATCAAGGTAAAGTCTATGACATCGCCTAGTTTTTCTCTTAGCTCGCTCTCATCTTTTATCACAACCTCGCCTGAGATATTTGCGCTAGTTGCGATGATGTCGTGTTCAAATAGTCAAAAAGCAAAGATGTATGCCGCTAAATGCGAGCATGACGCCAAGCTGTTTCAGTTGGTGCGACACTTTTTGCGATATTTGAGCCATTTTTGCTTCAAGCAAGACGATCGGCTTTAGGTGAGCTAAGCTTCGCCTCTGCGTCTGAGTACGCTATTTTTCTGGCGTTTTTGCAGTACTCATCAGCGCAAAAGGGCTTGCTTGGGCGGTGTTTTTCTAGCTCTTAGCTCGCAAACTGCTGCTTCATTTGTCGCGTCGCAAACCAGATAGAAAAGCCACCAAGGCCCCTTAATGGCTAAGTACGCCTCGTTTTATGAGCCTAGCCGCCTCTTTTGGGCTGCTTCGTTTTTACTAGCAAACACTTTGCCAGGTATCTTTTTAGATAGAGTTTTGGCCCGCAGTTTGGGCAGGAGATCGGCTCTGCGTGGTAGCGGCGGTTAAGCGGATCTTTGTACTCGCTCCCACAAAACTCGCACATCTTAAACTCGCTCATCGTCGTATTTACCCTGTCATAAGGCAATGCTTTGATGATGGAAAATCTCGGTCCGCAGTTGGTGCAGTTTATAAATGGATATTTGTGGCGTGGATTTGTGGGGTCATAAAACTCGCGCAAGCAGTCATCGCAAAGTGCGTAATCAGGCAAGATGGGCGCTTGTTTGGTGGCGCTTTTTGAGCGATGATCTCAAGCTTTTTCGCCAAATTTTATCTATCTTAAATCTTCTTTAGCTCATCGATCCTAGCAAGGGCTGGCGAGCTTCTCATAAAGCTCTTTTTCAAAAGCCAAAAAGCTAGCCTCTTCGCCACTAAAATTTAGCTTCACGCCCTCGTCGTCGTTGTAAATTTCGCCAACTAGCTTAGGTGTGGGCTAAAGTATGAGACAAAAGGTCTAAAAACCAACGCCTTAGAACTAAAGCCTTTGATCTCATATTTAAAGCTTGATCTCAACGCCAAATCCGGGTCAAATTGTTTTTATATTTGGGTTTAGATGCTTTTTATCAAGTTACTAACTACCTTATTATAAAATAAATCCCCCCTTAAAGTAACATTTTTGATGTTAGAAATTTATCTCGTTTTTTCATAGCTAAAATCGCTCAAAAATGCGCCAAAGACTCGAGTGCAACCAAAGCTGATATTCTTCTCTCCAGCGCCAGCAAAGGATAAATGAAATGATACTTTTTACAAACTTAACCCCGTCTAAACCAAAGTCATCTTTCATTTTGTAATCTATCCTAACGCCCTTTTGGCCGCTAAAATCACTTGCCATAAGGAGCAAATTCTCCCCTGCTTTTTTAAACTCATCACATAAGCCAAGCAAGCGTCCTGCTATGCAAAATAGCGAGAAAAAGCTAGCGTTTGAGCTAAATTTACCACTTGGCAGGGCGCGCTCTTTGCTGAAGTTTTCAAGTAGTCTTTCGCCGCTCTCATCAGCCCTTATAAGCTCATAAATTTCTTCAAGCTGCTAAATTTACTGGCAAAAATAGAAGCTGCGTTTTGTGATTTTTGAAAGCAGGCCAAATTCATCATCCTTAAATTGCTAAATTACAGCCCCAAAGCCACTTCGCCCAAACTCTCAAGCTCAAATTCCTCATCTTTTGTATAAAAAAATGGGCTTAAAAGCGCGCTGTTTTCAAGCAAAGCAAGCCTTGAAAGAGCGCTTTTTTGCTCCTTTACAGTAACGCTTAAAAAGCTAAAGCCATCTTTATTTAGCTGCTCGCAAAGGGCGTAAAGAAAAAGATCATTTGGCGCCATCACGTCAAAAAATAGCGGTGCATCATCGTGGTTTTGCCTGTAAATGGCTGTCGTTTTTAGTGCCAAAAGTGGCTTTTTCAAAAGCTAGCAAGCGCGATCTGCGCCCGATCATCGGCGATGAAAAATTACTAGGTAGCTGTTTTTAATATTACAGGCATCAAGAAATTTGCATCACATTCACCCCAGAGAAAATTTCATATCAAATTTTTCATCCTGCTCTACGCAAACACTCTTGCCGTTTTTTAACAAATTTAGGCAGGTTTTTAGCTTGTCATTAAAATTATCAAGCGTTATCTCGCCCTCAAATTTACTCCAAGTAAGCACGCCACCTTCATTTAAAATAGCCTTGCCATTAGCCAAAAATGCCGCCGCTTGAGATGGGCTAAGCGTGCCAGTACACTTCTTTAATCTCACCTGCCACGTCAAGCTCATCTGCCACATCAACCTCGCTATGCTTTATAAAAAGGCTATAGGGCAAAATGGCGCTTGCTCTGTCTGCTAGGGCGCTAAGCTCCTCGTTTGACCCGCTTACCTTTAGGCAAATTTGATCATTTTTGCAGCTTATAGAGTGCTTAAGCTCCCCAGCTAATGAGCATAAAAATGGTGCCAAAAAGGCTGGATTTTTAAAGCAGTCAAATTTAAAAGCAAGTATCATTTTAAACCTTTTTTGGCGTAGTCATCGAGGGTGTCGTTTAGGGTGAAATTTGCCACCTTTTCGCACTTAAAATCAAGCTCTTTTAAGTGATCAAGCAGCGTTTTTTCTAGGATATTAGAAGCTTTTATCACTTCATCTGAGAGGCTAAAATTTGATGATTCTATGCGGCTAGGCACGATGCCTAAGATTTTGGTTGTCGGTCTATCGCCTGCAAGCTCCATTAGATGAAGGGTTTGGAGCATCTCGATCTCGTGAGCCGAGCCGTCCCAGCTGATAAAATTTGGTACATTTAGAAAGTCGAAAAAATAAACATCGCCCACGCTTGCGCCATTTGCGCTAATGCAATCAACGACGACAAGATAGTCAAATTCGCTTATAATGTGAGTTAGAGCGAGGGCTAAAGTGCCCCCGTCCATTAATGTAAGCTCGTTTTTAGAGCTTGTAAATTTATAGTTTTTAGCCATCAAATTTACAAAATGAACACCTATGCCCTCATCAGCAAACATCACATTGCCAATGCCAAGAACAAGCACTCTCATCAGTGTTCTTTTACAAATTTATAGCCACTAACGATGGCGTCCATCGCTCCATTTTTGCCTTTAACGGCGTTAAATATCGCCATATAAACGTGAATAGGCACAAATATCATGATGATCCACATGCAAATTCTATGTATCGTTCTAACATTTGCTAGTCCGCCCATAAGCTCTTCAAAGTATCTCGCTGGCTCGTAGATCGCTCCGCCAAGTCCCTCGTGATAAACGTGAGCGTAAAGCACTAGTCCAGTTAGGCAGATGAGTGCCAAGATGACGTAAAAGAAGAAGTATGAGGCAAACTGCAATGGGTTATAAACACCCCTTAAATGTGGGTGTGGCCCCATAAAAATGTAGTATTTTATCTGCGCTATCCAAACTTTTGGACTCAAAAAGTCAAGCACGCTCATCCACTCTTTTTTGCTGTGTTTATCAAAGACAAATAGATAGAGTTTAAAGATAAATACCGCTATTAGCACAAAACCAGCGACTTGGTGCGCCAAACGCCACTTTGCTTGCATGAAAGTAGTGAGGCTCACTCGTGATCTCTGGGCTCATAAAGACATAAAGAGATATAGTAGCCGCTCACAACCAAAAGCGTGATAGCTATAAATCTAATCCAGTGTGTCAGCCTAACGCCGATGGAGAATTCATATTCGCTGATCCTGTCAGGATTTTTATGTGACATCTTTTCTCCTTACAAATTGGATTTATCTTATAAGTACTCAAATCATTTCCCTTCGTGTCCATAACATGCACGGCACACGCGATGCAAGGGTCGTAAGAGTGAATTTTTCGTATTATCTCAAGTGGTTTTGAAAGATCAGCGATCTTCATACCAACTAAGCACGCCTCGTAGCTGCCCATTTGACCTTTGGCGTCTTTTGGAGAGGCGTTCCAAGTGCTTGGCACGACTGCTTGCCAGTTTGAGATGACGCCATCTTTTATGCGGCACCAGTGGCTTAGCGCGCCTCTTGGAGCGTTGCCTTTGAAGTGGCCTTTATACTCTTTGCTATTATCTATGACATATTTTGTGCAGGTCTCTTGATCTGTCTTTAAATTTTTCGATCAAGGCATTAAATGCGTCCATAGTGTGCTCTGCAACCACTTTTGCTTCAAGCATACGAGCAGCGGTTCTGCCTAGAGTTGAAAAGACCGCGCTTAGTGGCAAGCCACTCTTTGCTAAAAACTCATCGACTACTTTTTTAACTCTCTCGTTGCCTTTAGCGTAGTTTATGACGATGCTTGCGATCGGTCCTACTTGCATAGGCATGCCATCATATCTTGGCGCTTTGATCCAGCTATATTTGCCCTTTGTGTCAAAAAGCTTGCTATGAGCTAGCTTGCCTTCGCCATCGATGCTCTCGCCATCAACAAGACCAGTGTAGTTTGCCTCAGTTTCACCGTCATAAGGGTGAAGCGCTTTGTCGTTTTTATACCAAGCCCTTGTCGCCTCTTCTGTGATCTTGTCTTCGTCTATGTCATAGACCTTGCTAAGATCGCCATTTAAGATGATGCCACCTTTAAATAGATGGTCATTTTTGCCGATCAAAAACTCATCGTAGCAGAATAAATTTGATACGCCAACGTCGTTTAGAACGCTTGGCTCGTTTGCATAAGCCTTAGCCGCCATCAAAATATCTGGATAGTAAGCTCTATCTACAAATTCTTTTATCTCAGCAAATTTACTCATATATTCGCCCATTCTAGCTGGATCCATAAGGTCCATCACACAGGTCACGCCGCCAACTGTTAGGCTTTGTGGATGTGGGTTTTTCGCGCCAAAGATAGCCATCATCTGAGCTGCTGTTCTTTGAATCCTAAGGCACTCAAGGTAGTGAGAGAGGACGATTAAATTTTGCTCTGGAGTAAATTTATATGTGCTATGTCCCCAGTATGCGTTGGCAAATGGTCCAAGGTTGCCCTTTTTAACAAAGGCTTCAACTCTCTCTTTTACCTCTTTTAGCTTGTCAGCTCCCGTTGCAAATGGCATGCTTGTGTATTTAAACGCCTCTTCGCTAGCCTTATGCACGTCTGCGCTTAGTGCAGAGACGACGTCTGCCCAGTCCATGCCGTGAAGCTGATAAAAGTGCACGATATGATCGTGAAGATATAAAGCTGCGTTCATGAGCGTTCTAGTTAGCTCGGCATTTAGCGGAGGCTTGATGCCAAGGGCATCCTCAACTGCTACTATGCCTGCTCGGTAGTGTGAGTATGTGCAAACGCCGCAAATTCTTTGCATGAAAAAGCCAGCATCTCTTGGGTCTCTGTTTTTTACTATCTGCTCTAAGCCCCTCCAAAGAGTTGAGCCAGAGTAAGCCTCTTTTACAACGTTATTTTCATCGACTACGACTTCTATTCTTAAGTGCCCTTCGATACGTGTTATAGGGTCTATTACTATTCTTTTTTCACTCATTTTTTCGCCTTATTCTTTATCTTTACTCATACAAGCTAGTGCAGCGTGAGCCGCCATGCCAATACCTGCTAGAGCTAAAATTCCAATGCCTATTTTATCGCTTACATTATCAGCGCCAAGCCCTAAAACAGTGTCAAATAGCCTATCAGCCATCGGCTCTTCAAATGGCCCCATCGTATCCCAGAAGTCTGGCTCTGAGCAGCCTATACAGCCGTGACCTGCCTGAACTGGCCATGATGTGTGCTGGTTAAATCTCTCGCGTGAGCAGTTATTAAATGTATATGGACCTTTACAGCCTACTTTATATAAGCAGTAGCCATTTTTTGCACCCTCATCACCAAAGCTTTGGACAAACTCGCCTGCGTCAAAGTGGCCACGTCTCTCGCAAAGATCGTGAATTCTTAAGCCATAAGCCCATTTTGGTCTGTTATAAACATCAAGTGCAGGCAAAGTACCAAATAGCAAGTAGTGAAGCACGTTGCCAACGATGTTTTTCTCGCTTGGAGGACAGCCTGGCACGTTTATGACTGGCTTATCAGTCACCTTTGAAAGACCGACTGAATTTGTTGGATTTGGCTTAGCTGCTTGGATACCGCCAAAGCTAGAACAGGTGCCAATAGCAAAGATAGCAGCCGCATTAGCAGAGGCATTTACAGCGTGAGTTTTACCGCTTGTGCCGTGAGGTCCGACTGTCAAAAAGTGTTCAGTAGCTCCAGTTGGGACGCCACCCTCAACTAGCAAGATATATCTGCCTTTATATTTTTCTATCGCATGCTCTAAATTTTCTTCAGCCTGCCAACCAGCAGCAGCCATGATAGTTTCGTGGTATTCAAGGCTTATGTAGTCAAATATAAGGCTATCTATGCTTGGAGCGTCAGTTCTTAGCAAGCCCTCGCTACAGCCAGTGCATTCTGCCATGTGAAGCCATATCACAGGGAGCCTATCGCTTAGCTCAGCAGCACGAGCAACCATCGGTGTCATCGCACTTGGCAATGCCATAAAAGCTGTCATCGCACCAGCCCACTTCATAAAATCACGCCTAGTAAAGCCCTTATCTTTTAAAAGCTGCGCAATACTAGTGTCATTTTTCATTTTAGGCAATGCACTAAGTTCGCTTAAGCGTCTATTTATCTTTTGACGCAAGTCATTATTCATATAAGCTCCTTCATTTGAAAATTTGTTTATTTTTGTATCTTATCTTTTTAAAAAGACAAATATTATTTTATTCTATTAATAATTATATTTAAATAAATTTTAAAGATTGAAATTTTTAAACGCCTTGATATCAATAATCTTAAAATATGCTAAAAATAATATTTAGTGAGAATTTACCCCATTTTGAGAAATGATATGTGCAAAAATTCTATTTTTTCTGAAAAGCAAATATCAATTTCAAATTTTAATATTTTTAAAAATATATTTTAGTATATTTAAGAAGAAAGGACTTTTGATGTATAAATTTTTAAAAGCCCAAATGAGTTAAATTTAGGGCTTTTTAAATTTGCATTAAAATAGCGAGATAGCCTCCATAAGCCTTGTGCCCCAAGGTTTTTGGTTGATTTGTCTAGCTCGCCCTCAGTTTTTATACAAGTACTGGCATCAGCTATGTATTTTGAGTCGATTTCGTTGTTTTTGTGAGATGTCGTAAGGTCTGATGACGCCACTTACTTGCATGATCTGCTTTTCGCCGTTTATAAGTAGCTCTGCTGCGCCTCGATGAAGTAGTTGCCGTTGTTTAAGATCTTGATGATCCTAGCTGAGATGGTCGCGGTAAATTTCTCGCTTCTGTTGCTAGTGCCACTACCTGTAAATTTAGTGCCACCACCTGCTTTAAAGCCGATGTCGCCGTATTTGTTTAGATTATCAGCCACGGTTGAAAGTGGTGCGGCTCCAGCTGTGAAAACGCCTCCGCCAAGCGAAATGGTGCTATCTTTGTTGGTGCTTTTGCGCCGCTTGAAATTGACTTGCGTTTTTCTGAGATGACGATGGTTACGATGTCATTTACATTCATCGCCTTTCTGTCTGAAAAAAGAGGATTTTCGCCCTTGCCAAAGAGGCTGCCGGCGTTGCTTTGACCGCTGCCACTATCTTTTGAAGGGAGTTGCTCGACATAAACTGGAGGTTTCATATTGATATGAGGATCTGCACTTGGGGTACAACCTGTGTAAAAATGCCCGCAAAATGTGACGAGCCAAATCTTTTTATAGTTCATAAAATGCCTTAAAATAAGTATCTTTGTGCTAAGATTAAAGCAATTTAAGTTCCCAAAAAGGTCACAAATGAAAAGTTGTTACATTTTTCAGACAAAAATCTAGCATGTTGCAGGAAATTATAGCTACAAAGATTCAAAAAGTTGAGATCTTTTAAGATAACTCCAGACGAAAATGACATCTAATAAATTTAAATGAAAAGGAGTTTTTTTAAAATTATAGATAAATTGAAGAGATAAAGGCCAAAAAGCGACTTCGTCATAGTCGTTGGCTGTGAGAGCTTTAGCCTCTTTGGCAAGAGCGAGCTAAATTTAAAGCTAGCAAGAAAGTTAAACGCACCTGTTTTTGACGAAAATGCAAGCGAGCTAAGGGCACTCAAATGTAAACTCAAAGCTTCTAATAACTGATAAACGGTGATGAAATTTCTAAGCTACAAGCACGAGATCATCACGCCATTTAAATTTCAAAAGCTTGCTTCTAAAAAGAGCCAAAGCGGCAAACAAAACGGTCGTTTTGCCTGAAAGTGATGATGAGAGATTTCTAAAAGCAGCTACATCGTGCTAGAAAAGGTCAGACAAACATCATCTTACTAGGCCTTGAGGCGAAATTTCAAAAAGGCGCCCACTTTGGGAGCTAACATTAAGCAAAAGCAAAGGTGCTAAACCCAGCACAAAAATGAGCTAACAGATGAATTTGCAAAGAAAATGTATGAGCTAAGAAAGCACAAAGGCGTGGACGAAGCCAAGGCAAACGCGCTTGCAAAAGATAAAATTTACTTTGCCACGATGCTAATACATGAAGGCATAGCTGATGCTTTGGTAAGTGGCGCTACGATGAGCACGGCTGATACGATCCGCCCAGCTCTGCAGATCATAAAAACAAAGCCAAATGTAAGTGTGGTAAGTGGGGCATTTTTCATGGCGCTTGAAGAGGAAATTTTTCTCTTTGCAGACTGCGCCGTCACGCCAAATCCAAGCAGCGATGAGCTAGCTAGCATCACGCTAAGTAGTGCTCAAACAGCAAGTGCTTTTGGTCTTAACCCAAAGATCGCCATGCTAAGCTACTCAACTGCTGATAGTGGCAGTGGGGCTGATGTGAGTTTGTAAAAGAGGCTGCCAAAAAGGCGAGCGAGCTTGATGCGAATTTAAAAATAGCTGCGCCAATTCAGTTTGACGCGGCAGTTGATCTAAGCGTGGCTAGCAAAAAGATGCCAAATTCCGATGTCGCTGGGCAGGCAAATGTATTTATATTTCCAAATTTAAACTGCGGAAACATCTGCTACAAAGCAGTTCAGCGAAGCGCAAACGCCCTAGCAGTGGGCCCAATACTTCAAGGGCTAAAAAAACCAGTAAATGACCTAAGCCGCGGCTGCCTCGTCGAGGACGTCGTAAATACCATCTTAATAAGCGCGATACAAGCAGGAGAGTGATATGAGAAATTTTAGTTTTAAACTCAGGTAGCAGCTCGATAGAAATTTCAACTTTTTGAAATGCAGACAAAAATAAAGCCTAGCAAGCGGTCTAGTCGAGCAAATCGGCGACTCTAGCTCAAGGGCGGTGCTAAAGGCAAATGGCGAAGTTTATGAGATAAAACGCTTCATAAAAGACCACCACGACGGACTTGAGGCGATGAACGAACTCTTTACCACCTCGCATACGCTGCACGATCTAAGCGAGCTTGACGGCATCGGACACAGGATAGTGCATGGTGGCGAGAGCTTTTTTAGCTCGATGATAGTTGATGAGAGCGTCATCAAAAAGATCGAGGAGATAAGCCCGCTTGCCCCACTTCACAACCCAGGGCACCTTGCTGGCATCAAAAACGCGATGAAAGAGAGTAAAAACGTGCCTCACGTGGTCGTTTTTTTGACACAGTGTTTCATCAAAGCATGCCAGAGTACGCCTACCGCTACGCCCTACCCTACGACGTTTGCAAGACTCATCACATCAGAAAATACGGCTTTCACGGCACTTCGCACAGATATGTCTGTAAGCAAGCGGCAAAAATGCTTGGCATAGAGTTTGATAAATTTAACGCTATCTCGCTTCACTTAGGCAACGGCGCCTCAGCTTGTGCTGTGCAAAATGGCAAAAGCATCGACACTTCGATGGGACTTAGTCCGCTTGAAGGGCTCATAATGGGCACAAGAAGCGGCGACATGGACCCAGCCGTGGTCATCTATCTGCTAAATATCGGCGTTTTAAAGTGGAACGAGATCGATAACTTCTTAAACAAAAGAGCGGACTTTTTGGAATTTGTGGCTCAAGCGACATGAGAGAGGTCGTAGCTAAGGTGCAAAACGACGAGCGCGCAAAGCTTGCGTTTGAGATGTTTTGCTACAGAGTGAAAAAGTATATCGGCTCATACTACGCTATTTTAGGGCGTGTTGATGCGCTCATATTTACTGGCGGTATCGGCGAAAATGCGCCAAATACAAGGCAAAAAGAAATCTGTGATGATCTAAAGCATCTTGGCATCCACATCAACCACGAACTAAATTTTCTCTGACAAGCGAGGCGAGAGGTGCATAGATGAAGAAGGTGCTAAGATAAAAACGCTCATCATCCCAACCAACGAAGAGCTAGAGATCGCCATAGAGACAGCCAGAGTGATAAAAGAAAATAGTAAAAATAACTTCTTTTTATAAATAAATATTTTAAATATTTATAGTTACGAAAGCTTTGCAGATAAAGTCCGCAAAAGCTTACAAATTACTCTTTTTAAAAATCTTACAATTTTTGCTTGTAGTTTAAACTGCTCTGAAAGCTCCATTATCGGATAAGCTCCAGCGTATTTTTGCCGCCGGGTGGGTCTTTGCTAACGCCACCGCGTGCCGCGATCTGAGCGAAGTCTCCAACGCTCACATGTCCAGCTGAGCCGCTTTGTCCGCCCATTACGACGTTTCTGCCTAGCACTGTTGAGCCAGCAAGTCCAGTTTGTGAGACGATGAGGCAGCCATTTCCAAGCTCGCAGTTGTGGCCTATTTGAACGGGATTGTCTATCTTTGTGTAGTTTGCGATCATTGTGCTTTTCAAAAACGCCACGATCTATCGTCGTGCAAGCGCCGATCTCGACAAAATCGCCCAAAACAACGTTGCCATTGTGATACATCTTTCACATGCTCGCCAGTTTTTGTATGCGCATAGCCAAAGCCGTCGCTGCCTATAACGCAGTTTGCTAGCAGGTGACACTCATTGCCGATGACGCAGTCATTATAGATGACGACGTTTGGGTGGATGATGCAGTTTTTTCCGATAGTTACGTTATCACCCAAAAAAGCCCCAGCCATCACTATCGTGTTTTCGCCAACGCTCACGTTTGAGCCTATATAGACATTTGGCATTATAGTGGCGCTCTGGGCGATAGTTGATGGTTTTGGCTCGCAAAAAAGCGGCTTAGCGTAAATTTTTGCTAAGGATGGCAAATGCAAGGTGCGGGTTGTCGCACATAAGCGCTACCATGCCAGCTGGCACTAAGTCTAAAAGTGATTTTGTCACCAAGATAGCTCCAGCGTTTGAAGTGCTTATAAATTTGGCATTTTTCTCGCCATCGCAATATGTTAGCTCAGCTTTATTTGCATTTTTTAAAGAATTTAGAGCAAAAATTTCAAGATCTTCTCCGCTAAAAGTAGCATCTACTTTTAAGGCTATTTCGCTTAGTTTCATCATATATCCATTATCACAGATCCGCCGCGCACGACATCAACTGGGTTAAATTTCTTTATCGATTTTAAAAAGCTCTCTACCCTGCTCGCATCGTCAGCCACCATGACGACGATGTAGTTTTCATTTGTATTTGTGACGATGCCATTGTATGTCTTTAGTATCGCCTCAAGGCCGGCGAAATTTTCACCAAGCGGGATTTTCACAAGAGCCATCTCTTTTTCGACAAATTCGCCACTTTCTATGACTTTGTATGTTGGGATGAGCTTATGAAGCTGTTTTACGATCTGCTCTAAAACTCTCTCATCACCGCTTGTGACGATGCTTAGCCTTGAGAAGTTGCTCTCAGGTATCGGAGCGACTGTGAGCGTGTCGATGTTGTAGCCCTGCCCGCAAAAAGCCCAGAAATCCTAGCCAAAACGCCATGTTCATTTAAAACTATAACCGAAATCGTTCTTCTGATACTCATTTTTCTTCCTTGCTCTTTAATATCATATTATAAATCGCAGCCCCAGCTGGAACCATAGGAAGCACGTCCTCAAAGCGGTCGATCCTCACGTCGATAAGAGCTGATTTTTACTCTTGATCGCCTCTTTTAAAGCCTTTTTAAACTCATCTTTGCTCTTGCATACAAAGCCAACGCCGCCAAACCCTTCAGCGATCTTGACAAAATCAGGCTGCAAGCTAAGATCAGTCGATGAGTAACGCTTTTCATAGAAAAATGTCTGCCACTGGCGCACCATGCCTAAAAAGTTGTTGTTTAAGATGATGTTTATGACAGGGACATTTGTCTCATAAGCAGTCATTAACTCTTGGATATTCATAAGTATCGAGCCATCGCCTGTAAAATTACAACCAAATGCTCAGGCTTCGCGCACTTTGCGCCGATCGCTGCTGGCAGGCCATATCCCATCGTGCCAAGGCCGCCACTTGTGACAAGCTGCCTTGGGCGGTTAAATGGATAAAACTGCGCCACCCACATCTGGTGCTGACCGACGTCAGTTGCGATGATAGCCTCAGGACCAACTATCTTTGCGGTCTCTTCAACTACCCATTGAGGCTTTAAGACATTGTCACTATCTGTGTAGCCAAGTGGATTTAGCTTTTGATATCTATCTAAAATTTCTCTCCAAGGTGCATAGTTTTTAGGCTCACCTTTCACCTCTTCATAAAGCTCACTTAACACGTTTGTAAGGTCACCAACTATCGGATAGTGCGCGTTTATGATCTTTGAGATAGAGCTTGGATCGATGTCGATGTGAATGATCTTTGCGTGTTTGGCAAACTCGTCAGTTTTACCTGTGACCCTATCGCAAAATCTGGCGCCAAGCGAGATAAGAAGGTCACACTCGCTAAGAGCCATATTTGAAGCGTAGCTGCCGTGCATGCCTGCCATGCCTAAATTTAGCTCATCTTTTGCATCAAGCACGCCAAGAGCCATAAGCGTCTCGACTGCTGGGATGCCAGTTTTTTTCATAAATTACGTATGATCTCGCTTGCATTTGATGCGACCGCACCGCCGCCGATGTAAAGAAGCGGTCTTTTTGGCCTCATTTATCGCAGCTGCGGCTTTTTGATCTGCTTAGAGTTGCCTTTATATGTCGGTTTGTAGCTTGGGATAGAAATTTCTTTTGGATAGACAAAGTCGCCAAGCCTTGAAGTGACGTTTTTTGGGATATCGATATGAACTGGTCCTGGACGGCCTGATCTTGCGATATAAAACGCCTCTTTTATGATGCGAGGTAGCTCCTCGACGCTATTTACTAAAAAGTTGTGTTTGACACAGGGGCGTGAAATGCCGACTGCATCGATCTCTTGAAAGGCATCTGTGCCGATCATAAAGGTTGGTACTGACCGCTTATAAGCACAACTGGGATGCTGTCGCTGTAGCTGTGGCAAGACCAGTGACTGCGTTTGTAAAGCGGGACCGCTTGTCACAAAAGCCACGCCAACTTTGCCGCTAACCCTAGCGTATCCGTCTCTTTGCATGAACGGCGCTTGCTCGTGGCGAACCAAGACGTGCTTAAAATAAGTTTGTTTATATGTCTCGTCGTAGATATTTAAAAGCTGCACCGCCGGGATAGCCAAAAACTATCTCAACGCCCTCTTCGTGCAGAGGCTTCGCTTATCATCTGTGAACCAGAAATTTGTTTTATCATCACTTTAGCCTTTTTGATAAATTTATCGCAAATTATATCCCCAAAAGCATTTTAAATCCATTTTAACTTTTTAGCAGGGTGGGCGTTATCTTAAAGTCTGAAAAATTTACTGAGTTAAAAAGCAAAAATACAAAATATTTTACATATATTTATGCATATTATTTTTTAGTATTTTTGATCAAATTGTAGCCGAGTAGACAAATGTAGAAAAAGCGGAGGGTGACAACCAAGCCAACCAGCCAACCAGAATCCCAGATAAATAGATAAACAGAAAAACAGATAAAAGTTTATCTAGAAAATTTACTCGCAAAAATGGTAGAAAATTTTATGTAAAAGTATAAAAACAGCCTTAAAAGTAAGTCTTTTTAAGCGCAAAAACGATCTATTTTAAATTTAAAAACAAATTTAAATGTACAGACGAAATTTTACCCCAAACAAAGCGCCAAAAAGGATTTAGAAATTCGCCTCAGCTCTTATCAAATTTAGCTTTTTACAGCCTCTTCAAAGTCATTAGAGCTTACAAAAAAACATCAATGTTTTCATTTTTCTTATAAACTTTGTCGTAGTATTTTTGTGAGTAAAATTTCCAGCCACTTTGGCGATGTCGTTTTCGTTAAATTTAGCCACCGCCTCATCTCTGGCCTCTTTATCGATAAATGGCGAGTTTCTTTATGCACTCATCAAAAAGGCTTTATCCACGCTTTTATAGTCGCTTGTGATGCAAGAAATTCTATTTTCTAAAACTTGCCCTAACCTCAACGCAGATGCCGCGCGCATCGCCTCATAAAAGGCTTTTTGGAGTGTTAGCGAGCCGATCCTTCTGCTTTCGCCCTCGATAAAGCAAAATTTGATCTTTTAGCGTGATGAGCTTCTCAAAGAGCGCATCTTCAAAAGCTTTTTGACTAGGGCTGCGCGCCGTTTATCGCGCCAAAGGACTGAGCCTAGGTGATTTGCCATCGCTTCAAGGTCGATTGACGGCGAGTGCCCTTATCAGCTTACTTTTATAGCAGCCGGTGTTGCCAAAAGAGTGATAAATTTCGTGCTTAAAGGACGCTCTAGAAATTCTAAAACGTGATTTCTATAAGCCTTGTAGCCGCCATTTAGTCTGTAAATTCTATATCCGATCATGCTTAGCACATAGGCAACCGAGCTTGATCTAAGTCCGCCCTTTGCGCAGTAGATGCCAACTGCTGAGCCAACCTTAGCCCTTTATAGACCTCATCGATGATATTTTGTAAATTTTTGCAGATGTATTTTGCGCCAAGGCTCTTGGCTAGGGCTCTGTCACTTTTGTAAATCGTGCCTACCTCTTTGTGCTCAGCGTCATCAAGTGCATATAAATTTAGAGCATCTTTTATATGTGAGTAGGCATATTCATGCGGCGATCTAGCGTCTATCAGGACTTCAAACTCGCCTCTTTTTCAAGCCACTGCTCGATATCAAGCTCAAATAACGCCACTAAAAGCCTTTTTTAGCTTTTGATAAAGCGGATGAAACGGCGTGCCATTTACCCTGACATCAGCGATCGTTGTGATGAAATTTGTATCCCCGCTCCACCTTGGCACAAGGTGATAGTGCACGATGCTCAGCTATGCCAGCGCCTGCTGCCTTGCCTAAATTCATACCGATATTTACGCCTTGCGCGTGAAGCTCGCGCTTTAAAATCTCAACCCCAAGCCTTACAAATGTACTCATCTCAAACCACGTCTGCTCGTCAAGCTCCTCGATCTTGTCGGTGTGGTGATTTGGTATGATCATAAAGTGACCGGCGAATATGGGTATAATTCATGATCCCAAAGCAGTGCTTAGCACGAAAAAGCACGCCATTTTTCTCGTCGTCCTCTTTTGAGTTTATCACGTCGCAAAATACGCAACTATCTTTTTTTGCGCTGAAATACTCGCTTCTCCAAGGGGCACAAAGGTGCTGCATCACTCGCCCTCCTTTATCTTTTTAACGGCATTTTTTATATCATCTTGCCTCATGAAATGCTCTCCTATCAAGAAGGCATCGACTCCGATCTTGCTTAGCTCGCGAAGCTGCTCATGTTCGTAAAGTCCGCTTTCAGCAACTATTATCTTGCCATTTGGCAAAAGCGGCACGAGCTTCTCGCAAAGGCTCATATCCATCGTAAAATCATCTAAATTTCCATGATTTATCCCTATTATATTTGCTCCTGCAAAGACCGCTTTTTTCACATCGCTCGCGTCATGGGTCTCTACTAAGACCTCAAGCCCCAAGTGGTGCGCGTACTCAAGTAGCTCTTTTAGCTCGCCTTGAGTTAGCGCTTTGGCGATGAGTAGGATAAAGTCCGCTCCATAAACAAGTGCTTCTAAAATTTGATACTTATCAACAATAAAGTCTTTTTCTAAGGATAGGCCTTGAGGCGTATCGGCGAACCTGCGTGATGTACTCTATGTCACCTTTAAACCAGTGAGGCTCGGTTAGGATACTAAAAGCATTTGCGTACTGCTCGTACTCCTGAGCAATCTTGATCGGCTCGAAGTCCTCTCTTATCACGCCCTTGCTTGGACTTGCCTTTTTTATCTCGGCTATGATCTTTATAGGCTCATCTTTACTTGATCTAAGTGCGCCCAAAACGTCTCTTGGCACGTATGGATTGTATGCGAGCGAGCGACCTAGCCACTCCTGTGGAAAGTCAGCTTTTGCGCTTTTTAGATCATCTTTTGTCTTTTTATGATCTCATCAAGTATCATTTTTAAGCCTTTTATACCCGTATTATGCGAGCGCTCGATTAGATGCAGGTGCTCTTTTGCCTCTTTTGAAGTCCTAAAATCAACATCTTTCATCGCGTGACTCATTATGCCCTTTGCCTTTTTACACTCGCTGCTTGAAGTATCCCCACGCCAGTGAGTCCTCGTAGTAGGTGAGTCAGGCGATATCTCAAGTGCTTTTTGCACCATCTCCACGCCCTTTCTAGGGTCTATCTCGTGATCAATGAGCAAGTAGCCGTAGTAGTTAAAAAACATATCGTTATTAAGCTTTGGCACGCTTGCTTCAAATTTATCTAAGATATCAGTGATCTTTTTTCTCATCTAGGCTATCTTTGTTCATCTCGTACTCGTAGATAGCGGCCTCTGCTAAGAGGTCGAGATCCCTGCTGTCATTATAAATCTTAACCGCCAAAACGTATGCATCGCCAAAATTTCCAGTCGCAGCGTAAAGATCCATAAGTGTGGCGTCGTTGTAGCCATATTTTTTCAACATTTCAATAGCCGCTTTATAATTTTTAGCATAAACAAAATACTGCACGATCTTGTCAAGATAAGAGGTGTCGTGAGTGATGTCGTAGATCTCTTCAAAAAGTTCGATCACCTTTTGGGGAAATTTCTTTGCTGAGAGTAAATTTAGCCAAAAGCTCGCATGTCTTTTTGAGTGCAGCCCCTGCTCTCGTGAGATTTCTCGAGGTATTTTTGTCGCATCATTACATTATCCATGCGGTTTGAAAAGGATATCAACGATGCGGAGTAAATTCTCCTCTTCAGGCTTTAGCGAGTATGCCTCTTCGAAGTATTTTTAGCGCCGTTACCGTATCATTTTGCATCATGCAAATGGTGCCAAGCATGAGCAAATTTTGAGCGTTTGGCTCTTTTGTGGCAAGCTCTTGCATCAGCTCTTTTGCCTCGTTTAGCTTAGAGATTGACTCACTTGCAACCTTGATCCTGATAAAATCACTATCGTCTTTTAAGCTCTTTCGCCCCTCAGCCATGAGGCTATCTACTCATTTTTTTGTAGCAAAGGCTAGCTTGATCGCCTCTTTTAGATAGGTCTTTTTGATTTGTATCTTTAAAAAGCCCAAGATAGGTCTGGATGCTAGCATTTACATCGCCACTATCTTGCGATATGAGAGCTTGCATTAGGCGTAGATTTACACTTTTTGTTATCATCTGCAAGCAGATGCGTGCTAAAAAATACGCTTATAAAAATTATTGAAATTTACGCCAATGCATTCTGCTCTTAGCTCCTTTAAATTTAAAATAATCCCAAAACGGAAATGTCCTGCACTGCTTAGGGTCTTAGCTCATAAACCGAGCAGTTTTTTATTTTTCTCATCAAAAATATGCAAGCAAAACCGTCATCATAAGGCTTTTCTTTTATGCTTCGCCTTACGCCCACTTTTATTAGAAATTTGCCCTCAAACTCATCTTTTGACATATCAAAAGCGGCACAAATTTTAAATTTCACCCTCATCTATCCAGATGTAGCCGCTCTCGCCAGTGCAGCATTTGCCCCCGCAACTCTCGCAAAAACTAGGATCAAACTCATAGCTAAAACCATCAGCCTTCACGCTATCTCCTTGTAAGAGACGCTGTTTGTATCTGCTTTTTTAAAGATCTCGCTTGCTCTTTCGTGTGCGCTCCATCCTCGCTCATCACAAGAGGCGGCAGGACTTTTAGCTTTGAGTTTGAGTTGTTTCGCACTTCAAGCAAAGCCAAATTTGCTGGCTTATCCTTTTTAGTATGGACAAATTTTAAGCTCACCAAATTTAGCTTATACTCTTTTAAGCATGCCGCTATCTCGCTAAGATCATCTGGTGCATAGCAAAAAAACGCCCTTTTATGTGGCTTTAAATTTACGCTTATGCCTCTTATAAAATCCTTTACATTGAAGGAGCTTGCATATCTACTAACTTTTATGTGCTCATTTTGGCTTTTTGTAACACCGTCATGATAAAAAGGGCGGATTTGAGATGATTAGATCAAATTTCTCACTATCTTTAAAATTTGCAAAATCAGCCGTTATAGCTCTAGCCTCTAGGCAGTTGCTCTTTGCGTTAAAGCTTGAAATTTCGCTATTTAGCTCCAAAAGATCAAGCATGCTTAGCTCTATCTTTTGAAAGTCACGCTTAAGCAAAAGTCCAAGTATCCCGCACCCTGCTCCAACGTCCAAAACTCTCCAGAAATTTCGCCAAAACTTGCGCAAATAAAATCATAAAGAACGAGCGTATCGCTGTTGTAGCGATAGCCATTTTCAAGCTGGGCTAAGATCATCTATAAACCTTGATGATAAAGCCGCGCGTCACATCTTTTACGATCACTTCAGAACTAAAGCTAATCCTTGCAAAGTCGCCAAATTCCTCTTTTATAAGCTCAGCCGCTGCCTTTGCACGCTCCTTGCCAACGCCGTAATTTACGTAGTTATTTAGCTTGCCAAGGTCATCTTTTTTGATATTTTGAGCGACATTTGATGGGATGACGTACTTTTCTTATCCACTATCGGGATGATCTCATACATATAGTTTGAGTTAAATCTCTGTAAAAACTCGCTCACTCTGTTTTTGCACATTATGCTGACCTTGTCTTTTGCGTCCATGTCGTCACACTCGATGCTAGAGATGAGGACGAGCTTTGTTAGGGTCTCAGGCTTTGTCGTAGCTTGTAAGATATTTTTACTTTACATTTTCATTTTCAAGCTCGTCTTGTCTGTTTAAATCTGCTCGATATCTTTTGAAGCTCGATGATCTGGGCATTTACGGCTCTACTTTATGACCGCTCGAGCTTAGCTCACTTATCTTTGAATTTAGCCTCTCAATCGTCTTGTTACTCTCATTTAGCTTTTGCTTTGCATTTTCTAGCTCATTTTGCAAGCTTAGTAAATTTTTGCCGCCACTTTTGTTGTTGTCGGTTAAAAATGACTGAGGTATCAACTATCTTTTTTGTAGCATATTTATCTGCTGGCGCATAATTCATAGTTTTGCATATCGATCTTTAGCGTTCTTTTTGAGTTCTCTAGCTCATTTTGCTTGGCGAAGAGCATCTGGCTTGTCTTTGTGACATTTTCTTCAAGCTCTTTTATCTTCGCATCTTTTAGATCAAGCTTAGCGCTTAAATTCTTTAGCTCGCCCTCGTTTGAGCCAAGTTTTTGTGACTGCAAAGAGATGGTTTGGTTTTGATCAAATAGCGTTTTTATAATTTAGTTGTCTTTGTATCAAGCGCTTTTAGCTCTTCTTGGCTCTTTTTGAAAGCTCTCTTCGCTCAAACTTAGCTTTTTACTTAGCTCATTTAGAGTTGAGTTTGCGTCTCAATTTTGCTTTTTCAAGCTTTTTATTTAGAGCATTTGCCCTCTCAAGCTCTTTTTAAGCGAGCTTATATTTTCATTTGCAAGTTTATTCTCTTGCTCGCTTTTTAAAGCTCTTTTGTTTTAGATCATCAAAGCTTTTATGAAGCGCCGCAAGCGAGGCATTTAGCTCTACTCTGCCATTATAGCTTTGCGCCATTAGATCTTTTGAGTTTAGGGTTTTTCTTGATCTCTTCAAGCTCGTAGATTTCTATCTTTTAGCGCAGTCTTGTTTGACTCAAGAGCCTCCTGCAGATCAATTATCTTATTTGCCTTTTTTGAAAGCTCATCCTCCATAACGCTCTTTTGCGTCTCAAAGCCATCATTGAGCGCATTTATCTCTTTTTCGTAGCCAATTTTGAGTGTCGGCGTCATTTTTAACTCGCTCGATCTCCTCTTTTAAAAAGCGAAATTTTTTCTCGCCTCTATCTTTTTCATTTTGAGCTTTTTCATACTCTTTTTATAAGAGCCTCTTTTTGCGCAAGTGTCGCATTTAGCTCGTTATTTTGCTCTTTTAAAAGCGGTGTAGTTTGCCTCAAAACTCTTTTAATTATTAAAGCTAGCCTTGGCATCTTTTAAGTTTGCTCATCGCCATTTCTAGCGTCATTTATCGCATTTTCAAGGTCGATTATCTTTTTCTCATAGGCTTTTGAGCTCTCTATCATATCAGCTTGTGCTTCATTTAGGCGCTTTGTCAAAGCTTGGATATTTTTCAAAGTGTTGCGCCTCAAGCTCACCAAGAGCCTTTTTGATTTTTCACTATCTCGTTTTTCATTTTCGATATTTCTTTTCATCTCTGAAATTTTCAGCTTTATAAAGTTCAATTTTTCTTTCTCGCTCATATCGACATTATCAGCGGCTGTAATTCATGCTTAGCTCGCGCACTTGCTCTTGAAGCTCTTTTACATTGTCTGATAACTCAGATCCTTATCATCAACAAAATTATGCAGTAGCTCTTTGGCGTGATGTAGCCGCCATACTCGTAAAGATCGTCTTTGCTTACATATCTTTGCTTCTCTTCTTCGGGGAGATCATCAAAATTTATAGAGTAAATCGTTTGATTAGTATCTTTTGGCGCCTCGTCCTCTTTTTGAAATCTCAAAACGAGAGAAAAGCCAGCTATCAGACAAACAATAGCTAGTGCGATTTTATTTATCAAGCTTGTGCCTTGCCTTTTAAGATGTCTTTGATGACGCTATGAGCGTGATTTAGTCCGACTACTATCGAGCCACCATTTTTTAAAACGATGTCGCCTCCCACATATAGTCCCGGCACGCTACTTTGGTAATTGCTATCAACTATCGGAGTGCCTTTTTCATCAGTTTTTATCTGGCATTTTTGTAAAAAATCAACTGGACTTGAGCCACCGATCGCATAAACAACCCTGTCATAGACACGGATCTTGCCATTTTCATAATGCACTCTTACCTTGCCTGATTCATTATCGATCTCGGTTATATCGTGATTTAGCCTTACTTTTATCTTATTGTGCTTCTCAAGCTCCCAAAGAGCGCTTAAATTTGTCTCATTTACACGGCTAAATTTATCTTTTCTGTAAGCTATCGTCGTTTTATTATACTGACAAAGCTCGATAGCATACTCAACTGCGGAGTTGCCACCGCCCACAACTAGCACTTTTTCGCCGTTTGTGCAGTTATCAAGGTTAAAATTTACAACTGAATTTAGTGATGGCGGGATCTTATAGTCAGGTTTGTTTGGTCGTCCCATTTTGCCGATAGAGACCATCACGTTTTTGGCTTCATGACAGCTTTTGAGGTAGTTACTTTAAGAATTTCTCCCTCTTTTTTTACGCTTTCGACCTCAGAGTTAAAAAACGCCTCGATATTCTCAGAGTCAAGTAGCTTGTCAAAATAATCAAGCGTGCTCTCTTTTGTGCCATCTTCAAACGAAACTAGCCCATGTATCGTGCTATCTTGCCCTTTATACTCTTTTATCACGCGTTTATTGTCTTTATAAGTTTCTGATCGTTTGGCTGTGGTTGTCGCCTTTTTCAAGGAGCAAAACATTACTTAAGCCATTTCTTTTAGCCTCTACTACGCTAGCTATGCCACAAGGTCCGCCGCCAACTACTATTAGATCATAAATATTTTTGCTATATTTTTCCAAATTTCTATAAATTTTCAAGCTTTTTTAACTAGATCAGCTATCAAAAATGCAAGCTCTAAAAGCCTGATCAGCATTTAGTCTTGGATCGCACTGCGTCTCATATCTCTTTTAGCGAGCTTTTCAGTGATGTTTAGCGCGCCACCAGTGCACTCTAGTCACATCTTTGCCAGTCATCTCAAGATGCACGCCACCTGCTCTTGTGCCCTCAGCTTTATGAATTTCAAAAAAGCTTCTAACCTCGCTTAAAATTTTACTAAATTCACGAGTTTTGTAGTTATTTGAGGTCTTAACGGTATTGCCATGCATAGGATCGATGCTATAAACGATATTTAGCCCTCGCGCTTTTAGCTCTCTTGAAAATTACTCTAGGGTACTTCGCCGATCTTATCAGCGCCCATTCTGATTATCACATTTAGTCTGCCAGCTTCATTTTCTGGATTTAGCTTATTTGCAAGGTGCGACGACGTCTTCAGCTTTGCGCTTGGTCCAATCTTAACGCCGATAGGATTTTTAACGCCGCTTAAAAAAATGCACGTGAGCGTCGTTTATGCCGCGCGTTCTCTCGCCTATCCAAAGCATGTGAGCCGAGCAGTCGTACCACTCGCCACTAAGGCTATCAACCCTAGTTAGTGCCTCTTCATAAGGCAAAAGCAGCGCCTCGTGAGATGTATAGACTGCTGTTTGATTTATCGCTGGGGTATTTGCTGAAGTGATGCCACAAGCTGCCATGAAAGATAGAGTTTTTGTTAGATCATCAGCTAGTTTAGCGTATTTCTCACCGATCTCTGGCTTTTTAACAAAGCCTAAATTCCACTTATGCACCTGATGAAGATCAGCCAAGCCTCCTCTTGAAAAGGCTCTTAAGAGGTTCATCGTAGAAGCACTTTGATAGTAAGCTTCTATCATGCGTTTTGGGTCAGGGCAACTCTAGCCTGCTCGTCAAATTCAAAAGCCATTTTATGATGTCACCTCTATAGCTTGGCAACTTAACGCCATTTACCTCTTCATAATCGCTACTTCTAGGCTTTGCAAACTGCCCTGCTACGCGGCCTACTTTGACCACTGGACAGCCACCGCCAAAGGTTAAAACTATCGCCATTTGAAGTAAGACCTAAACATATCTCTGATGTTGTTTGCGCTAGTATCTTAAAGCTCTCAGTGCAGTCGCCACCTTTGAAGCAAAAAGGCCTCACCATTGCAAACTTTTTGCAAGCTCATTTTTTAAGACTTCTAGCCTCGCCAGCAAATACCAAAGGCGGAAGCGCTTTTTAGTTTTTCTTCAGACTCTTTTAGCTCTTTTTAAATGGATAAGTTGGTTGTTGTAAGATGTTAAATCTCTCCAACTATCTCTGTCCCAAGTCATAATTTTTCCTATCTTTTTCCTTAATTTAGCGCTGATTATATCACGCAAAACTTAAAAATAAAAAGCCATTAATGGGTTATTAAAGATATTTTGCATACAATCGCTACTTTAATTTCACCCAGAAAAAGAGATAGATTTTTCATGATAAAAGGCATATTTTTATTCGCTTTTTAGCATCAGTTTTATTTAACTGCATCTACTACATGTCAGTGCTCATGAACCCCATCAGCACACAAGCTCTTATTGGATACACGCATGATCTTTGCCATGCCTTTTTGTCATCGTCGCCATGTTAAAACAGCAGTGAACTCAATTTACACTTCTAAAAATAAAGCTAAAACCTAGTATTTTACTAGTTTTGCTTTGCTACCGCTCATCGTCTCATTTTCAGATGTGGCTCTATCTCTGGGCTCCAAGTAACGGCGCACGCTAAAAGTCTCGATAGGCTACCCTCATCATGCCAATAGTCATGGTCCTTTTTGGACGGATATTTTTCAAAGAGCACCTCTCAAAAACAAAGTTAGCATCGATATTTTTCGCTACCATTGGCGTCTTTAGCACAGCTGTCATAAGCGGTGGCATCTCGTGGAGAGCGCTGTAGTTTTTGCCTTTATCCAGTCTATTTTACCATTAGAAAGCACTACAACCTTGCACATTTCTCAAGCTTTGTTATCGAGATAATTTTTATGTTTTTATTCTCATTTTATTTTGCGCTCACAGCCGATATGGACTACGTAATGAGCCAAAATCCAAACATCTACTATCTACTCATCTTGCTTGGTGCTATCAGCGGCATAGCCCTCATCGCTCAGATCCTCTCAAGCACGCTCGTGCCGATAAATGTACTAGGTTTGCTTACATATTTTGAGCCTATAATGATGCTTTTTGTCTCATTTGCCATCGGCGAGAGACTGGAGAAAAGCTCATACTTTTTGATGATCTGCCTAGCCATCTCTGTCACGCTTTTGATGATAGATAGTATAAATTCTATAAAAGGCGACAAAAAAATACCAAGACTAAATGAGAGCCAAAAGGCATATTCTCGCGCTTAGCGCCTTTTTATGTAGGGGTTTTTGGCGGTTTATTTCAACCTCTTTAGCAAAGATGTCGATGCTTATGAAATTTTAGCCCACAGGATCATCTGGTCATTTTTCTTGATGGCGGCAGTGCTTTGCCTTAGAGGCAAAATGAGCGAAATTTTTGCGCTTCTTAGGGATATCCGCTCGCTAAAAGCTCTATTTTTAAGCGGTATTTTTATCACCATAAACCGGGGCGTTTATGTCTATGCGGTTAGTAGCGGCAAATTTAGACACGAGTTTGGGCTATTTTTATAAATCCCTTTGATAAGCATGCTCCTTGGCGTCATCATCTTTAAAGAGCGCCTAAGCAAAGCTGGCGCCATAGCCGTTTGCATCGTCATCGCAGCTGTCTGCGTGCAAATTTACTCCAAAGGCGGTCTGCCACTTGTCTCCATCATCTTACCACTTTCATTTGGATTTTACGCGATGGTTAGAAAGATGGCGAAGATTAGCGCATTTAATGGGCTTTTTATCGAAACATTTTTTATGTTTCCATTTGCGCTTGGCTACGTTTTTTACATAGCATTTTTAGGCAAAAGCCACTTTGGACTAAAACGAAAGACTCGCTTTTAATGATCGCTTCAAGCATCGTAACCATCGTGCCACTTGTCGCATTTAACGCAGCTGCTACAAGGATAAATTTAACGACGATCGGATACTTGCAATACATCTCACCAACCATTGCGATCCTTTGCGCGGTCTTTATTTATGGCGAGTCAGACGGCTAGCAAAGTCGTCTCATTTTGTATGATCTGGCTGGCTTTTAGTGATAATTAGCGTGGATAAATTTAGAAAAAGGAGTAAAAATGAATAGCGTAACGATTTATTTGTCGCTTGCGTGCGGCGCTTTATTTTATATTTTCAGATACAAAAACTAACCAAAAAGCTTGACGATGAGGGGCAGCCACTCATCAAAAAGGTACAGCAAAGAGGTTTTTAGAAATTGAAATAACGCTGAGAACATACTCCCAATCTTGCAATGTCATCTTTAAAAAGATAAATGCTCTAAGGCAAGACATACTCTTTGAAGATGCGCTAAATGAGGCTAGTGATAAAGGACAAAGCACTTGATCAGCCTGAGCAGACAAGAGACAAGCTAGAAGCACTTTTGAAAACAAGAAAATGCAAACTGAGAGCGAACTAGATGTTGAGTACAGACGAGATAGATGACTGTGAAGCGCGTATTAAAAACAGCGAAGATAGAGCTGAAGAGCTAGAGACGAACTAGAGGTGATGGGTTGTGAGGTGGCTTTGGATAGGTTTGATAATTGAAGGAGTAAGCGTGTTTGAGGAATATAGACTATGACGGTTTTAAAGATTAGTACTTTAAGTAAAAATACGGTTCCACAATATCAAACCTATTTAAGTAAATTTTATTATTTAGAAGACAATACATTACTCAGTTTTTGATTATTATGACTTAAAAAGCATCCAAAAATATCTAGAAGAAGAGTTTTAAAATCTGGAAAAACAAAAATCTTTTGCTGACTATAATTCAGCAGTAAGTGATTATATAAGTTATAAATAGCAAAGGAATAACAATGCCAACAACAAACAATGAAATACAAAAACATAGAACAAATTCTCACTAAAATCGATTTCTATATGGTCCTCCGAACTGGAAAGACATATAAGCTTTCAAAGATCGTGTACCGATTATAAGATCTCAATGTAAAATCAAGTGGTGACACTGATGCCGTTATATGAAATGTTAAAATATGAAAACTACACTTGGTATCAGTGGTGCGGACCATCTTGTATGATGCGACTGAGTCAAAGCTATAATGGCGGTTGGCTAAACTAAATAACGGCATGATAAATCACATTTTTATTTAAATTAAAAATCAATAAAATCGGTTCAAAAACACAATACAAAACAATATCATCAGATTTGTTATTTTACATCAAAAATGGATTGCGAATAATAGCAAAAACACAAAGAAAGACGAGCGCCTTTTTATCTTTAGGACTGAGAAAAGTGAATGGTGTGATACAAAAATACTTAATGATGAGTGCCCTGAAGCCATAAGGCTTTACGAAAAATACAAAGAGATAAAAGATAAAGGTAGGCACAAGCTACACTAAAGCAGTACTACATTATAACATTTCACCAAGCTACGGATATGAGGAATTTGTTGAGGGTATAAAGCCCATATTTGATGGCGAAAAACGAAGATAGCGATATAACTTATGAGATATCGAGGCATTTTATCAGTGCTATGAAAATGCTTTGCTTCTTTCAGTGATTACAAAGGCAAACTTAGGACTTTTTGCGATTTGCCAAAAGATGAGCGACAAAAAGTTTTAATGAAAAACACACCAAAATATGCCATCTTTATCGACGAGATCAATCGCGGAAATATATCTAGAAATTTTCGGTGAGCTCATAACTCTTATAGAGCCGTCAAAAGGCTAGGGGCAGATGATGAGATAATGGTCGAGCTGCCATATTCAAAAGAGAAAGTAGGTGCCGTCAAATTTATACATAATAGGCACGATGAATACAGCAGATCGAAGCATAGCACTTATGGACACGGCTCTTAGAAGAAGGTTTGAGTTTGTGGAGATGATGCCAGAATACGACAACGCTAAACGAAACAATCATCGAAGGCATCAAATAGGAGAAATGCTAAAACGATAAACGAGCGCATAGAGTATCTTTATGACAGAGATCACACGATAGAGCATGCTTATTTTATAAATGTGTCAGACTATGAAAACGCTTGCAAATGTCTTTAAAAACAAAAATACTACCGCTACTACAAGAGTATTTTTACGACGACTGGGAGAAGATAAAAGGCTGGTTTTTGGGCGATAGTCAATTTATCAAAGAAAAAGAAGCCAGCAAATGCTTTATTTAAAAGCGGCACGGACTATATAAACGATAAGTATTTATACGAAATAAACACGAAGCTTTTTATGACAATCGCAAAAGCTATCAAAATGACAATTAATAAGTAGCAAGTAGATGCAAAGCAAAGCCAGCTAACGATAACTGAGTTTGAGCGTATATATCGAGCGCATTATAGGCAAAAAGACTTTGACGATATAGAAATACTTTATCCTTAGAAAATAGCGATGAAAATGCACTGTTTTAAGGATAGCAAGCGGGGTTGGCGGAAATTTGATACAAGCTAGAAACTATGTCGGCGTTTTGCAGACAAAAGGTGGTCAACGATAGAGATTTTGCCAAAAATAGCAGACAAAAACCGACGCTGATAAGATCAAAAAGCAGTTTTTGATAAAAATGCTAAGAACGCTAAAATTTCCCATTTAAAAAGCTCCAAATTTAGCCAGTTTAAAAACCCAAATGTACCGCTTTTTGGGATACTTTTCATCTCTATGTTTTTATGCGAGCTTGAAGCTCTTGTAAAAGGGGATCAAAAGCGACTATGTGGCGCTAGAGGAGAAACCTAATTCCAAAAAGGAAAGCTTAGCATAAACGAGCAGATAAAAAGAAATAGCATCCACAAAGAGCGGTTTTACGTAGGATACAGTAGTGCAAGCGATATAAAGATAAATAGGATCATAAAAACAACACTGAAATCCTATACAAAAAGTCAAATTCAGTAAAAATCAGCAAAAATACGCGAGCTTTTGTTTTATATTTGATGAGGTTTTGGAGTGTGAGGATTATAAGAACTCTATGCAAAGCTTATCAGCAAATGCCAGTAAAAGCACTACGAGCAAACGCTTTTATGGTGCAAAGATCTTTTATTTAACAACTCTTTACATCCGCATAAAGGCGATGATCTAGCCTTTGCCTTGCTATTTGATATGAATGCACTTTTTGAAAAGCTATGTTGGAAATTTTCATAAAGAAAAAGCATCCGAGGGCACTAATATTACAACACTCAGAAAAACACCTCGTTGAAGATCCAAAAAGGTTTTTAAACTAAGGCCTGATATATTTTTAAAAAGACAGTTATAGCCGACACGAAAATGGAAAGATCATAAAGCTCAAGAGATGATATCTCACAAGCCGACCTATATCAGCTCTACGCTTACGGCAAAAAGCATCCAGTGCAGCAAGCTACACCTCATCTATCCCAAAAGATAGACGACGCAAGACAAAGAAAACTATGAAAGTAGATACGACGATGAAATGTGACTTGAAAGTATATTTTTGATCTTGAAAAGACGAAAAATAACGCAATTTACTTCAACGTAACTTTAAGAGCCAAAGTTAAAGCTTCGCTTTTAGAGCCGTATCCTCTTGTATGAAGCGTCGATTCGCTCTTTGCTGATCTTTTTCTCATTTACAGCATCGATTATGATCTGAGTTACTAGATCGGCCGTTCTTTGGTTATTTATCTTAAACTCGCTAAAGAGCAGATGTCGCCACCAGCGTTTATAAATTCACCACTTTTGCGCCAATAGTCTCGTCGCCAACGCCTTTCATCAGCATATCATCGCTGATAACCACGCCATCAATTTAAGCTCATTTCGCAAGAGATCGGTTATTATAGAAAGTGTGGCTGGATTGTCCTCGTCGATGCCCTTTACAAAAAGGTGTCCGACCATGATGATCTGCGCTCTACCTGTGCTTATAGCGTCTTTGTATGGCAGTAGCGCATCTTTGCTTAGCGTGACCTCGCTCTTATTTTTATGCGAGTCCTCTTTTGAGCTGCCATGTCCTGGAAAGTGCTTAAGTGTCGTTAGGATGCCCTGCTCTTTAAATGCATCCATAAAGGCATCAGCGTAGATCACTACCTTGCTTGCATACTCGCTAAACGCCCTTTGCTTAGCGGCGATGATCGGCGAGTTTTCATCATGCAGATCGACCACTGGGGCGAAATTTAAATTTATGCCGCACTCTTTTAAATTTATAGCCATTTTTGAGTAGAGATCGTATGCGCTTTTGATATCAAGCGTGCTTGCGACCTCGTATGCGCTAGGATATGGACCGTCAAAGCTCTTGTCTTTCATGCGGCTTACGTTACCGCCCTCTTCGTCGATAGCGATGAAAATTTTAGGACTTTTCTCTTTGATCGCCTTTATGCTAGCTTTTAGTTGGGCTTTACTGGTGACATTTCTGCCAAGTAGCATCACACCGCCAAATCTCTCGTATCCAGCGTCGCTTAACATCGCACGAAACGCAGCATCTTTTGTGCTAGCTCCATTAAAAGCTAACCATTATCATCGCAGGACCTTGGCTCTAGGGCTCATCTCTGCGCCGTTTAACCCCAGAGCAAAAATAGCCACAAAAAGTGTAAATTTAAAAGCTCTCATCTTCTTCCCAAAAGCGATTTTACACTCTCAAAAACGTCTTTGCCATTTAGCATATTTTCAACCTCACTAGCGATAGGCACATATATGCCCTTTTCTTTAGCGATCTTGCTAATAGCCCTTGCAGTATCCACACCCTCTGCCACCTCGCCAAGCTCATTTAAAATTTTTCTCTAATCTCTCGTGCCTTGCGATGCCAAGACCCTACGCGGTAGTTGCGTGAAAAAGTATCGACGAAGCGGTTAGAAAAAGATCACCTGCGCCGCTTAGCCCCATAAATGTCTCCATCTTTTGCGCCGACTGCCAAATCTAGCCATCTCGACAAGCCCCCTCGAAATGAGGCTCGCCCTTGCGTTGTTGCCAAGACCAAGGCCGTCGCAGATGCCACCAGCTATGGCGATCACGTTTTTATAGGCTCCGCACACCTCAGCGCCGATCACGTCATCTGAGGTGTAGGCTTTCATATAGCTTGGGAAAAATGAGGCAAATTTTAAAGCTAAATTTTGATTTTTAGAATTTACCACCAAGGCGCAAGGCAGCTTTTGCATGATCTCTTTTGCAAAGGTCGGCCCTGAAAGAAAGGCCAATACTCTATCAACAAAATCCTCGTACATTTCATTTAGAAATTTAAGGTTTGCCGTGTCTATGCCCTTGCTGGCGACTAGTATCTTTTGACCTTTGTTTTTGTAGTTTTGCTTTAGCCATCAATTTGTAGCTTGCGTTGGGATCGTGCAGACTAGATATTCGCACTCCAAAGCCTTTTCTAAGCTTACAAAATTTGGCATATCTCTTGGCGTTCTTGAGCTGATGACGCACTCGTTATTTTCACTAAATGCGTGAAATAGCGCACTGCCCCACTGCCAGCTCCGATGACTGCTATGCTCATTTTAGCCCTTTTTTAGCCTATTTTGGCCTTTAAAAGCTCATTGACCTTGCCTGGGTTAAAGGCACCCTTGCCCTCTTTCATCACCTGACCGACAAAGAAGCCAAACATCTTATCTTTGCCGTTTTTATACTCTTCTACTTTGTCGGCGTTTGCAGCTAAAATTTGATCTATGATCGCAATGATCGCTGAGTCGTCGCTCACTTGTTTTAAGCCAAGCTTTTCGATGACGCTATCTACGTCCGCGTCATGCTCCATTAGATAGTCTAGCACTTCTTTTGCGAGCCTTGCCGCTTATCGTGCCATCTTCTATGCGTTTTAGTAATTTATCATCTTAGTGCTGCTAACTGGGCTTGTCTCGATCGTTACGCCGTTATTTAAGCGGCCAAGAAGCTCGACTATGAGCCACGTAGTAGCAAGCTTTGGCTGAATTCAGCGGCGATCAGCTCTTCAAAATATCTAGCCATCTCAACGCTTTGGGTTAAATTTTAAGCGTCGCTCTCTTTTACACCTAGCTCACTAACATATCTTGCGACCTTTTGCTCGGCAAGCTCTGGAATTTTGATCGCTTCGTTATACATCTCCTCTGGCACTTCAACAGGCAACAAGTCAGGGTCAGGAAAGTACCTATACTCCGCGCTATCCTCTTTGCCACGCATCGATCTTGTCACTAAATTTGTCGTGTCAAACAGCCTTGTCTCTTGATAGACCTCTTCGTCGTATTTGCCATCCTCCCACGCTGCACTTTGGCGCTCTACCTCGTAGTCGATCGCTTTTTGGATAAATTTAAATGAGTTTAGGTTTTTTATCTCAACCCTTGTGTAAAGCTTGGTGTCGCCTTTTGGACGGATAGAGACGTTTGCGTCGCAACGGAAGCTACCTTCTTGCATATTTGCGTCGCTGATGTTTAAAAAGCGAAGGATCGAGTGCAGTTTTTTAAGATAAGCCACCGCCTCGTCACTACTTCTAAGGTCTGGCTCACTAACTATCTCAAGAAGCGGTGTGCCAGCTCTATTTAGATCAACCAAGCTCTCGTTTTCTTCGTGGATGTTCTTGCCAGCGTCCTCTTCAAGGTGCGCTCTAGTTACGCCGATACGCTTTTTAGTGCCATTTACGTCGATGATAAGCTCACCACCTTCAACGATAGGTATCTCAAACTGTGAAATTTGATATGCCTTTGGAAGGTCTGGGTAGAAGTAGTTTTTCATTAAATACTGATTTTTATTTATCTTAGCGTTTATAGCTGTGCCAAAGCTGATCGCCTTTTGACAGCCTCTTTGTTTAGCACAGGTAGCGCTCGGGCAGAGCTAGGCAGGTCGGACAAACGTGAGTGTTTGCCCTCGTCGCCAAAAGCTAGTCGAGCAAGAGCAGAAAATACTTAGTTTTTGTATTAAGCTGAGTGTGAACTTCTAAACCGATAACGACTTCAAACATATTTTTACCTTTAAATTTATGCAAACTTTTCTAGTGCGTATTTTAGCGATACTTTTCTTTTTAAAAAATATCTAAAGGGGAGCTTTAGCGATCTATTTATATAGGTTAAAAAGGTTTTTGGAGAATAAATGTAAAGAGAAAAAGCTCATATAAAAATATGGCTTATTTAATGCTCGTGCTCGCTAATAGCGACTGCACCAGCTAGATAAACGTAAGTTAGCATCATGAAGATAAATGTTTGCAAAAACAGCCATAAGTGTTAGAAGTGCAAAGGCTGGAAGTGGAGCAAACCATGGTGCAAGTGTAAGCATCGTAAAGCAAAATAAGTCATCACCTTAATGTTACCAAAAAGACGGAAAGAGAGCGAAACTACACGTGAAAGATGTGAGATGACTTCAACTGGAAACATTATCGGAGCTAGAAATTTGTTTGGCCCCATGAAGTGTCCAAAAGTATTTGAAAAAGCCATTTTTCTAATGCCCTCAAAGTTGTAATAAATAAATACAACCAAAGCCAAAACTAGAGTTAAATTTAGCTTGAGCTTGGTGACTCAAAGCCGGGAATGATGCCGATGACGTTTGAGAAAAATACGATAAAGCCGATAGTTGCGACAAGCGGGAGGTATTTTCTAGCTAGCTTTTCGCGCCTAAAGTATCCTTGCCCATAGAGATAACGCCTCCAAATAAGCCTCAACTATGTTTTGAAGACCTCTTGGCATAAGCTGCATTTTACTCCTTGCGATGTAAGCAACGATGAGGATGATCAAAGCTACAAGGCAAAAGTGAAACTGCATAGACAAAAGGCATGTGAATGGTTTTAGCAATTTGAGAATAGAAACAAATCTTTCATTGATTTACCTTAGATTTAGATTTTGCGTGATTGTAACAAAATTATTGTTAAAACATTTTTAATTTTAAGCCTTGAAGTAGTCAAAAAGTAGTTTGCAAATGGTCGCTGCGACAACTATCAAAAACATCGTTCTAATAAATTTGACCTCTTTTTTGATGACTAAATGTGAGCCAAAATAAGCTCCTAAATCTGCCCACTAGCCATCAAAAAGCCAACTAGCCAAAGTATCTGCCCGCCTGCTATAAAAAAACGCCAAGAGCTACGATGTTGCTGGTGAAATTTAAAGCCTTTGTGTGAGCGACCGCCTTTTTTAAATTTAGCCCAATTAAAGCCACCATCGCAAACATCCAAAACGAGCCTGCTCCTGGGCCAAAAAAGCCATCATAAAAGCCAAGAATTAGTCCAAATATGATATAAAAAGCCTTCGTTCATCTTTTGCAGACCTGTCGCTCTCGCCTATTTTTGGCATAAAAAGCGTGTAGATGAAGATGGCGATTAGCAAAAATGGGATGATGATTTTTAAGAATGCATTTAAAAATAAAATGAGCGTTGCGCCGATGAGAGCTCCGATAAATGTAAAAAAACTATGCCAACAAAGCACTCTTTGTAATTAATCAGCCCTTTTTAGTGATGGGTAGCGTTGCCGTGAAGCTGCCAAAAGACGCCTTGAAGCTTGTTTGTGCCAAGGGCAAGATGAGGTAGCACGCCCATAGCCATATAGCTGGCAAAGTGATCAGTCCGCCACCTCCTGCGATCGCGTCGATAAAACCACCCAAAAACGCGGCGACAAAAAGACAGTGTAGCTAAGTAGGGTCAAATTCATTTTTGTTCTTTTGTAAATTTAAGTTAAAAAGCGGATTGTAGTTTAGAATTTGAAATTTTCATCTTAGAAATGTGGGTTAATGGAGCGCAGAATGTAAAAAGCCTTTAAACATATAAAGTTTAAAAGGCTTTTTTGGGGCTTTAATTATTTAATAACGCTGCAAAGCATTCTAGCGCCGCCAGCCGAAGTGCTTTGGCTGGTCGCTGTGGTTGTCGCCACCGACGTGAACCATCAGTGAGTGACCTTTAGCTCGTCAAGATTTTTATCTTTGGAGCTAGCACTGGGTAGTTTGCATTGCCCTCAGCATCCACGTAAAGTGCTGGTAGATCGCCTTTGTGACCCTTTATCGTCCCATGCAAATGAGTGCATCTTTTTGTTTCAGCTGGATCCCAGTGACCGCCTGCTTTCGTGCCAAGGCCTTTTTCAGTCGCGCCACAGTCAGCATTTTTGGTGAACGTGGAAGCCATGAAGTCCTGCAGGAAGACCTTTTAAATTGGAAAAACGCAACGCCGTAGTTTGTCTTAACAGCTACTACTTCGCCAACGCTCTTATCGCCCTTTTCGCTTAGCTCATTAACAGGTATGACTAGATGTTCGCCAGCTTTTGGATCAAAGTGATGACCCTCGTGAGCAAAAAGCAAAGTTCCTAAAACTGCACTAGTAAAACGATTTTTTTCTATACAAAGCTCCTTATGGATAAAATTGTATGGTAGTCTATCCTCAAAATTAGAAATTTAGCAATAATTTTTATTTTTAAGATTTTTACGATAGTTTCTAGCTCTTTGCTCTGCCCCTATCCTGTAAAGCGCAAAGTCGTATTTTATCGGGTCTAGCTCGTCACATTCCTAAGTTTTTGTAAGATCCATGACCGCTTTGAAGTCGTAGCTCTTTCTGTTTATAAGTCTTAAATTTAATGAAACCCTATGCGTATGCACGTCAAGTGGCATCAAAAGTCTATCTTTTTGGCAAATTTAAATAGTCCAAGGTCGATGTCGCTATCTCGCACCATCCAGCGAAGATACATATTGTAGCGTTTATATGGGACTTTGAGGCTCTTTACTAAAGCTCTTGCCAAAGAAAAACTCATATCCATCCGAGCGGTAAGAATCTAGCCTGTAAACAATTTAGTAAGCTCATTTACGCCCTCTATCATCTCGCCGGTTTTTGCAAGACCTTGGCGTATCTTTCTATGTCAGCCTCTTTTTTTAGGCGTGAAAGTGTGATAAAAATTTCTCTCACATCATTTTCATTTTGAAAGCGGTATTTGAATGTGACAGATTTTTCTTGATATTTTTGCTCGCTCTCATCAAGTAGGCTAAAATCAAAGCTGAATTTAGAAATTTCACTATCATTTTGCGTTGCCATAGGCAAATAACGCACAAATGAGCGCTATGTTTAGCTCTTTAAATTTAGAGGCTACTTGAAGAGGATCTGGGGCGTCAAATAGCCCCTGAGTTTGTATTTTTGCTAAGTACGTGTGCGTCTAAAAGGCTCTTTAGTTCGCTCATTGTTTTAGTGAAAGAAGGGTGTCTAGCATCTGATCAACGGTCGTGATGATCTTTGTTGCTGCGCCGTAGCTTCGCTTGAAAAGCGGATTAAGTTTGTAAGCTCTTCGTTGGTATCTACGCCGCTTGTTGATTGAAATTCTCTTCAGCAGTCCTTTGCAAAGATGTGTTTGTGTCGTGGATAGTGTTGTTCGCCCTCGGTATCGCTCGCCATATCGGTCGTAAAACATCGGTAATACCCTCGATCGTCTCATCTCTATCAAGCGCAGTGCCACTTGAGTAAAATGTCTGCTTTTTGGTACCGAAGTTGGATCATCTTGTTTGCAACTTCGTTGTTTACCCACGACTGGCTTTTGAGTAGGCACGAAGCTTTGTATGATCTGGGTGAATTTTCTGATTGATGCCTATTGTATTTGAGTTTGTGCCAGAAAAATCTGTTGATACCAACAACACACGGAAATGGTGCCGTGATCGACTATTGAGATGCTATAAAGCCCTTGAGCTTGCTTTGGTATGAGCGCAAATGTGCCTTGATGCGTGTTTTTATCATAAAAATACGACGCTTCAAAGAAGTCATCGACGTCATTTAGCATGTTGTTGTCGTTGTTATCGTCTGAATTTGAGTTAAAAATCCTGCACAACAGAGTTGCCGTATTTTTGTATCGTCCATCGTCGTTGTGCCGTTTATCTCGATGGTCTTTTGGCTACGACGTTGCCTTTGTTGTCATAAACTATGGCTTCAAAGCTGCCGTTTCTTATGCTGTTGTCGTGGTTCATCAGCGTCTTGTCGTTTTCTAGATAGCTGATCGGATCTGAGTTTGAAATTTCAACCGCAGACTCGGCATAGACGTTATTTGTGCTAGTTATTAAAGTTTTTGAAAATGTATTTAGGTTGTCGATATATTTTTGGATGATACTGCATCGCTATTTATCATTATCTGGCTTTGTAGTTACGGCCTCTAAGATCAAGTGCAGCGCCCATCTTGCCATTTGTGATCTTCTCCTCCATAGGGATACGCCTGCCATCTTCTTTTCATAGTCATACGTGTATTGCCCACTCTCGGTTGAGCTCATAGAAATTTCATGAAAATTTACACCATCAACGATGCTCACACCGCCGATATTTAGGTTGTAGTATCTTCCTTGATCGCTTATGCCTGTATCTATCCTTGACTCGCTTTTTAGATCGCTTTTATAAACAGCTGTATTTACCAGCTTTGACATAGCAAGCTCTAGCTCATCGCGCTTGTCACGAAGGTCATTTGCATTTATCTTGATGCCAGCGTCTGCGCCAGATTCAACTCTTTGAATTTGCTTATTGATGTTTGCTATTTGCTTGCCAAGTGAGTTTATCTCGTTTATATTTATCTTTATAGTCTCATCTATCTGCGTGTGCATATCATAAAGCATCTTTGATGAGCGGTTGATGCTAGCTGTTAAAACGCTAGCTTTGTTTATCAAATTTACCTTTTGAGCGCCCTCGTCTGGGTTTGAAGCAAAGTTATTCCACGCAGCAAAATACTCCTGTATATCTTTTACCATGCCATTATCTTTTAGGTCTGGGAAGTATTTTGTCGCCTCTTGTAAAATTCTCTGTTTGTAGCCTGTATTTTCTAAATTTGATGATGAATATTTTAGTCTTGAGTAGGCAAACTCGTCATGAAGTCTTGTTACTGTATCTACTTGTGTGCCTGTGCCAACTCCGCCGTGGACTGTGTTCATCGCTGGAGATGCTGACTGGACTACACGCTGCCTTGTGTAGTAGTTACTATCGGCGTTTGTGATGTTGTTTCCAGTTGTGCTTATTTGCACTTGGGCTGCATTTAGCCCTGAAACGCCTGTGCCTAATGACATAAAGATATTAGCCATTTTTAAACCCTTGATTTGTAAAAATTATCATCTGTGCTCGCCGTCTTGTCCGTATTCATTAGTCTGAGTACCAAAGACTTTTTTGCTAAGCGAGTCAAAAAACTCCTTAACAACAACGACGTGTCTTGCATATTCTTTATTTACTTTATGCAAAATTTCAAGCTTTGAACGCATAAGCACCAGCTTTGACTTCACTTCATCATCTAAAACGTTTGCAAGTGTCGTAGTAGCCACTCTCTTTGAAACCCTTAATAGCTCTTTTTATCCAAAGCTCTTTTTAGTATCTTCAAAAGCGCGCACGAGCATTTTTCTTCTTCACGCTCTCATCAACGCTTGAGTGCTTCGCCTCTTTTATATTGGCGATATCTTGCATCGTTAAAGTATAAGCTCGTCTAGCTCGCCCTATGGCCTCGTCCAAAAAGCTTCTTTATCATTTAAATTCCTTTTACATTTACAGCAACGCATCAGCCACAGCTTTTGCTGTTTTAGAGATATCTACCTGATAGGTGCCATTTGCTATTGCATCAGCTATCTCTTTTACTCTTGCGTTTTCGTTTGTTTTTACTTCTTTGTTTTCATTTTTCAACTCTAGCATCGCTATTTTTATTTAGCGTATTTGCTCTGGTAGTTTGGTCTTTGGTTCAAAGGAGTTATCATATCCACCTCTTTAAAAATAAAATGTTTATATCACTACATCGGCAAAATATAAACTTACTTTAAGAGTCTCCTTCTAAAAAATCGTATCAAAAAGTTCTGAAAACCTACCTTCCACTCAAAAGCTTTTGCTCATAGCGTCGTTATACATAGACCTGTAAATGTCGCTGCCAGCGGCTTTTGGATAGAGTGAGTTCTTATCATCTTCTTTTAAAGCGATATCAAGAACAGCTTTTACCATAAATGCTTCAAAAGCATCAGTTTGCTCTTTTAAAAGTGCATCTTGTTTGGCATTTGCGTTTTTTATCTTGTTTGCTGAGATGTCACTATATGAATTTGAGTGCTAGGGTGTTGTCTATTTGCATTATATTATCTCCAGATCGACTTGTATCGCGCCAACTCGTTTTAATTTTTCAAGTATCGAGATGATGTCGCTTGTGTTGCTCCAAGCTTGTTTAGCGCTCTTGTTACGTTTGCAACGGTTGTTTTCTCGCCTGAAATTTTAAGTAAATTTTGACTAGGAGCCACCGAGGTGTCGCTACCTATATTTACATCATTTTGCGCTGCCTCTTCGTAGCTATTTGGCTCTATTTTTATTGTAATTGCGCCGTGAGTTATCACGACTGGACTAACTACTGCGTTTATACCGCTAACTATCGTGCCAGTTCTCTCATCAACTACGATCTTCTCATCTGGCTTATACCCACATCAAGATCAAGCACTGGCGCTTGCAAGCTCGATGATACTAACGTCATCTGGCTTTTTAACGATAACCGTTCTTGGATCGATCGCCTTTGCAGTATCGTCTGAAATGTTTGCGTTTATGGCGTTTTGGATATCAAGAGCGGTTTTAAAATTTGTATCTTTTAGGCTTAGTTTTATGCTGTCTTGATTGTAGATATCGTAAGTTACTTCACGCTCCACAAGGGCACCATTTAAGATAGTGCCAACGGTTGGATGATTGCCACCACTTCTGCCTGCGCTCTTGCCACCGATGCTTAGAGGGCCTTGAGCCAAAGCGTAGATATCGCCATCAACGCCCTTTAGCGGAGTCATAAGAAGAGTGCCACCTTGTAAGCTTTTTGCATCGCCGATAGATGATATCTCTATATCAAGCTTGTCGCCATGCCTTGCAAATGCAGGCAATTTGGCTGTCACCATAACAGCGGCTGCGTTTTTAGACTTGATATCATCTGGATTTATCTTGACATTTACGCCTTGGAGCATGTTTGATAGCGACTGGATCGTAAATTTTGACGTTGAGCCGTCCCTCGTGCCGTTTAGTCCGACGACCAAACCATAGCCTATTAGCTGGTTATCCCTTACGCCAACGATGTTTGCAAGCTCTTTTATCTGCGTAGCAAAGGCTGAAGTAGCTATCACTGAAGTCTGCTACAAAAGATAAAAATTTTTCATATTTTTCCTAAAATTTAGCTATTTTAGGTTTTTAAAGCAAAAGATGTTCCAAATTTTTACTGAAAAATAAGAGAGAGAAGTAGCTCCAAATTTTTAAATTTAACAAGCTTTATACGCAGAAATTTTCATCGACAAATGAAGTCGCTGTTATGCTCAAAAACTATCATATACTTTCTCTTTTTAGCTGCGAGATCAAATTTACCAGCTTTTCGTAGATATCATCAAAGCCAGCCCTTATGTCAAATGGCGGATCAAGATAGAGTAAAACCTTGCCAGTTTGCGAATTTACAAGATCAGGCAAAAGCGCAAAGCTGTCGCCATTTATCGCTTTTAAATTTGCACTCTAAAGCTAGCAAGATTGCTTTTGCGTGATCTTAAAAGCGGCTCTATCTTTTTCGATAGCGATAGCCTCGCGCGCTCCGTTACTAACAGCCTCGCTTGCCATCACGCCGCTTCCACCAAAACCCTCTATAAATGTAAGCGAGTAAATCTCATCTCTAATGACGTTAAAAAAGGACTCTTTTACGATGCTTTTTAGTGCTTCTGTCGTGCTTAGACTTGGTAGCTCAAGCCTTTTGCCTTTCAATATTACCACTTTGAAATTTCTGGTATAAAGCTTCACTGATTTGCTCTGTACTCAAGCAGATCGGCTTTTACATTATCAATTAAGAGTGATACTTTTGCTCCAAACTCTTTTCATTTACTCATCTGATCTGGCTCTTTTGCCTTTGAATGTGCGTGGCTGAGTAAAAACTCCTCGAGCGTATCAAGAAGAGTGGCTCTTTGTGAATGGATGAGAAAGATGAGCGTTCTTACCTATTATAAATAGTGTTTTTGTGACGATTTCGCGGTCACTTACTAGCAAAAATCACAATCCTTATGATGAGCGGCTAAACTTTCCACAGCGAGCAAGGTCTTCTGTGACAAAAATGCAGTCGCATTCAAATGAAAATTTTCATATCCCGTCCTATAATTTTGCTCGATTTTAACCCTAAATAATCAGTACTCTATATAAATACTAAAGGAATGTGAAATTTCCACCGATGTAGAAGCTGGCGTAAGTTTTAAGGAGTAAAACTATGGAAATTCTTTCAGCAGAGCGGCAAATCAAACACTTGATGCAAACATGAGCACGTCGGCTCAGCGTCAGATTGATAGCAGACCTATCGAGCACTCTGATGTCAAAGTAAATGCCGACAAAAACGGCAAATCAAAGGATGCTAACGAACTTGATCTGGACTTAGCAACGAGGATCTTGCTAGAAAGACAAAGAGGTCACTGATAGGCTAAACTATCAGATGCAGCAGCTCGATACCAATGTAAGATTTGCTTACAACGAGAAGTTAAACTGTGGTAGTGCAAGTAAAAGACGCCAAAACAGGCGAAGAGATAACAGCTTCCAGCAAAAGGCTATAAAAATCAGCCGAGTATTTCAGAAAGTATCGGAATACTTTTGACAAGAGATAAAAATGGCAGTAGGTAACGTAACAATTAGGGCATCGGTACAAAAATAGCGGCCTAAAACGATGAGTTTATCAAGAAACTAAAAGAGGCTGATGAGGCTGGACAGATCAAACCACTTACAACAAGACTGAGAAAAATGAGCTTTAGCATAAAAGGACCTGCAGACTCTAAAAACTCTTGTTAGCAACGTAAATGATAGTGGCAAAACACTTGGAGGCGAGGCACTTTATCTAAAAAGAAATACAAATAACGCTGGCAAAAGCGTCACAGCTTCAGCGGCAAACGGCGTTAGCGTGCAAAGCTTTAGTATCGATGTGCAAAAACTTGCTCAAAAAGATACATTTCAAAGCAAGAATTTCAAAAATTCTTCAAGCATGGTGGGTGCGACAAATACTGGCTCATTTGATGTTGAGATAGACGGACAGTACTCTATCGGTGTGACAAGATCGACAACTTATCAAGATATCGTTGATAAGATAAATGACGTAAGTGGCGGTAAATTGCAAGCTAGAATTTTAAATGTTGGTGGCGATAAACCAAGTCAAATAATGCTTCAATCAGGCAGCACTGGCGCTACGCAGACTATTAAATTTTCAAACGACACTGCTGGCATTTTAGACAAGCTTGGCTGGGATGATACGCAGTTTCAAGATACAGACGAGCACGGCACAGCGCTAACAAATCCTGATGGTACGCCAAAGATGACATCAAATTTGGAGAAAAATAGAATTCTAAAAGCGCAAGATGCAGAATGTACATATAACGGCGTAAATATCAAAAGAGATAAAAACAGCTTTGATGATCTAAGACCTGGCGTAAATATCACGCTAAATGAGACTGGCAGAACAAATGTCAGCGTCTCTCAAAACACTGAAGAGGTCGTAAAAGCGGTTGAAGAGTTTATAAAAGACTACAACCTAATGACCATGAACCTTGAGATCGCTACAAAATATGACGAAGAAAAAGGTGCTGGTACTTTCCAAGGTGTAAGTGAAATTTCAAGCCTTAGATCAAACATCGGACGTCTAGTAAATGGTCAAGATAGCGAAGGCAAAGCGCTAAGTAAATTTGGCATAGTGCCAGATAAAGACGGTCAGCTCCAGCTTGATCTAAATAAATGTAACGCAGCTCTAGCAAAGATCCAAGAAGAAATTCAGAAATTTTTCATGGGTTCAAGCAAGACTGAGCCAATAAGCTACATGGGTAACTCAACCGTTAGCGCAGGTGCGTTAAATATCCAAGCTGGCGATCTAACGATAAATGGTAAGTCAGTTATATTTTCAACCGCAGCTGGCGGAGCAGCTGAGGACAACGCTCTAAAAAGCTTCAACAAGCTATCAATGACGCTGGCATCGACGGAGTCGCCTGGCTAGCCTTGATCAAAGTGGCAAGAGGATCATCTTAAAAGAAGTGATGGCGAAAATATCGAGGTAAAAGGCAAAGCTTCTGCACTAGCAACTCTTGGTATGAGCGAAGCCACTGTAAATCCAGTGACTAAAAACTGATGGTCTTTTTACAAAGCTAGCTAATATGCTTGATGGCGCTGTTGGCAAGAAAGGCACTATGATCGCTAGTGCAAAATCAGCTAAAAGATGAGGTGAGTCTATCACTAAAAATAGAGAGCACTCAAAAGCTTTTTAGATGAGAAATATACAACGATGCAAGAGCGCTTCATCAAGTATAACTCTATCATCGCAAGTTTGAAAATCAGTTCTCAACTCTAAAATCAATGATAGATGCTGAGATAAAACAGTAGAAAATAAGAGAAAAATGAATCAGTGCATATAGTGCATACGCACGAGTCGAGTTTCAGGGGCATCGAGTCCCCGACTAAATTAATAGAAATGCTTTATGACGATTTTTAAATGTATATTTCGCATAAAAAAAGCGATAGAAGCTGGAGATATAGAGAAAAAGTTCATTATATAAACAGAGCAAACGCTATCTTTGTCGAGCTTTTAAACTCGCTTGATTATTCTCAAGGCGATGTGGCTCACTATCTTAGCGGACTTTATACAAGACAGATGCAGCTTCTTGCTATGGCAAATATCCAAAATGATATTAACGCGCTAAATGAAGTAACAAATGTCGTAAAGCAGTTATCAGAAGCATGGAGGAGGTAACATCAGGTGAATAGCTGGATCAATGAATTTAAGCTAGCGTTAATAAACGAAGATACAAGAAAGCTAGCCGCACTATCACAAAGCTTTAGCGAAGATATGTTTAAAAGCTTAGCTTCAGCTCAAGAAGCACAAGCGCTAATCGGCGGTGCGATAGAGCTTTTTAAAACCAAATCTTCACATCCAAAACGAGCTTACAAAACTACAAAAAGCTCAAAATACGTAAAAATTAATCTAATCTCAAACTTTCAAGGCACGGCATATTTGCCGGTTTTGTCTTGAAAATCTTTTAAATCCCAATCTAACTAATTGAAAATTTACTTCCAAATGGCAAAAGGCACGGCGTTAAGCCGAGTTCTGTCTTGAGCGATCATTTATCTACGCTTGCTTTTTCACAAACAAGTCTCTAGCGAAGGGTTTTAATATAAGACCAAAACCATCCCTTCTTACTGCAAGTTGGGTTTATATGGCCACGCAAGTTACCAAGCGTGCCGGTGGGCTCTTACCCCGCCGTTTCACCTTTACCGCCAAGGCGGAAGTTTGCTTTCTGTTACACTATCCCTAGGTTTCCCTAGCCATCCGTTAGATGGAACTTTGTCTTATCGCAGCTCGGACTTTCCTCTTTTGCAAGATGCAAAAGCGACCGCTTACCGTGCCAGAGCGTGATTATATTTAAAAATATACATTGTACTCCTACGACCGTAATTTTTTCATCAAATTACATAAACTTTATCTAGAAAATTTTGATTTCTGAGCACAATTTCTGTCACAAGTTGGTATGGAAATTAATTTTTATTTAATCTTTTTGTACAAATTCTTTACAAAAATCAAGAGTAAAACACTCACTCACTTTTTGTTATTTTACTTTGAATCTTAAAATAAATATAATAAAATAGACAACAAATCAACAAAAAGATACAAATTGTAACTCCCCTCAAAAGTACAAAATTCTAACTAACATCAAACTATAAATTCTACTTAAAAAGCTAATTAAATAGCAATTTTTATACTTGCTCCAGTTTCATAAAAAGTTATAGTTATAAATATAAAAGCAAACAAAGAATTTGAAAATTGTTATTTTTCCCTAAAAATTCTATATGTTTTACGAGAAAAAATTTGTATAATAAGCCCTTAAAATCTAAACCAAGGAGGATATAGATGAATTTGCGTAGCATCTTAGTCAAGGTCTCAGCGATCATCGCTTTAGTTCTTGCCATTTGTATGGCTTGTTTTGTTTTCTACACGTCATATGTCTTAGAGCGTGAGATCAAGGATGGAGTGGTAACTACTGTTAAACAAAATGTCGCTCTTGCAATGAACACAGTTCAACTATTTAATGATGACAACTACAAAAACGCCGTTTTCTCTATGCATATCTTAAAAGAGAGCCTAGGTAATATAAGAACCAATGGCCAAACCATAAAGACAGAAAATGACAATGCTGTAGAGCTTATCTCAGAAAAAATGGGCATATTAAATAATGATCATGAGATATCTGATAAGATCAAAAAGCTAACAAATGGCGGAGTACCAACAATTTTTGCTAAATCTGGCAATGACTTTGTTGCTGTTTCTACTTCATTTTTGCTAGATGATGGCAGTAGAGCGCTTGGAGCATTAAATAAAACGATATATCCAAAGATGATGAATAAAGAGACATATATAGGAGCTATCAATATATTTGGTAGAAATTATATGTGTGTTTATGAACCAGTCATTCAAGATGGCGAGGTTGTAGCAGTTTTATTTATAGGTTACGACTTCACAAACGGTCTAGAAGACCTTAAAAAGACATTTGCTTCTATGAAGCTAGGTGAGCATGGATACTTCTCTATCTTTAATACAAAGACTAATAAATTTGATATCCACCCAAATCAAGCTGGTAAAGAGCTAAGTGGTGAGCTAAAAGCTACTATGGATAATATCACAAAAGAGAGAGAAGGTGCTAAGCTTTGTTGTAGCTGATGGAGTTGAAAGAATGGTGGCATTTAAACCATTTGACAAACTAGACTGGATTTTTACTTGGTTCAGCTTATTACAGATGATTTTTAACACCTCTAAAAAGTAGTTAGTAAAAAACTTCATCATTGCAAGCATTATAGTTACATTGCTTCTTATAATAGTATCTATATTACTACTTAAAAAGATGGTTGCAAATCCTATTGATAGATTAGGGAGCAAATTGAAATGCTATAACATCTGACTTTACGCTTAAAAATCCCAATCTACGGCAAAGATGAGATTGCTAAGATAAGCAATGATATAAATGATTTTATAGAGAGAATAAGAGTACTTATAAGCGACACTAAAAATCTTTCAAATGAAAACAGCTCAGTTGCAAACGAGCTAAGCTCTACATCTCTTCAAACAGGTAAGCGTGTAGAAGAGTCAACTCAAATAGTAGAAGAGACAAATCAAAGATGCAAAGTAATGCAAGAGAATATGAAAGAGTCACTAGCAGTTGCTCAAGCTGGTAAAGATGACCTTCAAAAGGCAAGCACTCATATAAAAACAGCTACTGAAGCTATTAAATCTCTATCGTCTCAGATCGTTGATTCTGCTAATGTTGAAAATCAAATGGCTGGCAAGATCGAGCAACTTAGCCGTGATGCTGAGCAGGTAAAATCAGTCCTTGTGGTTATCAACGACATCGCAGATCAGACAAATTTACTTGCACTTAACGCAGCAATAGAAGCAGCAAGAGCAGGCGAGCATGGACGTGGCTTTGCAGTCGTAGCTGACGAGGTTAGACAGCTAGCTGAGAGAACTCAAAAGTCTCTAACAGAGATAAATGCAACTATCAACGTTATCGTTCAAGCGATCAATGACAGCAGCTGAGCAAATGGGTATCAACTCTAAACAAATTCAAGAGCTAACCCATGTGGCAAGTGACGTTGAAAAGACCATAAATGATATGAGCGCAACGATGAATAACGCCATAGAGATGTCTGATAAGACTATGCAAGACTACATCGCAACTGGCAAGAATGTAAATGAGATCATGGATGGCATCTCAGAGATCAATCACATTCATCTGAAAATGCTAGAAGCGTCGAAGAGATAGCTTCTGCAGCTGAGCATCTAAATAAGATGACAGATGCGCTAAATACAAAATTTCAGCGTCTTTAGAACTTAGGTTTTTACCTCTTAAATTAATGTTTTAGGTCTGGCAGAGCTAGACCTTTTAAATTAAAAGCCAGCCAGAAATTTAGCCAGCCACTGCAAATCTATCTTTACCCCATTACCCTACTCAAATATTTTTATGCAAAATTTCTTCTAACACACACTGTGGCGTATGAGCCCTTTGAAGTGTGAATTGAAAGCTAAAATGAGCGTTTTCTTCGTTGTATTTTGTAGCTTGTATTTTCAAGATAAGCCCAGTTAAAGCGCCTTGAGCCAGCGATCTTTTGAAGTAAGCGAAAATGCCTCAGCGGTAAATTTCATCCTCAGCTCTTTTTGCCACGCCGCTTGCCCTCATAGGCCTTTTGCGCCGACTATAGGTCCAAAGCTTGTGATATCGCGCTCAGCAAATCTTTGCGCCTCTTGATCTAGATACTTTCACATAAAAGAGCTGCCAAATGGATAGTGCCCTCAAAACCTCTCCCGGCAAAAAGCTAAAAAGCCTCCTGCGCCTTCATCGCTCTAGTTCATCTTTTCACTAAAGTTTTTATACCTTTTCGCCTAGCTCACTTAGACTAAAGTCGCTTAAAAACCTCGAAAATTTCGACCCTTTTGCTAAGATAGCGGTTGAAAAGATCACTTTGATGAGGCTGAGATCAAAAAGTCATTTAGCTTTACATTTTTGCTCTTTTTACCATTTATCGTGCCATTTTTTAAGTAGCTCAAGGCCAGCCCTAGCATTGTCACCAAATTTACCAAAGCGCTGGTAGCCAAAGTAGTTTGCGTAGCCCATTTTATCGATATTTATAAATGCTTGCTCTAGCTTTTTAGCGCTACTTGGCAGCACCTTTTTTAGGCGGATGACTATTACCCTTTAGATGTCCGATGCGAAGCTTGTTTTTATGCACGTTTAATGTATAAGTTTTTCATCTTTTCATGGCTAAAGTTTGCAAGCGCGCTCTCAAATTTACGAGGCATCGAGATAAACTGCGTCGTCATGCCCTGCTTGTCCTTTAGCCCAGCGTAGCCAAAGTCGCGCATCTTAGCCCCTGTAACCTCGCTTAAGGCGTGCAAAGCGTCGCTTGTCGTCATATCTTTTTTAGAAATTTCAACGATCAAGTGCTCGCCGTCACCACTAAATTCATAAAGTGGTATCTCGCGCACGACAAAATCATCTGAATTTTTAGAAAAATATGCCTCGATGGGCGCATGAGTAAGCGCATAGAGCGGCTTAAAAGTGGTGGCTTCTTGCATTTTGTCTTAACCTTTTGTGTGAATATGCAAAGATGTTGATCTTTGTCCCTGGTTTTTGCGGCGATCCTTTTGATAGCGCTTAAGTGCAGGACTAAAGGTAAATAAAACCTCATACTCCTCGCCGCTACTAAGCTCAAATTTGCTTAGTTTTTTTGTAAATTTAGCGCCCTTTTTGCTAGCCTTTAAAAGCTTGCCAAGGTCGGTTTTTAGCCCGTCTGAGATATCCATGGCAGAGTTTATAAGATGAGCTGCTTTGTAAAAAAACTTATCTCTTAAGATAGGCTTTTTAAATCGTGAGTTTTTAGAAATGTGAGCCAGTCTTAAAAGCGAGTTTAGCCCCTTTTGACTGCCTCCAAGCTTGCCAGTAAATGCCACTATATCGCCAAATGTAGCATTTTTTCTAAGCACTGCCCTGCCCTTTAGCTCGCCGATCACGCTAACGCTTATGTTTAAAATGGAGCTACTTATCGTGTCGCCGCCTATTATCTTTACGCCAAACTCCTCGCACGCCCTATTTATGCCGCTACTTAGCTCGCTGATCTGACGCGGCGTGAAGCTCTTTGGCAGACTAAGCCCAAGAAGGGCAAATTTAGGCTTTGCGTTCATCACGATCGTGTCTGAAAAATTTATGATCATCGCCTTGTAGCCGGTCTCTTCAAGGCTTAGCCAGCCAAGCTTAAAGTGCGAATTTTGCGCAAAAATGTCCTTGCTAAAGACCATTTTGCCGGCCACTGCCGCGTCATCGCCGATATATGCGTTACCAAAGCGTTCAATCGTAAAATTTTCTTTATCCATTGAGCTATTATAATGAAACTCCTTTTAAATTAGGGATAAAATAAGCCCAAAAAGGATAGAGATGCAAAGGAGTTGAGATTTTTAGATTTGACGCGAAAAAGAGATGTTTGGCATATTTTAAGCCCATATTTTTAGAGATTTCAGACTTTGCAAACTTAAACGAGCTTTTTGCCCACGTAAAGAGCATAGACCCGCATACTTTAGCCCATTTAATGGCTTTGTCAGGTAAATGACGTCGTAGTTAGCAACCGACCAGACACTTGCAATTTGAGCTCAAAAACTTGGCGCGAGCTTTGCATAGCCCCGCTTGATGAAAAGAGCGGTTTTAGATCTTGCCATAAACGATGATGACTTTTGGGGTGAATTTGAGCCATTTGCTAGCTTTTTGCAAAGAGCCGACAAAAGAGCTTTACGCTAGCTTTGAGCCATATTTTTACGCTGATTTTGTGAAAGACTATGAGCCGATATATAGGAGCTGCCGCGATAATGCTAGCTCATCATCTTTTACAAAAACGAGAAAAATGATGAGTACAAAAGCTGGTTGGCGGTAAAAACAGCGTTTTGATAGCCTGCAGAGCTTGATGATTTACTCTTTGAAGGTAGCTGAAATTTACAGCGAGGCGATTAGATTTTTCAAAATTTTCAGGGCATAAAAAGCTACGCAAAAATATGAAAACGAGCTTGAAAAGATAGAAAAACTTAGTAAATCGAAAGAGTTTAAGATAGCCACAAAGGCAAGCTGCCTGCAAAGTTAAGCGCATACAGGAACAATTTTATAGAGCTAAACGCCAAAACGCCTTGTGGATATGATCTTTTAAAGGCCGATGAAGAGCTAGCTTGCAAGCTTGCTAGTAAGATACTTTTTTGCGCATTTGACGGTGGGGCTGACTTTTACTAGCTAGCAATGAAGCGGAGTTTTATATCTTTGACGTACTAGCAAAAAGCTTGAGAAGTCTGCCAACAGAAGCTTGCAAGACTTTTATGTCTTAAGAGCGAGCGAGGCTAATGGCGCTTGAAAATGGCGAGATACCAAGCGGGCTCAAAAGAGCATGTTTTAAAGGTTGCTACTATTTAGACTTGCCTAAATTTAGCATTGCAAAACCAGTAAAAAGCTTTCGTAATTACACTTTTAGCCCCTCTTTTGGCTCTTCTACCGTCTTATTCGCTTCTTGCTCTTTAAACTCTTCAAAAAGCTCGTCATACCTAGCCTTAGCGTTTTTCGTATACGCCAGATGGCAAAGTGATATTTAGATCGTCCTTTAGGCTTATGACGTCATCGCAGGCGTTTTTGATAGCCAAGGTCGCAGCTTTTCATAAAATAACTCACGCCAAGCTCGATATTTGAGTGTTTTTTTAGATCTCCATCCATCTGCTCGTTTATCTCTTCATTTACAAACATATCGCCCAAAGCCTCGCACGAAAGCACATCTTTTTGCTCGCAACCATCGTAAAAAATTTCATACGCAGTTGCGTAGTCTCCGGCATTTCTAGCCTCATTGCCCCTGTCGTAGTCATCGATGTCAAACCTGAGGCTAGCTTTAGGATTAAAAGCTAAAAACTATCTTTTCATATAAAACTCGGTGCGTCGTTTGAAAAAGTATAAGATCGCCAGCATGCGTGTTTTGGGCTAAATTTTCTTGCATTTGTTCTTGTCCTTTAAGATGATGATCTTTGGCTTTACGATATGTTTTAGCAGAGTTTGGGCGTTTAGCGAGCTTGTGATGATGACGAGGTCAAAAATTTCATTTATCACCTTGGCCAAATTGCATTTTTGCTCAGCATCGCTCTCGACGATACCGCGTTGGTAGCACTTTTTCTACCAGCGTAGGTGCTCACTGGCTCGTAGCTTGCGCTTCATGCCTGAGAATTTCCCGATTAAAACTATCGTCAATTATCAGCTTGCCGCCAGCCTCGATCTTGCTTAGGCGGTGCTCGACGTTTTTCATCTTAGATAGCGCACCTTTCATCTGTCTGCATTGCTCATTTTTAGATATCTTGCCACCTTGACGCAGACGGCTAAATGTGTAGCGTTAAATTTGCCAAGTAGCGGCGAAGCATGGTTTTACCATCAAGCGTAAATGAAATTCCCATCTAATTTGCGTTTATATCCTTTAGACTCTCATCGTAAATTCGGCAGCTTTTGCTCTGTCGAGCTATGTAAAAATGCCATTTGCAAGCGAGAGCTTTGAAAGTGCTTCAAGCTTTGTCGCGCGAATGTTATCAAGCGTTTTCAGTACCTCAATATGTTGCGCGCCGATCTCGCCAACGATTACTATTTGTGGATTTGAATGATAGTGATCTCTAGGGATGTCGCCCTTTAGCCTAGCGCCTGCTTCTGCGATGTCAAATTGTGTTTGCTCGCTCAATTTTTCGTTTATATCTTTGATGATGCCAGCCATTGTATTTACAGCTTTGCGAGGCGTTTTGCTAGCAAACAAAGCTATCTTTTAAAATTTCAAGAGAAAATTTTTCGATGCTCGTTTTGCCGTAGCTTGCGGTGATTAAAATGATCTTTAGCTCTTTGTTTGCGCTAAGTAAGCGCCTTGTTTTTAAATCCTTGAGTGATCTTTTTCTACAATTCACTAAAAATAGGCTCACGACCAAGACAAAAAAAGTCGGCATAGGAGCCAAAAACACCTGTGATGGATGATGAAGTAAAGCGTAATTTAAGATGATAGCGCAAGCAGATGGCAAAAAGTGCTTGATCCTGCCCGTAAAGACTAGTTTTTATCAAGTTTTTATGCCAAAGATAAAAGAGCTGGCAAAAGCGCAAAGTAAAAATAGATAAAAACCACTTGCCAGTCGTGTAAAGAATAGCACCAGAGGCACGATGAAGAAAAGGACGTGCCAAGCGAGCTTGTGAAGTGAAAGAGCACGCGCTCAGGCCTATATGAAAACCACTGAAAAGCAAGTGATCACGATAAAAAGCAAGCGCAAAGATAAATAAAACTGTACTTAGACTTAAAATTATACTCATCTTATCTCCTCGATCCGCTCTCATCGTCATCTAGAACGACATTTTTGCTTCATTTGGCTCAAAATTTATCCCTTTTTCTATCTCGTCACTTATAGAGTGGCGTGGAGCAAAAGAAAAAGTGATCGCCACTAAGCGGGAAAAATGAGCTATTTTTGATAAGTCTATCTATGCTCTCGCCGCTTGTTACAGGCGTTGCCTTGTCATTTTCTCCCCAAAAATATAAAAAGCCCTGCCCCCAAAAATCGGCAAATGCTTTTGTAAAATCCTCATCAACGACGTAGGGTTTCATACATCACTCTGCTCATGCGCTCACATCTTTTTGTGGCAAAGAGTTTGTCTGAAATTACCAGCCAAATATCTTTTAAATTTTTAAAAATTGCTATCTTTGCTCGCACGATAAATGGCTTTTTGACGACTATACCAGCTGAGCTTAAAGCACTAGATATGGTGGTTTTAGAAGCGTTGCGACCTTGCCGACAAAGCTATGTCCTGCGATGATGTCTGGTTTTATTTGTAGCTCGTCACAGAAATTTGCAACGATTTTTGCGTAGTCACTTGTTCTTAAAGGCTTAAAAATGGAGCTTTTGCCAAAAGCACGGCATATCGATATAGACGTGACAAAGTCATTTAGATAGTGCCCAAAAAGCCTTTTTCATTATCTCTTTGTTTGCGCCCCAGCCGTGCAAGAAAAGCACTACTTTTTGCATTTTGGATTTACTACTTCGTAGCTGATATCGTACTCGTCTGAGCCGTATTTTACCGCCCTACTCGCCATCGTTTTCTCTCTTTTTAGCAGCGTAAATGCTCTCAAGCACGCTTACTGCCTCGCAAAGGCGCTCGTACTCCTCCATATTTAAAAGAACTGCTTCAAATTGATGTTTTTAACGATGACAGCGCGCTTTAGCTCGCTAGCTCCCACGAGAAAGCACTGAGCTAAAATTCTAACCACCTCGGTTGCCGTATAAATTTCATCTTTTGTAAAAAGTTACCATTGTCGCTCTTTATGTAGATTACACGTAAAAATATCACAAACTACTTTTATATATCGTCTAACAAACTAGAGCTTGCTGCTACCTTTACCGAAGTGATAGAGTTTATAAATTTATAATCAATCTTTATCTCACGCTCTTTTGGAAGTGAGTTTGCAAGGGACGTTTAGCGTGTTCTCAAAGTCCTCAAATAGATAGTTTGCAAAGTGCGGTTTTGATTGATCTCGTTTAGATAGACCTCGTCATCTATCACGAAAAAGTCGCATCTAATGATCGCTCCGTCAAATCCACAATCACCATTTTAGAAAAAGTTAAATTGAAGTTTTTGCTTTAGCTTCTTCAGAAATTTCCGCCTCTTTTTCACCTTATTTTCATTTGAAAAACTGGATATTTTTGCTCGTAGTCTAGAAATCTTTTCTGGCTCTTCGACGATAGTAGTATCGGATCTTTCCATCGATCCTGCGACCGCAAGTGTTATACTCTTTGACGCCTTTTTATAAAAGGCTCTACTCAAAACATCTTTGTCAATTCAAACGCTACCGTCTTTTTGCGTAGGCAGCTCGCTATCATCATGCACGACGCTCACGCCGATGCTTTGCGCTCAGCCTTGCTGGCTTTTAATATAATGGATAGTGAAATTTGGCTCACTTTTGACGAGTTAGCATCTCATAGTCAAGCGCCTTTACGCCAGCCTTGTGCTAGAAATTTAGTAAGCTCTTTGTTGTAGCTAAGCGCGCTTGCTTTCAAGCCTTGACCCATGTATTTTGACCCCGTAAAAAGTCAAAAGTGCCGCTATCTTGCCATCTTAGCTGTCCATGCCGTGGATCCGTTATAATGACGACATCGCATTCAACTTGTTTGCGCAAAGCGAGTGCGTAAAAGCCGCCTTTGCTAAAGATAGCTTTCTTTGACTGTATTTGCCAGAGCTAAAGAATGCTCTCATATCTTTTTTGCTCGATCAGGTAAAAGTCCTATTTGCGTCGCAAAATATAATTTTCAGCTCCTGTTTTAGGGACGTTTTTAAAACTATCGCGCTTACTATGCTTTATCCATGCTCAAAACTCTTTGTCCCCAAAATATCACGCCCAATCATCTTTTTATCCTTATCCTAGTAAGTGCCTTTTATAAGATCGCAGTGTTTCACCTGCAATCAGCGCAGAATTTTCACTATCTTCTCACGCCAGCCAAGCGCCCTGCGCCAAAGCTACCATTTTGCACGTTTGGCACGCTCTCGTCGCTTATGTTTAGCATCACTTAGCTCGGCTATTATACGTCCCAGCTGTCTTTGGTCCGATGCCCCGGCACGCTTTGTGCGTCTGCGTCGCCGCCATTATGGCGTTTATAAATGCCTGCGAGCTAGGCTAGAGCAAACGCCATTGCTGTGCTAGCTCTGATGCCATTTAGCTTATGAGCATCTCAAAACATCTTTTGCTCGTCGCGTCTAAAAAGCCGTAGAGTAAATCGGCGTCCTCTCTATGATCTGCGTTATGCAAGCTCGACCATTTCGCCTTTACCAAAGTTTTGCATGAGCAAAAAGCGAGATGAAAATCCATAACTTACGCCGCTATTTGTCTTAAGCATGGCAAATGCAGGCTCTGGTAACGACGCCTTCGATTGCTTTTATCATCATTTAACCTTTTGTTCCTATGAGAATATAATCCGCGTAGTCTTCGAGTTTGTTTGACTTTTTGATCTTGTATTCGACCTCGCCGCCGTTATCAAATTTATCTAGCGTGATGACGTGGGCGGTCTCGTTTTGCTTCGAGACGTAGGTGACATTTTGCGGAGGATCGACGATGACAAAATCTTATCTCATTTAGCTCTATCCAGTTGCCTCTGTTTATCACTTTGGCTGAGAATATGCCATTTTGCATGATCTCAAGCTCATCTTTTAGATCAGCCAAAAGCTCTTTTTTCTCTTTAAATATCCTAAGCAAGGTGTTGTACTCATTAACGAGCCCTTGATACTCTTTTAGCTTTTTCATAAACGTAACTGGCGGTATCACTTTGGCTTTTGAGAGCTCCTCGATCTTAGCTTTTATCGTGTAGATCGAGTCTTTATTCTCGTTGATGACATTTTTCTGTTCTCTATGTTTTTTAGAAGCGTAGCTAGCTCAGACTTGGTACTCTCTATCTTGCTTAGCTGATCTTGCGTAGCCTCCGCACTCTGAGGCATCTTGCTGGCGTCAATTATAACTGTATTATCAGTGCCTTAGATATCCTAACGTCTATTAGGTGCGAGGCTGTAATGGTGCAGTTTGAGCCAAGCGTGTCTATCTGGATATTTTGAGCTGTTATAGAGCCACCAACTACGCTATTTATCTTCACTCTTTTTGCTATAACGGTACCGCCTTCAAGCCTATCTATCTCGACGCTTTTCAGCCTCAACCTTGCCTATATGGATAGAAATTTGGCGTGTTTGGCGTACTAAGCCTTTGGTGAGTTTGACCGCCTATATTTACATCATTTGCCTTGACCATCGCATTTGCACCGACTTTTCCTTTTACCTCGATCTCATCGGCCTCCACGATGATGCCAGTGCCGATAGCGTCTTTGATCGTGTCAGTCTCACGAACTACTAAAGTGACGTTTGTGTCGGTGCCTGCTTGGATCGAGCCAGTCGTTTTAAAATTTGCTTCATTTATCTCTATGCGCTCTTCTATATCAAAAGAGCCGTTTTTCTCGACCACATAGCCTGCTAGCGATATATTTTCATCGCTTTCGTCGTTTTCAGCGCTCGATATTTTCGTGTGCTTATCTCTTTTTCAGTATCCTCTTTTGGCTTTGGCAACTTCTATAAGTTTGCCTCTTACGTCGCGTCCATTTGCGCCTTCGTGAGACTTTTTCTCCTATTATCACTTCATCTTTTTGCACGCCAAAGACAAAGCCCCTATCAGCGTAATCAACCTTATCTTTCGTCTTTTGACCCATCAAGCTTGTCTTTGTAGTAGATGATCTTTTGCACGATCGCTAGGTTGATGCCTGGTTAATTTTAGCGTGTAGTCCCTTGTCAAGCCTCGCCTTTTTACGTGGATTATCGAGGCGATTTGTTTTAGCCCTCTTGGCTTTCGCCGATCCTCATGCCTATTAAATGGAGCTTCATAAGCTGTTTGGCGATGTATTCATAAGCTTTGTCTTCGTAGTGCTGCTCGTATTCGCACTCTTTGCTCGCCCCTAACCTTTGCGATGACCTTTGTAGATGGTTGGTTATGCCGATATCGATCTTTGGCAGCTTTTGGCGTGGCATTTAGTCTCACGTCAAAAACTCCACGTCATAGACCTGCTCGATCTCAGCGTCTCGTCAAGATAAAAATGTGTTGTCATCAAAAAGCTTAATGCCCTAGGGACAAAAACTGGCCTCGACGTTGTCTTTTGTTTTTGTAGTGTTAAGATATTTGAGATTTGAAAAGTCTCATAAATTCCCACCGGCACGCTGTATTGTTTGTTTAGCTCTTTAAGCGATAGAATAAAGGCGTTGAAGTTTGAATTTGCGTTGGCGGTAAAAATCTCTCGTTTTCTGTGACGTTCGCCTCCGCTTGATCCATTTCACATGTATCTTGGCTCTTATTATCTCTTAAACTTTATTAACTGGGTTATGTGCTTTAAAGCATCTTTTGTTACTATTGCGTTTCGGTACTAGGTGGGCGATGTTTGTAAAAAGGCTCAAACTCAGCTGGCATCATGACTTCAAGCGATTTTAGGGCTTATAAGAGACTCTTTGTAACGGCTTCTATCCTGGTGCCGCATATTTGTGACCTCTTTTATAGCATTTTAAGATACCAATTAGTTTCGCCGCATCTTTGGTGAAGGGGCTTTCGCAGGCATTTTTGCCAAATTTGCAAAATAGCAAGAAAAAGCGATCTTTCAAGCTGTACTATCATCTCTACTTTTTATAGGCGTTTTGACGCTTCTTGTACGATTTACGCTGCATACTTTATAAAGATCATCGCAAGCGGCCTGAGCGAGCAAAAATATCACAGACGCAGTGCTGCTCGTGCGCATAATTTCTACTATCTAGCCCTTGTTTATATCGTCACTTTTCATGGGTGCGCCGCTTCAGTACAAAGGGCACTTTGCCACGACTGCAGTTTTCTACTGCGCTACTAATTTGCCATGATCGCTTCACTACTTTTTGGCTCGTGGCAAGAGCGAGAGTGTGGTCGCACTTTATCTTAGCTTTGGCGTCGTTGCAGGCGGCATTTTGCAGGTTTTTAGCGCATCTAATCGCTATGAAAATTTAACGCCTTAAATAAAATTCTTTCTGCGCGGTCTCATCGGATATTTTAAAAAGGGTAAAAGAGCGCAGAGCAAAAGGCTTTTACAATTTTCTACCGACGGCTTACTTTGGCTCAAGTGCGATGCAGATAAGCGCATTTATGGACACTTGGCTAGTTAGCTTTTTGGTAAGTGGCTCGATAAGCTACCTCTTTTATGCAACATGAATTTTCCAGCTCCACTTGCTATCTTTTGCGATCGCACTCTCTCAGGCACTCTTTTTCCAAAGATCACTAGGCTTTTAAAGCAAAAAGACGAAGCCAACGCCCTAGTTTGGACGAAAAAGAGCTTTTATCTACTACTTTGCGCCCTGCTAACAGCCACGATCACAGGTGTAGTGCTAGGTGAGTTTATCATCTGGCTATTGTTTGAGAGAGGGAATTTTGCAAGGGCAAACACCATTGAATGTGCCAAGGTGCTAAGTGCCTATTTGCGGGCTCACGCCATTTGGACTGCTGCATCTTTTCTACTTTGGCTCTATGCAAATATCGAAGCAAAAGAGGAAGCGTAATTTCTATCATCTGCCTTGTGATAATGTGATCCTAGCTGTCATTTTGATGCAGAAAGTGAGCTGCTGGCCTTGCATTTGCAAGCTCGCTTGGGGGATTTTTGCAGCTTATTTTATATATAAGAGCCTTTGGAGCTAAGCGATTTTTAGCTATAATCGAGCCTCACTTTATAGCCGCCATCGCTATTTTTGGCGGTTTTGCTCTCATTTTGGTTTAACATTTTTAAAGGATATATTTAATGCGAATTTTTGATACTTCTAAAAGAGAAAAAGGTTGAGTTTAGCCCGATAAAAGATGGCGAGGTAAGCATCTACCTATGCGGTCCAACGGTCTATGACGACGCGCATTTGGGACATGCAAAGTCAGCCGTTAGCTTTGATCTTTTAAGAAGGGTCTTAAAAGCGCTTGGCTACAAGGTCAAATCTGCAAGAAACTACACCGACATCGACGATAAAATTTTAAATAAAATGGCGCAAACTGGCCAAAGTCTAGAAGAGATCACAAACAAATATATAGCGCACTACGAGAGCGACATGGGCGCTTTTAAACGTGTGATCCAGACTTTAAAGCCAAAGGCTACGCAGTGCTTGGAGGCGATCATTAGCTACATCAAGGTGCTTATGGATAGAGGTGTGGCGTATAAGACGAGCGATGGAATTTACTTTGATACGAGTAAAGATAGTGGCTATTTTAGCATCAGCGGCAAGGATAATAACACCGATCTTATCGCGCGTGTGGCTAGTTTTGGCGAGAAAAGAGATGAAAAAGACTTTGTGCTTTGGAAATTTGACGAGAAAATGGTACGAGAGCCCATTTGGCAAGGGTCGCCCTGGCTGGCACACCGAGTGCGTGGCGATGATAAGGGAGTTTTTAAGCGACAAAGAAAAATGATCGGTAGATCGACATCCATGCTGGCGGCATCGACCTGCTCTTTTCCACACCACGAAAACGAGAGCAAGCCAGTGCAGATGCGCTTATCACAGAGGGCTGAGCAAAATACTGGATGCCAACGGCTTTATAAAGGTAAATAACGAAAAGATGAGCAAGAGCCTAAATAACAGCTTTTTCGTAAGGGACGCCCTAAAAAACGTTCATGGCGAAGTGCTTAGATATTACTTGCTTACGAGCCATTACAGAGCTCATTTTTAACTATTCAGATGAAGATCTAGTAGCTTCAAAAAGAGACTTGATACATTACCGCCTCAAAAAGAGAGTTGATGGCGGGCAAGCAGACATGGCAAAGTGAGAGCTTTAAAATGAGCTACTTGAGGCGCTAGCGATGATCTAAACGCTTCAAAAGGCGCTTTGCAAGCGTCGATGAGTTTGTAAAAACGGCAAATGAAAAGACTTTGATAATAACCCAAAAAGATAAAGCATATAAGACCGAAGTGGTGGCAATTTAGAGTTAATAGGCGAGTACTAGGGCATTGCTATCACAAACTATGTAGAGTATTTTTCAGTTTGGCGTAAAGTGACGAGCAAAAAGAGCATATCCAAAAACTTCTTGACGAACGCGCGGTAGCTAAAAAGAGAGAATTTCGCAAGAGCTGATGAGATAAAGAGATGAGCTAGCAAAGATGAATATCTCTATCATGGATACGCCAAATGGCGCAGTTTGGGAGAGAAATAATGAATAATTTTGGCTTAAAAGATGTGCTAAAGCGCTTTGGTCCATATTTTAAAGACTACATCCCACACTTTATTTTTGCCATCATCGGCATGGGGCTTGCCAGTGGCGGAACGGCGGTAAGTGCCTATCTGAGTGGAGCCTGTACAATAGAAATTTTCGTTGAGAAAAACGAAAAAGCTACTTTACATCTTGCCTTGCGCCATCATCGCGATCTGTGTGATAAAAACATCGGAACCTTCATGCTAGGCCTATTTTACGGCATACATCGGACAAGATACGATTAGAAGATTTCGTGAAAAGATGGTTGCAAACCTTTTAAATTTAGATATGGATTTTTTCAATGAATTTAGAACCGGCGAGCTAATCAGCAGAACGACAAACGACATCGACCGCATAAGATCGATAGTATCAAGCATCATACCCTGAGCCTAACAAGAGAGTCAGTCACTATCATCGGACTGCTGTGTCGTTGTATATCAAAGTCCAAAGCTGGCATTTTTCGCCCTTGTCGTTATGCCAGTGGCGATCTATCCGATCTCGCGCCTTGCTAAAAGGATGAAGAAAATTTCAAAGCAGTCACAAGAAAAAACATCAGACATCACCTCTGCGCTTAGTGAAATTTTTACAAATATCGAGATAATCAAAGCAAATAACGCACAAGAATACGAGCATTCACGCTTTGTTGATGAAAATATACAATTTTTTAGGCTACATTTAAAAAGCGTCAAGATCGAGCAGCTAGTAAGCCCACTAATGGAACCATAGGCTCAATAGGCGTGGCAGCTAGTTATCATCATAGGCGGCAAAGACGTCATCGACGGGCATATAAATATGGGCGCATTTTTCTCGTTTCTAACAGCGCTTTTCATGCTCTACACCCCGCTAAAACGCATCGTAAATATCTACAATAAGATGCAAGATGCCATTGCGCAGCAAGCAGAGGACGTTTTTCTTAATGGATAAGGTAAGCCAGATAAAAGATGGCCAAAAAGAGCTAAACGAAGAGATAAATTTGATCAAATTTAACGATGTCCGCCTAAGCTACGGCGACAAAGAGGTCTTAAAAGGGATAAATGGGAGGCAAATAAGTCAAGTTTATAGCCCTTGTTGGCTCAAGTGGCGGCGAAAGCTCGCTTATGAATTGCTTATGAGATTTTTACGACGTAGATGGCGGAGAATGTCGATAAATGGCACAAATTTAAAAGATATCAAAATCCACTCACTTCGCCAAAATATCGGGCTTGTAACCCAGCGCGTCTATATCTTTAACGACACGATCGCTAAAAACGTAGCTTACGGCAGAGAATTTAACGAAGATGCCGTGATAAACGCACTAAAACTAGCCAATGCCTATGAGTTTGTAAGCAAGCTTGATGATAGCATAAACACTATCTTAAATGAATTTGGCACCAACCTCTCAGGCGGTCAAAGACAGCGCATCGCCATAGCTAGAGCGCTTTATCAAAACCCACAAATCCTAATCTTTGACGAGGCTACTTCAGCGCTTGATAACGAGAGCGAAAAAGAGATCACAAAAGCGATAAATAATTTAAGAAGCAAAAAGATCATCTTTGTCATCGCTCACCGCTTAAGCACGGTTGAAAATGCCGATAAGATCGCAGTTTTGAGTGATGGCAAGATCATTGATAGTGGAAGCGACGAGGAGCTTAGCAAGAGAAATGAAATTTATGCAAGGCTTAAGGGCAAAGCCTTAGTTTAAGGCGATTTTTGCTAAGATTTGCAGAAATTTTAGGCATTTTAAAGAGGTTAAAATGAGCTTAAACTACAATACTTTAAAAATCTATATTTTTCAAATTTGATCCTGAAACAGCCCACAAGATCGCTGGGAGCTAGCGATGGTCGAGGCAAATAAAATCTTCCCTGGCTCGCTAAGCTTTTTGGCACACAAATGCGTGGTCGATGACAACGCGCTAAAACAAAATTTATTCTCAAGCACCTACCACAACCCAGTTGGCATAGCTGGTGGCTTTGATAAAAACGCCACGATGTTTGAGGCACTAACGGCTCTTGGATTTGGACATTTAGGGTGGCACATTTACACCAAAACCACAACCTGGCAACGCAAAACCAAGGCTTTTTAGGCTCATAGACGAAGAGAGCATCCAAAATGCGATGGGCTTTAACAACGAAGGCTGTGAGGCTATCAAAATAGAGTTAAAAAGATATATCCTTTTACCATACCGATCTGGGCAAACATCGGTAAAAACAAGAGTTACACCAAACGAAGATGCGATAAAAAGACTATGAAATTTTAGTAAGAGAATTTGGTGAAAGTTTGCGATACATTTGTCATAAATGTCTCATCGCCAAACACACCAAATTTAAGAGCGCTTCAAAGATGAGAGCTTCATAAAAGAGCTTTTTAGCGTCATTTTACCACTTACTAAAAAGCCGATCATCTTTAAAATAGCTCCTGACATGAGCCACGAAGATGCGATCAAGCTTTGTAGCTGTGCGGTAGAAAACGGCGCTAGTGGTGTGCTCGTTTCAAATACAAGCGTTGATTATTCGCTCTCTCACTCGTCAAATCTAAAGGATTTTGGCGGACTAAGCGGCAAGGTGATCGCCAAAAAGTCAAAAAGAGATTTTTAAAGCCGTGGCAGACGAGCTTTATGGCAAGACGACGCTTATCGCGTGCGGCGGCATAGATAGCGGCGCAGAGGCTTATGAGCGCATAAAAATGGGAGCAAATTTGGTCCAAATTTTTACAAGCTTCATCTTTAAAGGGCCGATGATCGCAAGGGATATAAATTAGAAATACAGAGCTTTTTAAAAAGAGATGGCTTTGCCTCTATCAGCGAAGCAGTCGGCGCAAATGTTAAAAATAGAGGGCAAGAGATTGATAAGTTTAATAATGAACTAGAAAAATGGACTTGAGGTATCACGTGCCAGTCAATCCGCGCTCAAAAAGTGATAAGCGTCGATGTCTTTATAAAGTTGGCTCCAGAAACAGAAGTGATGGGTAAAGTGGCATCGCTCACATGCTAGAGCATCTAAATTCAAATCAACCAAAAATTTACGCGCTGGGGAGTTTGATGAGATCGTAAAGGGTTTTGGTGGCGTAAATAACGCAAGTACGGGCTTTGACTACACTCACTACTTCATAAAAGCCTCAAATGAAAATTTAGACAAAACGCTTGGTCTTTTGCCGAGCTTATGGAAAACTTAAGCCTCAAAAGATAAAGTACTCAGCCAGAGCGCGAGGTGGTGCACGAAGAGCGCAGGTGGCGAACAGACAACAACCCTATGGGATACCTCTACTTTAGGCTCTACAACCACGCATTTATCTACCACCCATACCACTGGACGCCAATAGGCTTCATAAAAGATATCGAAAACTGGAAGATCGCTGATATAAAAGAATTTCACGCTACTTACTATCAGCCAAAAAACGCCATTTTGATGATAAGTGGCGATATCGGCAAAGATGAGGCATTTAAGCTGGCTAAGAAAAACTTTAGCGGCATAAAAAATAAAAGAGCTATACCAAAACTGCACTGCAAAGAGCCTGAGCAAGACGGCGCAAGAAGGGCTATCATCTACAAAGATAGCCAAACGCAAATGCTAGCTATCGCTTATAAGATCCCAGACTTTAGGCATGCTGATCAAGTGGGGCTAAATGCGATAAGCGAATATCTAGCCACTGGCAAAGCTCCATTTTGCAGCAAAAGCCTTGTCGATGAGCTAATGCTTGTAAATCAAATTTACGCTTACAACATGAGCTGCGTTGATGAAAATGTATTTATATTTTTAGCAGTTTGCAACCCAGATGTCGAGGCTAGCGCGGTTGAGACTGAAATTTTAAAGATCATAGATGATCTAAAGAAAAAGCCAATCGACAAAGAGGATGTTTTAAGAGTTGCAATTTGATAAAAACTGATTTTATCTACTCATTTGAGAGCGCGAGCAAGGTAGCTAACATAGCAGCTCATACCTTGCTAGAGGCGATATAAAGCCACTTTACGAGCTTAGAAAAATATAGATAAGATAGATGCCAAGCTTTTTAAAAGAGATAGCAAATAGATATTTCAATGAAAAACTAGCACGACAATAATCTTTAAAAAGGAATAGACGTGAAAATTCGCTTCAAGGGTGCGATGACAGCACTAGTTACGCCATTTAAAAACCAAAAATAGACTGAAGTCAGTTTTGAAAAACTGATAAAAAGACAGATAAAAACGGTATAGACGTCGTTGTGCCAGTGGGAACAACAGGCGAGAGTGCGACTCTAACGCATGATGAGCATAGAATCGCATCGAGATCGCAGTAGATGCATGTAAAGGCACAAATGTCAAGGTACTCGCTGGAGCTGGTAGCAACGCCACTCACGAGGCCATTGATATCGCTAAATCTGCCCAAGCTCACGGCGCTCACGGCATCCTATCAGTCGCTCCTCACTACAACAAACCAACGCAAGAAGGGCTTTACGAGCACTACAAGGCTATCGCAAACAGCATAGAAATTCCAGTGCTTCTTTACAACGTCCCAGGTAGAGTTGGCGTAGATATCTTACCAGCGACCGTTTTTAGGCTTTTTAAAGATTGTAAAAACATTTTTGGCATCAAAGAAGCAACAGGCAGCATCGATAGATGTGTCGATCTACTAGCTCACGAGCCTGATTTAGTAGTCATCAGCGGCGAAGATGCGATAAACTACCCTATCCTATCATACGGCGGAAAGGGCGTCATCTCAGTCACTGCAAACCTCTTGCCAGATCAAATTTCACAGCTTACTCACCTTGCGATGAATGAAGAATACAAAAAAGCAAAACTGATAAATGACAACCTCTATACGATAAACAAAACGCTCTTTTGCGAAAGCAACCCGATACCGATCAAAGCGGCGATGTATCTAGCTGGACTGATCGACACTTTGGAGTACCGCTTGCCACTTTGCAAACCGAGCAAAGAAAATTTCAAAAAGATCGAAGAAGTTATTAAAAATTACGAAATAAAGGGATTTTAATGAAGGACACACTAAACGAATTGAGGGTAAAACGCTAGTCATCAGCGGCGGCACTAGAGGCATCGGCAGAGCCATAGTCGAAGAATTTGCAAAAGCTGGCGTAAATATAGCATTTACCTACAACTCAAACGAGGAGCTTGCCAAAGGGCAGGCAAAAGAGCTTGAGGCTACATACAAGATACAAAGCTAGAGCCTACGCGCTAAACATCCTGGAGCCAGAGACTTATAAGGAGTTATTTTTTAAAGATAGATGAGGGACTTTGACAGTTGATCATCTCAAACGCTATCATCTCCAGGTCGTGCAGTGGCTGGCGGATACACTAAATTTATGAAGCTAAAACCAAGAGGTATAAACAATATCTTCACAGCGACCGTAAATGCCTTTGTCGTGGGCGCACAAGAGGCTGCAAAACGCATGGAAAAAGTGGGTGGCGGCAGTATCATTAGCCTAAGTTCAACTGGAAATTTAGTCTATATCGAAAACTACGCAGGCCACGGCACAGCAAAAGCAGCCGTTGAGGCGATGGCAAGATATGCTGCGACCGAGCTTGGCGAGAAAAACATCCGCGTAAATGTCGTAGCGGCGGCCCTATCGAGACAGACGCTCTAAGAGCCTTTACCAACTACGAAGAGGTGCGCGATATGACGGCAAAGCTTAGCCCGCTAAACCGCATGGGACAGCCTGCTGATCTAGCTGGAGCATGTCTATTTTTATGCTCATCTAAGGCTAGCTGGGTGACTGGACATACATTTATAATAGATGGTGGCACGACTTTTAAATGAGAGTAAAATTTCTAAGCATAAAGGCATATTTGTGAGCTTAAATTTACCAAATTCACTGGCATTTTTTAGGATATTGCTAGCTCCGCTTATGTTTTTTATGCTCGTAAATGCCGAGAATTACACGCAAATTCCATATAAGCTGGATAAACCACTTCGCAGCCCTCATCTTTGTGATCGCCTCGGTGACTGACTTTTTTGACGGCTACATCGCTAGAAGCTGGGATCAAAAGACCAAGCTTGGCGCTATCCTTGACCCACTAGCTGATAAGATGCTAATTCTTGCTGCATTTTTAGGCCTTATGATGCTTGGCAGAGCGAGTGCTTGGGCTGTTTATCTTATCTTGATAAGAGTTTTTCATAACTGGCTTTTCGTGTCGTGATGGCAAGTGACGGCGTAGAGGTTGCTGCTTCGATGGCTGGCAAGGTTAAAACCGTTTCGCAGATGTTTGCGGTTGGATTTTTGCTGATGAGCTGGCTCGGTGGCGAGCTTTTTGCTATGGATAGCTGTTGCACTCACGCTTTATTCTGGGTTTGAATACATTTTTGCCTACGTAAAAGCGATGAAAAAGAGTTACCCGGTGAGAACCGGAAACGCTATAATCTATCTAGCTAGCTTCGTCGTGGTCGCGGCGGGACTAAAGACTGCTAGCGTCGTCGTGCTACCGTTTTTGATGGCGGTTTTATCGCTATCGTGGCGACGCTGCGATAAACATGCGCTCGAAAAGCTCAAATTTCCGCGCGTTTTAGCCTTCGCGCTAGATTGCGGCGGTGGTGTTTTTGTCGCTGGGGTTTATCGCAAACACCGTGATAAAGACGACAAACGGGCTGAGTTAGCTACATGCCCGAACTTCGAGCAAATTTAAGCCTCGCCGATCGTACCACCAGATGCTGGTGAGCCGCGGCCTAATCGATCGAGCATCATCGCGCCTGCAGACTTTGATGCTCGTACAGTACTGCCGTGCTGGGCGGATTTTTGAGGGAGTGGCACCGAGCTCGTTTCAAAGAGCTTTTTCTGTCTTTTGCTCGTTACTTTTTATGCTTTTTGAAGTGCAGGTATTTTCTCAAAAAGTCGAGGTATTTTGCGAGCAAAAATCCGCAAACGAACCAGATCGTAGATACGTTTATATCAAATCTCAAGCGCTATCTCGCGATCAAGTCCGCAGCGTCGTTTGCGACGGGCGTTTTTACTGTTATCGGGCTAAAATTCATCGGCGTGCCCTACGCGCCGCTTAGGATGTCTTTGCTTTCGTGCTCAAATTACATCCCGACGATCGGCTCTATTATCGCAGCCGTCCCGGCGCTTTTGGTAGCGCTTTTTGCTAAACGACGCGACCTCTTGTGCTTGGACTGCGGCGCTATATCTAGCCGTAAATATCGTCATCGGCAACTTTATCGAGCCCGAGGCTACTAGCAAAGGCCTTGGTATAAACACGCTTGTGGTGCACGAGCCCTACTTTTTGGGGATTTTTTGTTCGGCATCGGCGGTATGTTTTTAGCAGTACCGCTCACCATGAGCCTAAAGATCGCGCTTGACGCAAGCCCGAGCACAGTATCGCCGTTTTGCTCAGCAATAAACTCGAGCGGTAAAATCAAATTTAAAGGTAAGTTTTGAAAGGCATTCTCTTCACGCTGACTCTGCTTTGCCTTGGGCTTTATGCGTATTCGTTTTATTTTTTAGTGACCGTTTTAGCCATTAGTTTTCTCATATCACGAGCTTGGCCACTTTTTAGTAGCAAGAATGCTCGGCGTCAAAGTAAATACCTTTAGCATCGGCTTTGGCGAAGAAATTTACACCAAAAACGTTGGCGGCACCGACTACTGCCTAAGCGCGATCCCGCTTGGCGGATACGTGCAGCTAAAAGGGCAAGACGACACCGACCCAAAGGCCAAAAACTATGACGCTGATAGCTACAACGTGCTAAGTCCCATAAAGCGCATCTACATCCTCTTTGCAGGACCATTTTTTAACTTTATCTTGGCGTTTTTTATATACATTTTGCTTGGATTTATCGGTGTTGAGAGGCTTGCGCCAAGTGTCGGACACATAGCTGAAGGCTCGGCAGCTGCAAGCGCTGGCATAGCAATAGACGATAAAATTTTTGGCGATAAATGGCGTAAAAAATAAACGAGTGGGACGAGATCAGCAAAGAAATGTAAAGCTTGAGCCAAGCGCCATTTTGATGAACCGCAACGGCTCGCAAATGACTATAATTAACACCAAAGATAGGCGAAACGATAAATTTATTTAATGAAAAGGTGCAGCGCCCACTGATCGGCATCCAGCCTAATGGCGAAGTGGTGAAAATTTATCACACAGGTTTAGAGAGCCTAAAATTTGCCTTTGGCGAGACGATCGAGGCTTCAAAGCTCATCTTTAAAAGCTTTGAAAAGCTAGTAGTTGGAGCCGTGCCACTAAAAGAGGTCGGCGGTATCGTGCAGATCGCCGATGTCACCTCAAAAGGCGCCAAGATCGAGCCTTAGCGTGCTTCTAACCATCGTAGCGCTCATCTCTGTAAATTGGGCGTGCTAAACCTCTTTTCCTATCCCTGCGCGCGATGGCGGGACATTTTATTTTAACATTTATGAACTAATTTTTAGAGCGCGAGATAAATGAGCGAGTGCTTGTTACGCTTACCTACTGCGGCTGGGCGCTACTGCTTGGCATCATGGTGCTCGCAACATTTAATGACATTATGAGATTAAGCGGAGGTTTATGATGATAGTTTTAAAAGATCTACTTGAAATGATAGAAAATGTAAGCAAAGATGTGACGCTGATAGCCGTTAGCAAAAACGTGACATGCACTGAAGTGATGGAGCTTTACGCACAAGGGCAAAGAAATTTTGGCGAAAATAGAGTCCAGGAGCTAGCCAAAAAGAGCTTGAGCTGCAAAATTTCACTGACATCAAATGGCACATGATCGGCCGCCTGCAAAACAATAAAATCAATCAAATGATAAGCCTAAAACCAGTGCTTTGGCAAAGCTGTGATAGCTTTGAAAGAGCCCTAGAGGTCGATAAAAGGCTTAGCTATAAGCTAGATACGCTACTTCAGATAAACTCGGCCGACGAAGATACAAAGCAAGGTGTGAGCGTGGCAAATGCGGCTGAAATGTATGAGCGCATCCAAAGCGAGTGCAAAAATATAAATTTAAAAGGTGTGATGAGCATCGGAGCGCATGTGGATGAGCCAAAAGAGGTGCAAAAGAGCTTTGAGCTAACATATAAAATCTACGAGAGCCTAAAGCCAAAGAGGCGCAACTATCTGCTCGATGGGCATGAGTGGCGACTTCGAGACTAGCGATAAAATGTGGCTCAAACGCATGATCCGCATGGGACGATGCTATATCTATAAAATTGTCCATCTTAAAGGCGATACCTTTCTACTCCTTTTAATACAATCTAAGTTATATGATTTTATAATGCGATTAAATAAATTTTTAACGATAAAGGAGTAAATGTGTTTAAAATTTTATTCTAACTGCTGTTGCGATCTTGTTTATCTCGGGTTGCGGTGGAGCTGAAAAAGATAGCTAGGATCGAGCAAAAATGCGCAAATAATGAAGTTGCATATTGTTTGAAAATTAGTGCACATTACAGCAGACGAGATGTAAATAAAGGGTGCAATGTACTATCAAAAAGCTTGCGATCTAGGCGATAAAAGGGGTTGCTATAGACTTGCGTTTTACTAAACTCAAAAATCAATCAACTCAAAAGACAATGAAACGATCGTAAAATCACTAACTAAATCATGCGATCTTGGCACGCCAAAAAGCTTGCTTTTGAGCTTAGCGAATACTATGAAGATGACCCAAAAATGCAAAAGCAAAGCAAATGAGCTATTTGCAAAAATCATGCGAGCAAAGATTTGGTCTTGCTTGCTATAGGTTAGCTGACTTTTACGGCGAGAAAAACGATGCGAGCACCTCAAAAGCTACCTAGAGCTAGCGTGCAAATACCGCTATAAAGTAGCTTGCGAAGAAGTAGCCGAAGATAAAAATAACAGCTTAGCTTAAAAAGTTTTTAAAGCTACTTTCTTAAGTCAAATTGGCATCTGCTAAAATAAGTGCAAAAAGTACATCAACGCCTGCTTTTTGAAATTATCTCTAGCTTCTAGTATCGTTGTGCCAGTGGTTTCGATGTCATCGACTAATATGACTGGCGCAGTGATCTTTTACAAATACTATATCTTGGATTGTTTTGTCTGAAATTAAGATCCTTGCTGCTGTAGCTGACATTGCTTGTCGCATGCCAGGGCGTGAAAGAATGGGTTTAAGGTTTTTAGCACGAAGTTCATTTTGCCAAAAATAGCCGTGTGTAGTAGCCGTGATGCACTCTATCATCTATCGGCAGGGGCGTCATTGCTCTGGGAAGCTAAAGCTTTTAACACATTTTTAAAGTAGAATTGGCTAGAGTACTATAGATAAAAAGTCCGTGCATTTGGTGCTTTGGTGGATGAGATCTTTGACCTCCAGGTAGCCGTAGAAGCTATAAATTACTAAAAGCCCTCTAGCTCTCTTACCAAAGGCTTGGCTCGCTTAAAATTTGCGAGCAGGTTTTACAAAATGTCTTTAGCGTAAAGCTCTTGCAAAACGCACAAAACATCAGCTATTTAAGATAGCGATCGCAGAGCGCTTAACAGCGTCGTTGATGATGTCTGTTAAGAATGGCTTAAATGCTCCGCCAGTGCGAACTAGCTCAAATTTGGTTTGGTTGTTTGAGATATTTTTGTAATGATGCTTTGATCGCCTTTTGGATTTTAAGAGTGATCTTTATCTTGCCCCTTGTGTTGTCACTGCCATATCCGCTCATATTTGCTTCAAATTCGTTTATGAAAACTTCAACCACGACACCACCCATGCCATTTACATTTGCGCCACGTGCCGCAAGCTCTCTTTTAAGAGAGTCGCTAAAGTAAGTCGCAAGATCGTTTTGAAGCACGACATACTCTTTTACAGTGCCCCTGCCATCGGTTATAGTTGCGATAGTGCTTTTTGTTTTTGCGACTATCATGCACCGCGCTTATATAGACTTCAAGGCCGTTGAGCTTGCTGACTTGCAGCAGTTTTGCCTGAGGATCAAAGCAACTACTGTCTGAGTAGGAGCGCAACCGCTCAAAAATAGGACAAAAAGTCCAAAGATAGCTAGAAATTTCGAGTACTCATATTTTTCCTTTCGGGGTTTAGTGATCTCATCAGCCACTTTTATGGCGGCTGCTTGACTAAAGCGCGATAAAAGTCAAACTGACCGCTTTTTGACGCCTCAAGCTCCTCCACATGTGTCTAGTCGAGATAGAGATTCGTTTTGAGTTATATCTGAAAGCACAAGCTCACTATATAGATGTCCGTTTAGAAATTCAAGAGCTTCAAAGTAGGTGCCTCTAAGCTCGTCAAATCTAAAAATCAAGCCTATATGTATAAGGCGATGTTTGCGTATCCACGACAACGATGCCACGCGAATGTAGCTCACGTTTAAAACATATAAAAGAGCACTGAGGCGTGGATTTGAGTTAAAGACTACGCCGCTACCATCTTCTCTGTAGCAGTAAATCGACGCTTGCGCTGCTTCTAGCATCCACGATCCTATGAAAATAGACCTTCTTTAGTCCGACATTTATGTCGATCATATTTTTCTAAGCAGCAGTTTATCGCCACGTCGCTTCTATACCCGACGCCATTTATAAAGATGCCATCGCCCCTGCCCCTGCAAGCGCTGCGAGTCAGCTGGGATCCTCATAACCTCTTCAAAATAGGGTCTTATCTTCGCTACTTATGCTTGCACTTTGCACGCCGTCTATGCCCTCGCACGATAGACAAAGGCTAGCTTTTGCCACGCAGCCAGTTAGAAAAGACGGCTGCAAATATTGCTAATAATGTCGCTCTTAGCATTTCACTTCCTTTTGCTCCTTTTTGTTTTTGCGGAGATTTTTCACGTCTCGCCTGCGATGCCGTAGTTGTTCGTATCCGATCATCGATAACGACAACGGTATTTTTGAGCGCTTCTACCTAAAATTTCGCTTAGTGGCTTTGTAACTCCGCTTATCATCTTCTCTTTTTGCTCCACACTTGGGCTATCACCCTCTTTTGTCACAGCAAATTACCACAAACGGCATAGCACTCCTTTTTGTAAATTTAGCACTTAAAATTTTAATCAAAAACTATCCACCAAACAAGCTCCCAAATGCGGCAGTATCGCAAAGTCAGACAAGGCGTGGATAAGATTTACGATGGGAGTTACCATGGCGGGTAATGACCGGTGACGTCACGAACCTACAACAGTATGACAAAGCGAACAACGCATTAGTCTATTTTAGGACGGATAAAAACGCCTCCTGCGGCAAATTCACCTTTCAATAGCTTTCGCCGTTTTTGCCCTCTTTTGCTTTTCTAGCAACTTTCTCTTACGCGTAATGTCGCCACCGTAGCACTTGGCGGTGACGTTTCTGCCCGATGATTTTTACGGTTTCTCGGGCGATTATTTTATTGCCGATGCTAGCTTGTATCGCCACTTCAAAGAGCTGACGAGGCACGATCTCTTTCATCGCCTTTACGAAGTCCCTGCCCTTTGTCTGCGCCTTGCTCTCAGGCACGATTATAGAGACGCATCGACCGTCTCGCCAGCCGCTCCGACATCAAGCTTTACTAGATCGCCCGCGCGGTAATCGCTGGCTCGTAGTCAAAAGCTCGCGCAACCTGTGGTGCTTGACTTTACAGCTTGTCGTAAAGTCCATCACGATCTCGTTCATCGGTATGTCATACTCGAGTAAAACGCGGTCAGTCGTGATGTAGTCCATCTTTGTTTGTATGCCGCGGCGGTTGTTTAAAAGCGTGATGATGTTGCCCAAAAACTCGCTTGGCGTGATGATAGTCGCTTTCACGTATGGCTCAAGGATCGAGTCTATTTTATTGACTGGTGGCAACTGGCTTGGGTTTTGGATCTTTACAATGTGGCCCATCAGTTTGGATGACTTCGCAGTCACAGTTGGCGCTGTAGCGATGAGATCAGGTCAAATTCACGCTCAGCCTCTCTTTGACGACCTCCATGTGAAGAAGACCCAAAAAGCCAACCCTAAAGCCAAATCCAAGTGCGACCGAGGTCTCTGGCTCGTAGCTAATGGAGCTGTCATTTAGCTTTAGCTTATCCAGCGCGTCACGCAGATCTTCAAATTTATCAGTTTCTATTGGATAAAGTCCCGCAAAAACAAACGGCTTAGCCCTCTCAAAGCCGCCAACTGGCTCTTTTAGAGGATTTCTTGACTGCGTTATCGTATCACCAACTTGCACGTCGCTAACGTTTTTAAGGCCCAAAACAACGATGCCAACCTCGCCAGCGCTAAGCGTTTTGGTCTTGATCGGAGCGATAGGATTTGGATACATGAGGTCTAGCACGATGTGTTTTTTGCCCGTGCCCATGACCAAAATTTCATCATTTTTTGAAATTTCACCATCATAAACACGCACAAGAGCAAGCGCGCCAAGGTAGTTATCAAACCAACTATCGTAAATGAGCGCCTTTGTAGGCTTGCTTGCGTCGCCATTTGGCGCAGGAATTCTCGTGATGATCGCTTCAAGCAGTTCTTTTATGCCAACGCCTGTTTTTGCGCTCACTTCGATCGCTCCTGAGCAGTCAAGCCCGATGATGTGCTCGATCTCGTCTTTTACCCTAGCAGGATCAGCCGCTGGTAGGTCGATCTTGTTGATGACTGGGATGATCTCAGGTTGTTTTCAAGCGCGATATAGACGTTTGCGATGGTTTGCGCCTCCACGCACGGCTAGCATCCACGACAAGTGCGCCCTCGCAGCTAGCTAAGCTCGGCTCACCTCGTAGCTAAAAATCGACGTGTCACGGGGTGTCTATCCATTGAAAACAAATACTGCCCATTTTGGTGCGTAGTTTAGGGCGGACAGACTGGGCTTTGATCGTGATGCCACGCTCTTTTCGATGTCCATCGTGTCCATGATTTGCGAGCTCATCTCACGGTCGCTTACGGCGCCACACTCCTGAATGAGGCGGTCAGCCAAGCGTGCTTTTTGCCGTGGTCGATGTGAGCGATGATGCTAAAGTTTCTAATGTTTTCATGAAATCCCTAGTTAAATTTTACGGGCGATTTTATATCGTTAAAGTTGAGTAAAAATGGGTTTGCTAGGCTGGCTAAAGCTTAATTAGCTCAAATTGGCTCTTAGAGTCCACGCAGATCACAGAGCACAACGCAAAGCGAATATAAAAATGAGGCGTAAGCCTAGCGGCATAAGAAAACCTGAAGCATAAACTAAAGCACTAAGCATGTATGTCGCAGTTGCAAGCACTGGCACGTGATAAGTCCAAAGCTCTGGTTGTTCAAACGGAGCATCTATGGCATTAAAATATAGAGCAGAATTTAGCGCCAGCAATAAAAATAAATATATAATCCTTTTTCATGACAAAAATAGAGCGCAGATCAAGGCTACTACAAAATTTACTGCGATAAGAGGAACTATGACACTGCCCATAAAAGTGCAAAACAAACCCATAGCCACGACCATTAGATATTCATTTTTTATGCGAAACATTAAATTTAAACCTCGCGTCAAGTACTAGTGATGATGCCAAAAATGTTCGTCTTTATGCGCGCTTTTTAGCTCGCAGATGAGATCGTCTTTATGTCCAAGGCTCGCTCTCAAACTGAAGCGTGACGTGACCGATGCCTGCGTGAGAAAGCTCGTGTTCGATGTGCTATCATCTTTGAAAATTTCAGCCACTTGAGCGTCATCCACCACCACGTGGGCTATGAGCGCATTTGTGCCAGCATTTATCGCCCAGATATGCGGTCATGCACGATTTTAACGCCATCTACGCCCTTTATAACGCTCGAAATTTCATCCGTATCAAGCTGAGCGGCACGGCTTCGATCAGGATATTAAAGCTATCTTTTAGCTAAGCGCCACTTTTTTATGATGAGTAGCGAGACAAAGATGCTTGCGATGCTATCGGCCTGCGTGAAGTTACATTTACATCTACAAGACGCCGCGACGATGGCGCCAACCGAGCCAAGCGTGTCGCCAAGCACATGCAAATAAGCACCTTTCATGTTTAGTGCTCTTTTTGTATCAGCACTTTTATGCATATAAACAGCCACGACTATTATAATAAGCCCCAAAATACTAACAAAAAGCATCGTTTCAGCCTCTATCTCTGGCTCATTAAAAAGCCTTATGACAGCTTCGACTACGACAAAAACAGCAAGTGCGATAAGAGCGATGGCGTTTATGAAAGCGGCGATGATCTCGACCCTTTTGTAGCCAAAGGTCTTTTAGTAAGTTTGCGCTTTTTCTGCGATCTTTAAAAGCAACCAGCGACAAAAATGAGCGCGGCAGCGTCTGAGAGCATGTGAAATGCGTCGCTGATAAGCGCAAGCGAGTTTGAAACGAAGCCAAAACGGCCTCAACTATCATAAACGTGAAAATTAGAAAAACGAATTTCTAAGAACGCTCTTATTGTGCATCATTATCCTTCTTTTGGGCGTCGATCCTCTTGCCGATATCTTTTAAATTTGAAAATTCCTCGATGAGCTTTGGCGAGTCGTCAAGACTGATGACGAAATTCCATATATAGGTCATCACAGAGTAGATGTGGCCGGCATTTGTCTGCTGCGAGCTTAGCACTATTATCGCCACCAAAAAGAGCAGCCGAAGCGCTAATGCCGATGATAAAAATAGCTCATCGCCTCCCTATTTGAGATCGCTATACGAAATTTAGAAACGACGTCGTAGTGCCTATTTAGCGTGCTTTTGTTAAAACACCTATCACCTTTTGCCTCTTTTTCTAGGCGGTCATTTAAGCGAAGATAAAGGTCGTCATTTTTCTTGATATATCTTGGTAAAAATATAAGAAAAAAGGTCATCACTACAAAGCACGCCACAGCGACCTTTGGCTCGACAAAAATGAGCATAAACGCTGAGCCGATGATCGAAATAACCGATGTAAAAAACATAGGAAAATGCGTCTCAAAGAAATTTACAAACTCTCGCGAGAGCGCTACTCTGGCGATGATGGCAGAGTCGTCTTTGGCATTTTGTTTTCATTCATGATGACATTTACAGCAAGCTTTGCGTAGATATTTGACACAAAAACTGCGTATCCACGCGGCGCCTAATGGCTCCTACAAGCCACGCTATAAGCACAAAAAGTGCGTAAATAAGGGACATTTAGCGTATTTCCTTGCATGATTGCATTGATCGCAAAGCCCGCAAATATCGAGTATGCTAGAAAAAGTCCATTCTCTGCTAACACCAAAGCAAAGGTCAAAATGAGCTTTTTATTGTGCTCGGTCGCTATGCCTCTTTAGCGTTTTAAAGGCGTTATTTTTGCAAATTTCTAACTCAGGTTATCGCCAAATTTTTCGTAAATTCTAGCCTAAATTACCAAGTACGATGAGTACTTGTTGTAACTCTTGACATTACAACAAAAATCACTATACTTCGCTCATCGGTTGTAAATAAAAGATTACAACACAAAAATAAGGAGAATAAAATGAAAAATTATCAGGTTGCAAGGTCGCAAACAGGCCAAAGTCGAGCTAAAGAGCTTTAAGTTAACTGGCTGGCGAGGGTATCTATAAACGAATTTGCGGCAAATGAGCGTGCCATTTGTCCATGCACACAAAGCAAAACGAGGAGCTTTACATCATCACTGATGGCGATGGCGAGCTCTTTATCGACGGCGAAGTGATAAAAAGTAAGCAAAGGCGACGCAGTGCGCATAGATCCAGATGGAGAAGGTGCTGTAGGGCTGGCAAAAACGGCATCAAAATGATCTGCATCCAGACAAAACGCGGTAGCCTAGAGCAATACACTATGAGCTGACGGCGTGATAGTTGATGACGTAAGCCAAGCTGGCTGTGGGCAGTTAAAGCAAGCATAAACAATGAAAATAGCAATCATAGGTACAAACGGCAAAAGCAGTGCATTGGTAAATAGGCGCTAAAAACAAAGGTTACGACGTCACAGCGATCGTTAGAAACAAAAGTAGTAAAACGACGCGTAAAAAGGTCATTTATAAAGATATCGAGCTCTACAAAAAGGCTGATTTAGCAGGCTTTGATGACGGTTATCAGCGCATTGCCGTTTGGTCGTTACTAAACTTCCTTTTCTCACAAAAATAGCCGCTCACCTGTAGATGTTACTAGAAGGCACTAACACAGAGGCTCGTCGTGCTCTTGGCGCTGGTACGTTATTTGTTGATAGCAAAGGCACTATGCTCATGGACACTGAGACTTTTCCAGCAGCATATATGGGCGTGGCAAAGGCTACGGCGGAGTCATATTTTGAGCTAAAAGGTAGCACAAATGTGCTTTGGACGTATGTAAGTCCAGCAGGCGACTACGACGCAAACGGCGCTCGCACGGGCAAATACGTGGCAGCGGGATGATCTCATACTAAACTCAAAAATGAGAGCTACATAAGCTACGCAGACCTAGCACTTGCGATCATTGACGAGCTAAAACAAAAATTATCAAAAGCGCTTTTACCGCGGTCGGCGAGAGGGCGTGAGTTTATCAGTTGACAGCTAGCAAAGGCTCGTAAGTCCAGTTGGCTAGCTGTCTTTGGTGGCAGTACGGTATAATCACGATTACAGGACGCTTATGCAAGTTGGCATTCAAATTTGTCAACTGCGATACGCGCTTTTATGTGCTAAATTACCCGAAAATGAGAAGGTTACAAGCGAATTATAGCTGGCGGCATAAAGCACAAACCCAGTTATCGTTAGGCGCCTGCTTGGCACTCTAAAGGGCTGCAGGGACTCGTAAATGTCGCAGCTGGGTTGGTGGGGTGAGCCTTGCAAAAGAGCCAAAAGATGACTCGATTGCCCGAGGTACAACGCAGTAAATGAAAAGAAAAACTTTTAAATTCACTCTGACTCCGCCAAAAGCCTGCCCAGTCGGCGGCAGGATAGAAGAGCTTTTGTATGGGCACTTTTTAAGGCACAAACTGCCCTAGAAAACGAGCTAAAAAGCGTTACTTTACAAGATTTGATTAGACGAGCTTGCAGGATCAAATTAAAAACTGAAACTAAGTTACAATTTCCTTTCCTTTTGCTGGCGGGGCTTGAAACCCAGTTATAGTTAATGCCATTCTTTGCTCCTTTTTATGCAATTTAATGGCAATTTATCGATTAGAGCTGTGTCAAAATCTACCCAATTTTGGCATATACTAGTTTGAAAGAGAGTAAGCCCTAAAGGATAGGGCTTTTAATTATTATCTGGAGTTTTTAGTAGATATATAGCTAGTTTTTAGTTGCTTGACTAATTTTTATTTTTAGTTAGCCTATTTACTGCTTTAGCTTTTACTCCGTCGCTATATCTTTGTTTAGTAGCACTTTCTTAACTAAGCCTACGCTTGTCGCTACTTGTGTCTATTGCATCAAGTAGTTTAAGCTTTGGGTTTTCAAACTTCATGAGCTCTTTTAAGTTTCTATCAGAATAAAAAGGTTATAATGTAGTTAGAAACGGCAGGTCGTGGTAATTCATCCGTGTAAGAGTCCCTGCATCCTTCTTCTAAGTCTAAATCTAACACCTTTTATCATCTTCTCATGAAAGCACTTTTGCGGTCATTTATAAATGGTTCTTTATGCTCTGATAAATTTCGCACGTTTTACTGAGAGCTCTCTTTTGCTAACAGACCCTCTTCTCTCATCATCTAAGTGTCTTATGCTTATATGTTTAGCTCCTTTACTTGAATTTCCACTCTTTCGTATCTTATAGCATTATCTATATTAGCCATATCTTGTCTTTTAGCCAAAGTAGCTTTTCCATTATACGTTGCATTATAGATGCCTCTTTTTCTTGTTTGGCAGTTTGTCCCTCCTGCATATACTATATATATCTCTTCGCTTTGGCTTTTTGATATGCTTAGTATCTTATTACTAAAGCTCAGGGCTTACTCTTTTTACTCCTTCAGCTGTTATCTTTTGAGTCAAACAATGCATATATAAAACCTTTTGCCAAAACTCTTCAGGAGCTTACGTTGCCCGTTTTCATCAGCGCCATTTGCTGTGCCGCAAAGTAAACCACTTGCTATGTGGGCTTGCGTTTATTGTTCTGCCACCTTTTTGGATTAGATAGGCTTCCATTCTCGCTCAAAGTCTTCCATATCACTAATCCTAAGCTTTTATACTCGTAGCCAGGTGCTTCGCGCTTTCAAGATCAGATTTTAGTTTATTAAAGTAGCCTCGTCCATCTTTCCAGCTCTTATCTTCGCGACGTCCCAGCTTTTGTAATTATCTGCTTTGTAGTTTTTCTCGTAACCTGCTGGGTTGACACTCCCAGCCGCCAACTCCGTCGTTGCTTTCAATATTTCTCTCAGCTATTCTGTTTCTGCCATATTTTGCATTTTCGCCAATATATTTTTCTCTATCGCTTACTTATCCACATCATATTCATTTAAAAGCTTTCAACTCTTTCTCTGTGTTTGTTTTGGTATAATGCTTTCATCAGCTGACGAACATGCATTTGCAGCAGTCGCCCCTGCTTATAGTATCAGTGTGTGGGGATGTGGGCATCCTTACCGTCAGCGCTGTATTTCATCCATACTCGTCTGCGTCTGTTCGCGTGAATTATTTTATTTTCACTTTTATTTACCACAATATCTTTTATGTGCATCTTTTTTCAAGATAAACACTATTTTCCTTTTTCCAGCCTTTATAGTGCTTGGCTCATCAAGTACATAATCATGTAGTTCTTTAACTGCTCTTTTGTTCTCAAACATTTCAGGGTGTTTGTGGTGAAGCCACACTAAAGTTGATATCGTGAATCAGTCTTGCCTTGAGCTCTTTACTTAGCTCAAGTTAGCTTCATCCATAAAAAGTAAGTTTGCCACCATACTACAAACCCATCCCCTTTTATTTCTCCAGTTTGAGGCCTCTTCTCTTAGCGCCTTTACCTCGTAAAAAGCTTCTAGTAGTTGAGTTGAGTTCTCTGGCGCATCTTTATCTCTATCTTTTCAAAGTTATTAATAACACTTTTTAGATCGCCTACCATTATTAATTGCATTTTCTTATGATAAAGATGCGTCATTTTGTGTACTGAGCAGTGATTTTAACCTTTCAACGGCTAAATTCTCTTCATTGTCATAAAGTGCTCCAGTTACTGAATGCCCTATGCCTTGTTGCAGCTCTTTAGCCTTTGGGTTGATAGCTGTTAGTTTTCAAGCAGTGATGATGTGTTATTTAGTATAGGAGCTTTTTATTTAGCTCTCATTATCCCACCGCTCTTTTTGCTCTCAAACGGAGCATTTTTAAAGTGTTACTTTAGAAAAAGTCAGTTATCCATCTTTGAGTGGGAATGACTGCTATTACGCCACGGATCAGGTTAGGTTTCTAGTGCTTGTTCGCTGCTGCTTAATCGGCTGTAAGAGCTTTTAAATCAGCCATTTTTCGCATTAAGAGCTTTTTAAGAGCAGGTTTGTTATATTGCCACTGTAACGATATATTTCATAACCTATTTGTTTATAATCCCAAAAATTACCAATACACCACTAAGATATTTAAAATATCTTTTCTAAATATCTCATAGAAATGTACTTTTAATAAAACACTCTATCTAAAAGCATTAGAATATAATGAAAGTTAAACAATGCGTAACTTCC
>BNJU01002187.1_pt1 | contig 108113 bp, 162 predicted proteins | sample 8539281 | NCBI WGS metagenome assembly BNJU01 (sample SAMD00202456, study PRJDB9452) | human saliva metagenome | isolation source: human saliva | place: Japan
AGTTTGAAAAGCCTTGGTATCAAGGCTTTTTGTCGTATAGGGGGAGTATCAGAATGAGATAGTAGTTGAGTATCTTGATGTGATAGTCTGATAGGGCTGTCAATCTATTTCCATAAACCCTAGGGGTACGGAGTTGTTACCATAGACTATGCGTTAACGGGTATAAACGTATCCCCTATTAATGAAACTCAACAAAGGTTTGATCCAAGGAGATAAGTAAGTTAGATGGTTCGGATATACTTAGAGTTTAAATGTTAGCGTTTTCGTGATATAATATCATAAGAAAAAATTATTGGAGAATCTGAATGAGAAACGATATTCAACCGGCTTTACAAACAATAAAATCTTATTTTGAAAAATCAGAATTTTATATTCCTACCTATCAGAGACCCTATGCTTGGCAAGTACCACAATGTGAACAACTTATTGAAGATATCAATCTTCATATGGAAAATTTCGATGATAGTTCTCAAGACAATTATTTCTTTGGAGCTGTTCTCATTGCTCAAGAATCTGGAGAAGAGCACGAAGTAACCTTGATTGATGGCCAGCAAAGAACAACGACATTTATGTTACTTCTTAAGGCAATCTTATTGAAGATTGATAAGGAGGTTGAACTTCAACCGACTCTAGATACTGATGCACGCAGATTAGTGAAACGTCTTAATGGTCTTAAAGAGCAGATTGTCACAATGCTTTTCAATGTTTCAGATGACGAAAAAGATGATTTCGTTGATGGACTGTATTATCCTAGCGATGATAGAATAAAGTATCTAAATCATTCGATTTCAGAAAAATATGCTAGTGAGATGACTACTATCTTGCTAGGTAAAGATTTTGTATCTATTAAAGATAGAGTTCACCAAATCTATCGTCGCCAGAAAGACAACCGATATACTAACTCTATAAAAACTTTAGATATTTTTTTACAATATGTGTAACGAATTGAATGTTTTTGCTCTTTATCAATTTTACTAACCACTTTTATTGATAATTGCCAAGTGATTACTATTACAAGTTATAATACTGATCAGGCTATAAATATTTTCAATTCTTTAAATGGGACTGGTGTTCCATTGACCCCAATTGAAGTAATTGTATCTAAGACCACCGCAAACGCATCAGATAGGAAAAATTTCGAAAAAATTGGCAAGAGATTGTACAACGTACAGATTCATCTAGATTAGACTTAAATGCGTTAATTACTCACTATATTTTCGTAAAACTCTCAGAACAAAAACGGTGCTGATCGAAGAAATCCTGGTATAAGAGCCTTTTTTCAAAAATAAGCATCTATTAAATGAAGATATTCTGTTTACTTCTGAACTAAATACAATCATAAAACAATTTTTGAACGAGTATCTGATACTATCAATGGTCAATTGATAAACAAATTAAACGGTAATTTACGACCTTTTGTTAGTAGTTATTTATTTTTCAGAAAAAGACAACACATATCTGGAATACTTACTAAGACTTGGAGTTTTGATTGAATTATCTGAACTCTCATATAGCCATAAACTTTTTTAAAGGCTTCCTAGAAGAAATTAATCTGATGTACAGTCAAGTCGATTCAATTTCAATCGACGAACTTATTTCAAAAATAAAGAATCATATTCATACTAATTTTTGTTTATGAAGACGTTAAACAAACTTTGACTGAAAGTGGTGTTTCAAATTCTATTCTTTATGTAAATGAATTCTTATTTTCATTGGAAAAAGGTATGAACTTTAATTTAAATGGAAATATTGATATTGAACACATTATGCCGCAAAGTGGTTTGAATAGAGAAAATATTATGTCAGATGCTGGACTAGAAAGCCAGGAAGAATTTAGAGATTATGCTGAGAAGCTTGGTAATAAGATTCTCCTTGAGTCCGAAATTAATCGTGGAATTGGAGATGCTTGGTTTAGAACAAAAAGAGAGAATACAATCACAAGTGGTCATGGATATATAGGTAGTAAGTTCCCAATAGCTAAATCTCTTGTTAATTATGTAAATGACACTTGGACAAAAACTGACATTGAAGTGGCAACAGAAAAGGCTGCTAAACGAATTGCTGATTTTTATTTTTTTGAATAAACTAGAACGATAGAATTAAGAGGTAGGTTATAATTATGTCATCAAATCAAGTTACTATAGAAATTCCATTAAATATTCAGAAAGGATTAGACTCTGGAATTTATAAAAAGCTTACATGCAGTTCAGAATTTCTTATTTATAAACTAGAGTACAAAACCGATTACTGAAGAGTATTTAGAAAGTTTGGTATTACTATAGTTATTATTTATTTCCACATTAAAATTCTAAAATTACTTTTTCTTACCTTGTCCATCAGTATATAAGAACTCTATCACCACATGTTGAGACGGTATCACTGCTTGTACGAGCTGAAGCATCAGAGAAGTAGAAGCAGACGATCTGCCCATGGGATAGCTGTCGTAGAGTAAGGAGTTTACGACGAAACGATACGGCAACAGCGAACCGCTGAGTGTGTAGCTTTGCTGGTAAAAGCCTAGAAAACTTGGTATGAATCAATAATGAAAAGCCTTGATTGTAAGGCTTTTTTGTGTTTTTGTGATAGAATATAGGTAGTTATAATCGAGAGCAACTAGAAGCAGTAACAAATATTACATATAAAATAATCAAAATAAGGAAGATAAAATGACAGAAATTGACAAAAAGAATTTAAAAATTATCTTTATTGTACATTTGGAATTACTTATATAGCTTGGGGGATTCTTGCCATCTTTACGCAATCTCATATTTTTGGATTAGAAACAATTATAGAAGAACATTACATATAGTAGGTGCACTTGGTCCAGCTATTGCAAGTGGTTTTTATTTGAAAAGGAATAATATAAAATTTAAACATTTTCTATTTAGTAAGAAAGAAAATAGTAGTATTTATTTCATTATTCATTTGTTAGCAATTTTGATACTATTTTCTGTCTCTTCCTTAGAATTAAATGGAGTATCAATTTATCTGATGCCATTATTCTTTATACAACTAATTTTTGGTGGTGGACATGAAGAATTAGGATGGAGAGGTGTATTACAACCGTTACTTGATAAAAAAATATACTTATTGGCAATCTAATTTGATTGTAGGTTCAATCTGAGGGAATTTGGCATCTGCCTTTATGGTTTATAGTTGGAGAAAGTCATCAGGATTTCCTTTTCATTTTATTTTTTTATATACATTATTTTTTTAAGTTTTGCTTTTAGGACTTCTTTACCGTCAAACCCAATCAGTGGGTTACTGTATATTATTTCATGCGTTCGCAAATTTGTTAAATCTCTATTTTGTGTTAAAAAAATTAATCTTATTTTTATTATCATTTTTTATTGGTTATTTGATTTATACGATATTGGCGAGTAATAGAATTAGTAAGGAAAAGAATTTGTATCCAAAAATAAATGGATACACTCTAGAAAAATGAAGATGATTTTTGTTCAAGGTAATAAAGTAGAAATAACGAACATTTAGATGAAAGGTTTAGAGTAAACATGAGTCTCTTATTTGAAGAATTTAAAACTATTTGTTTCCATTTAAATCGAGTCGGAATTACACCGACACTGATGGGGTCTTTGGGATTGGAGTTTAGAACGAAAGAAAATTGGGTGCCGTCTGACATTGACATTCATGTACCTGGTGACCCTAGAGGTTGGGAAGCACCTGACCATCTCAGAATTTATGACTGGGACAAGATAATGAAAGTGATGAAAGACTTAGGCTACGTCTTAATAGATATTCATGAGCATGAATTCCAAAAGGATAGAGAGAGTGTTGAATTTGGAAGTATCGATTCCTTACTTGATTTTGCAGGAGTTTCGGAATCGGATATAGAGCTTATTCACATTGAAGGCATCACTTTTCGTCTTCCAAGTCTGGAGCAGTATCTAAGTATTTACAAAGCTTCTTCTCAAGACTCCTATCGAAATGAACAAAATAACAATAAGGATTTTAAAAAAATCGAGTGGCTGGAAAAACATTTGTAAATTATCATATGAAAAGTAGTAAGTTGTAAGACTGGCTGCTATGTTATTTTTATTGGTTATTTGATTTATACGATATTGGCTAGTAATAGAATTAGTAATGAAAAGGATTTTTAAATTTTTAGAAAAAGGAAGTATTTTCATGGGAATATTCGATGATTTTGAGTACAAAGAGAACTACCAAAATGAAGAAAAAGTAATTGAAGTACTTAAAAAAAGATTTTAAGAGCAATTCGTCTAAATAATTATAGTGAAATTATGGATTGTGTTGATGGTTCAGAAGTTGATGATGTAAGAGAGTTGCTTGAATATATTGACGATTCATTACAATTAAATGATTTTGATAAAATTGATGAATATGGTGTAGAATGTAATTTCCATCCGAACTATGAGTATTCTCAACTACAAGTTTATGAATTTAATGATCAAACAGGATTTGCTGTTGAATATCAGATGACGTCAGATTCTGAATTAGTAGATTTAACCCTACAATTAGAATTTTTATACCAAGAGGATGGTTACAAAATAACTTCTATAGATGTAGATCCTGGATAAACTTTAGTTAAATATCTTCGTTATGTAATATATGTGTATACTAAGGATAGATAATTAGGTTGTAAGTTGCTTAAATCTCTGTTAGTTTTTCAAATATTGGAAGGATTAATGATGTATCTATTAGAATTGTACCAAAACAATTATTCAAAGGATTTAGTCGTATTTGAGGCTTTAGAAGAAGGGAAAGAATTTGTAGCTAAAATACCTGGATATACTCTAGAAAATGAAGATGGGTTTGAAATGGAGTATTTTAATCCTACACACTTGCCTGATTATATGGAAATTGACTTCAATGGAAATATTGTCCCTTTATCTAGATTTTCGTTTGAACCCGAAGAAAATGTGGACATTATTTGGAAGGAAATTTCGAATCTGTCCCTAAAAAATGATAAAGTAATCGAAGGATATTCAAAAATCGACGCATATGTCGTGAATAACGATGAAGTGAAAGCCTATGTCGAAGCCAGAGAATCTAACTGCCGCAAGGCAAAAGCTTTCTTAGAAAACAAAGGATATGAAGTTGACAGAAGCTTTTTGGGAAGTGAAGACGGCGAAGCAATTCTCTACAGAAAACGCGGCACCGAAGATTGGCACTTCTTATGCCACTTAGATCCAATGTTTGTAGAGATTGAAGATGTAGAGGGATATGTGAAAGAAGCGATGTTAGAGATGCAATAGTCAAATTAAATTCCTAGTGAGTGAGTAGCTATGCTGGTAAAAGAGTAAAGACCTTTTAAAGAAAAAAATCTTTTACATCTTAAAGTAGATTGGTGAGTTTAAACATAATTTCTAGTATAGCTAGTAAGGTTGGAGATATAAGATGATTTGGGATAAAGAATATTTTTCAAAATTTGAATTTATTATCTATTGTGGTTGTGAAATTATTGGTTATTTTTATGTAATTTAATGACCTCTGAACTATCTTACCAAGAACCTAGTAATCGTGGAATAATCTCTTTTGAACATAGTCAGAAACTGTCAGAAAAAGCTCTGTCAAAACTCATGCTCTATACGCATCTTATTGATTTTTGAACAATATAGAACAGGGAACAATTCAAATAAGAAGGATAAAATTATTGGTTATAGAGATGTATTGATAACTTTTAGGGCTATAGCCAAGATGGGAGCCCCTTGCTGATTTATAAGATGGAATATGTATACAAGGATTGGTACAAAAGACCGATTGATAAACTATACACTTATCAGTAATACCTATTTTTCAGACTTCCCAAATAATAGTTGTTTTTATTGCTCAAGGTTTGATGGCTGGTGTACTTCCATTTTAGGTATAATAGAAAGGTTTAATAGATAGTGAAATCAAAAAAATTATTACTTATAAACGGAATCAGTGCCATCATTGGATTTTATGTGATTGTTTATGCCTCTTCTGATATAGAGGGGAAAAATTTTCTATTTGATCTCTCGGTTTGTTGAAGTTCCTGATTTGAGAAATATAGTCTATTTCACCTGTTTTATATTGCTAATTTTGGCTTTTTCTGGCATTTTTTTCTCCATGATGAGAACTCAAAAAGTCAATAATAAAACCTATCAGTTTCTGTTTACAGCATCCATTCTAGGATTTATTCCCTTTTTCCTATTTTTCTAGTATATTAGCTTTAGTCTCAGGCGTTTTGTACCTGACAGACTATGTGACTTTATCTAAGAAAGATGTGTAGGAGTTAAACTATTGTCGCTTCAATCTTTTTAATGAGTTATTGAATGTGATCCCTGCAAAGCTTATAGATGGAGTTTCAATAGCACAAATGATATAATCAGTTACTAGAAATTTTGCTATATCTTTAAGGAGAACTATAAATGAAAAATTATGTTAATTATTAATCCAACCTCTGGTGGCGAAAAAGCCTTTGGATTATAAGGTGAAGCTGGAGAATAAAAACCTCAGATTATTTTTGAGCACGTGGAAACCAAAATCACTGAGAAAGCTCTTGATGCGACAAACTTTGCAGCAGAAGCTTCTAAAGAGAAGTATGATGCTGTCCTTGTTTTTGGTGGAGATGGAACTGTCAATGAAGTCATCTCAGGTATCGCTGAAAAAGACTACATTCCTAAACTTGCGATTATCCCAGGAGGAACTGGGAATCTCATCACTAAACTATTAGAGATTAATCAGGATATTGATGGTGCGATTGACGAGCTTGATTTTAGTTCTACGAATAAGATTGATATCGGAAAATCAAATGGAAATTATTTTGGTTATATCTTTAGTATTGGCTCACTGCCAGAAGCCATCCATAACGTTGGGATAGAAGATAAAACAAAGTTTGGTATGCTAGCCTATGCGATTAACACCATGAAGTCTGTCGTTACAGATCAAGCATTTAACATTAGAGTTGAGACAGAAAATGGAAATTATATTGGCCCAGCCAGCCATGTCTTGGTTCTCCTTACCAACTATTTTGCTGACAAAAAGATCTTTGATGAAGACAAGGATGGTTATGCCAATATTTTGATACTAAAAGATGCCTCAATCCTTACTAAATTGTCAGTTATCCCAGATTTATTAAAAGGGGATGTCGTCGTAAATGATAATATCGAGTATATAAAAGCTCGTCATATAAAAAATTTCTTCTGATACTGAATTAGAAACGGATGTTGATGGTGACAAATCTGATGACCTACCAGTAGAAATCAAGGTACTAGGTCAGCATATCCAAGTCTATTCTCAGTCGAAAGAATAAAACTTTTGAAAAGAATAGTAGATAATAAAAGGAGGCTATGGTGATGAAGTTTTAGTAATTAATCCTATTCCGGTTAAAAAGAATGATTGAATTACTATTTGATTATTTTTCATTCTAGCTTATTTAATTCTATTAGCTCTAGGTTCCTTTGTTTTATTATCTTATTTTTTTCAAAATGGCATGCAGCAACCAACAGAATTTGAGTCGCAGTCCATTACATTTTTCACTTCTGTTTTGCCAATCACGCTCATTTTACATATTTGGATTATACAAAAAAATGGTAGCTTTGGCAAGAAAAAAAGCAGAGCTTCAACTGGTTTACGAGAAAAACAGTACAAGCTAGCCTAATTAGAAATGTTATCAAATTTTTTACCTTGGCAAATAGGGTCATATGTCCGCCATTCATAGTGTTTATAGTGGTTTTGATCTATTATATTTTATCCTCTGCTATACATCTATTTTATTTTGGTAGTCTTACTAGCAATGTCTATTTTAGGAAAGATAAGCGACATTTAGGTGACCTTCTAGCTCATACACAGCTACAGCTAAAAGGGTGAATGAAGTTAAAAATTTCGTTTATATTTCAAACTATTTTCAAAAACAAACAAGAAGGAGCGAGCCATGGTCAGCTTCTTTTTGGTTTTAAAATATTTTACATTAGAGAAATATTTGGACTTGAAATGAATTTGAACTATAATATAAGAGAGGATGATCGACTTGAAAAATCTTAGTAAAAAGGAAACATTTTATGAAAGTATCTAAAAATCAGATTAATGAGCTGTTGTGGTTTAGCTATCTTTACTTTTGAGCTGCCTGTGCTACAAACCAAAACCAATCTATGGAAAAACAGAACAGTTCTGACTACGTTGGGCCAGGTCAGATAAAAGAAAGCTACAAAGGAATCTATGCAATCTCAATAGCAAGGGAAAGCGAAGAAGAAGTTCGGAAAGTCTTCGGTGCAGAAGACAAGGATGCTTTTGATACTTTATTTTTCAAGTGTCAAGACTGAGCAACGACAGATGTGAAGGTTCATGCTGCAAAGATGGAACAATTCCCTTTCTCAATTCAAGTTTAACGAAAATGCAAGAATGCTCTCCGTAGTCGTCCACGATGACTCAGATGGGCAATCACTTTTAGTAGCATAGTCGGCATACTTGTGCCGAGCGAGGACGGTTATCTCTTTGTCGAAAAGTTAACCTTTGAGGAGCCTTATCAAGCCATCAAATTTGCGACCAAGAAGATTGTTATAAATATCTAGATACAAAAACACGAAAACTATACAGGTGAAGGTCTGAGCTAAACCATTTATTATGGACAATGATAAGTGGGTTCAAATCTAAAAAAGTGAGTATTATGGATACATTGCTGGGGCTGGTAGTTTTATTCTTGATAGGGATATGGCTATTACGACAATCAAAGGAAACCAGCAGAGACCAAGAAGAAATGAAAGGTTTATTGGTTATATCAATCGATACGACGATGATGGCGAACCCTATAAAGCGGAAGTTTGGAAAATGAGTGAAGATGCGAGTAGACATATGGAGTTACAAGATTTTACGAAACAAGAACAAGAAATGATTAAAAATGGGTTAACTTTCTCTAAACTGGAGTGATAAGGAAACAACCGATAGATTATCGCTCTAATCCTCAAGAATACATTAAGCGTATCCCGTTTTTGTTAGAAAACATGCTATTACACGTACTATTAAGAGATCTCGCTTGAGTATCCGGAATTGTACGCTGTTGCTGAACAAGAAGGACAACTTCCTGAAAAGGAAGCTCAAGAATTGCGCTAACATGCTACAGACATTTTCCAAGAGAAAATGAACAAGCATAAGATTAAATAGGAGTTGAGAATGGCTATTGATGGCGTTAAAATCATTGACAGTGATCAAAGCTTTATGACATTTACAATGAAGTAGTCGGTCGCTATAGAGATGGTGATCAGTGGCGAATATTATCAAGGATATCCCTTGATACGGAGAAAGATGACTGTCAAACAGACTTTTTACAGAAATTTATTGGACTGCATTTGCCTACTCACTGTGGAAGATTGGTCACCTGACTGACGATATCAGAGATAAAAACCATAGAGATTATTAAAAAGGTCCAGATCCATTTTGGTTGGAAATAGATTCAAAGGCATTGAAGCAAAGGCAAAAGATCTTGGAAAAACTTGCAGTTCAATTGCAAACTGAAAATCCTAGACCCTAAAGGTTCCTAAAGCAAAAGCTAAACGCAAACCCTACTTTGAAGAAGGAGATATCCTGCTGTTGAGTTTGAAGATGAGTATGGTCTTGTCTTTTGTATCTATGGTTGAGCAGAGTCCAAGAAAGCTTGAGTACCATCTAGCTTGCACGCGCCTCTTACAAACAAAAAAGCCCACCATCGATGATTTTTTGACCAGTCAAATCTCTTGTAAGATGGACAATAAGAAGTTTGCTCTGGATACAGATTGCTGGTTCAATCACAAAGATTTAGGGCAATTATTAGAAAAATATTGAAAAATTGGACAGGTGAAACTCAACCCATTTAGTCTTTGGATGCTGGCACCTGCCCATAATTTAGAAGATATTTATGAAGAAATCACTAGAGATAAAGGCTCTTCTGGCCTACGGTTCATCGAAACCTATAAACTTGTCGATGATATTTTTTCAGTCTAATGTCTATCTGATAAGAGGAAAATAAGGGTGAATCATTCCCACACGCTATGTTGGGCTCTGACTCCATAGCTATCAATCGAACCATCTGAATTGAACTTGGATTCAATACGGTATCTTTTCCAGAGGTCGTAATCTGCTGTTTGGATGGTTAGGATAAAGTTGTTATCCTTATCAGAGACGTTATAATCAGCTGAATTGACTTCAAAGATATCGATTAATTTTCGTGTTTGAAAATCTTGGAGTTTGAGATTTGCTAGATTGACATGATTGATAGAAATTTCCTGCAGTTTTTGGTCGTCCTTGGGAGTTCTATAGTAGGTAATGATGCAGTTTTTGAGTTGATCAGTATCTCTTCCTGTAGGAGTAAGGCTCATAAAGCCATAGGACTGATCATCACGCTTGATTTCGAGAAGCTGTCCGTAGTAAAAGTGGTCATTTCTTGGATTGGTGATGAAGCTCTCTGGACTTTTATCTTCGAAATTAAATCCTTGATCCAAAAGCTCGGAAGCCTTGGTTTCACCTACGATTACTTCTGTATCTTGAATAGTGACTGGGACAGGTTGAGCTGGAAGACCACTCATCATCATGCAAAACATAAACACATAACTCGTTAAAAAGCTGACCCAATAAAAGCGTTGGTTGATGCATAGGCATGACTGTTTTGAAAGTTTTTCTTATAGCTAGTGCAACAAATTTTGCTAATACTTTTTAAAACCATACTAACAAGTACGATAAAATTGTTTTTCAAACATTCATAAATGAGCTTGAGGAAAGCTATTACTATGATAGTAGAGACAGCTAATGCGAGTAGATTTACGATAAAATAGATTAGCAAGAACCAATGAATCTCTTTAGGGCATTAGCATCAGTGAGTTTCTTCATAGTCAGCGTGAGATTCTACCTGAATGGCATGGCCGAGTTTATAGATCCATTTTGGGACATCTTTACCACGTCTAACTGCGACTAGAAGTCTGATATGAGATAAATGGTAGGGATAAGGACAGAAGAAAAGAGCATAAAATGCCAAAAACAATACTAGTGAACATTACTACTCCCCCTATTTAACATTTAATAAAACAATTTCTTAGCTCCATTATAGCATTTTTCTGTAGAAATGAGGCTAAAAACATCAGTATATCCCAAAAGATTCAAAGGAGAAAGTATGGGAATGATTGCCAATTATCAATATTTACCAGACAAAGAATTAGAACAAATAAAAGGTCTTTCCAATCAGAAGATGACTTGTTAGACTTTGCTGAGGACTCCAGCTGATAGTCATGATATCTTACTAGATATCGATAAGATGTGGGATGCTCTTCTCTTTGTCATGACTGGTTTTGTAGTTCAGAATTCTGGATGACAATCCCTTGAGAGAAGCTGTTTTAGGGGTGACACCTCTAGAGGATGTATCTGAATATATCGCCTATACTGAAAAATCAAGAATTGCGGCTATCAGTCAAAGCTTTAGAAGAATTTGATATGGACAAGGCTTTGAAAGACTTTTAGTATGGAAGCTTGTAAAAAGCTGACCCCTATCCGAGATATTTGGGATTATCTTGAGGAAGAGGGATGAAATCAAGGATGACATCCGAATCAGCTTTGAAAAATATGAAAAATTTTACAAGACAAATTTTAAGCCAGAAGGAAATGTTTTAGTTACTATTTGTTAATCAGAATTTATCCATAAAAAGAAAAAGGTAATCAGATGAATCCATATTTACAAAAATATATACTTTGCTAAAAAGCAATATCTGGAACAAAATGGCAGTTCTTCCAGTGTTGCGAGTCTCTTATGACTTCGCTGATGAGTTAGCCAAGTCTCGATGATTTGGAAGCGAAGAAAGTCTTAGTGAGATCTCTATGATCAGTGGGGCTCTGATACTAGTGCCTATAGCTTTATTGCAGAAATCTTAGATAAAACCGGATCGTAAACAAATTAAAAATTGGCTCGCTTAGAAGAGATGAGGTCAAAGCCATGGGGATCGCTTTGCCCTTCCTCGTCCTCTGACGGGAAAAAGAAAGAGAGTAAGAGACAGAGAGCTATCAAAAATCTTACGCATTTTATCTATCATCCAGATCCTCTAGCGACAGGTTCTTTTGTTGAAGGAGAAGCCAAGCTTTGTCCATCTTGTGGGAAAGAAAGCAATGTTTATTATGACTTGATCCCTATTGTATCGACAACATAGAAAACCTTTGTCCATTTTGCATCGCAAAACAGGGCTAGCAGAGAAAATTTGATGCAGAAATTTGTCCAGGATGCCGAGTGGTCAGGACAAACAAATCCAGAAAAGATAAGCTTCTTTTGCCAGACCCCAGGCTACTCTAGTTGGTAGGGGAAAATTGGCTCTCTGTTGTCAAGATTATTGTGCTTATTTGGGTACAGTTGGGACTCGAGAATTGATGGATATGGGAATCATGAGCAAGTCTTGGCAGACTATGAAGAGCGTGGAGAATATCAAAGAGGTGAAGACTACTTGGTCAAAGACGGCCCTATCTGTGGTTATTTGTTTGAGATGTCTACATTGTCAAAGAAAATACAAATCTGGGTTGATGCGGATTAATTTTTAATGATACAAGACATCAACACTAAATTTCTTGAATTTTAGTGACTAATCTCTAATTTAATTATAGAATATGAAAATTGGAATATTTTATCTTGGCATACTTATCATCTTTTAAATTATCATATGAAAAATAGGAGTATGCAAACTGGTTCCTATTTTATTATTTAAAACCATGAAATCGTTTTCAATTTTTAGGTATGATAAATAAATACGAGCAAATTTGTAAATAGTATCAAAGTTTCCCGTATACTTTGTAAAAATACGAACAAAAATGTAAATAATTTATAAAGTTTCCCCAAAATACTTTACAAACTTTTTGTAAAACATGATATAGTTATAAAGGCTTAGAAAATGAGATGATGTTTTTCTAGTAAATATAAACCCGAGTAAAAATGCCTACGGACAGGCAGGGTTGAATGCCGAAGCGTGGTTGAAAAAGCCACATTATTGATAGGGTTAAAAAGCCTACTTTTTATAAGTTGATGTTAGGGACATTAGTTCTAATTCGTATAGATTTGTTAGTGTGGTGAAAGCACACGTCATCTTGTGAAACGATCAATAAAGTACGTAATATTTGCTACTAGAGAGTTAGGAAACATCAGGAACAGACATACTCAAAAGAAACAAACATAAACACGTCAGTAGATTGTAGAGCAGGTGCCAACCTGCTCTTTTTTCATAAGTATCCTTGGCGCCTAAGTTTAAATAAGGTGAAAAACTATGATAAAGGAGTATGTCTCTATAATGTTAAATCAAAACCAAGCTCCATTTATGAGGGACTGGTCAAGTTACGAAAAAAAAGAATTGTACCTTTCGATGTACCAGGTCATAAGCGTGGTCGTGGGAACCCGGAATTAGTGGAACTTTTAGGGGAAAAATGCGTTGGTATTGATGTCAATTCTATGAAGCCCTTGGACAATCTAGGACATCCTATTTCGATTATCAGAGAAGCGGAAGAGCTAGCAGCAGAAGCTTTTGGTGCTGCTCATGCCTTTTTGATGATTGGTGGGACAACTTCATCCGTGCAGACCATGATTCTTTCTACCTGTAAATCAGGTGATAAAATCATCCTTCCACGAAATGTCCATAAATCAGCTATCAATGCTCTCGTTTTATGCGGAGCTATTCCTATCTATATCGAGATGAGTGTGGATCCCAAAAATCGGTATTGCTTTGGGGCTTGAAAATGAGCGTGTGGCGCAAGCGATTAAGGACCATCCGGATGCCAAGGCTATCCTAATTAACAATCCAACCTATTATGGGATTTGTTCAGACCTTAAAGGGTTAACAGAGATGGCTCACGTCGCAGGAATGAAAGTCTTAGTAGACGAGGCGCACGGGTGCTCATCTGCACTTTACAGATAAACTTCCTCTATCTGCTATGGATGCAGGAGCAGATATGTCAGCTGTATCCATGCATAAGTCCGGTGGCAGCTTTGACTCAAAGTTCCTTCTTTTTAGTTGGCAATCAGATGAATCCTGAGTACGTCCGTCAGATTATTAATCTGACACAGTCAACATCAGCATCCTACTTGCTAATGGCTGAGTCTAGATGTTTCTCGTAGAAAACCCTAGCCCTTCGTGGTAAAGAGTCCTTTGAGAAAAGGTCATTGAGCTATCTGAGTATGCTCGTCGTGAAATCAATGCCATCGGTGGCTACTATGCCTACTCAAAAGAGCTAGTAGATGGTGTATCGGTTTGTGATTTTGATGTAACCAAGTTGTCAGTTTACACTCAGGGGATTGGTCTAACAGGGATTGAAGTTTATGATCTCTTACGGGATGAATATGACATTCAAATTGAGTTTGGTGATATCGGGAATATTTTGGCCTATATTTCGATTGGTGACCGTATCCAAGACATTGAACGCTTGGTTGGTGCTTTGGCTGATATCAAGAGACTATACTCGCGAGATGGAAAGGACTTGATTGCTGGAGAATATATCCAGCCTGAGTTGGTACTATCTCCTCAGGAAGCCTTCTATGCAGAGAGAAGAAGCTAACATTGGACGAGTCCGTTGGGCCAGGTCTGTGGGGAATTTGTCATGTGCTATCCTCCAGGTATTCCAATCCTGGCTCCAGGTGAACGGATTACACGAGAAATTGTCGATTATATCCAATTTGCCAAAAGAACGTGGTTGTTCCTCCAAGGAACGGAAGATCCAGAGGTCAATCACATCAATGTTATTGAAAGAAAGGAGAACTAGATGGATTTATGGTTTTCTGAAGTTCATACTCCAGATGTCAAGTTAACAATGAGAACAGCCAAACAGCTGTATTCTGGTCAAAAGTGAATGGCAGGATATCGAGGTTCTGGACACCCCAGCTTTTGGGAAAAGTGTTAATTTTAAATGGGCATGTCTTTATTCTCAGATGCAGATGATTTTGTCTACAACGAAATGACAGTTCACGTTCCAATGGCTGTCCATCCAAATCCAAAAGAAAGTCTTGGTTATTGGGGGTGGTGACGGAGGTGTTGCCCAAGTATTAACTCTCTATCCAGAATTGGAACAAATCGATATTGTAGAACCAGATGAGATGTTGGTTGAGGTTTGTCGAGAGTATTTCCCAGACTTTGCTGCAGGGCTAGATGATCCTCGCGTTACCATTTACTACCAAAATGGGCTTCGCTTTTTAAGAAACTGTGAAGATGATTACGACATTATCATCAATGATGCGACAGATCCATTTGGACATACAGAAGGTCTCTTTTACCAAGGAATTTTACGGCAATAGTTACAGAGCTCTGAAAGAAGACGGTATCATGATTTACCAGCATGGTAGTCCTTTCTTTGACGAAGATGAGTCTGCTTGCCGAAGCATGCATCGCAAGGTCAATCAAGCCTTTCCAATCAGCCGAGTTTATCAGGCACATATCCCTACCAGTCCTGCTGGCTATTGGTTGTTTGGATTTGCATCGAAAAAATATCACCCTGTCAAAGATTTTGACAAGGAAGGCTGGAAAAAACGCCAGCTATTCACGGAATATTACACTGCAAACTTACATGTTGGTGCCTTTTATGTTGCCCAAAGTATGTTGAAGACATTTTAGAAGAAGAGGAAGGAAAAAAATGAGTCGTTTATTAGTTATTGGATGTGGGGGCGTTGCCCAAGTTGCTATTTCAAAGATTTGCCAAGATAGTGAAACTTTTAAAGAAATTATGATTGCTAGCCGTACCAAGTCAAAATGTGATGACTTGAAAGCTAAATTAGAAGGCAAAACAAGTACTAAAATTGAAACAGCTGCTCTTGATGCTGATAAGGTAGAAGAAGTGATTGCCTTGATTGAAAGCTACAAGCCAGAAGCTGTTTTGAACGTAGCTTTACCATACCAAGATTTGACCATTATGGATGCTTGTTTGGCAACAGGAGTCCACTATATCGATACAGCCAACTATGAGGCTGAGGATACAGAAGACCCTGAATGGCGTGCTATTTATGAGAAACGCTGCAAAGAGCTTGGATTTACGGCTTACTTTGATTACTCATGGCAATGGGCTTACCAAGAAAAATTCAAGGAAGCAAGTCTGACAGCTCTTCTTGGTTCTGGTTTTGACCCAGGTGTAACCAGTGTCTTTTCAGCTTATGCTTTGAAACACTATTTTGATGAAATCCACTATATCGACATTTTAGACTGTAATGGTGGTGACCACGGTTATCCATTTGCGACAAACTTTAACCCAGAAATCAACCTCCGCGAGGTTTCTGCGCCAGGTTCTTACTGGGAAGATGGAAAATGGGTTGAGGTCGAAGCTATGTCTATCAAACGTGAGTATGATTTCCCTCAAGTTGGGCAAAAAGACATGTATCTTCTTCACCACGAAGAAATTGAATCACTGGCTAAAAACATTCCCAGGAGTTAAACGTATTCGTTTCTTTATGACTTTTGGTCAATCTTATCTAACGCACATGAAATGCTTGGAAAACGTTGGACTCCTTCGTACAGATGCTATTAACTTTAACGGTCAAGAAATCGTTCGATCCAATTCTTGAAAGCCTTACTTCCAGATCCTGCAAGCCTTGGTCCACGCACAGTTGGAAAAACCAATATCGGTTGTATCTTTACAGGTGTCAAAGATGGTGTTGAAAAGACCATCTACATCTACAATGTTTGTGACCATCAGGAATGCTACGCAGAAGTTGGTTCACAGGCAATTTCTTACACAACAGGTGTTCCAGCCATGATTGGGACAAAATTAGTGATGGATGGTACTTGGAAACAACCTGGAGTTTATAATCTTGAAGAGTTGGATCCAGATCCCATTCATGGAAGCTTTTAAATAAATACGGTTTGCCATGGGTTGTGGTTGAAAATCCACAAATGGTGGACTAATGAAGTTAGAACAAGTACCAACACCTTCTTATATCATTGACTTAGGAAAATTAGAAGAGAATTGCCGCATTCTGCAAAAGGTTCAGGAAAAGGCAGGTTGTAAGGTTTTGCTAGCTCAAAAGGCTTATTCCCTCTATAAAACCTATCCCTTGATTAGCCAGTATCTTTCTGGTACGACGGCTAGTGGTCTCTATGAAGCTAAGTTAGCTAGAGAAGAGTTTCCTGGGGAAGTCCATGTTTTCGCGCCTGCTTTCAAGGAAGCAGACATGGAAGAGTTACTTCAAATCTCTGAGCATATCGTCTTTAACTCAGAGAGACAACTACGAAAAATACGGTCAAACTTGTCGGGAAGCTGGTATTAGTGTAGGTCTACGCCTCAATCCTCAGTGTTCTACTCAGGGAGATCACGCGCTCTATGACCCTTGTGCTCCTGGATCCCGTTTTGGAGTGACTTCAGATAAGATACCAAGTGATTTGCTGGATTTGGTGGATGGTCTTCATTTTCATACTCTTTGTGAGCAAGGGGCAGATGATTTAGAGACAACCTTGAAAGCTGTAGAAGAGCAGTTTGGACAGTACTTGCATCAGGTAAAATGGCTTAATATGGGTGGTGGACATCACATTACCCGAGCCGACTATGATGTGGACTTACTGATTTCTGAGATTAAGCGAATTCGAGAAACCTATAATCTTGACGTTTATATCGAACCCAGGAGAAGCCATTGCTCTTAATGCTGGGCTATTTGGCTACAGAGGTCTTAGACATCGTTGAAAGTGGCATTGAGACCTTAGTGTTAGATGCTTCAGCAAGCTGCCATATGCCTGATGTCCTTGAGATGCCTTATCGTCCCCCATTGAGAGACGGTTTTGAAGCGCAAGAAAAACCTTATACTTATAGACTTTCTTCCAATACCTGCCTAACTGGTGATATCATTGGAGACTACAGTTTCGAAAATCCAGTTGAGATAGGAGATAGACTTTACTTTGAGGATATGGCAATCTACTCCTTTGTCAAAAATAATACCTTTAACGGTATTGGACTTCCAAGTTTGTATCTGATGGATAAAGAGGGTGAATGCAGTCTAGTCTAAGGCCTTTGGTTACCAAGACTTTAAGGAGAGATTATCATGATGGACAGTCCCAAAGAAATTAGGCTATCGTATGCCAGCAGAGTATGAACCCCATCATGGGAACTCTCATGATATGGCCTACTCGACCAGGTTCTTGGCCATTTCAAGGGTTGGCCGCTAAAGCTGCTTTTAGCCAGATTATCAAAACTATTGCTCAGGGGAAACAGTCTACCTTTTGGTTGAGGAGGACTATCTATCTGAAGCCCAATCCTATCTTGGAGACCAGGTCGTTTATCTAGATATCCCAACAAATGATGCCTGGGCTCGTGATACAGGTCCGACCATTCTCCTCAATGATAAAAGGGAAAAGTTAGCGGTAGACTGGTCTTTCAATGCCTGGGGTGGTGCAGTGGATGGACTCTATCAAGACTATGAAGCAGATGACCAAGTGGCGCCTTCCTTTGCTAGAGAATTAAATATACCTGTTTATAGCGCCAAACCTTTTGTACTAGAAGGTGGAGCCATACACAGTGACGGCCAAGGAACAATACTTGTCACAGAAAGTTGCCTGCTCAGTCCGGGTCGCAATCCTCATATGACTAAAGAAGAGATTGAAAATACCTTACTAGAGAGTCTTGGAGCTGAAAAAGTCATCTGGCTTCCTTATGGTATTTATCAAGACGAAACCAATGAACACGTCGACAATGTTGCAGCCTTTGTTGGCCCAGCAGAGATTGTCTTAGCTTGGACGGACGACCACGATGATCCCTCAGTATGCCATGTCTGCGGCGGATCTAGCTCTTTTAGAGACGGAAACAGATGCAAAGGGGCGTTCCTTCACTATTCATAAACTTCCAATCCCAGCTATTCATCAAGTAGTTACAGAGGAGGATTTGCCGGGCTATTCTTATGAAGAAGGTGAAGAGGAACGCTATGCTGGTGAGCGTTTAGCAGCATCCTATGTGAACTTCTATATTGCCAATAAGTCTGTCTTGGTGCCACAATTTCAGGACGCAAAACGACCAAGTGGCCTTGGATATCCTGAGTCAGTGTTTTCCCAGACCGTGAAGTGGTAGGAATTCCTGCAAGAGATATTCTTTTAGGTGGTGGAAATATCCACTGTATTACCCAACAAATTCCAGAATAGGAGAAAAAGATGAGAAATGTAACGGTTGCAGCTATTCAGATGCAATGCGCTAAGGATGTGGAAACGAATATCCAAACAGCTGAACGTTTAGTTCGACAAGCTGCTGAGCAAGGTGCTCAGATTATTCTCTTTACCTGAATTATTTGAACGTCCCTATTTTCTGTCAGGAACGTCAGTATGACTACTACCAGTATGCCCAGTCGGTGTCAGAAAATACGGCTATTCAGCATTTTAAAGTGATTGCCAAAGAGCTAAAGGTCGTTTTACCGATTAGTTTCTATGAAAAAGATGGTAATGTCTTATACAATTCAATAGCTGTCATTGATGCAGATGGAGAAGTGCTAGGAGTTTATCGCAAAAACGCATATACCAGATGACCATTATTATCAAGAGAAATTCTTCTTTACTCCTGGAAACACAGGTTTCAAGGTCTGGGATACTCGCTATGCCAAGATTGGTATTGGGATCTGTTGGGACCAGTGGTTCCTGAAACAGCCCGTTGTCTTGCCTTAAATGGTGCAGAATTACTCTTTTATCCCAACAGCTATTGGTTCGGAACCAATTTTGGATACAGATAGTTGTGGGCATTGGCAACGTACCATGCAAGGGCACGCAGCAGCAAATATTGTGCCAGTTATTGCTGCTAATCGTTATGGTTTGGAAGAAGTCACTCCTTGCGAGGAAAAATGGAGGACAAAGTTCTAGTCTTAATTTCTACGGTTCATCCTTTATGACCGATGAAACAGGAGCTATCTTGACTCAAGCAGATAGACAAGGTGAAGCAATTTTGATGACTACCTATGATCTTGACAAAGGAGCAAATGAGCGCCCTAAATTGGGGCTTGTTTAGAGATAGAAGACCAGACATGTATAAAGATATTGTGAGATAATTGTTTGTATTTTTAGTTTAGGTAATTATCGTTCTAGAATAGATAGGAGTCTTTAATGAATCAAGCTTGGGAATTATTATTTGAGGGAAAGATTAATGAAGCGAAGCAATTAGTTCAAGCAGAGTTTTGCCTAGCAACTTGTAAAGATTACAGTCTTTTAAACTTGATGGGCTATATCTATTTGTACGAAAAAAAGTATGAAGACTGTTTAGAGGTTTACAAACGTTATCTTCACTTGGCTATTACAGAAAAGGATCGTGAAAATGAACACATCGCGTATCATCAATTGGCCATGGTCTATCGTGAAATGAATGATTTTCAGACAGCTCTTAGCTATATCGAAAAAGAGCGAGAAGTTATTGAACAAGATTTTTCAGGGGATTCTCTCAAAATATTCTGTTAATGACTATGAGCAAGGTTATTTACGATTAAAAGTTAGGTCAACTAGTTGAAGCGGAGTTTTATATGCAGAAATCGCTAGACTCAGCCTTAAAGACAGATGATCTTATCGCTCAGGCCTGCGCTTATAGAGGATTGGGAGAGATTTATCGAAAACTTGATTCGAGTAAATACTATGATTATTTTAGTCACGCTATTAAACTCTTTGACAAGGCCGGAGATGAGATTGGAGCGGAAGAAGTCAGAGCTTTAATAGATAATAAAAAGTCTGAGACAAAATAGTTCTCAGATACAAAAAAGCTAGAGGTTCCCAATTGTGGAACTCTAGTCTTTTTCTGTAGATACTATAGTAATTTTTGATAAAGTACTAGAATTTCGATAAAATGGACTTAGTGTTAGCAAGGATAAAAGAGACTGGAAAACTCTCAATCAATTTTTCCTTGAAGAATTAAGTCGTGATTGAGGTTAGATATGGGAAAATGGACTTGTAGATGTGGTCAAGCAATGAACGACCACCAAAGCGCCTGATCCAAATGCTTATTCAGTTTATTCGGATGAGTTCTTAGCAGAAATTTCTCAAGCTGAATTATTTTTAACTGATATTCTGTCATTGTAATTACGGTAATTATTTGTTATAATACTTCAAAGGAGGAAATCAGATGGTAGTAAAAACAAGAAAACAAGGAAATTCAATCACCATTACCATTCCAAGTGAATTCAATATTCCAAGTGGTGTAAAATACGAAGCAAAATTGTTACCAAGTGGCGAAATTGTCTTTACTCCCGAAGAGTCTGGACATCAGATTTCTTATGTATCTGATGATGCCTTTGACTTAAATTTGGACAAAAATCTTTTGATGAATACGATGATGTTTTCAAAGCTTTTGGTGGAAAAAAATGACAGTCTATCTTACAGAAAGGCAAATTGAAAAAAATCAATGCTTTTAGCAATTCAACGGTATTCACCTAATGAAAAAATTCAGACGGTTAGTCCTTCTGCCTTAAATATGATTGTCAATTTACCAGAACAATTTGTTTTTGGCAAACCTCTTTATCCAACAATTTTTGATAAGGCAACGATACTATTTGTCCAATTGATCAAGAAGCATGTTTTTTTGCCAATGCTAATAAACGAACTGCTTTCTTCGTTTTGGTGAAATTTCTACAGTTGAATGGTTATCGTTTTTTTCTGTAACAGTTGAAGAAGCGGTCGATATGTGTGTAACTATTGCAGTAGAATCCTTAACAGATGAAAAGGTTAGCTAGCTACACTCAAATGGGTATCTCGAACATTCATTTAGAGCTAATGGCAAAAATTTAAGCTTTGGATGTTTAAATCCTATAAGTAAAAAAATAGATAAACAGACAGTATTAGAATTCTGTAATGCAGAAAACTAATCTTTTGAAATACGTCAAACATTCAATCTTACTAAATAAAGAAAAAGTAGCCCATTCAGGCTACTTTTTTAAAAATTCTTTATAAACATAAGGATTCTCTGGTTTGTCGACTTTGATGAAAAGGACTGAACTTCAAGGGTTGGGAGGACTTGGTTGAGTTCCTTGTGATAGTGATTGCTAATCTTACCTTTGACTCTCACCCAGGTGTTATTTCTCATAATGATTGGTATTTCCTGTGGTCAAGAGGCCAAAAAAACTCCTGAATCAGCGATACAGTGCATAATACCAAAAGCGAAAAAGACAAATTGACTATTGGTATGATTTGGATCGTTGTAGACAAAAGCCAATAAACTCGATTTCCTTGCCTTCAAATTCATTTGGATAATCATAGATAGCTTCCATGACCTCCAGGTAATTTTCATCATTGATAACTATACTAGATTGAGCTAAGTATTTATCAGCACTCTTCCGAATAATATTTTCATGAGCTGTTTGTGAATAAAAGCGACTGGTATCCGGCTTTGAGATACTGACTGCTCGTTCCTTCACTTGCTTGGATTGCCTTGTCAGTTCCTTCCGACAAAGGGAAATAATATCCTTTTGCCGATACTGTTTGTGAATCCAGAGTGACAGTTGGAAAGGTAAATCCAACTAACAAGGGTAAACTTAAGAGGGCAAAACTAGCAAGCTTGGGCTGAAAAAGCTATGTAAGTGACTATGTTCTTTCAAACGCTTTGAAGCAAATATAGGCTTGAACGATGGCTAGTAACAATGACAAAACCATGGTGATATAAGCCAGATAAGAGTAGTGGAGGTTTAGATACTGATTGAGCTTACCTGATAGGTGCAGATAAAGGGTTAAGATAAAATAGCCAAATAAGATAAAAAATCGAATCATAGCATCACCCCGACTAGATAAGAATAGACAAGAACAACAAGAGTCACAATTGTCATAAACTGCCAAATAAAGCGAGTTTTGAGATAATTCTTCATCATGAGTAAGTTCTTGACATCAAGCATAGGGCCGATAACCAGAAAGGCAAGCACTGGAGCAAAGCCAAAACTAGAGAGAAGTGAAGAGCCAATAAAGGCATCTGCTTCACTACAGAGCGATAGTAAGAAAGATAAGACCATCAAGAGAACAATAGCAAGCAGTGGTGTTGCACTAATTGATGTCAGAATACGAGTTGGTACATAAACCTGGACTATGCTAGCAAAAAGACAGCCAAAGACCAAATAACGCCCCATATCAAAGAATTCATCAATAGCTTGAATAAAGACCTGAAGGATTTTTTGACCTTTTACTCAAGTGAGAAAAATCATGCTCATGACAAGCCAATCTATTTTCTTTTTGAATAGTTTCTTCCCAGAAAAATCCAAGGAAAATACCAAATATAGTAGCGACAAGAATCGAACCCAAAGCTCGTAGTAAGACCATTTTGAATGAATTACCAAAAGGCTGAATAGGTCGCAAAGAGTACGATAGGATTGATGATAGGAGCCGTTACTAGAAAAGGTACAGCTGTATAGCTAGGAACCTTCTTCTCCAAGAAACGATTGATGATAGGGACAATTCCACATTCACAAGAGGGAAAGAGAAAACCAATGAAGGTACCAAAAAAGATTCTCCCCAAACGATTTTTTTAGGGAGAAATCTATATACTTTTTCAGGAGTCACATAGACTTCAATAGCACCAGAAATAATGCTACCAATTAAGACGAAGGGTAGGGCTTCAATGATGATTGATAGAAAAATAGCACCAGCTTGTAACACACTAGAAGGTAGACTTTTGAAAGATTGTCATCTATTTTTTTCTTTTTCTGCCTTATCTTTCTTTTTCTTTGTCGTCTGGAAATGTTACTTGCTTCAAATCAGGAAGTTTAGCGAATTCTTCGAACATCTTTATCTAAGTCATCAGTTTTTGTAAATTTAACAGCCATAAGGCATACCTCGATTCTTTTAGTTACCTCTATTATACTATTATTTTCTGGGAAATAGTTGAAATTTTAAAAATCAAACATGGCTTTTTATCTTTATAAAGTTGAATGAAAGCAACAAATTAATGAAAACAAGCTTTCTGCTTATGGTATAATAGTTTCATGGATAAAAAAATATGAAAAAAATTTCCCAAGATTTGGGTGTAACCTTAAAAAGCAGATTGATACTGTCTTGTCTTTTGACAGCAGAAGGAGCAACTATTCCCTTTATCGCTCGTTATCGGAAAAGACATGACTGGAAGTCTAGATGAAGTAGCTATTAAAGCTATTATCGACCTTGATAAAAGCCTAACTGCTCTTAATGATCGTAAGGAAGCCGTTTTAGCAAAAATCAAAGAGCAAGGTAAGTTGACTAAGGAATTGGAAGAAGCTATCCTATCAGCTGAAAAACTAGCTGATGTAGAAGAACTCTATCTTCCCTATAAAGGAGAAAACGTCGCACCAAGGCAACGATTGCGCGTGAGGCTGGGACTCTTTCCTCTTGCTCGCTTAATCTTACAAAATGTTTCTGACCTAGAAAAAGAAGCAGAAACATTTGTCTGTGAAGGTTTTGAGACTCCACAAGATGCTTTAGCAGGTGCTGTTGATATTTTGGTTGAAGCTCTATCTGAGGATGTCAACTTTACGTTCAATGACTTATCAAGAGGTCCTTAGACATTCTAAGATTACATCTCAACTTAAAGATGAAAGTCTAGATGAAAAAGCAAGTCTTTCAGATTTATTACGACTTTCTCAGAAACAGTTGCCAATATGCAGGGCTACCGTACGCTTGCCCTTAATCGTGGTGAGAAGCTAGGCATTTTGAAGATTGGCTTTGAGCATGCGAGCTGATCGTATTCAAGCCTTCTTTGCTGCTCGTTTTCAAGGTTAAGAATGCCTATATTGACGAAGTTATTCAGCAATCTGTTAAGAAAAAAGTATTACCAGCTATTGAGCGCCGTATTCGTACTGAATTGACAGAAAAGGCAGAAGAAGGAGCTATCCAACTCTTCTCAGAAAACCTTCGTAAATCTTCTTCTGGTAGCACCTCTTAAAGGGCGCGTGGTTCTTGGTTTTGACCCAGCCTTTCGTACAGGGGCTAAGCTTGCGGTTGTCGATGCAACTGGTAAAATGCTGACAACTCAAGTCATTTATCCAGTCAAACCAGCTTCAGCTCGTCAGATTGAGGAAGCAAAGAGAGATTTGGCAGATTTGATTGGCCAATACGGTGTTGAAATCATTGCTATCGGAAATGGTACTGCTAGTCGTGAGAGTGAAGCCTTTTGTAGCAGAAGTGCTTAAAGATTTTCCGAAGTCAGCTATGTCATTGTTAATGAGAGTGGTGCGTCTGTCTACTCAGCTAGTGAACTTGCCCGTCAAGAATTCCCTGACTTAACCGTTGAAAAACGTTCGGCCATTTCTATCGCTCGTCGTTTGCAAGACCCACTTGCAGAATTGGTTAAAATTGATCCCAAATCTATCGGTGTTGGTCAATACCAGCACGATGTTAGTCAAAAGAAATTGTCTGAAAGTCTGGACTTTGTCGTAGAAACAGTCGTTAACCAAGTCGGTGTCAATGTCAACACAGCCAGTCCAGCTCTACTTTCCCATGTTGCAGGACTTAACAAAACGATATCTGAAAATATCGTGAAGTATCGTGAAGAAGAAGGTAAAATCACTTCACGCGCCCAAATCAAGAAAGTCCCTCGCTTAGGAGCAAAAGCCTTTGAACAGGCTGCAGGTTTTCTCCGTATCCCTGAAAGCAGCAATATCCTTGATAACACAGGTGTTCACCCAGAAAACTATGCTGCGGTCAAGGAACTCTTCAAACGTTTGGATATTAAGGACTTGAATGAAGAAGCGCAAGCTAAGCTCAAGTCTGTATCAATCCAGGATATGGCTCAAGAGCTAGACCTTGGTCAAGAAACCCTTAAAGATATTATTGCAGACCTTCTAAAACCCGGTCGTGATTTCCGTGATTCTTTTGATACTCCAGTCCTTCGTCAGGATGTCTTGGATATCAAGGACTTAAAAGTCGGTCAAAAGCTTGAGGGAGTTGTGCGCAACGTCGTTGACTTCGGTGCCTTTGTTGATATTGGTATCCATGAGGATGGGCTGATTCATATCTCTCACATGAGCAAGAAATTTATCAAGCATCCAAGTCAAGTCGTATCCGTCGGGGATTTGGTAACCGTTTGGGTAAAGAAAATCGATGTCCAGCGTGAAAAAGTAAATCTGTCGCTCCTTGCACCAGATGAATCTAACTGATTACGTTAGGCAAGTCTCTTTAGAAGACTTTCGGAAAACCTTTCAAACACCAGGCTCAATGGAATACTCGTCTGCGGTCGACAGGTGGACGATTTTTTTCCCTAAGGATGGGCATTTGGATTTTAATCCAAAAGTCTATCAAGAGCTAGGGGTAGAAGTTTTTCGGAAGATTGTCCGTCACGAACTCTGTCATTATCATCTATACTATGAAGGTAAAGGGTATAAACATAAAGATTTAGCCTTTTAAGGAACTGTTAAAAGAAGTGGATGGACTCCGCTTTGTTCCTCCCTTTATCAAGTGCTCAGTCAAAACACCAGCTTTTGGTTTATAAAGTGTCACTCTTGTGGCCAAACCTATCAAAGAAAAGCGTCGAATTGATACCAAAACGTTATCGATGTGGTCTTTGTCATGGGTAAAACTCATCCTACAAAATCAGCCCAAGGACTGATGCAGGGAGTTTTAGTTCATGTTATACTTATTTCAAGAATACCGAAAAGAGGTACAAATCATGAATAAAAAATTTTTTTATAAAATGAGACGAAATCGTATGATATCAGGAGTTCTTGCTGGACTATCTGATAGATGGGATCTTGATGTGACACTGGTGCGCTTTCATTTTTGCTATCTTTTACAATCGCAAACTTTTGGACTCGGAATCATCATCTATATCATCCTAGCCTATATCCTACCAACTAAGGAAGATATCGAAGCGGAGATGTACGGAACAGGCCCACGCAAGATGAAAAGAAGCGGAACCTATCGATGATGATAAAGGTTGGTTTTGGTAACCATCTCTACCATTCATTAAGAAATTAAACCCTTGTAGTATCAAGGGTTTTTCTTTTGCTTAAAAATTTGTGGTAAACTAATAGTAGTTCATTTCAAAAATAATCTCTATCTTACAAAAATGTAAGATTAAAGCTCCATTTGTAAGGTTATGTTATGGAACCAACTCTTTTTTTAGAGTACACTTATATCATAAAGATAAAGGAGCAAAACTATGAAAAAAATATTTTTACAAAAGAAACAAACAAGTAAACCGAGTCCAAAGGATATCGAGCGAGTTGAGCTCGGCATTCAAATGATGCAGGCTCAGTTTCAATTAATGGGATATTAAAAAGGAGAAGTTAAACATGACACTATTAGATGTAAAACACGTTCAAAAAGATTTATAAAACTCGCTTTTCAAGGCAAATCAAGTAGAAGCCCTGAAAGATATTCACTTTACCGTTGAAAAAGGCGACTACGTTGCTATCATGGGTGAGTCTGGATCTGGGTAAATCAACGCTACTCAATATTCTTGCTATGCTTGACAAACCAACTCGTGGTCAGGTCTTTCTAAATGGAACTGACACAGCTACCATTAAAAAAATTCTGAAGCATCAAGCTTCCGTCGTGAAAAGTTAGGCTTTTGTCTTTCCAAGACTTTCAATTTGTTAGATACGCTTTCTGTTAAAGACAATATCTTACTCCCTTTGGTATTGTCTAGAAAGCCTATTACAGAAATGATGAAAAAATTGGTTGTGACGGCTGAAAATCTTGGCATCAATCAATTGCAGGAGAAGTACCCTTATGAAATCTCTGGTGGACAAAAACAACGGGTTGCTGTTGCACGCGCCATCATCACAGAACCAGAAATTCTCCTTGCTGACGAGCCAACAGGAGCTCTAGACTCTAAATCATCTGCAGCCCTCCTTGATATTTTTGATCAGATCAACGAACAAGGACAGACCATTCTCATGGTAACCCACTCAACAGCAGCTGCTAGCCGTGCTAAAACGTGTCCTTTTCATCAAGGATGGCATTCTCTACAACCAAATCTACCGTGGTGAAAAGACTGATCGTCAGATGTTCCAAGAAATCTCTGACACCTTAACTGTTATGGCAAGTGAGGTGAACTAGTATGTTTCGATTAACCAATAAGTTGGCCATATCCAACTTAATCAAAAACCGCAAACTCTATTATCCCTTTTGCTCTGTCTGTCATTTTGGCAGTCACGATTAGCTATCTCTTTTACTCCCTAGCCTTTAATCCTAAAAATTGTGGATTTGCGTGGTGCATCTGCTATACAATTTACCCTACAACTAGGGCTTGTCGTAGTGACACTTGCATCTGCCATTATCGTGCTTTATGCCAACAGTTTTGTCATGAAAAATCGTTCCAAAGAACTGGGTGTATATGGCATGTTGGGCTTAGAAAAACGCCATTTGATTGGTATGACCTTCAAGGAACTCTTGATATTTGGGCTAGTAACAGTCACTGCTGGTATTGGGATTGGTGCCCTCTTTGACAATCTCATCTTTGCATTATTGCTTAAACTTGCAAAGATGAAGGTAGAGCTAGTTGCAACTTTCCAATGGTCTGTAGTGCTTTCAATTCTTCTAGTATTTGGTTTTATCTTTTTAGTCATTGTCTTCCTAAATGCTATACGTATCATTCGTATGGATGCCCTCCAACTCTCTCGTGAGAAATCAAAAGGTGAGAAAGAAGGGCGTTTCCTAGTTCTTCAAACTTTAGTAGGGCTCATTGCACTAGGTGGTGGCTACTACCTAGCACTAAGCGTAACAGATGCATTTAAAGCTGTCGCTACTTTCTTTATTGCGGTTATGTTAGTTATTGTAGGGACCTATCTCTTATTCAATGCTGGTATTACAGTCTTCTTACAGTTGCTCAAGAAAAAAACAAGAGATATTACTACCAACCCAACAACCTCATCTCTGTTTCTAACCTCATCTTCCGTATGAAGAAAAATGCTGTCGGTTTAGCAACCATTGCCATCCTTTCAACCATGGTTTTAATCACCATGTCTGCAGCAACCAGTATCTACAACGGTTCTGAAAATATGAAAAAACTTCTGTATCCTCACGATTTTGATGTCAAGGGGCAAAATGTAGAAGTTGAGGATTTAGACAAACTTTTGACTCAGTATGCAAGTGAAAAGAGCTTAACGATTAGTAACAAAGATGTACTCAGCTATGCTAGCTTCGGCCTTTCTAGTCAAGATGGGACCAAATTAACCATCTTTGAAAAAGGGCAAAATAGTGTTATGCCCAAGACTGTCTTCTTAGTTTTCGACCAAAAAGATTACGAAAAGATGACTGGTCAGAAATTAAATCTCACTGGAGATGAAGTAGGGCTTTGGGCTCGAAAATGACCAACTTAAAGGACAGAAAGCATTTAGTCTAAACAATCAGAACTATACGATCAAGGAAGCAATCCAGCAGGATTTTATTGCTAATCATGTTTCCAATCCTTATGTACTATTGGTGTCAGATTATAACTATCTTGTAGTAGCTGATATTCAAAGCTTTTTGGAACAGTACCAGGATTCAGCTATATACACACAGCTCTACGGTGGTATGGATGTAACAGCTAGTCTAGAGGAACAGTTAAAAGCTATCTGATGATTTTTGAGGAGTTTGCAAATAATTTTAGTCATAATCTCAAAAAAATGAAAGACGGTATGGTTTATGGTGGAGGCACTGCAAGTGACGCAATTGCCCAAATGAATGCTCTCTTTGGAGGAGTTCTCTTTATTGGTATTTTTCCTCTCTATCATCTTTTATGATTGGAACAGTACTCGTTATCTACTATAAACAAATCTCAGAAGGTTATGAGGATCGTGAACGCTTTGTCATCCTGCAAAAAGTTGGCTTGGACCAAAAACAAATCAAACAAACCATTAACAAGCAGGTCTTGACTGTTTTCTTCCTCCCTGTAATCTTTCGCTTTCCTACACTTGGCATTTGCTTATCACATGTTAAGTTTGATTCTCAAGGTCATTGGTGTAGTAGATACAGCTATGATGTTAAGTGTAACACTTTCTATTTGTGGTATTTTTGCCCTCATCTACGTACTTATCTTTATGATTACTTCAAGAAGCTATCGTAAGATTATCCAGCTATAATAAAAAATACCTCGATATTTTCGAGGTATTTTTTTATGATTTAAATGCTAAACAATTGTCCAAATAGATAAGTAACACCCATGGTCAAAAGGCCGATACAAAGGTTACGAATCATAGCTGTTTTGGTGGGAGCTTTTCCAAGTTTGGCACTTGTATATCCAGTAATCTAGAAGTGAAATTGCTACAATAATAACAGTAGCAGGGATTCGATAGTCGCTTGGGAAGATAGTTATTGAAAGCATTGGGTGGAAGACTTCCCGAGAACAAAAAGGCAATAAAGCTAGATGCTGCAGACATGCTAAAGGATTGGTGAATTCTTCATACTCGATTCCGTATTTTTCTTCGACTAGGCCTTAAGTGGATTTTTCAGAAAAGCTTTGTTAACTAATAGTTGGGCTGATGTTTCACACTCACCATTTTGAAGATAGGCTGCGTAGAGAGATTTTTTAGCGGCCTCCATATCTTTATCCAAAAGTAGTTGTTCGCGGGCTACAGCGGCTTCCTCAGTGTCTTTCTGAGTGGATACAGATACATACTCGCCGCCAGCCATAGAAAAGGCGCCAGCAAGAATAGCAGCTAATCCTGAGAGAAAGATGATCCAGATATTCGTTGTAGCACTGGCAACCCCGATAACAACTCCAGCGATAGAGATGATTCCATCATTTGCTCCCAGTACACCAGCACGCAAGATATTTAAACGGCCAGCAAAGTTTGCATCAATTTCATGTGTAATTTCTGACATAGTTTTCTCCTTTTTAAACATTATAAAGTATAGGAGAAGTGAATACAAACTTTTTAAACTATCTGAAAAAAAGTTCTACAATTCTAATAATAGCCATAGCTATTTCTTATGCCAATATATAACAAAGTTGTATTTGTAACTGAACGCATTAGGTGATACAATGAACCTAATGAAATCTTTGGAGGTCTAAATATGACTCGTGAATTTAAATTTGAAACTCTACAATTGCATGCAGGACAAGTGGTAGATGCTACTACCAAGTCTCGTGCTGTTCCTATTTACCAAACAACATCTTTTGTATTTGAAGATACACAAGAGGGTGCAGAACTCTTTGCCCTTCAAAAAGCTGGAAATATCTATACTCGTATTACCAATCCAACAACTTCAGCCTTTGAAGAGCGTATTGCAGCACTGGAAGGCGGAGTAGGTGCACTTGCAACTGCGTCAGGTATGGCAGCTATTACGTACACAATTTTAGCTCTAGCTCACGCAGGAGACCACGTTGTTGCAGCATCAACCATCTATGGTGGTACCTTTAACCTCTTGAAAGAAACACTTCCTCGTTATGGAATCACCACAACTTTTGTTGATATTGATAATCTAGAAGAAGTAGAAGCAGCGATTAAAGACAATACTAAACTTGTTTTGATTGAAACATTGGGTAATCCAGTTATCAACATTCCAGATATCGAAAAAATTGCTGAAATTGCTCACAAACATCACATTCCTTTAGTTGCTGACAATACCTTTGCAACACCTTATCTTATCAATGTCTTTTCTCACGGTGTAGATATTGCAGTTCACTCAGCAACTAAGTTTATCGGTGGTCACGGTACAACTATTGGTGGTGTCATCGTTGATAGCGGAAAATTTGACTGGGCTGCTTCAGGGAAATTCCCTCAATTAGTCGATGAGGATCCAAGCTACCACAATATCAGTTATACCCGTGATGTTGGTGCTGCTGCCTTTATCGTCGCTGCTCGTGTTCAATTGCTTCGAGATATGGGAGCTGCTCTTTCACCGTTTAACTCATTCTTGCTTTTACAAGGTCTTGAAACACTTTCTCTTCGTGTTGAACGTCATGTTCAAAATGCTGAGAAAAATCGTTGATTTTCCTTGTAAATCATCCAAAGGTTGAAAAAGGTCAACTATCCAAAACTTCCAGATAGTCCTTACCATGCCTTGGCTGAAAAAAATACTTACCAAAAAGGTGTTGGTTCAATCTTTACCTTCCATGTTAAAGGTGGAGAAGCAGAAGCTCGTAAAGTGATTGACAACTTGGAAATCTTTTCAAACTTAGCCAATGTAGCAGACGCTAAAGTCATTGGTCGTTCATCCTGCAACTACAACTCATGCTCAATTGTCTGACTCTGATTTAGAAGCAGCAGGAGTAACTAAAAATCAAATCCGTCTTTCAATCGGGTCTTGAAAATGTCGATGATTTGATTGAAGATTTACGTCTTGCGCTTGAAAAAAATCTAAAAAAATAACTAGTTTTTTTATCGAAATTAAGCATCCTTCTCACGAATAATAAAGTGAGGAGGATTTTTTTATGTATAGTATTTCATTTCAAGAAGATTCACTTTTACCAAGAGAGAGACTAGTCAGAGAAGGAGTAGAAGCACTCAGCAACCAAGAATTACTGGCAATATTACTAAGGACAGGAACAAAACAGGCCAATGTTTTTGAAATAGCACAGAAGGTCTTAAATCAGCTAACATGTTTAACCGACCTAAAAAGAATGAGCCTACAGGAATTGCAGACTCTATCGGGTATTGGACGTGTTAAGGCTATCGAATTACAAGCTGTTATCGAATTAGGCTACCGTATCCATAAAAGAGAAACAGTGGAAATGGAGAGTATTCTTAGCAGTCGTAAATTAGCTAAAAAGATGCAAGCTGAGCTTGGAGATAAAAAACAAGAGCACCTAGTGGCGCTCTATCTGAATACTCAAAATCAAATCATTCACCAGCAGACTATTTTTATAGGGTCTGCCACGAGAAGCATTGCTGAACCCAGAGAAATTCTCCACTATGCTTTGAAGCATATGGCAACATCTGTGATTCTGGTTCATAATCATCCATCTGGGGCTGTCATGCCAAGTAGAAATGACGACCATGTTACCAAGCTTGTTAAAGAAGCCTGCGAATTAATGGGTCTGGTCTTGTTGGATCATCTTATCGTCTCACATTCCGATTATTTTAGTTACCGTGAGAAGACAGATATGATATAAAAAAACCTGTATCATATACAGGTTTACAATTCATTGACAACATAGTCGAAAAGTGTTTTATCTTTTGGGCGATTTTCAAAGAGAAATTCAGGATGCCATTGAACACCTAGATAAGGGAAACCATCCGTAGTTGTCACAGCTTCGATAATACCATCTTTAGGATCATGTGCTACAACCTTAAGATTAGGAGCTAAATCTTTGATGCTCTGATGGTGGAAAAGAATTGATATGAGAGATTTCTCCATAGATTTCTCGAAGAACAGTATCTGGTTCGGTGACAAGACGCTGAGTAGTGTATTCAGCGGAAGTATCTTGCCAATGATCTTCGATATCTTGATAAAGAGATCCACCCATGGCAACGTTAAAAGAGTTGAGTACCACGACAGACAGAAAAAAATTGGTTTATTTTTGTTTGATTGCTTCTTTAATGAGTGCTAACTCAAAAATATCACGTTGAAGGTGGTAGTCGTCGCTATCAATAGCTTTTGGCTCACCATAGTATTTAGGGTCAACGTTTTGTCCACCAGTTAGAATAAGTTTATCAATTAAACTAATGTAGTAACTGGCCATTTCTTCATCACCAATCGGTAGGATAATGGGTATACCTCCAGCTTTCTTAACTCCTTCAACAAAGCCTTTTGCAGCATAACTCATCATAAGCTCATCATCTGGATGCGGGGTTTCATTTCCTGTAATCCCAATAACTGGTTTTTTCATAAATCAATTCGCTTTCTAATCCTCTTTTCGCATGAAATAGAGGAGGGTTTGAAGTTCGCTTGTAAGATCGACATACTGAACAACTACGTCTTTAGGAAGATGTAGGTGAACAGGAGAAAAACTGAGAATACCTTTGATGCCAGCATCAACCAAAAGTTCAGCAACTTCTTGAGATTTAACACTAGGAACAGTAAGAATAGCAGTTTTAACATCACTATCCTTAATTTTGTCCTTTATTTGTGAGATTCCATAGATTGGAACACCGTCAGGAGTTTTGGTACCAACCTCAGGATGATCATCTAGGTCAAAAGCCATGATGATTTTCATCTTGTTGCGCTCATGAAAGCGGTAGTGGAGGAGGGCATGACCCATATTTCCAATACCCACAAGCATAACATTGGTAATAGAATTATCATTTAAAAGATCAGCAAAAAAGTTCATGAGCTTTTTGACATCATAGCCAAATCCACGACGTCCAAGTTCCCCAAAGTAAGAGAAGTCACGGCGAACTGTTGCGGAATCAATACCAATCGCTTCTGCAATTTGTTTTGAATTGGCTCTTTCAATTTTCTCGGCATTAAATCTTTTAAAAATACGGTAATAGAGAGAAAGTCTCTTTGCTGTTGCTTTAGGAATAGCAGACTGTTTTTCTTTCACAAAATCACAACCTTTCTATCTACTATTTTATAGAAAGCTTGTGAAAAATGCAACAATAACGAAAAAAAAACTAAGAAAAAATCTTAGTTTATCTTAGTTTCGTGGTAAGTCCTTAAAAAGCGGTAGAGATTACCTAGAAGTCCCTGATAGATTTCAACTCCCATCATGTGTTAATGAAGTAACAAGAGTAGTATCAGGAAGGGTTACACAACCCGATAGAGAAAGCATAAGAGCTTCATAGTCTTCATATTCTTGCACACGCTCTACTTGATAGGAGTCCTTGTAAGTTAATCGAAACATAATGACCTTTCTATCTTTCGCTTTTTTGTAAATACGCCACGTTCAACCAGACTATCCATCAAAAAGTAGAATTTTCTCTTGGTGGATGTGAGTTTCTTCTGATTTGAAGATATCAACCAAACGTAGACCAAATTTATCAGTGATGTTGATTTTTTTGCACCTGTTAAGTCTTTGTTAATAATAATCTTAAGTTGGAATCCTTCTCCACTATTTGGAACTTTTTTTCAAGAAGACGTGTTAATTCATAGTTACCAACTTTAGTTTCAAAAAAAGTATTATCTTTAAGCGTAAATTTTTTAACAGTTGGACTAAGTGTGTAATCGTAACGGCAATTTTTTAATTTAATCGTTTGTTCGAATGCCATTGAGTTATCCTCCAATAATTTCTTTAAATTTTTTTGACAAGGGTTATCATTTCTTGTTCTGTGTTTTGAGGTGAAATGCTGACGCGAACAGACTCATGTAAGCGAGGCGAGTCTTCTCCATAAAAAGCCTTAAGAACATGACTGACTTGAACTACACCAGCAGTACATGCTGAACCAGTTGAAATAGAAATACCTTCAAGGTCTAAACGAAGTAGCAGTAGGTCGTTGCGTTGTCCTGGAAATCCAATATTGAGAACATAGGGAAGTTGTTTTTTTCCCTGATTTAGATAGTAGTTTGTTCCATCCATTTCCGCTAGAAATGTTTCCTGTAACTTTTGAACTTTTTCGAAGTTAGGCTCTATATGTTCAAGATCGTCCTTAAGTGCCGCTACCATCCCAATTATTGCAGGAAGGTTTTCTGTTCCTGCTCTTTTTTTCTGTTCTTGATCTCCACCGTGTAGGTAGGAATCAAAATCAGTGGTAGCAGCATAAAGGAAACCAACGCCTTTGGGACCATAGAATTTGTGAGCAGAAGCGCTGAGAAAGTCAATACCTAATTCTTCAGGTAGGATTTCAATTTTACCAACTGCCTGAACTGCATCAACATGATAAACAGCAGAATGATTATTTAGCAACTCACCAATCTCATCAATCGGTAATAGAGTCCCTGTTTCATTGTTTGCAAACATAGTTGAAACTAAAATGGTATCTTCACGAAGAGCATTTTTGACTTGTTCTGCTGTAATTTCTTGATTTACAGGTTTCAAAATAGTTACTTCGAATCCGAAATTTTCCACCAGATATTCAATTGGTTCAAGCACAGCGTGATGCTCGATAGCAGTAGTAATAATGTGTTTTCCGCGATTCTGATGACGAAGACAGTAGCCGATAATAGCTGTATTATTACTTTCTGTACCACCAGAAGTAAAGAAAATGTGTTGGGGCTTTGTACCTAGTAAACCTGCTAATTCTTGACGGGCTTCACGTAATAATTTACCTGCTTGTCGCCCATGGCTATGAATACTAGAAGGGTTTCCATATGTTTCTTGCATGACTTGAGTCATTGCTGAGATAGCTGCAGATGACATGGGTGTTGTAGCAGCATTATCCAAATAAATCAAAAACTCACCTAATTTCTATTTAAATTTAAATAGTGGACTAACTGGTTTTCTTTCATGAATACGAACCATGGCATCACCAATTAATTCGCTTGCTGTAATGTATTTTACATTTTTTGGTTTTTTACTTTCTGTTACGACAGAATCTGTAACCAAGATTTCTTTGATATTAGCTGCATCAAGCAATTCTGCAGCGCTGTCAACGAAAAGTCCATGACTTGAAACTGCATATATTTCAATTGCACCATCGCGTTCTAAGATTTTAGCGACTTCAGAGAAAGTACGACCTGTATTTAGAATATCATCAATCAAGATTGCTTTCTTACCTTCAACCTCACCGATAATATATCCTTGGCTACGTTCAGAATCATCTTGAGCATAGTCGATGATAGCAATCGGTGCATCAAGGTACTCAGCAAGGCTACGAGCACGTTTTACGCCCTGAATTTTTTTAGGACTAACAACAACCACATCTGATCCAGTCAAACCTTTTATCGCAGTAATGTTTTAGCAAAAAGAGGGAATTGTGTAGAGGTTGTCAACAGGAATATCAAAGAAACCTTGAACCTGAACAGCGTGAAGATCAAGTGTCAATACACGACTAACTCCGGCTTTAACCAACATATTTGCAACAAGTTTAGCTGTAAGGGGTTCGCGAGAAGAAGCGATACGGTCTTGACGAGCATAACCAAAATAAGGCATGACAACATTGATTGTATTTGCACTAGCACGAACACAGGCATCAACAGTGATTAAAAAGTTCCATCAAATGATTGCTAACTGGATAAGAAGTAGACTGGATGATATAAACATCATACCCACGAACACTTTCTTCGATGTTAACTTGGATTTCACCATCTGAGAATTGACGTGATGATAATTTTCCAAGTGGAACACCTGCAGCATCTGCGATTTTTTTGAGCAATTTCATGGTTTTGATGAAAGTGAAAAAAGCTTCATATTTTTTGTATCTGACATTGATAAACCGTCCTCTATAAACTAAGTAAACCGGCGAAAAAAACAATTTTGAAGGAAAGTGTTTTCTTTCACAGATTCTATTATTTTTCTATCCCTTCTATTTTTATCAAAAAAAGTTGATAATTTCAGTATTTTTTTCATATTTTTCTATAAATCTGACTAATTTTGAAGGAGCTTTCTTGTATTCGATATCATTTGCTTGTAAAAACTCCTGAAAATCAAGACTTCCTTGGTCTCCATTTTCGACTTCCAACTCAAGTTCATAATCTACAATATCGAAGTAGTGGCTTTGATCAAGTGCCATGAGTCCGATAGACGTCTCTTTCTCATAACGAACAGTGGTTAAACAACCTAAAACCACCCAGCCACTGGTTGAAAGTCCACGACTAGTCAGTTCTTCTAGAATCATCCCTTCAGGAAGTTTACATTCGTCTAAAGACATTTCTTTAGCTTCTTCTAGAGTGAGAGCTTGATTGTACTCCATATTTCCAACTGTTTTGAGGAATTTTTATAGTTAATTCAGCGCTATCTTCAAAAGTCCGAATACGCATGGCTATCTTATTGCTACGTAGCTTATAGTCACAAGTATCTAAGTAGTAGTTGTTTTTGCGTAATAGGAGTAATATCCGAAAAATATTCTTTTCAATTTTTTATATCTTCTTTCTTTAGAAGAGTTTTTAATTTCTATTTCTAAATGTTTCATTTTGAGAACCTTTTATTTTATGTTTGAAAGCGATTTATGGTATAATAATAACTGTATTTATTGTATATGATTTTTTTAAATGAAAAATCAAAAGAGTAAATGAATATTATAGCTAAAGAGGGTGAATCTATAAAATCTATGATTACTGAATGGGAAGAATTTTTAGATCCTTACATTCAAGCTGTTGGCGAGTTAAAAATAAAACTACGGGGGATTCGAAAACAGTACCGCAAACAAAATCGACATTCACCAATTGAATTCGTAACAGGGCGTGTGAAACCTATTGAAAGTATCAAAGAAAAAATGGTTCGTCGTGGAATAACCTATGACACGCTTGAACAAGATTTGCAAGATATTGCAGGATTGCGTGTGATGGTTCAATTTGTAGACGATGTGAATGAGGTTGTATCTATCCTTCGTAAAAGACAGGATATGAGAGTTGTTCAAGAACGAGATTATATCACTCATCGTAAGGCGTCAGGTTATCGTTCTTACCATGTGATTATTGAGTATACGGTTGATACGATTTACGGTGCAAAAACTATTCTAGTTGAGATTCAAATTCGTACTTTGGCTATGAACTTTTGGGCTACAATCGAGCATTCTCTCAATTATAAATATCAGGAGATTTCCCAGAAGAAATCAAGGAAAGACTTGAAATTACAGCTAGAATTTCTCACCAGTTAGACGAAGAAATGAGTAAAATACGTGCTGATATCCAGGAAGCCCAAGCGCTCTTTGATCCTTTGCACAGAAAGTTAAATGACGGGGTAGGAAACAGTGACGATACCGATGAAGAATACAGGTAAACGAATTGACCTAATTGCCAACCGTAAGCCTCAGAGTCAGAAAGTTCTATTTGAGTTAAAAGAACGATTAAAAAAGAATAATTTTATCCTGAATGATAAAAATCCAGATATCGTCGTCTCTATTGGTGGAGATGGGATGTTGTTGTCTGCTTTCCATAAGTATGAAAACCAACTGGATAAGGTTCGTTTTGTTGGGGTTCATACGGGACATTTAGGTTTTTATACGGATTATCGTGATTTTGAGTTGGACCAATTGGTTACAAATTTACAGTTGGATAATGGAGCTCAAGTTTCTTATCCACTCCTTAGTGTAAAAATATTTCTCGAAAATGGTGAAGTCAAGTCTTTCCGAGCACTAAATGAAGCTAGCATTCGTCGAGCGGATCGAACTATGGTTGCTGATGTCATTATTAACCATGTTCCCTTTGAACGTTTCCGTGGTGACGGCCTAACGGTTTCAACGCCGACAGGAAGTACAGCTTATAATAAATCACTTGGTGGAGCAGTACTGCATCCGACCATAGAAGCCCTTCAATTGGCTGAAATTGCCAGTTTGAACAACCGAATCTATCGCACACTTGGTTCTTCAATCATTGTTCCAAAAAAAGACAAGATAGAATTAATTCCAACACGAAATGACTATCACACAATCTCAATCGATAATAGTATCTATTCTTTCCGAAATATTGAAAAAATAGAATACCAGATTGATCATCATAAGATTCATTTTGTAGCGACACCAAGCCACACCAGTTTTTGGAATCGTGTTAAAGATGCCTTTATTGGTGAGGTGGACGAATGAGGTTTCAGTTTATTGCTGACGAACATGTCAAGGTCAAAACCTTTCTGAAAAACATGAAGTTTCTAAAGGGTTACTTGCCAAGATTAAGTTTCGAGGTGGTGATATTCGAGTCAATGGGCATCCGCAGAATGCAACCTATCTCTTAGATATTGGGGATGAGGTTGTCATTGATATTCCTCCAGAAGAAGGTTTCGAGACACTGGAAGCAATTGATTATCCGCTAGATATTCTATTTGAAGATGATCATTTCTTGATTATCAACAAACCCTTTGGAGTTGCATCTATACCTAGTGTCAATCATTCCAATACCATTGCCAACTTTATCAAGGGTTACTATGTAAACCAAAACTATGAGAATCAGCAGGTTCACATTGTAACTCGGCTTGATAGAGATACCTCTGGATTGATGCTTTTTGCTAAACACGGCTATGCGCATGCCAGATTAGATAAACAGTTACAAAAAAAGGCTATTGAAAAGCGTTATTACGCTTTAGTCAAGGGAGATGGACATCTGGAACCACAGGGAGAAATCATAGCTCCCAATTGCGAGAGACGAAGATTCTATCATCACAAGGCGTGTAGCTAAAAGGGTGGTAAAATATGCTCACACAGAATACAAAGTCATAGCATCCTATGGAGACATACATTTAGTCGATATTCGATTACATACTGGGAGAACACACCAAATTCGTGTTCATTTTCTCACATATTGGCTTTTCCCTTGCTCGGAGATGACCTCTATGGTGGAAGTTTAGAGCATGGCATACAGCGTCAAGCGCTACATTGCCATTTCTTATCGTTTTTATCATCCTTTTCTTGAAGAACAGTTGGAAATATCATCTCACTGCCAGATGATTTTTAAGAATTTAATAACTAAGTTATCAATTAATTTAATATTAAAAGGAGAAAAACTCATGGAAGTTTTTTGAAAGTCTAAAAACCAACCTAGTTGGTAAAAATGTACGCATCGTTCTACCCTGAAGGGAAAGAACCTCGTATCCTACAAGCTACAAAACGTTTGGTGAAAAGAAACAGATGTTATCCCAGTTTTTGCTTGGTAAACCTGACAAAAATCAAAATCTACCTTGAAATCGAAGGAATTCATGAAGGGTATGAAGTCATCGATCCCAGATCATTACGATAAATTTGACGATATGGTTGCTTCTCTTGTAGAACGTCGTAACGGTAAGATAACAGAAGAAGAAGCTACTAGACTCTTGATGAAGACGTTAACTACTTTGGTGTTATGTTAGTTTATATGGGCTTGGTTGACGGTATGGTTTCAGGTGCACTTCACTCAACTGCTGCAACTGTTCGCCCAGCACTTCAAATCATTAAAACTCGTCCAAATGTAGCTCGTACTTCAGGTGCCTTTCTTAATGACTCGTGGTTCAGAACGTTATCTTTTTCGGAGACTGTGCAATCAACATTAATCCTGATGCTGATGCCCTAGCTGAAATTGCTATTAACTCAGCAATCACAGCTAAAGATGTTTGGTATCGAGCCAAAAATTGCAATGTTAGTTACTCAACTAAAGGTTCTGGTTTCGGTGAAAACGTTGATAAAGTGGTGGCAGCTACTAAACGTGCACATGAATTGCGTCCTGACCTTGAAATTGATGGAGAATTGCAATTTGATGTCGCCTTCCACTCCTGAAACAGCAGCTTTGAAAGCTCCAGGAAGTAAAGTGGCTGGACATGCAACTGTCTTTCATCTTCCCAAGTATCGAAGCAGGAAATATTGGATACAAGATTGCAGAACGTCTAGGTGGTTTCTCAGCTGTAGGACCTGTTTTACAAGGTTTGAATAAGCCAGTTAAATGACCTTTTCACGTGGATGTAGCTCAGATGATGTTTATAATCTTACTCTCATCACTGCGAGCTAAAGCTGTTTACCAATAAAATTTTCAAAGCCCCTACTTCTTTAAGAGGGGCTTTTCTAGTCTTTAATTGTCTAACACCCTGCAAAAATAGCCAAAAATATGGTAAAAATAGTCAGTAATCATCTATGTTTTTATAGAATAAGTTTGTATGAAGAAAAGGAAATAAAATGGCAACTATTCAATGGTTTCCTGGACATATGTCTAAGGCACGTCGTCAGGTCCAGGAAAATTTAAAATTTGTTGACTTTTGTAACAGTTTTAGTAGATGCACGTTTGCCCTTGTCTAGTCAAAATCCGATGCTGACTAAAATCATCGGAGATAAACCAAGACTATTGATTTTGAACAAGGCAGATCTTGCAGACCCAGTATTAACAAAAGAATGGCGTCAACATTTTGAATCCCAAGGCATTCAGACACTTGCTATCAACTCTAAGGAACAAATTACAGTAAAAGTAGTAACGGATGCTGCTAAGAAACTCATGGCAGAGAAGATTGCTCGTCAAAAAGAACGTGGAATTCAAATTGAGACCTTGCGTACCATGATTATTGGGATTCCAAACGCTGGTAAATCAACTCTGATGAACCGTTTGGCTGGTAAAAAAATCGCCGTTGTTGGTAATAAACCTGGTGTTACTAAGGGGCAACAATGGCTTAAAACCAATAAGGACCTTGAAATCTTGGATACTCCAGGGATTCTCTGGCCAAAATTTGAAGATGAAACCGTAGCACTCAAACTTGCATTAACTGGAGCTATCAAGGATCAGTTGCTTCCAATGGATGAAGTGACAATTTTCGGTCTTAATTACTTTAAATCGCATTACCCTGAAAAGCTCCAAGAACGTTTTAAACAAATGAATCTGGAAGATGAAGCTCCTGAAATTATCATGGATATGACGCGTATCCTTGGTTTCCGGGATGATTACGATCGTTTCTATAATCTCTTTGTCAAAGAAGTTCGTGACGGAAAACTAGGCAACTATACATTAGATACATTGGAAGACCTCAATGGCAACGATTAAAGAAATAAAAGAAGCATTAGCAAAGATAACAGATCTTGAAAGTCCCTTTGTTTAAGGAATTTGAAAAAGATTCTCGTACAGGTGTACAAAAGGAAATTAAAAAGCGTAAGAAATCTATTCAAGCTGAAATTGCTGAAAATATGCGCCTAGAAGGCATGTTATATTATGAAAAAGAGCTTTATGTTCAGGGTATTAAACTGATTGCTGGTGTAGATGAGGTTGGTCGTGGTCCCTTAGCTGGTCCTGTTGTTGCTGCAGCAGTCATTTTACCCCAAAAATTGTAAAAATTAAAAGGCTTGAATGACAGTAAGAAGATTCCCTAAGAAAAAAACACGAGGAGATTTTTCAAGCTGTCAAGGACAATGCTCTTGCAATCGGTATTGGGATTATGGATAATCATGTCATTGATCAAGTCAATATCTATGAGGCGACTAAACTAGCTATGAAAGAAGCTATTTCTAAGCTTGATCCCTCAACCAGAACACCTTTTGATTGATGCTATGAAGTTGGATTTGCCAATCTCTCAGACATCTATCATCAAAGGAGATGCGAATTCTCTATCCATTGCAGCAGACATCTATCATTGCTAAGGTTACAAGGGATAAGATTATGGCCAACTATGACAAAGAATTCCCAGGTTATGATTTTTTTCTCAAAAATGCTGGCTATGGAACTACTAAGCATCTAGAAGGATTAGAAAAGCACGGTGTTACACCCATTCATCGCACAAAGTTTTGAACCGATTAAAACACTTGTTGCGACAAGTAAAGATAAGAATTGAGAGGGAAAATTATGGAGGAACAGTTGGAAACAATCAGTTCCAAGAAAGAATTCGCATTTGCGTCAAGTACAATACTTATCTCAAGTAGGGCGAGGTATCATCGTTGGATTAGTCGTAGGACTTATTGTTGGGATCATTTCGGTTTTTGATTGAAAAAAAGGCTTTTCATGTCGTTCAAGGACTATATCTAGACCAAGAAAATCTACTTCGAAATCTATTGATCATTTTATTGTTTTATATCCTCATTTGCTTACTTAGTGCCAAATTAACACGCTCAGAAAAAGATATTAAAGGTTCTGGTATTCCTCAAGTTGAAGCAGAGTTGAAAAGGTCTCATGTCTCTCAATTGGTGGAGTGTCCTCTGGAAGAAATACATTCTAGGTATCTTGGCTATTGCGAGTGGACTCATGCTAGGTCGTGAAGGTCCCAAGTATTCAACTAGGTGCTGTTGGAGGTAAAAGGAATTGCTAAATGGCTGAAATCTAGCCCAGTGAAGAGCGCTCTTTGATAGCTAAGTGAGTCTGCTGCTGGACTTGCTGCACCTTTTAATGCACCAATTGCAGGGTTATTATTTGTAGTAGAAGAAGTCTATCACCATTTTTTTCACGATTCTTCTGGGTCTCTACCTTAGTCGCTAGTCTAGTAGCAAACTTTGTCTCTCTTCTCATCTTCGGCTTAACACCTGTTTTGGATATGCCGGATGATATTCCCTCTCATGAGTTTGAGCCAGTATTGGATTTATCTGGTGATGGGAATTTTTTCTTGGGCTCTCAGGTTTTCTTTTATGAGAAAGCTGTTCTAAATGTCGGCAAAAGTTTATGATTGGATTGGGCAAAAAGGTTCACATTGATAAGGCTTATCATCCAATTTTTGCTTTTATCCTTATTATTCCAGTAGGAATATTTCTGCCTCAGATACTTGGTGGGGGCAATCAGGTTGTCTTATCCTTAACAGAACAAGATTATAGCTTTTCCAAATTCTCTTACTTTACTTTATCATTCGCTTTATCTGGAGCATGATCAGTTACGGAAGTGGACTGCCAGGTGGTATTTTCTTACCAATTTTAGCATTAGGTTCTTTACTTGGTGCCCTAGTAGGCGTTATTTGTGTCAATCTTGGCCTTGTTAGTCAGCAGCAATTTCCTATATTTGTAATTCTTGGAATGAGCGGTTATTTTGGAGCTATCTCAAAAGCACCTTTGACAGCTATGATTCTTGTGACAGAAATGGTTGGTGACATCCGCAATCTCATGCCTTTAGGGATGGTGACCCTAATTGCTTACATCGTCATGGATCTGCTCAAAGGGGCGCCTGTCTATGAAGCCATGCTAGAGAAAATGTTACCTGAATCAGCAACTGATGATGGAGAAGTTACACTGATAGAAATCCCGGTTTCAGATAAAATAGCTGGAAAACAAGTACATGAACTCAATTTACCTCATAATGTGCTTATCACAACCCAAGTACATAATGGTAAAAGTAAGACAGTTAATGGTTCTACAAGGATGTATCTAGGTGATATGATTCATCTCGTGATTCCAAAAAGTGAAATTGGAAAAGTGAAAGATTTGCTGTTGTAAGATAGGTTGTTTACATAAATTATATTATGTAAAAAAATCACTAAATATACTATTAGAAAACCGATTCTCTGTGTTGAGATCGGCTTTTTATTGTTTTTCATAATAGATTATTGTATAATAAGAAAAAGGAGAAAAAGCCCAAATGAATAATTCTAGCAATCAAAAAGTCATAAAAAGGTTACTGATCGTTTTGTCACTGCATAGCCATCACAGCAGGAGGTGTTTTTATGTTTAGTATGTTAGGGAAAAATCTCAGGAAGAGCGTCGGAATAGAGAGTATGAAGTTAGTTTGGTAAACGCCTTAAAGAATTCTTACCAAGGAATTGAGGAGATTAAAATTTCAATCCAGAATACACAAATCCCTCCAGGTGATTGGTCTTGTGATGTAGAAATTAAGTTTAAAGATGAAAGAAAAACTAACTATAGGATAGGTCATGGACTTCATGATAAAAAGAATTATCAAGGATCATTGACCAATGAGAAAAGGCGATTCCTTAACAATTACAAAGGTGTGACTGACTTAAAAGTAGTTGTTACATATTCAGATAATAGCACAGGAGAACAATGATGACATTTTCTTATACAGATGAGCAGTTAAACAATTTGAATCAAGATTTTGCTGTTTATAGTGTGAACGAAGAGTTTTCTAAGAAGAAAAACAAAAACAGGTTGTAGAAAAAGTCTAATATTGATCCTAAAAACGAAACCAACACCATAACCACCTCCGATGGTCAAGAATTCCGTGTTGTTGCGACTAAGTCTCACAAAGGAACTGGTTTTGATGAGCTGGCAGTTGCACCCTATTGTCAACGGCGAACCGGATTATAAAAATGTAGCCGTGATTGTTGCTGGAACAGATCCTGGGAGTTCTGCTATAATTGATAGATGTAAAACAACTTTTTCTTATTATAGTGTAATATAGACTAATCTTATAGTGTAATAAGAAAAAGGAGAAAAGCACAAATGAATAATTCAGCAATCAAAAAAGTCATAAAAGTTTACTAATTGTTTTTGTTACTCGTAGCAATCACAGCAGGCGCTATTTTTTTATGTTTACTATGTTAGGAAAATCTCAAGAGGAGCGTCGGAAATAGAGAGTACGAAGTTAGTTTGGTAAATGCTTTTAAAGAATTCGTACCAAGGGATTAAGGAGGTACATATAACCGACCCTTCGTATGCATCAATTCCGTCAGATGCTTTGGGGCGCAAAAAGTTAAAATAATTTTCTCTGACAGCAAACAACTAAGTTATATAATCGCATTTAATAAACAAAATAACGAAATAAGAAGTAGAGATTTTCAAAATAGTTCTCGAAAAGATGATAATCAATATTTGATAAAACCATCGTGGAATTACAGAAAAATGTAAAAGTAACTTATTCAAATGGTGAAACAGGAGAACAGTAAATGAATTTTAATTATACTGATAAACAACTTAATGAATTGAACCATGGGAAGAATGTATATAGTGTCAATGCTGAATATGCTGAGAAAAAGAGGAAATGATAATGAGTAAAGACAGATTAAGAAAAAGCTATAAACCATTATTCATTTTTACTACTCGCAACTATCACAGCAGGCGCTATTTTTATGTTTACTATGTTAGGAAAAATCTCAAGAGGAGCGTCGGAATAGAGAGTACGAAGTTAGTTTGGTTGAAACTTTAAAAAGATAGTTATGAGGGTATTGAAGAAATTAGATTTTTCTAATGCAAACTACACAAATCGCTCAGGAAGTTGGACTTGTGTAGTTGAACTATATTTTAATGAGAGAAGCATAAAATATAAAAATAAATTATTCAAAAATGATAAACGAATTTCTGATGTATCTTTAGAGAGAGAATAGAAAAGAGGACCGAGAATTTTTAAATAATCACTTGGGTAAGACAAGTAAACTCACAAAAGTAATTTATTCAGATGGTTCAGGGGAGAATATTAATGGTGTAAACTTAAACTAATAAACAACTCAATGAATTTAACCATGGAAAGAATGTATATAGTGTCAATACTGAATAAACTAAGAAAAAGAGGAAATGATGATGAGTAAAGACAGATTAAGAAAAAGCTATAAAACCATTATTCATAGTTTTACTACTCGCAACAATCACAGCAGGAGTGTTTTTTTATGTTTAGTATGTTAGGAAGTCTCAAGAGGAGCGTCGGAATAGAGAGTATGAAGTTAGTCTGGTTAAATGCGTTAAAGAATTCCTACCAAGGGATTGAGGAGATTAAGATTTCATCCAGAATACACAAGCCCTCCAGGTTCGTGGTCTTGTGATATAGAAATTAAGTTTAAAGATGAAAGAAAAATTAAGTATGGTATTGATATTCTCTAGACACTGAAGAAATAACAGATGCTTCATTGGAATGGGAAAATAGAGTGAAAGATAGACAATTTTTAAATGAGAACAAAGGTAAAACTGCTTCAAAAAAATTAGGGTAACTTATTCTAATAATGATGAAGGAGAGCAATAATGTCATTTAGTTATACAAATAAACAGCTTAATAATTTAAATGGAGATACTGCAGTTTACAGTGTGAATTCTGAGTTTGCTATGCGAAAAACATAAGAAGCTTGTTGTTAATAAATCTGATTCTGAATTAGCTAGTTACGAAACCAACACCATAACCACCTCCGATGGTCAAAGAAATTCCCGTGTTGTTGCTACTAAGTCTGACATTGAAACAGGTTTTGATGGACTTGTTTTAGATGCATTTTTCTCTATTCTAGTGTTGTTTATCTTTAAATTATAGTAGAATGAAGAAAAGGAGAAAAGCTTAAATGAATAATTCCAGCAATAAAAAAATCCATAAAAGGCTACTAACCGTTTTGTCACTCGTAATTATCACAGCAGGAAGTGTTTTTGTGTTTACTATGTCAGGGAAATCTCAAGAAGAACGTCGAAATAGAGAGTATGAAGTAAGTTTGGTAAACGCCTTAAAGAATTTCTTACCAAGGGATTGAGGAGATAACGATTACGAATCCATCGTACAGCTCAATTCCTTCAGACGCTTGGGGGCGGATGTGAAACTAAAATTTTTGATGGAACATCTAAAGAACATGTTTTAGCTTTTGATATAAACTCGAATAAAAATTAGGATTGAGTATATAATAAGAATGATGAAGAATTTCAACGTTTTTAAATTTCTAGGCGAGGTTCTACTAATTCAAAAAGTTAAAGTTAAATATTCGAATGGTTCAGAAGGGGAGCTATGATGAATATTATACAGATGAAGAATACCAAAAACGCTCTAAAACAAAATGTATCGCATGATGGAACGAAACCGAATCCTTGCAGAAGCTAAGTTAGCCATTACAGCCAAAAAAATCAATTAAAAAGAAAACTTTTAATAAAGCAACTAAGAAAATAGTACAGAAACCAAATCAACCATTAAAAGCATAAATAGTCAAATGGACACTGCAATTCAAGGTAAAGTTCACGAGAGTCTTGAAACAAAGATTCCTAATATGTTGCTCAAGTTTGATGAAATTTTAACAAAGAGTTCAGGATAACTGGGGAAAAAAACTAAAATTTTATGTACAATTGACTTAACATGAACTAAACCATTGATACAACTGAATTAGAAGCATAAAGTACATTCTTTAAGAGTGTACTATTTTTTTTATTTTTTTATTTTTTTTGTATATTTTCTAGTTCATAACATCATCTGATTTAAGGAATTGATTTGTACATTTTTACTCTAATAGGTGCAGAAGAAGTAGTGGTTCAATTGTACATTTTTGCTACTCATTTAAGGTCTTATTGATAGTAAGATATAGATTTTTACTCGTGGTGCTAGTTAATCTCAAAGTATCTCAGACTATAAGTCAGTACAATTTACTCCATTCTCAACTGCAATCCTGTTAAGCCTCTAGCAAGTGTTTATTCGACATCAAAAAAAGCACAAAGTTTTGAAAATCGAGTTTCAATAGTCAGTCTCATAGCCATTAGTTTCCAATGATTATGTTGTTTAACTCTTGCCATATTTTGACGTAAAGGAGTCCAAAGATGGTAACCTTTCTGTTTCAACTGTTCTCTGAGTTCATAGCTAAGATAAGCTAAATCAGCTAAAAACATAGGGTTTAGAGCAATTTTCTAGTAAGTCATCAACTGCCTTGACCGTCGATTAAACCGACTTCTTTCAAGGAGACACCCACAAGGATTCTTGTTTAGAAGCACCGAATCAATCAAGAAGGAGCATCCTGAGGTTCCAGCATTTGAAGAATATGACGAGCTACTTGAAGCAATCAAAAAATCCCTATAAAGGGATTTTTTATACCTATAATACCTTGTGCAAAAATAGTCGTATATATCAAAAATCAGAGTCACGTTACCTACTATTAGGCCGAAAAGTCGCAAGCATTGTCTTTTGATGTACCTGGCTTAAAAATCTGCACTAATTAAATATGGCCAAAAAGCATACTCATTGGGAAAAATGGCTATTAACACGCATACATAGGTAGGAAAGCTTTGTCCAAAGAAAGCGTGTCGTCTCTAACCAGTGACCCCCATGAAGGTATCATTATTTTGCTTATAGTGAAAAAGTATGCATATAAGGTGGACCACTAGAAGATAAATAGCATACTTTGTCTTGCTTAGTACTTTTTTTCTTTTTCATTTTGCCTAATTATCCCTGCAAATTCTTCTATCGCTCTGCTGCAATATTAGAACTAAAATTAAAATTAACTATATCATTATTCGAATCAAGGTCTAAATTCATAAAATAATGATTCCAAAAAGAATTCATTGTTACCTGCGCCCCACTGCACGCCATAATGACCCAAATATTCATCTCTTGGCTCGCTTGGAGTCAGCCATATTTTTTTCCCAAATACTTTCGTGAACTCGTTTTCGTCAAGCTTCTTTAGCAAATCTATACCATCTATATTATATGAGATTCCATATTTTTGGGCAACAGCTGTGCACTCAGAATCAAAGCAAACCTGCGTAACTACACAGTCCTTCAGCTCCGTATTCTTTTTCTTATCTCCGTAAACACCTATACATCCGAGAACTACATTCTTCTTTACAAGAAGATAGGTAGATCGCGTAACTGCTGAGTCATATGACTTAAAGCCGTTTGGTACGCTAACCCCAGCTCCTTGGTATTTAGTATAGCTTCCCGTTGTCAAAAGCTCATCATAATTAGGATAATCATGTCTACCATTTGACACATAGATTTCAAACCCCTGGTCTATCAAATCCGAAATCTTAGTCTCTGTAAGATGAATTTCAGTTCCGTCAATTTTAAGTGGAGGTGCGTTATCAGGTAAACCTATCAGTATGTATGCGAACATCAAAAATACGAATACCATAAGCACTGCAACGATACCTATCCAAGATTTCCCGGTTCTCCTTCGTGCATTGAAAAGCGCCATTATAGAAGGCGTGATTATAGCAGCACCAATTGGCGCCGCCCCACCATGACGGAACATGCCCATGACCTTAAAGGCAATTACAGCGCTAATTAGTATTAAAACTATGTGCACTGCATACTCTCCTACGCTTAGCTTACTCGTCCTAGTCTGATTATTTGCTGGGGCATCGTACACTGGAACACCGTTCTCAAAGGTGTTCTTCATTCTAAAACGCAGCCAAAACAATATTCCAATAAACACAAATGCCAAGAACACTAGCATTCCGATAAAAACTAATTTTTCCATCTGTAACCTTTTTTCTGACCTAATTATCGTCCATCAAAATTCATATCTAGTCTACCACATTTTGAAATTGTTTTACAATATTTACACACTTGTGCACGAATCAAAAAAAGTTTTAAAAAGGATTTAACGACTTGGCAACAACTCAACAAAGTCTAATGAATGAGTGGGATTATGTAAATAACTCCTTGATAGCAAAGTCCAACTGAAATTACAGAGTTGAGTAATATGTCTGTATGGTGGATATGTCAAGAAAAATCTTAATCATCGTTATAAAAATTCAAGTTAAAAGAAAGAATGGCGTACAGAAAAACGAAATAAAAAGGTCGTGTTCGATTTGCAAAGGTTACAGAAGAAAGCAAGAACACTTTGTACAGTTTAAAAAAAAATATAGATAAAATAAAAAAAACACTTTAAGTAAATTGATATTAAGTGTTTTTTTATATTGTCAAAAATGTACAATTTGAAAAATTTTTCAGTTTTCACTTAAATAAAGTACATATTACAGCTGAGATGGATAGCTTTTTAAAAATTTCCAGTGTTCACTTAAATAAAGTACATAATTGAGTATAATTGGCTTAAAAAAATTTTTTTGGTTACTTTGCTTTTTAAGTTATCTATTCCTAAATCTCCCCTATAACATCTTTCCGAAAAAAACTATAATTTTCTTGAAAAAAATATCTGGCTATGCTATACTACTAGTATAGAAAGATTTGGAGAAAATACATGAAACGCGAGATCTTATTAGAACGTATCGATAAACTTAAACAAGTCATGCCTTGGTACGTATTGGAATATTACCAATCAAAACTGGCTGTTCCCTACAGTTTTACGACCTTGTACGAATACTTAAAGGAATACGATCGATTTTTCACCTGGGTTTTGGAATCTGGTATATCGGATGCTAACACCATGGCCGAGATCCCTTTAGACGTTCTGGAGCACATGACCAAGAAAGACATGGAATCCTTTTATTCTTTACTTACGTGAACGTCCTCTGCTCAATGCCAATACAACTAAGGGTGTCTCTCAAACAACCATTAATCGTACCCTTTATCTGCACTTTCTAGTCTTTATAAGTATTTGACTGAGGAGGTTGAAAATGAACAAGGGTGAACCTTATTTCTATCGCAATGTCATGAAGAAGGTTGCTACCAAGAAAAAGAAAGAAACCTTGGCTGCCCGAGCTGAAAATATCAAGCAAAAACTCTTTTTAGGTGATGAAACAGAGGGATTTTTGAATTATATCGATGAGGAATACCCCAAAACTCTCTCAAATCGCGCCCTATCTTCCTTTAATAAGAATAAAGAGCGAGATTTAGCCATTATAGCACTCCTTCTTGCCTCTGGTGTCCGTCTCTCTGAGGCAGTTAACCTAGATCTTCGAGATCTCAATCTTAAGATGATGGTGATTGACGTTACTCGAAAAGGTGGAAAACGAGACTCAGTCAATGTTGCTGCCTTTGCTAAGCCTTATCTAGAGCAATATCTTGCTATTCGAGACAAACGTTACAAGACAGAAAAGACTGATACAGCCCTCTTTCTGACCTTGTATCGAGGTGTTCCAAACCGGATTGATGCTTCTAGTGTTGAAAAGATGGTGGCCAAGTATTCAGAAGACTTTAAAGTCCGCGTAACCCCCCACAAACTACGCCATACTCTTGCAACACGTCTCTATGATGCCACCAAAGTCCCAAGTTTTGGTCAGCCACCAGCTGGGACATGCTAGCACACAAGTTACCGACTTGTATACGCATATCGTTAATGACGAACAGAAAAATGCCTTGGATAGTTTATAAGATACATAATATAAATTATGTAATGTTTTAGTGTTAGAAAAAGAGCGTAGGATTTTTATCGAAATCTTACGCTCTTTTATTATTTATAAAAAAATTCGATCCAATAATTACGGTGTGGCTCAATAATGACTGGTTTTTCCCCAGAATGATTTTTAGATAGGCCAGAGTTTGCAGGGGTGACCGGTCTTTTTTTCACCATTGAACTTCTCTGCACTCTCTTCCGTTAGAAAAGCATTTAACTGCTTCATATGGTGTACCATCGCTCGCTATTCGATCAATTCCTAAATAAGCAATTTCATCACCGGCTTTTGGAATATCTGTAAATAGTTTACCAATAAAATAAACCGTCTTATCTTTCATTAATTCATAAGCCTTACTATTTTCCAGTCTGTTATTCGCTGCAGCGTACATAATACAAAAACTGTCCACAATATCTTTTCAAAGGCATTAATTCTTCTTTGCTGACTATAATTTCGTCGGGAGCAAGTCCACCAATGATTAAGTTTTTATAATGAGGTTGCTGGATGATATTATCTAAAGCCATTCCTAATGGTAGTTGGACAGCTTGATAGCCTAATGGTTCTAGCTCTTGCTTTTTCTGGTCAAGGTGTTCTTGTGTAATACTGATATTCAAATCATATGGACTTGAAGGTTGTTGCTTGCTAAAAAAAGCCACTACTATACGATCTAACTGTTCAAATAGACCAAGATTTTCAACTGGAATTTTCATCATCGAATATGATCCCCTTTTTTGTTCAGATTTCCTCTTTATTCTACTCTCATTATTTTTGAATATCAAGTCTAAGATAAAAGATATCCATGTTAAATGGATATCTTTTACTTTATTCCACAACAGCCTCAGCAATTTCTTCTGCAGTGATTCCTGCGAAGTAACGACCTAGGTTAATGGTTTGAAGGGCTTTGAGGACATCTTCACGTTCGTATTTGACACCACGAAGGACATCTTCTACTGCTGCAACATCTTCGATACCAAAGAAGTCACCGTAAATCTTGATGTCTTGAATTTTTGACTCAATAACATTAGCAAAGATTTCAACCTTACCGCTTGGGAATTTAGTTCCACGACGGACGTTATACTCTGGTGATTTACCATAGTTCCAGTCCCAAGTTCCAAACTTAGTTTCTTTGATGCGATTGATTTCAGCCAATTCTTCATCTGAGAAGACATACTCTGTCATCTCAGGGTATTCTTTTTTCATGTATTCCAAAAGTAGATCACGGAATTCTTCAACAGTGATCTTTTCTGGCAACTCATCGATAATATTAGTTACTCGAGCACGGACTGATTTAACCCCTTTTGATTCAAACTTATCTTTAGACACTTTAAGTGCGTTAGCTAGGACTGACAAATCCACGTCAAAGAGAAGACAACCATGGTGCATGATACGGCCATTGATATAGGCTTGAGCATTTCCACAGAATTTCTTACCATCAATCTCAAGATCGTTACGGCCTGTAAATTCAGCTTTAACACCAAGTTCAGCTAAAGTATTGATAACTGGAGTAGAGAAGCTCTTGAAGTCAAAGGCCTTGTTTTCATCTTCTTTTGAAATGATTGTATAGTTAAGGTTGTTCAAATCATGGTAAACAGCTCCACCACCACTGATCCGACGGACTACTTCAATACCATTTTCACGAACATAGTCACGGTTAATTTCTTCGATGGTATTTTGGTGACGACCTACAATGATAGATGGTTTATTAATCCAAAGAAGGAAGATTTGATCTTCATCAAGGAGATGTTTAAAAGCGTACTCCTCTAAAGCAATATTAAAGGCAGTGTCGTTTGAATGATTGATAATGTATTTCATAGTATTTCCAAAAATCTAGTTTTTTTAAATTCTGTTCATAGTAATCCAAATTTTTCTAAAAGTGGTAAAAAGAAATGTAACGTGTTATCGTTACATTTCTCGGAAAAATTGAGACAAGAGGCTCAATTTTTAGGCATGGAACTCTATAGAGGTCGCTGCCGTCCGTACTACTTTAAGAAAATTTAGTTGAAAAACTTATTTATTTTTTCTTAGGTGAATGGATAGCCATTCCAAGAACATCCGCAAACGCTTCGTACATAACTTCAGAGTATGTTGGGTGACCGTGGATTGTCTTAAGCATTTCTTCAACAGTGATTTCCATTTCGATGATACTTGACGCTTCGTTGATCAATTCTGCTGCTGCAGGACCAATGATGTGAACACCAAGGATTTCACCATATTTCTTATCGGCAATAACTTTAACGAAACCTTGAGCTGCATCTGATGCAATGGCACGTCCGTTTGCAGCAAAGTTGAATTTACCGATTTGGACATCGTATTTCTCACGAGCTTGTTCTTCTGTTAAACCAACTGCTGCTACTTCTGGAAGTGTGTAGATAGCTGCAGGAGTCAAGTTCAATTTCGCAACAACGTGGTTTCCTTTAAGAGCATTTTCAGCTGCTACTTCACCCATACGGAAGGCAGCGTGAGCCAACATCTTAGTACCGTTGATATCACCTGGTGCATAGATACCTGGAACAGAAGTTTCCATGTATTCATTAACCTTGATACGACCACGGTCTAACTCAAACTCAACATCTCCGATACCTTCAAGATCTGGAACACGACCGATTGAAAGAAGAGCTTTGTTTGCGATGATATCATCTTTTCCTTCAACCTTGATACGGAGTTTGCCATCTTCTTCAATGATTTCTTGAAGTTTAGTACCTGTCAAGATAGTCATACCTTTACGTTCAAGAATCAAACGAAGATTTTTAGATACTTCCGCATCCATAGCTGGAACAATACGGTCCATCATTTCGATAACAGTTACTTTTGAACCAAATGTCATGAAGGCTTGTCCAAGTTCGATACCGACAACTCCACCACCGATGATCACAAGGCTTTCTGGTACTTCGTTCATTTCAAGAATATCATCACTAGTCATCACAAGTGATGATTCCATACCAGGAACATTAATCTTGCTTACTTTTGAACCACCAGCAAGGATGATTTTCTTAGTTTCAAGCAATTCAGAACCATTTACCAAGACATTCTTATCTTTAGTAATAGTACCGATACCTTTATGAACATCAACTCCATAGCTACGAAGAAGTCCTGCAACACCACCAACAAGAGTATTCACAACTTTAGATTTAGTTTCTAAAAGTTTTTCCATATCAACAGTGAAGTTAGGATTTTCAATTACGATACCACGATTTGCTGCATGACCGATATTTTCGATAATTTCAGCGTTGTGAAGGTAAGTCTTAGTTGGGATACATCCACGGTTTAAGCAAGTTCCACCAAGTTCAGATTTCTCAACAAGAGCAACCTTACCACCTAATTGAGCTGCTTTAATAGCAGATACATAACCAGCAGGTCCACCACCGATAACAACGATATCATAAGCATCATCGCTCTTACCATCATCGTTTGAAGCACTTGCTGCAGGTGCTGGGCTAGCTTCTGGTGCAGCTGCTCCAGCTGTTGGGATATTTTCCCCTTCTTCACCAAGATAACCGATAACTTCAGTAACAGGGACAGTCTCTCCGTCACCTTTTAGGATAGCGATCAAGTAACCGTCTTCTTCTGCTTCCAATTCCATGCTGACTTTGTCAGTCATGATTTCCAAAAGGATTTCTCCTTCTTTTACAAATTCTCCGACTTTTTTATTCCATTGGACGATTTGTCCTTCTGTCATATCCACGCCGGCTTTTGGCATAATTACTTCTAAGGCCATATCTTACTTCCTCTATCTATATTTCTAAAACAAATAGCTTTAAACCAACATTGAGATTGGGTTTTCAATCAAAGCTTTTAAGTCTTTCATAAACTTAGCACCAGCCATACCATCTACGACACGGTGGTCAATTGTTAAACCAAGACTCATAATTGGGCGAATGACAATTTCACCATTTACTACAACAGGTTTTTCAACTGTTGAACTAACGCCGAGAATTGCTGAGTTTGGTTGATTGATGATAGGACCAAATGATTGAACACCAAACATCCCCAAGTTACTAATTGTGAAGGTTGAATTTTGCAATTCGCTAGGAGCTAGTTTACCATCCAATGTACGTCCGATAACGTCTTTAAATGCAACTACCAACTCAGACAAGCTCATTTTTTCTGCATTATAGACAACTGGTGTCATCAACCCATTATCCATACCAACTGCCATCGCAAGGTTGACATAGTTGTGAGTGATGATTGTCTTACCATCTTCAGTCAATGAAGCGTTGATGTATGGGTGTTTCATCAGTGTCTTAACAACCGCAAGTGAAAGCAGATCTGTCACAGTGATTTTCTTACCAGTTGCTTCCATGATTGGTTCAAGGACTTTCTTACGAAGGGCAAGCATTTCAGACATATCTACATCGTAGTTAAGCGTGAAGGTTGGTGCAGTCAAGTATGATTCAACCATACGTTGCGCAATAACCTTACGCATCGGAGTCATCGGAATACGCTCGATTTCTCCATATGGTGTTACGTTATCTGGAACTTCTTCCACTTTCTCAATTTGAGCAGGTGATTTGATCGTATCGTTTTCGATATTTTCAGGAAGATAGGCTAAAACGTCTTTCTTCATAATCTTACCACGGTGACCAGTTCCTTGGATTTCTTGCCAAGCAATATTATGCTCTAGTGCAATTCGTTTTGCGAGTGGTGAAATGCGAACCACATTAGTGTCTTTATATGTTTCCACGTCTTCTTTGTGGACACGACCGTTTGCGCCTGAGCCAGAAATGTCGTAGAGATTTATTCCTAAATCATCCGCTAATTTTCTAGCCGCAGGAGTCGCTCTTAGCTTATCATCAGCCATGACCTCTCCTATTCTATTTATGATAGCAAAGGGCGTTTAAAAAGCGACTGAAAAATAGGAAATCTTCGCGAGACTTCGATGAAGTCACAGGAGATTTATCTTTTTCCGAGCTTCTCAGTCCGATGCTCTAATCTAAGATATCAAGTACGCAGAGAACTCTGCACCCTAAAAGAATACAAAGTTTCTCGTCTTATCAATTAGTTTACATAACTTATATTATGTATTATTGTTTGTTATGAGTTTTACGGATTGCATCTTTGATGCTTTCAACTGTCGGAATCATTGCATTTTCAAGATTTTGTGCGTAAGGCATTGGTACATCCTCACCTGCACAGCGACGGATTGGTGCATCTAAAGTAATCAAATGCTTCTGATTCTGAGATAATAGCTGAGATTTCACCGATAAAACCACTTGTCTTGTGGGCATCGTTGACAAGAACTACTTTTCCAGTCTTCTTAACTGAATTAATGATGATGTCTTTATCAAGTGGAACCAAAGTACGTGGGTCTACTACTTCTACTGAGATGCCTTCTTCAGCCAATTCTTCAGCTGCTTGCATGACACGACGAAGCATTTTACCGTATGTTACTACTGTTACATCAGTTCCTTCGCGTTTGATTTCTCCGACACCAAGTGGGATAGTATAGTCTGGATCAACAGGAACTTCACCTTTTTGGTTAAATTCTGATTTATATTCAAGAATGATAACAGGGTTGTTGTCACGGATAGAAGACTTAAGAAGTCCCTTCATATCAGCTGGTGTACCTGGAGCTACAACCTTCAATCCTGGGATATGAGTAAACCAAGATTCCAATGATTGTGAGTGTTGAGCTGCAGAACCTACCCCGTTACCAGCGGCACAGCGGATTGTCATAGGCACTTGACCTTTACCACCAAACATGTAGCGAGTTTTAGCTGCTTGGTTGACGATATTATCCATAGCAATAACTGAAAAGTCCATGAAAGTCATATCAACGATTGGGACGAAGTCCAGTCATAGCAGCACCAGCAGCAGCACCAGAAATAGCAGCTTCTGAAATAGGACAGTCACGTACACGTTCTGGTCCAAATTCTTCAAGCATACCTACAGATGTACCAAAGTCTCCACCAAAGACACCGACATCTTCACCCATCAAGAGTACATTTTCATCACGACGCATTTCCTCAGACATTGCAAGGATAATGGTATCGCGGAAAGACATTAATTTTGTTTCCATATTTCTCTACTTCTCCTTAGTCTGCGTAAATATCTTCGAATGCTGATTCTAGTGGAGGAAATGGACTTTCTTCTGCAAACTTAACAGATGCTTCCACTGCTTCCTTGACCTGTGCTTGAATTTCTTCAAGTTCTTCTTCGCTAGCAATCTTATTTTCAACAAGGTACTTGCGAAGATTTTCGATTGGATCTTGTTGTTTCCACTCTTCTACTTCTTCACGTGTACGATATTTACCTGGGTCTGATGAAGAGTGACCAAACCAGCGGTAGGTTACACTCTCAATCAATACAGGACCTTTTCCAGAACGAACATGGTCTACTGCTTTCTTAAATCCTTCGTAGACATCTATTACATTGTTTCCATCGGGGATAAACATTCCAGGAATACCGTAAGCTGCACTACGCTCATAAATATGCTCCACATTTGTCATTTTCTTAATGTCTGCAGAGATTCCATATCCGTTATTGATACAGTAGAAAATAACAGGAAGGTTCCAGATTGAAGCCATATTCACCGCTTCGTGGAATACACCTTCGTTAGTCGCTCCATCACCAAAGAAGCAGACAACAATCTTTCCAGTATGTTTCATTTGTTGAGTAAGGGCAGCACCTACTGCAATCCCCATACCACCACCTACAATACCGTTGGCACCAAGGTTACCAGCATCAAGGTCGGCTATGTGCATTGATCCACCCTTACCTTTACAAGTCCCTGTGTATTTACCAAGAATCTCAGCCATCATTCCATTGAGGTCAATACCTTTAGCAATGGCTTGACCGTGACCACGGTGGTTTGATGTAATCAAGTCATCTTCATTAAGAGCTAACATAGCCCCAACGTTAGCTGCCTCCTCACCAACAGAAAAGTGCGTCATTCCTGGCACTTTCCCTTTTTTTACTAATTGTGTAATCTTCAAGTCCATGCGACGGATTTCTTCCATCTTACGGAACATCTCAAGCAAAAGATTTTTATCTAAAGTTGACATAATCTTGCCTTTCTAAGTTTAATTTCTTACATTTCTATCCTAACTTATAGGTTAATGAGAGTCAAAGAATATAGCTTGCTATTTTTCACAATATAAAAAAAGAAAAAGTCTGTAAAATCAAAGACTTTTTCTTTACTTAAAAAAACTATTTCACAAACAAATTTTCCAAGGTTTTTTTCACCAAATTATTTGAATCTTTTCATAATAACTTGTAAACGCCACTGATAGAGTAATCCACTGACAACTAAACTTACAATAAGACCTATCCAATATGAATAAGCATCGAGATTTGTTGAATAATCTAGAAACACACCAAGAGGTATAGCAACTCCCCAGTATCCAAGGAGACCAAGGTAGAAAGGTATGACAGTATCTTTGTATCCTCGTAAAATCCCTTGTAATGGTGCCGCAAATGTATCAGCTAACTGGAAAAATAAGCTATAGGTCATAAAACTTGCAGTTAATTGAATGAACTCTGGATCATGACCATATAGACTGGCAACATTTTCTCTAAAAATATATAGAAAGGAAAGTGTAAAAATTGCGAATGCCATAGCTGATAGTCGTCCAATTTTAATGTATTTCTTAGCGTCATCTAGTCGTTTTGCTCCAACTTCGTAAGAAACAACGATCGCCATTGCTGTTGAAATACTCATCGGAAAAGCATACATGAGTGACGAAAAGTTCATGGCAGACTGATGGCTAGCAATAATCAACGATGAAAACTTCGCCATAATCAAGCCAACGGCTGAAAAAATAGCAACCTCTGCAAATACAGTTCCACCTATCGGTAAGCCTAATTTGATTGCTTCTTTTATTTTATCGTCGTCTAAAGGTAATCGTCTTTCTAAATGTAGTTCTTTCAATTTTTCCTGTTTAAGAAGGACTAGTATAGAAATTCCTAGCAAGGCCCAATAAGCCATAGAGATGTCCAAGATCCCGCTCCTGCTCCTCCCTAACTCAGGTAAAACCAAAGGCTCCATAAATTAGTAAATAGTTAAAACCACTATTGAGAGGGAGCAATAAAAAGCATCAAATACATGGACAACTTTGTTAGTCCCAGCGCATCCAACAGTGATCGAATTACACTAAAAAGTAAAAGTGGAATAATCCCGATTGCTAAAAACCATAAATAACGAATTGCTATATCTGCTACTGCTGTTTCTAGACCCATATTGTTTAAAATGAGTGGCGCAGCAAGAAAAACTAAAGCAAATAGAACAATGGATAAACCAAGTGATAGATAAAGAAATTGGTAAAAATCAGAAGCTACTTCATTTTTCTTTCCTCGACCCAAATGATGCCCAACTATAGGTACCAAGGCTGATACAATACCAGTTAGGAAGGTAAAAAAGGGATTCCATAGACTTGTTGCCATTGATACCCCAGCTAAATCTATCGTATTATACTGGCCAGTCATGGTCGTATCGACAAAAGAAGCCGAATAATTTGCGAATTGATAAACCAAAATAGGGAAGAAAATCTTAAGAAATAAAATGAACTTGTCTTTAAAATGATGGGTTGGGATACATATCGTCTCTCTAATTAATGATTCGAAAGAGCAGATACCATCTAATTTTTCATAGACAATCTGACCATTACAAATAGTGTATTTTGATCTGCCCTTTTTAAAGTTTCACCGATAAATGGTGAATTAGCTGCTTTTAGAAGCAAAATGTTGTCTACGATTCGGTCAGCTTTATCATCGAAAAATCGTAATATCAGCTGGACCATTTTCAGCCAAATAACCTGCTTCAAAATTATATAATTTTGCTGGGTTTACTGTCATTTTTTCTAATAATTCCATCAAGCTTAGCTCACCAGCTTCGACTAAGTAAGTTAAACCGAGTGACAAGGAAGTTTCAAGTCCTGTCATACCTGAAGGTGCTTTAGAGATATCCTCGACATTCTTCTCATCGAAATGGTGAGGCGCGTGATCTGTCGCAATTACTGAAATGACACCTGACTTGAGTCCTTCGATAACTGCACGTCGGTCAGATTCCAGACGAAGTGGTGGATTCATCTTAGCGTTACTTCCTTTAGTCAAAAGCAGAGCTTCAGTCTTAGAAAAATGCTGGGGTGCTACTTCTGCAGTTACGTTTGCTCCCAAATTTTGAGCAAACTCAACAACTTTGACACTTTCTTCTTTTGACAAATGCTGGATATGAACATGGGCTTTGGTTGCATGTGCAATCATGACATCACGTGCAATCATTGCATACTCTGCAACCCCAGTAGCACCGCAGATATGGAAATGTTCTTTAGCGATATTTTTCATTAAAACCAAGCGTACCATTTAAACCAGGATCTTCTTCGTGCAAACTGATAAAGGTGTTGAGTTTCTTCGCTTCTTCCATGGCTTCCTTAACAACTTTACTGCTTTCGAGAGGAATGCCATCATCTGAAAAACCAACTGCACCCTGCTTCTAAAAGCGCTTTAAAAGTCAGTCAAGTCTTGGCCATTAAAAGTTCTTTGGTAATCGTTGCTACAGACTTAACGTTAATCTTTTTCCTTGGCTGCAGATTGAAGAACTTCCTGCAAAAGTCTCAACATCTGAGATGGTTGGATTGGTATTAGCCATCATAACAACTGTTGTAAAACCACCAGCAGCAGCTGCTAAAGCACCTGTATGAATGTCTTCTTTATGAGTTTGACCAGGTTCACGAAAATGAACATGGATATCCACCAATCCAGGTGCAACTACAAGACCAGTTGCATCAATCACTTGTGCATCATCCTTATCAATTTGAGGAGCAATTTTGACAATTTTTCCGTCTTCAACCAAGACATCACAAACCTGATCCAAACCAGACTTGGGATCCATTACACGACCATTTTTAATTACTAGCATCTGCTTTCTCCTTTATTCGTAAAAATCCACTTGGGTATCCAATAACTTATCCCCATCATAAACAAACTTTGCTGAAAAGAATGGTTTATCTTCTAAAAGCCACTCGACAAAGGTGTGGTCACCTTCCCAGGTTGGTTTGTTTAAAACCTCATCATAAGGAACCCATTCTAAAGTCCCTTCATTACAGTCAATCAAATCACCCTCAAACTCAGTCACCTTAAACACATAGGTGTACCAGTCCAAGTCAGGGTGAACTCAGGAAAAGGTGATAACTCCCTTTTAGAACAGGCTTAGCTTTCAAGCCTGTTTCTTCTAAAATCTCACGGGCAGCACATTCTTGTGGAGTTTCCCCGCGCTCTAACTTTCCTCCTACACCAATCCATTTTCCTTCATGAACATCATTAGGCTTTTTATTGCGATGAAGCATGAGCAATTCTTTTCCGTTATCAATATAGCAAATCGTCGCTAACTGAGGCATATTCTCTCCTTATCTAAGCCAATCAATTGGCTTTTGTCCTGTCTCTTTTAAGAATGCATTGGCCTTGGAAAAAGGCTTGGAACCCCAAAATCCTCTGTAAACAGATAAAGGACTGGGATGGGCTGATTCAATAATCAGATGTTGAGGATTGGTAACTAGTGATTTCTTCTTGCGTGCATAAGCACCCCAGAGTACAAAAACTACTGGTCTATCAAGGTTATTGACGACCTTAATCACAGCATCTGTAAAAGGTTCCCAAATCTGATTAGCGTGACCATTTGCTCGACCAGCTGGAACTGTCAAACAAGCATTAAGAAGCAAGACTCCCTGCTCGGCCCAAGAGGTCAAATCATGTGATGATTTAGGTCCAACATCATCTGCAAGTTCTTTCAAGATATTTTGCAAGGAAGGAGGTGCTGGGATATTATCTGGAACAGAAAAACTCAAACCTTGAGCCTGACCTGGACCATGATAAGGATCCTGACCAAGAATCACCACTTTAACCTCTTCAAGAGGAGTTGTCAAAAGAGCCTGAAAAACCTTTTCCTTTAGGAGGATATACAGTTCCTTGAGCGTAAACCTGCTCCATAAAGTGATTAATTTTCCCAAAATAACCTTCAGGTAATTGCTCCTTAATGAGCGTATGCCAGGATGAGTGTTCCATCGTCTGCTCCTTCATTTTTACTGCCTCTATTATAGCAAAAAGTGGCTATTGAAACCACTTTTTACAGTTTATCTAAGATTTCTAGCAGAGCCTGATAAGAGTCAACTTCATAAGTTGGCTGAGCTTGGGTCTTATTTTCCAGATGATGAGGATTATACCAAACCGTATCAATACCAGCATTATTTCCACCCTGAATATCAGCTGATAAAGAATCACCAATCATAAGGGCATTTTTTTTATCAAAGTTAGAGATACGAGCTCCAATTTTCTCATAAAATGCTGCATCTGGTTTTTGGGTATGGAGTTGCTCTGAAATAAATATTTCCTTGAAAAATGGTGCAATACCAGATTGTTCCAAACGACCTGTCTGAATATAGGTAATCCCATTTGTCGCAGCATAGAGTTCATAGCCCTGATGTATCAATGGTATCTAAAAAGTTCCATAGCTCTGGGAAAAAAATTTGTCCCTTGTTTGAGACTAGAAAAATTGATAACGCTCTGCTAAGTAGGAACCATCTTTTTATTCCAAAAGTGATCAAACAATCTTTGAAAAACGTGTGTTGACTAGTTCTTGTTTTTGTAATCTTTTTTTCTTCCAAATCCTTTCCAGAGAGCTTTGTTCATAGGAACGTAATAATCTTTATAAGCTTGGATATCCTGCAACTCCTTCTTCTTTTAGGAGGTGCGATAAGGCTACATCCTCAGCAGCATCAAAAATCAAGTAAGGTATGATCAAGGTCAAAAAGTAGAAATATATAGGACATCGATTTGCTAACCTCTATAATTCCTTCAAATGTATTTAATGCCTATGAGTATACCATAAAATATTAAATTATCCAATAAGGATATTAGAAATACTTCTATTTATTTCCTGCAATATCAATCATAAAAATTTGCTAATATTTGTACTTTATAGTCTAATAATAATTAAAAATATTAAGAAGTATAAAATTATTAACAAATATGGAACAAGATGATTGAAAATAGCTTTCTTTATGGTATAATTTATTAATGGATATTTCTTTTAATTCATAGCTTAGAAAGGAGGGCTTGTTTCGATTATTAGTTTAAAAATATCCAGTACCAATGATGAAATAATCCAGTTTATTGTTTGGAAGAATGCTCATCATAGGATACTAAAAACAATAAAAATTTTATAAATTATTTATTAGATTATATCTAATAAATTCTAAAGATTAGGAGGAATATTATGCATAATGTGCAGAAAAAGCACAAAAGTCTTTGGTGCAGGATTAAGCATTTTAGGGGCAACTACAGTTCTATGTAGCAATTTTTTATCCCCATTAAACACAGTTTATGCTGAATCTGGTACTAGTGAATTATTGCCACCAGAAGGGGTACCTAGTAACTTTAATATTGTTTGGAGAGATGAATTTAACGGGAATAAGGTTGATCAAACAAAATGGGCCTTTGCCTATTCAGGTTTTGACACTGCTGCAGATACTCAAATGCACAATACTGATAACCCGGAAAACGTTTCAGTTTCTGATGGAGTTTTGCATTTAACAGCGCGCTACTCACCGACACGGGAACGTTGGAACTCAGCTACTAAACAAATGGAAACAGTTCCGCGTACAAATACTAAAAAAGACAAGAATGGAAATACCATTACTTATCCCGCACCATTTACATCCGGTGCACTTAATACATTCACCGACAAAGGTAAAGTAAAAGCATCTTTTAAAGGTGATTTCTATGCTGAAGCTCGTATCAAATTACCAATGAGTGAATCATCATGGTCCTCTTTCTGGTTAACTGGTACTAATGGCAAGCAATGGCCACAAAATGGTGAAATTGATGTTTTTGAATCAAAAGGATATGATCCAAGCTTTCTACAAGCCAATACTCATACACCTAGATCAGAAAAGGATCTTACCCATAGCAAACAAACACAACGTCAGCTTTCTAATAATGGTGACACGCAGACCGACTTTCACACATACGGAGTCTTAAAGACTAAGGATGGCATTACCTTCTACTATGATGGAAAGGTTAATAAAACTGTTCCATTAAAAGACATCAAAGACCCAAATCCATTTCTTGATCCAGACAATGCTTTGGCTTTACGTTTAAGCCATATGGTCGGAGGTTCATTCCTAAAAGATGATAAGGGGAATGATTACACTGATGCAACTAAGCATATCGATAGTTACCGTGATGGTTCTCGCTCAGATATGCTAGTTGACTATGTTCGTGTCTGGCAAGAAGGCCCAGAAGTAACAACTACAACTACAACTACTACAACTGAAGAGCCTACTACGACTACTTCTACAACTACTACAACAACTGAAGAGCCAACGACTACTTCTACAACTACTACGACAGAAGAGCCAACGACTACTTCTACAACTACTACAACAACAGAAGAGCCAACAACGACTACTTCTACAACTACTACAACAACAGAAGAGCCAACAACGACTACTTCTACAACTACTACAACAACAGAAGAGCCAACAACGACTACTTCTACAACTACTACAACAGAAGAGCCAACAACGACTACTTCTACAACTACTACAACAACAGAAGAGCCAACAACGACTACTTACAACTACTACAACAACAGAAGAGCCAACAACGACTACTTCTACAACTACTACAACAACAGAAGAGCCAACGACTACTTCTACAACTACTACAACAACAGAAGAGCCAACGACTACTTCTACAACTACTACAACAACAGAAGAGCCAACGACTACTTCTACAACTACTACAACAACAGAAGAGCCAACAACGACTACTTCTACAACTACTACAACAACAGAAGAGCCTACTACGACTACAACAACAACAGAAGAGCCTACTGACGACTGCAACAACAACAGAAGAGCCTACTACGACTACAACAGAAGCTCCTGTAACTACAACAGAGGCTCCTGTAACTACTGGTGAGGCTCCTGTAACTACTGGTGAGGCTCCTGTAACTACACCAGAAGCTCCTGTAACTACACCAGAAGCTCCTGTAACTACACCAGAAGCTCCTGTAACTACACCAGAAGCTCCTGTAACTACTGGTGAGGCTCCTGTAACTACTGGTGAGGCTCCTGTAACTACAACAGAAGCTCCTGTAACTACTGAAAAAGCTCCTACAGAGGTTAAGGTTTCATCGGAAAATGATAATAACAATCCAGCTTTGCCAGAAACAGGTGAACAAAGTGGTAAATTAACTACTATTACTGGATTATTAGCTCTTGCTTCAGTCGTTCTCGGTGCTAGATACTACAAAAAAAGTCAAAAAGACTAATTTGTTCTCATTAAATTAATTTTTATTATTTTTACTTTTCTAAAGTTCTTACTTAAAATTATAAAGTAAGGACTTTTTCTTTTTGCTATTCTTTTTAATAACCCTTTAATTAAATTACATAGAAATGATCTTGCCCGTCATTAATGTAATACACCACTTCTTTGTGTATATATGATACAATTTTATTAGAAAAATCAAATTATTTAACATTTTTATTCAATTATTATTAACTAATAATTGAAAAATAACTTTAATTATGATAAAATGAGTAGAGAGAATAGTTTTAATTTATATTAAGTATTATATATTTATTTATATTATAAACCTTCTCTTAAATGAATTTATCATTTTAAAAATTTGAAAATAGGAGGATAATTATGAAAAATATTCCTAGTAAGTACAAAAAAATTTGGGACAGGACTAATCATTTTAGGTGCCAGCACTATTTTTAAGTAGCACTTTTTACTTCAATAAATACAGCCTACGCTGATTCTGGTAAAGAAAGTGAATCACCCTAAGTATACATTGCCTGAAGGAGTACCTACTAATTACAACGTGCTCTGGAATGATGAGTTTAACGGAAATGAGTTAAACCAAACAAAATGGGGTTATCTGTATTCATCTTTTCGATACTAGAGCGAAAACTCAAATGCATTTTACTGATAAACCAGAAAATGTATCAGTATCTGATGGTGTCTTGCATCTTACAGCTCGTTACTCACCAACACGCGAAAAATGGAATCCAGAAACCAAACAAATGGAAACAGTTCCTCGAACAAACACGAGAAAAAGATAAAGATGGTAAGGTTATAGAAGAACATCCTGCTCCATTCACATCTGGCGCAATCCAAACCGTGGATTCTAATGGCAATGTTAAGGTAGCGTTTAAGGGTGATTATTATGCTGAAGCTCGTGTCAAATTGCCTATGAGTGAGTCTTCCTGGTCAGCATTCTGGATGTTTGGTACAAAGTATCCAGATTGGCCTGCTAGTGGTGAAATTGATATCCTAGAATCTAAAGGATATGATCCGAATTACTTACAAGCTAATGTTCATTCACCGTTTAAAGTTGGTGCTGATTATAGTCAACAGAACGCAAAGCGTATCCCTAATAATGGTGACACACAAACTGATTTTCATACATATGGCGTCCTAAAACAAAGTAATAAAATGACTTTTTTTTATGACGGTAAACCAGTTCACACAGTTGATTATAATAAACTGAATGTGAAAACTCCTTTTGTAGACCCAGATAACACAATGGCTCTTCGATTTACTCATATTGTTGGAGGATCATTTCTTAAAGATGGAAAAAATAGTCCACGTGACTTCACCGATGCTACTAAACATATTGATAGTTATCTAGACGGTTCGCGTTCTGATATGCTTGTAGATTACGTACGTGTTTGGCAGCCTGAAGAAACAACAACTGAAGAGTCAACTACGACTACTTCTACAACTACTACAACAGAAGAGCCTACTACGACTACTTCTACAACTACAACAACAGAAGAGCCAACGACTACTTCTACAACTACTACAACAGAAGAGCCTACTACGACTACTTCTACAACTACTACAACAACAGAAGAGCCAACGACTACTTCTACAACTATACAACAGAAGAGCCTACTACGACTACTTCTACAACTACTACAACAACAGAAGAGCCAACGACTACTTTCTATAACTACTACAACAGAAGAGCCAACGACTACTTCTACAACTACTACAACAACAGAAGAGCCTACTACGACTACTTCTACAACTACTACAACAGAAGAGCCAACGACTACTTCTACAACAACGACTGAAGAGCCAACGACTACTTCTACAACAACAACGACTGAAGAGCCAACGACTACTTCAACAACAACGACTGAAGAGCCAACAACTACTTCTACAACAACGACTGAAGAGCCAACGACTACTTCAACAACAGAAGAGCCAACAACTACTTCAACAACAACGACTGAAGAGCCAACTACGACTACTTCTACAACTACTACAACAACAGAAGAGCCAACAACGACTACTTCTACAACTTCAACAACGACTGAAGAGCCAACGACTACTTCAACAACAACAGAAGAGCCAACAACTACTTCAACAACAACGACTGAAGAGCCAACAACTACTTCAACAACAACGACTGAAGAGCCAACAACTACTTCAACAACAACGACTGAAGAGCCTACTACGACTACAACAGAAGTTCCTGTAACTACAACAGAAGCTCCTGTAACTACTGGTGAGGCTCCTGTAACTACTGGTGAGGCTCCTGTAACTACTGGTGAAGCTCCTGTAACTACTGGTGAGGCTCCTGTAACTACTGGTGAGGCTCCTGTAACTACTGGTGAGGCTCCTGTAACTACTGATGAGGCTCCTGTAACTACTGATGAGGCTCCTGTAACTACTGATGAGGCTCCTGTAACTACTGATGAGGCTCCTGTAACTACAACAGAAGCTCCTGTAACTACAACAGAAACTCCTGTAACTACTCATGAAGCTCCTGTAACTACTGATAAAGCTTCTGTAGCTGGTGAAAATTACAGCCTTTCTGAACACAATAACAAGAAATATACACTGCCATCTACTGGTGAACATACTGGTACATTAACTAAAGTTATTGGAGCTCTACTTCTTGTTAGTACTATTTTAGTAGTAGTCTATGTTCGTAAAAATAGAAAAGATTAACTCTTATTACTGACCCCAAAAAGTTAGACAAATAATTTACACAAAGGATTTAGTCCTGCATTGCACAGGACTGAGTCCTTTTTATTTAATTAATTATATTAAAGCAATCAAACACATATAAATTTACTAGCATATCAACATGTGATATAATTATCGTGAAAGGTGCTTTTTATTAGCAGAATAGAAGGAGGCAAAAAGTTTCTTATCTAAAAATATATTTTTAGTTGTCTGTCTACTAAATTTATCATTCTGTATTTATCAACTGTTAAGTTTATTCTATCTTCAATAGAAAGGGAGAAACATGAATAAGAAAAAAATAAGAATAGTTGCTTTTTGGTATGCTTACTAACTACTTTACTTTCATTAGGTTATAGTAACACCTTTGCTGAAACTCCTGAGGCTTCAGTATCTGGAAAATTTGTGGATACAATTACTAGTGTCAATGTTACTAACAATGAAGGTGGTAACCTGACTTGGGATTTGGAACAATGGGCTACTTTCAGAATAAATGCAAATTTTGATTTAACTGGAAAAGATGTCAAAGCAGGGGATACAACTGTTATGACTGTACCAGACGCTTTGGTGATTAATACACAATCATTCAAAATTCGTGATATCAATACAATGAGATTATCGCTACGCCAAAGTAAGTGCTGATAACAAGTCAATTTCTTTAACTTATACGGATTATGTTGAAAAACATAACGATACTAAAAGGCTCTTTTTCTTCTATTCGAGAGTGGATTTTTAAAAAAACATCCTCAACAAGGGAGATTCCAATAGAAATTACTATCAATAAGGAAACTAAAGTTGCTGGAAAAATCACTTTTAAAGGAATAGGAGATGGGAACCCAAGACTTTTAACTAAAACTAGCTGGGTAGATCAATACAGATTATAAAAACAGTTGAGTATACAATCTCAGTTAACCGCACAAGAGAGAATATTCAACAAGTGACAATTGAAGATCACCTAAAATTTACAAATGCAAGCTACATCAAAGATAGTATTAAAATTATTAAGGGTAAATTCGCATTTGTTGAAGGTGAATGGCAATTTACTGATAGAACTGATGTAACCGACCAACATACTATTACAATTTCTGAAGATGGCAGATCCTTTGTAATCGATTTAGGAGATATCACTGAACAAGACCAGTATCGTATCGATTATAAAGTTCGAATGAATTATCAACCTGTAGACGGTGAGTTGTTGAAAAATGATGTAACTTTGAAAGGTAAGGAATTGTCCTTAAAGAAGCTAGCAATGCTGCTGCTGTTCAAAATAGCTGGTGGTGCTGGTGTTGGATATGTTTATTCCATTAAAATCCGTAAAGTTGATGACCAAAATCAACCTTTAGAAGGCGCCAAGTTTAAAGTTGTACGTCAAGCTAATAATCAGGTAATAGGTGAATATACGACTGATGAGAATGGTTTAATCACAGTTAAGGGTTTATTAAAAGATAAGTATATTTTGACGGAAACTCATGCTCCTTCAGGTTATGTTATTCAAGATTCTGAAAACAATTGTCAATGCTGAGGATTTCGGAAGTGATCATGCTGTAACAAAAACTATTGTAAATACTAAAGAAGAGCCTACGACTACTTCTACAACAACTACAACAACAGAAGAGCCTACAACTCACTTCTACAACAACTACAACGACTGAAGAGCCTACTACGACTACTTCAACCACAACTACAACAACTGAAGAGCCTACTACGACTACTTCTACAACAACTACAACAACAGAAGAGCCTACAACTACTACTTCAACTACAACTACTGAAGCACTGACTACTACAACTTCAACTACAACTAGTGAAGAGCCTACAACTACTCAACAACCACAACTGAAGAACCTACGACTACTTCTACAACAATAACGACTACTTCTACAACAACTACAACGACTGAAGAGCCTCAAAGACTACTTCTACAACTACTACAACAACAACAGAAGAGCCTACTACGACTACTTCTACAACCACAACTGAAGAGCCTAAGACTACTTCAACTACAACGACTGAAGAGCCTAAGACTACTTCCAGCACAACGACTGAAGAACCCAAGACTACTTCAACTACAACGACTGAAGAGCCCTACAACTACTTCAACTACTAACGACTGAAGTGCCTACAACTACTTCGTAACTACTACAACTGAAGAAACTAAGACTACTTCAAGCCACAACGACTGAAGAGCCAACTACTTCAACTACAACTACTGAAGAAACTAAGACTACTTCAACCACAACGACTGAAGAGCCTACAAACTACTTCAACTACTACAACTGAGGAAGAACCTAAACCACAGTAACTACAACAAAACGAAAAACCTGGACTTCCTAAAAACTGGTGAAGGTAAAGGAACGTTGGTTACAATTATTGGTTTCGTAACATTAATCTCTTCAATCATTCTAGTAGCATTCTTTGCATAAGTCAAAAAGACTAATTCTTAACTAACATTTAGATTTGATTAGAAGTTAAAAGGATTTACTTTAAAAAGTAAATCCTTTTTGTATGATTAGAAAATAAAAATCGATAACCATTTTTTAGTCATCGATTTTAAAATATTTTTTAGTCCTTTTTCACCAAGTTTACTATTGATAGTCATCATGATACTTGCAATCTTTTTCACCCCTAATATGGATCAGAAGCGTAAAGAGCGTTCATTCCAGATGATTTATTACCAAGATGAGTTCTACCTTCATCAATATAATTCTCTCGGATCCATTTAGCTGACTCCAAGATACCCTTATCAACATTGTCAAAAACTCTTAGCTGAATCGTACGGTGTAGTATCATAGGCTGCAATACCAAAGAAGTTATTCTTGTCCTTGGCAATCTGACTACGTCCCCATGCGCTTTCTAGAGCGCTATGAGCCATAAGATAGAGTGCGTTTACCTGATAGCGTTTTTTTCCGCTTCTTTAAAAGACAGCTCCTTTTACCATGCAAGACGACTTCCGTTAATATTCATTAAAGAATATACTTTATCAAGTTCAGCTTCAGTATAATTGGTTGGCTTTTCTTAGGTCTCTATAGAGGAATGGATTCTCAACCTTGAAGTTGTCAAAGTTTATACCATCCGCTGAATAGTATTTTTTACCAATTGCCATAGATGAACTATGTGGCGCTACACGAATACTTGTATATGGTGATAACTCGTGGTAAATATAACGACCATCACTCGTATAATGAGGATAAACTCGTCACTTGCATTCACAGCTACAAGATCACTCTTATTCATAAAGCCTGAAAGTCCAGAAATTTGGACTGGTAATCTATCTCCCTTGAGATCCTGAGGCAGAAACAGCAACGATAGAACCTTGCGAAATATAGCTAAGTCTAGTACCAGAGGCGCTATAAACATAGGCTGTTATTGGTTTTACTTTATAGTAAGTTGATGCAGACGGATTAGAAATCCATTTTCCATTATCCTCGAAACTATAATCTTTACCTTTGATTTTAAGAGTTCCAGTAGCATATAGTCCATCTTCTTTCAGATAATACCATAGCATTGTAAGAATTATCAAAATCCACTCACTTTTTGGCCATATAGCCACCTGATTTAAGATAGTAGGAGCCTTGCCATTGATTTTTCAGCATAAGTCCCATCTGATTTTAAGTAGAACCAGCTATTGTACTTTTTGTCAAAAATCCATTCACTTTGTGCCATAGCACCACTATCTTTTAAATAGTATTTCTTTTTCCAGGTGCTACTTTCCATTACACCTTCTGCATCAAAGTGATACCAACGGTCTTTTATTTTTTCCCATTTATTACGAGTTATTTTACCGATGCATCAGCATAATACCATTTATCGGAAATCTTAACCCATGAAGATTCGGCTAAGGCTCCACTCTTTTTGAAAAGATAATCTTTATATATCGTATCGCTGAGCATGGTGCCATCTTGGTTGAAGTAATACCAAATGTTCTTTATTTTTTCCCATCTATTGCGAAGGATTTTACCTTCTTGGTTGCCATAGTACCATTTGTCACCAATTTTAGTCCAAGTGTTAATTGCTAAAGCTCCGCTACTATTGAACAAATAGTCTTCGTAAATGGTATTGCTAAGCATGATACCATCTTGATCAAAACGATACCAATCTCCAGAAATACTAGCCCAGTTGTTTCGAGTTACTTTTCCTTCTTCAGTCGCATAATACCATTTATTATCGAGTATCACCCAAGAAGATTCTGCTAAGGCTCCACTCTTATTGATAAGATAGTCGTTATAGACAGTATTGCTAAGCATGATACCATCCTGGTTAAAATAATACCAAACTCCAGCTATCTTCTTCCAATTCTTGACAGCCTTTTTATTTTCATAATAACGCCATTGACCATTCTCTTTTTGCCAACCTTCTTTGTTGACCTCTTCAGTAATTTCTTCAGTTGAAGAGTTATCCTTAGTAAGGGCTTTTTCTTGTTTCTGTGTAGATTGAGAAGATTCTTTTTCAGGATTCTGTTGATTTGAGTTTTGATTCTGCTTATCGTTATGCTCTTGACCTTGAGCTTGCTTTTTCTCTTTAGCTTCCTTACTCGTTCCATTTGCTACAGTTTTTTCTGAACTTTGTACTTTGTTTGTAGTTTGGTTTTCCTCTGCTAATACAGTTGTTTTAGAAATCGCGGCTATGGAAAGAACAACTGTACTTGCTAGTAATATCTTTTTCATTTTTATCCTTTCAATTTTATATTCCCATATTCTTTTTTTCTTACTTATCGTTTTAAAGACGAGAATTATCCATTTTATTATACAATATAATTTCAAATATAAAAGTAACATCTTTTAAGAAGAAAAGAAAGTTGTAATATTGTTAAAACAATTTAGAAATAAAAGTCATCAAAAAAAGTAGTCGAACAATATCTGATCGACTACTTTTTATTCTAAGAATTAACCTTCTATTACTTTTGCTACGTTTATTAGTTAGAAGTGGATTTTATAAATATAGATAGAATAGCTAGATTGCAAAACTAATACCTACATACCAATATGGTGCATCAAGTGTGGTTGAACGATCAGATAGATTGACTAATCCCACGGAATAGAGTGCCTGTTGCAACAATTGCTACTGCTGAGTTCCATAAATTAAGACCTAATCTTGAAAAATACGGAAGAGCTTTGAGCAAGATTGCTAGTATTATCCCACCCACAAGAGGTATAGCGAACAAGTAATGCATATGAACTGATGTCTCCAAAACTAAATGATTCATAAATTCTAGAAAAAGCAAAAGAAGAAAATCGTAATTAATGTATAAGAAACAACTGTTTTTGTAAAAGCGTTTTTGTTAGGATTAATAACCAATGTAGACAATATCACTCACCGCCCTTTTCTGAAATTTTATTTCCTACAGTCGTTGGCTTTGTTAATAACCTGACCGTTGAAGTAAAGCGTAGATGATCCACCACCATCAAGGTTGTAGGCGGTTTTATACCGTATGATTTCATGACTTCAGCCATTTTGGTACAGGGATAGGCCCTTGCTTTCAGATGTACGTCCCATCTGAAACTACGATAATATAGTGGTTTTTCATCAATAATCTCAATCGCAGTACGAGGATTTGAAGCCATAGCTTGCCAACTTCTTCATTTATTCCTACTGCTATCTCACCATTTCTGACCAAAGCAGGACCAAAAGCTAGAGATTAATAACTCCGTCTTTTAACTAGTTGCTCAGCTGAAATTTGATCTTCGTAAATAATCTTGAAAAGAACCATCCTTGTAAATAGCTAAAATCACCATTACTAGAATTCTCACGGACAGTATCACGATAGACGACTCCATTATGGATAACATATCCTGTAGAGTTAGCTCCGTAGTAGTCTCCATTGACCGCTAGAATAGCATTATTATCAGTAGCAGTTTCAGAAGTTTTTGCAGTTACATTGGTCCCATAAACATTTTGTGCGAAGGCTGTTTTCAGATAATCTGATGAGCTTACTGTAACATCTGCAATGTAGACTTGCGTATTATTGACATAGTTTCAGTCAAAGCTACTGGAAATATTATCATCTTTATAACTTGAGTCTGTTACTGTTGCTGTTTTTAGCTGCTTGACTTGCTGTGGCAGTATTTGTACTAGTGCTAGTTGTTGCAACTGTTGAAATAGTCTCAGCAAGGACAAAAGTCTTCAGCATTGAGTAGCTAAAAGATCCTGTTAAAAGTAATCCAAAAACCGAAGCATAAGCATATCGTTTCTTTAAAAATTTCATAGTACAGTTGATGTCCTTTCCTTAAAAATGAATTTCTTCTGAATGGTCCAAGAAACAGCAAAGAGAAGGATTCAGACAATAATCTTAACGATTAGAGAGGTTGATTCCAAAGACTGTACAGAATGAGACGAATCAGTAGCGTGTCTAGAACAAAGAGTCCTACTGCCAGACCGAAGTATCCCATACCTGTTTTTACAAGACTATCCTCGTTTTTAAAGACTAGTTTTTTATTGGTTGAATAGTTAAAAATTGAACTGGTCACACGGGCTAATCCGTTAGCTAGGAAGATACGGAAACTAGTTGGGACTGTTAGGTAAAAACAAAATCGCTAGAGCATAGACGATATAATCAACAACAAAGCTACTGAATGATGATAAGGCAAATTTAAAAATATTTTTATAAATCATTAACCCATCTCTAATCGGACGGAAGTGAGATCCTTCATTATCGTTGATATAGACCGTTTCGATTGGCACTTCTAAGATTTCATATTCTTTGCTTGCTTCAAGAAGCATATTCATTTCATATTCGTAACGTTGTCCTTCTATTTTTAACATAAAAGGAATGAGATTTGTTGTAAAAGCACGAAGTCCAGTTTGTGTATCTGTTACACCTACTCCTGTTTGTAATTTAAAGAGTGCTTTTGTTAAGCTATTTCCGAAACGGCTACGAAGGGGAACCTTACCTGTGAAGGCACGCACTCCTAAGATTAGTTTATTAGGGTTTTCAGAAGCTTTGTTAGCCGTACGGAAAATATCCCAAATCTTATGCTGACCATCTGCGTCTGCCGTTACAACCGTTCCATAGCTATTTTGTTGTTGGATATAAGTAAAGGCCGTTTTAAGCGCTTGGCCTTTACCTTGATTCACTTGGTGACGGAGCATCGTAGCATATTGCTCAGCTTTATCAAAGATATTTTGACACTTTGATGAACTACCGTCGTCGATAACTAGAATATGAAAATCACTCTTTTCATGGATTTTTTCGATGAGTTTGATAAGTTTATTATCAGGTTGATAAGCTGGAATTACTATATAGTTCATACCGGCACTCCTTTCTTAGTGGTGGTATAACTATACAGAATATCGCTTAAAGATAACTTATATCAGTTTTCTAAGAAAAAGTTAAAGAAACTTTAAGATAACTAGACGTTTTTGAGTAGACAAGATTAATAAATATACAAAAATCCTCAAATAACAAGTGTACTTGAGGATAAAATTTAGTATAAAGAGGAAAATTTACTCTAATTTTTCTTAATTTCTCAACGAAAGAGATAGTACCGCAGGACAGGTTAAAGTGTTTTTTTGATAGTCAGATTATTGATTTGATAAATCTTTTACGGTCGGTATGTGGAAATTCTCACAAGCCTTGGGACGGACATCATAGATGGAACAGAGATTATCGCCACCTAAGAAATGGACAAGGCATTGATTTAAAGACCTTATCACCGTCTTCATCTACCTGTAGAAATTCATCTTCGAAGGCTGGTAATTTCATTTTAAAGTACTTGGCAATGCGTGTGATATCTGCTTCCTTTAAAAGTCCGGTCCAAGACTCTTTGCAAACAGTTGGCACAGGCTGTACAATCAATTTCTGAAAAACACTCTTGGTGAATTCTAAGCGCAATCTTATCTAGATTTTTAGGAGCTTTCTTTTTCAGATTTCCAAGAAATTTACGATGCTCTTTTTGCTTTTTGTAATGCTAATTGGTGATAGTATTCGATATCGATTTCTTTTTGACATTGATTCTTTTACATCCTTTTCTGAAACTAGTATACCATAACTGAAAATAAATAAAAACTACTGCTCATTAAGGCAATAGTTTCTTACAAGATTAGTTCACTTCGACCACTTCAACCATATCTTTGCCAAGCAAAAATTAGATATTTTTTTCAACCTTGTCTATTTGATAAGAACGGGATAAGGCTTCTGCATATAGAGATAATTGACCTCTATAACGTTCAATCAGTTGACTTGGATATTCATAATGATCTGTCTTGTAGTCAAAGAGAACAATTTTATCCTCATAAACTAGATAACCATCTAAAATTCCACGGACAACAAAAGTCTTCCTGACTCTTATCATCTCTTTTTAACATAGAGAAAGGGTTGTTCTCGATAAAGTTTATCCTGATTTTGCAAGAATCTCTTGACCGAGCTGAGTATCAAAGAAAGGACAAGATTTTTATCTAGATTAACTTTATCTTTAACAGCTGAAGCTTGCTTGAACTTGCTCCAAAGCCTCTGTCAAAGTTTCTAAAGTAGGTTTCTTGACAAGATTAATTCGCTGCATGAGTTCATGGGTAGCACTACCAATTTCAGCTCCAGTGACTTTTTCTGTCTTGGAGAAGTCTGGAAGTTCAAACTGAACAGTAGTCTCTTTTTGGTTTAGATTGACCAGCTACTACTACACCTTCCATATCCATGACTGGTTCATAAAACTTTTAATCTGGCTTGGGGTCTGAACACTAGGAAGATTAATTGCTGCTCTGTGGATTTCATTATACACTTCCACTTCTTTTCAGCATTTGCAAAGCTTCCTTGATGGTTTCTGACTGACGGTTGTCTGCTTGAGATAGATCTTGAGCTGGCTTTTAGTTTCCAATTCTCCGATAGCTTCTTTGGTTAGGTCTTCTTCACCCTCAAAGCGACACACTAAAGTGTAAATCCTCTTTGAGAAAATGCTTGATAGATGGCCCAAATCCAATCCTGGAAATTTTTGAGCGTCTAGTCTCGTTTCTCGAGTCAAAAGACCTTTTTCCATTTGTCGGGATATTCTTTAGACTCTAACTTTTCACGAGATCCCTTTTCCAACTAGATAAAGTTTTTTTCTCAGCACGCGTCATGGCTACATAGAGTAAACGCATCAACTCAGAATAGCTTGCTAATTGGAGCTCTTCCTCATTTTGAGTATAAGTCAAGCTTTGGGAATCGATAACTTAATCGTAGATGGAAACATATTCCTCTTTTGCATTTGTAGCTGACTCTAGCTACATAATTTAAGCCCAATTCCCGTTTTTTGCGACTGAGGATAACCTCAGACATAGTATCCTCCTTGTTGAAATTGTTGATCAATATTGAGGATAAAGACATATGGAAACTCAAGTCCCTTACTCTATGAATACTCATAAGTTCTACAGCATCCTTAGGGTGGAGTTACAGTAACACTAGCAAGGTCATGCTTGGCTTCCAAGACTTGATCAATCATAGCTATGAAAACGGATAAGCCTTTTAAAATTACTCTTTTTCAAACTGATCTGCTCGTAAAGCTAAAGGGCATAGAGATTTGCCTGTCTAGCCTGACCATTTGGCAAGGCACCAACATAATCATAGTAAAAACGGTCGCTATAGATTTTCCAAATAAGATCATAAAGTGAATGCGTTTTTGAGAACAAACGCCAAGCATCAATAGTTTCCATGAACAAGTCTAACTTTTTCATGTAATTTCAGATTTTGATTAAATCCTTTTTGGAGGCTAGTTTTTGCTTGAGTATTGACTAGTTTTCTCATAAAAGTTCTCTTGAACCTTATCCTCAGAATTTTTGAAGAGCTAGACGAGCCAATTCATCTTCATCAAAGCTAAACATAGGAGACTTCATGAGAGCTACTAAAGCGAAGTCTTGCAGAGGATTATGGATGACACGAAGAGTATCCAACATAACCTGCACTTCTAAAGATTGCAAATAATTGCTTTGAGCGCCATCTGTCTTGACTGGAATACCATACTCAGACAAAGCAAGTAAAACTTGGTCATTACGACTTCTGCTGGCAGTTAAGAGAGCCACGTCCTTGAAAGGTACACCTTTATCATTGTGAAGATGCAATATCTCCTTAAGCACCATCTCGCATTTCACCAGTCAGTTTGTTGGTCGAAAAGCTCTTCCTCATCATCAGAATCACCATCATCATCCTTATCATATAAGAGAACTTCTGCCTTGTTTTCTGAATCTGGGTGTAAATCAGTATTTCCGAAAACAAGTTGATGCATACCGTCATAAGAAATCTCTCCAACTTCCTCATCCATGAGATGCTTAAAGACATCATTAGTAGCATCAAGAACTTCAGAACTACTACGGAAGTTTTTCCTTGAGCAGTATTAACTGACCTTCTTTGCCATCTTGAGCAAAAACTATGGAATTTTTTCATTGAAAGATTTGGGGATCTGCCTGTCTAAAACGATAAATAGACTGCTTTGATATCTCCCACCATAAAAACGGTTATAGCCGTTTCGAGAGAAGTTCTAACATCCTTTCCTGGATATGGTTGGTATCTTGGTACTCATCGACCATGACTTCGTGGAAAGCGTTCCTGATACTCTTGATCGAACCTGAGGGAAGTTTTTCCAAAATCTCAATGGTATAGTGGCTAATATCCGCAAATTCAAAGGCATTTTTCTTCGCGCTTTTCGTTGTCGATAAGCATCAACAAAATCACTCATGAAAACTTGAAATGTCTTTGCCAAGTCCCAAGACTCTTGATGATAATCTTCTTGGAATTTTAGTAAAGTGATTTGGTCATTTGAGTGCAATTAGCTTTTTCAAACTTTGATTTTTCTCTTGGTTGTACGCTTCTTTCAAGTCTTGGAGTTCAGCCTTGCGACTGGCATTTGTGAGAGCTTTCACCATTCTTATCTTTAGAAATATTCACAACTCGCTCTAGAAACTTCTTGATATTGATTAAAAGTAGATTCGTTGAGTTAAAGCTCTGATTTCATCAAGGACTTGTTGAACAGATTCTAGATAAGTCGCTTTACCAAATTCCTTGGCATCATTATCCAAATGGTAACGGAAAAAGCTTTCTAAATCCCAGAGTCTTTCCTTTTATATCCTCTACAATGTTTTTCTTTTAGCAACTGTAAAATCAGCCTTTTCAAAACCTTTTAGGAAAGAATCTGTAGCCAAGTCTGAGGATTGCTAGTAGATTGCAAAAAGTCATAAATCATATAGACCTGTTTACGCAGTCCACGCGCGTCTTTGCTTTTCTACCTGCAAAAGTTTCTTTGACCAATCGACTAAAATTAGTCTTTATCCTTGCCTTGGTAGTGACTGTTCAAAAAAACTTGTCGAAAAGACCTCATTTTTTAAGAGAAGTTGTTCACTTTCATTTCTGAAGAATACGAAAGTTTGGGAGCGAGATCAATGAGGTAGCCATGCTTTAGCCAGGAACTTCTGGGTAAAAGAGTCCATGGTTCCAATGGCGCTGTTTGGGTAAATCAGCTAATTGTCTACTCAAGATGTTTTTAGTTCCAAATCTTTGCGTTTCTTGGATTTGTTGGCTGATTTTTCTTTTCCAAGCGTTCTTTTAACTCGGTTGTCGCCTTTGACTGTAAAGGTTGAGATAAAGAGTTGGCGAATTTCTACACCACGCGCTAGTTGGTCAAGAATTCGTTCAGCCATGACGAAAAGTTTTTTTCCTGAACCAGCTGAGCTGAAACCAGAATGTTTTTGACCAGAACTATAGATAGCTTGAATTTGTTCAGCGGTTTTCTTTAGGTTTTCTTGTCAGACTGAGCTTCTGCTACTTTGCAACTCTTTCAATCTCTTCTTGAGATAAAAAAATTTCATCGCTCCAACTCCTCTCTAATTTTTATTAAACCATGCTTGCTCTTTTGTCATTGACTCTTAGCTACCTTATCTAACAATCTAGCTTGACCTAGATGATAATTAGCTTCAAAACCTGTAATAGACTGATATTGTTGAACATAGGGCGCAATGCTTCTACCGTTTTTCTGTATATGGATTGATAGCAAACTCACCAGATAAAATCTTCTCTGCTGCTTTTTGTAGATAAGGGCGTTATAGTCCAGTAATAACTGGAATTCCTCATCAGATAACTGATAGGTCTTGTTTTTTTATTATAGAGTTCCCAAGGTTTCTGTATCTCTTTTTCCAGAAATAGGCCTTGGTATTTCATACTTTTATTGGTTTCAGTTACTGCCTTTTGAAAGAGTTTTTAACAGTTTGTAAATGACTGAGTTGGTTCAGCCATTTCTAAGTACATAGCTCCAAAGAAGTCTTTATTTCCTTCTTTCTTAAGAGCACCAGAGTATGTTGGCAATTGTGAGTTTAGACCGTTAAAAAAAGAGGAAAGTTAAATTGAGTTAGAGAAGATTTGTAGTCTACAACACCAATAGCATCTGATGTTTTCAAACGGTCAATACGATCGACCTTCCCACGAACATAAATATTACGACCATTATCTAACTGTACAAAAGCTTGTTCCTTGCCACCAAAGACAGCCTCTTCCTGAATTGTTTCAACATCAGAATTGTGACGAAGAATGTGACCAGTTGCACGCGCAACATCTAAGAGAACTTCCTTGGTGAATTGAGCTTCTAAAGCTTTCTTGATAAATAGCTTGAAACTCTCGTTCCTGACTAGTTTTCAGAGATAGCTTGTTCTAAACGTCGGTCAAAAGATTCATTAGTCGGAAGTTTCATTGCTCGTTCAAAAATACGATGCAAGAAATTCCCGTGACTTCTGCATCAGGTTTCAGACGCAATTCTTCCCTGCAAGCCCTAATACATACCGAAGGTAATAACTGTATTCATTTCGATAAAACTCTGTTAATCCCAGAAGTTGATAGATAGAAAATCTTGGTTTTGAGGATACAAGGCATCCAGTGTATCACTAGCTAAAGTCTTACTTGTGGACTTGTAGGTAGACTGGATTTTCTAAACCTTGGTCTTCCAACTTTTTCTCCCCATAACACGAGCTAAAAACTTTAACAAAGGTTAAAGTCTTGTTCACTTGTCTCGATCTCACCTTGCTGATGATAGGCAACGAGACTAGACAAAAGACTGTGATAAGAACCAATATCATCCTTTCGATAGGTTTTTCGATCGATTCTCTTTTTCAATCTTTGCTAAAGACCAAAAAGTCCTGTAATTCTTTCAAATAAACTGACTCTTCACTCTCATTTTCATTGAGTAAACTTGGCGCTGATAAGACTAATTGCTTTACGAGCAGAGTTAACCAAAAGAAAGCATGGTGTAGCGATTCTTTCTTGAGGTTTTCTTGACTAGCAATCAGTAATTGAGAACCTTCTTGAGTTGCTTCGGTTCAAGACTTCTCTTTCTTCATCGCTCAACAAACTAGTATTTTGAGCAATTTTTGGGCAAGTGATTCTGACTTAAACCAAGTGCATAGATGTAATCAGATGTCAAAGGCGCAAATCAAATCATAACTTTGCACCAGAACAGTATCTACTGTTGCTGGAATCGTACGATAATTTGACAAAGGACATTCCCGAATGAAGAAGTGCCAAGAAATCATCTAAAAGTGACCTGAGAACCTTTCAAATACGGTTGCAAATTGCTCCATTACGTGGCAAAAATGCTTTCCAGACCTCCTCTTGTCTTTCTTGTTCTGCCACTTCCATTGTTTGCAGATAAGATTTGCAGTTGCTTGGTCACAAAAGAATCCTTCAAAAAGTTCTTCCATTTTTCAAGAATATTTTCAGACTTTTGTTTACGACTGGATAATAGAGTTTCTAGTGGATTTAGAACACGAACACGAAGCTCATTTAACTTTTTACTAAATCAAATTTCTCACGATGGTTTTTTGTAAACTCTTGTTTAAAACTAGAAAGTCCATCAATTCCTAAATAACGGATATATTGTTCAAAGCTATCAATTTCCTCTTGACTAAGGTCAGTATACAAACCAGTGCGTAGGAGATTAATCAAATCTTCCTGACGGAAATTGTATCGTTTCAAACGTCCGATGGATTCTACGAATTGAGTCAATGGATGATGAGCCATGGACTCACTCTTGCCCAGATAAAATGGAATCTGATACTGATTAAATATTGTCTGCAAAGACAGTTTATAAGACTCTACATCTCCTAGCAGGATACGAAAAATTCTTATAACTCAGTTCTGACTCTTGGTGCAATTTCTGACGAATACTGCGAGCAACTAACTCCAACTCTTCTTTTTGGGTCAGACAAGACCAGATTTGTAAATCTTTCTATCTTCATCAGTCACTCTAAACTAATTTCAGAAAAATCATAGGCACTTTCGAGAAGTTTTGACGCTTTAGCAAAGGCATCAAAATTTCCGTGTTCTTGACATGCATCTTCTGCCTTGGTCTGATATTTAAAAGCTAAAATGACGTAGAAACTCAACACTAGCTTGATAGAGATTCCCTTCAGTAAAACGGACTATGTATGCTTTTCTTTAGTTGCATATACACCCGATAACAATCTCAACACCCCTTACGATGAAAGCAGATCCACTAGGTGTTCTTCTTCTGCAGAAAAATCGAGTAAAACCATCAATGACTAGGGCAATCTGACTAAAAATCACTGCTTACTTTATTTTCTTCGATAGCATCAATCAGATAGGATAATGGACTCCTTGTGAAACTTGTCCTTGATTGAGATAAGCTGTTACCTTTTCAAAAATCAAGAGTAAATCAGAACGTTTATCAGCGTCAGATAGACTTTCTAAATCCAAAAAGCTCATCTTCGCAGTTGTCATTTCATGATAAATCTCAATCAGTTGTTGGATGAATTGCGGATCTTGCTTAATAGCCCCGTAAACACGCAAATCCTTAGCGTCTATCTCAGACAAACATTTATAAAAAGCCATACCCAGACCAATATCATCGAGACTAGACTTCGCTGGTATATCGTTTAAAACCAGATAACGAGCCATTTGAGCGAAGCGCGTGACTGTGATCGCAAAAGAAGCCTGCTGACTCAAGCACTCCAGCACGGCACGTTCCTTTTCAAAAGAAAGAGAGTTAGGGGCGATATAAAAGACTCGTTTGCCTTGGTCAACTAGTCCTTGAGCCTCCTTGGTTAGGATTTCTGTCAAAGAAGTCCGAGTATCGGTATAAAGTAGTTTCATCTCTGCCTCATTTGTTTTTGTCATTACCTTTTATTATATCATTTTTTAAGTCAAAACAGATTGATATAAAGCCCTAATTTTAACCTGTCCCATATCAAAAAAGTCGGAATAAACTCCGACTTTTTTTATTATTTACCTAGCAGAAAACAAGAGTACCCATAATTCCCAAAATGCAGTAATGTTGATCATAATGTGAAGTAAAATAGGATAATAGAGAGAGTGAGTTTTTCGGTAGAGGAATGCAGTAAATTGCTCCACCACTTGCATAGGTGAAAAAGGCAAGTGGTGTTATACCATCAGCAACATGCACATAGCCAAATACACAGGCTGATAGTAAAACATCTCCATACCAAGGTGAATCTTTCAAAAAAATGTATTCATCAGAACTCCTCGATATACCAATTCTTCTGTAATTGGTCCTAGCAGACAAACAACAAGTAAAAGATATAGTAACTCTTGTCGCCCTGTCATCTCAGTCAATTCATTTAAAGCCATTTGATTGGACGTTGCTGGGGTTAAAAAGGAAAACACAATACCTGAAAGATAACTGACTCCATAAGCAAGAAGCAAATAAACTAGATATCTCCATTTCCACTTAAACTCAAGCATTTTTCTACCTTCGAATACTAGTAAATATAGCATAGCTAGAAATAAAGTAACGATAAACTCTAAAAAAAGCAAAGAATTTGAAAAAAATTCTCGACTAGCAACTACAAAGTCTACCTGCAAAATGATTAAAAATCCACCAAAACCATGTCTTTCCTATAAATGATTACCAACAAGGCTAGTAAAATCTGTACTACTCTTTTTTTCATGACAAGACCTCTGCTTTTTATACATTACTCTATAATATTAAATATTGCAAAATTTAGTATATCATATTTTTGTTATCTATCTAGTAAAAATCCTAAAAAGAAAATAGCATTTCTCCTTACTTTAGCCTTATTTTCCTCAAAATATGCTATAATATAGGCAAAAACACGTGAAAAAGGAAATACTATGATTAAACTACTTTGCTCTAGATATGGATGGTACTCTCCTCAACGAAGCCAAGGAAATTCCTCAGGCTCATATTGATGCTATTCATAAAGCTATCGAAAAAGGTGTCAAACTGGTTCTATGTACTGGACGTCCTCTCTTTGGAGTTCTTCCCTACTACAAGAAACTCGGTCTTGATTTGCAGAATGAATACGTCATTGTCAATAATGGTTGTTCTACCCACCAAACTAGTGACTGGAGCCTTGTTGACTGGAGGGAACTTAGAAAAATCAGACATTGAATACCTGAATGACCTTGCTGAAAAAGAGTGAGGTTCAGTTGACTCTCTTTGATGAGGAACACTACTTCGTTCTCGGAGGCAAACCAAATCCTATCGTTCAATATGATGCCACACTTGTCTTTGCTGACCTAACTGAAATCTCACTAGAGGAAGCTACTAGTGGTAAATATCGTATGTTCCAAGGCATGTTCTTAGGTACAAAAGAACAAACAGATGATTTTGAACAACGATTTGCTGAAGAACTTTGTCAGAGATTTAGCGGTGTTCGTTCTCAACCAGTTATCTATGAAGCAATGCCACTCGGTACAACCAAAGCTTCTGCTCTTTCTCGTTTGGCTGAGATTTTTAGATATCCAACCTTCTGAAATCATGGCTATGGGTGATGCCAATAACGACATTGAGATGTTAGAGTTTGCTGGGCTGGGGATTGCCATGGGAAATGCCAGCGACCACGTCAAAGCTCTTGCTGATGCCGTAACAACCAGCAATGAAGAAGACGGCGTTGCACGCGCTATTGAGAAATATATTTTGTAAATAATAAAAGCAAACCAGCAGAACATTCTGCTAATTGCTTTTTATTTTTTTAGAATAAAAGCTGTCAAAGCTGTGATAATCCCAAAAACGATACCTGGTGCATTAGCTGCTGCCAAAGGAATATCACGTTCTTTTTTAAAGAGACCGTAGTAAACCCAAAGACTGCAGTTAATTGCAGCTACTGCTGGTTGGATAAAAGTTTCCTTTTTGACCCGCAAGGTTGTTCATAATTTGTGGAATATATGAGATATACATCATAACAGACATAAAGGTTGCAATCCAACCCAAAGTTTTTCATTTGTTTTTTTCAGTCATTTTTCTCCTTTTCAAAAACAGTTTTCAATTATACACTATTTTTTAGATAGTGAAGTTTAAAAAGCTATTTGTTAAAAAACTTGTAAACTATCACAATCTTGTGATAAGAGAATCAAAAATACCCTCTTGCTATTTCAAGAGGATATTTTATTCGTTTAGAAAACTTACTTTTTTCTCAATCGGTGCTACACTAGCCAAAAAGTTTTTTTCAGACCGACTTCTGGGAAATTGATTTTTCAATTCCTGAGTTGATCCACTACCTGAAACTTCAAGCACAGTTCCTTCACCCCATTTTTTTATGAAGAGCAATATCTCGATAGACCAGCTAGTTTCACTAGAAGACGATTTACTATTAGATGCAAATTGTCCAAATGGTAAACCACTTGATTGGATCGATGTAGGGAGCAGCATTCCGCTTTTCGTTCTTGAAGAGCCTGAGCCAAACTCATTCCTTTGACCAAATGCTAGTTCCTCCACTACTATAAGAAGCTTTTAAAAGCTAGTATTAGCTGGACGAGCTAAACCTTGATAGGTCAACAAATCTGAACTAATCTCATTGATAAAAGCGTGTCGGGACGATTGTAACTTGTACGTCCCGAAAAAGCAAGCGAGAGTTTGGCATTGGTTAGATAGAGAATTTTTCTCGGCGCGTGATTCCTACGATAGGCCAAAACGACGTTCTTCTTCTAATTCATCTGGATCTTCAGAGGCACGACTAGAGGGAAAGACATTTCTCCTCCATACCAATAATAAAGACAACTGGAAACTCAAGTCCCTTTGGCAGCGTGAAGAGTCATCAAGGTTACTTCAGATGTCTCCTGACTACCAGAGTCAGTATCTGCAATCAAAGCCAAGATCATTCAAGAAACGACTAAGTTTATCTAGTCCTGTTTCCTCTTCTTGACTTTCAGGATTGTCATCGAAGTTTTTTGTAACAGAGAGGAACTCCTCGATATTTTCAACCCGAGCCTTACTTTCCAAGGTTGCTTGGGCATTCAGAATATCAACGTAACCTGTTTTTTCTAATACTGCTTCTACCAACTCTAGTGATTGTAAATCGGTCCAGTTGTTCCCTCAAATCCAGAATCATATTTGCAAAAGTCCCAAATAGACTGAGCAGCTTTTACCTTTTGATACCTGATAACATGATATTTGCTGAAGCATCTAGCATGGACATTTCTTGCAAATTAGCAAAATCACGAATCTTCTCAACAGTTCCTGGACCAATACCACGCTTTTGGTTCATTGATAATACGCTCAAAACTGATATTATCACTTAGGTTGGCAATAAGATTGAGGTAAGCAATGATATCACGAATTTCCTTACGGCTGTAGAATTTTGTTCCACCAACCATTGTATAAGGAATATTTGACTTAAGCAAAGCTTCCTCAATAGTACGTGATTGGGCATTGGTACGATAAAGAACTGCGAAGTCTTTATGAAGGAAGTTGTGGCTACGACCAAGTTCATCGATGGTTTTGGCTACAAAGACAGCCTCATCCTGTTCGTCGTTTGCACGGTAATAAATAATCTGTTCCCCATCAGCATTTTGGGTCCAGAGATTTTTCGGACGACGATTTTTATTGTTTTTAATAACATCATTAGCCGCTTGGAGGATGGTTTTGGTAGAACGGTAATTTTCCTCCAGTAAAACAACCTTAGCATCTGGATAATCTTTTTCAAAATCAAGGATATTCTGCATATCAGCGCCACGCCATCCGTAGATAGACTGGTCAGCATCCCCGACAACGCAGATATTTTTGAAACGAGAAGCCAACAGTTTGACAAGTTGATACTGGGCATGATTGGTATCTTGGTACTCATCAACATGGATGTACTGAAACTTTTGCTGATAGTAAGTCAAGACATCAGGATTTTGATCAAAGAGACGCAAGGTCAACATAATCAAATCATCAAAGTCCACTGACTCAGACTGACGAAGTTCCTTTTGGTAGGCCGTATAACATTTAGCGACAATATCTGTATACAAGTCTCCTGCTTGAGCAGCATAAGCAACATCGTCAATCAGATCATTCTTAGCATTAGAAATGGTCCCCAAAATAGAGCGTTCATTCCACTTTTTAGGATCCAAGTTTAACTGCTTGAGAATGCGTTTCATGAGTGTTCGCTGCTCACCTGGATCGATGATGGTAAAGTTACGATTGTAACCAATATGATCCGCATCACGACGTAAGATACGAACACACATAGAGTGAAAGGTCGCAATCAAACAATCCTGAGTAGCTGGATTTAGACCATAGGCACGCTCCTTCATTTCACGTGCTGCTTTATTGGTAAAGGTAATAGCTAGAAATATTCCATGGATTGACCATCTTTTCATCAATTAAGTAGGCAATACGATGGGTCAAAACTCGTGTTTTTCCAGAACCAGCCCCCGCCATGATCAGCAGTGGACCTTCTGTGGTTTGGACCGCTTCTGCCTGTCGGTCATTCATACCGTTTAATAAAGGGTTCATTTTTCTCTTCCTATTCTTCAAATCAATGTTTCTATTATATCAAAAAAAGACTGAAAAATAACCTGAATTGGAACAAGTTCTATTTTTTCAAAAAAGAACACTAACAAGTGTTCTTTTTATTTTAATCATGAATAGATTGTAAAAGTGTCAACAAGGCTTGAGCCGATCTGCGTCCTGCTTCTACGATAAATTCATCAAATGAAATAGAAGCTTCGTGGTTCGCATTATCACTCATTGCACGGACAACTAAGAAAGGTAGATTAAGCGCGTGAGCTGCTTGAGCGATAGCCGCTCCTTCCATCTCAACCGCAAGCACCTGAGGAAAATGTTCTTTTATAGCTTTAATCTTATCTTCACCCGCAATAAAACTATCACCGGTCGCAATCAAACCTAAATGCCATTTTTGGTTAAGTTTAGACAAACTTCTTGAATCAAGCTAACAAACTTTTTATCTGTTTCAAAGTAGAGTGGTTGTTGAGCCATCTGACCGTATTCATAACCAAAAGCAGTCACATCAACATCATGATAGGCTAGCTTTTCAGCAATCACTACATCACCGACTTCGATGCCTTCTGCCAAAGCGCCAGCTGAACCAGTGTTGATAACAGCATCTACTTTAAAGTGATCAGCTAAGATTGCTACACTCATAGCAGACATAACTTTACCAATTCCACTCTCGACCAAGACAAGCTCGACTGAACCAATTTTACCTGTATGATACTTATTTCCTAATACCGTCTCTTCTTGAGCATTTTCTAAATGTTGAATTAGATAAACTAGCTCTTCTGGCATAGCTGCTATAATTCCTATTTTCATGACATTCCCCTTAAATAAATCTCATTGCTAAAACTAGCAAAATCAAGAGAAGAATAACAGCAAATAGAATCTTATTCAGTTTTGAGTTAAAGACATTTCTCTTAGTATTTTCAATTCGACGACTTTTTATGGATTTGCGGTTCAACCTCAATCGTTAGGGTATCTTGACTAAATCCATGGTCACTTGAACGTGAAGCTCTATAATGTTGAGATGAAGTAGATAATATCTTTGTTTCTTGATCATCTACTAAAGTAGGACCAGAGATATTTTCACCACGATTTGCACGCTCGATTATTTCGTCTGTTAATAAAGGTTTTCCCATAGGTTCCTCCCCTATTTTTTTCTTGTAATTCCCAGTACTGGATAGCCATGATAGTCTTGGCATCACAAATATCACCAGACTGGATCAGTTCTTTAGCTTGGTCAAGACTGACCTCGAGTAGCTCTAAAGTCTCATCTTCATCCTGAGGACGAGGATTTTTAACTTTTGTCAAATCGCTTGCCAAATAAAGTTTTAATCGCTCATTACAGAAAACCAATAGCAGAATAGAAAATCATACAAAAGAGTCAGTTTTTCCAGTGTAGGCAGCTTCTTCTTCCAATTCACGAAGAGCTGCTGCTTCAGGATCAGCGTTTTCTCCAATTTCTAGTTTTCCAGCAGGAATTTCAACAGAAACTTTTTCAATCGCCTTGCGATATTGCTTGACTAGAACAATCTTATTTTCTGGAGTAACTGCAAGAACACATACTGCACCATTATGGAAAATCAAATCGCGTTGAGCTGTCCCTTTTCCTGCAGGAAGTTCAACCTGGTCTTGTACCAATTGGAAAATAGGTCCTTTATAGATTTCTTTTCGACTAATCGTCTTCTCTTCAAATTCCATCGTTAGCTCCTATTTATTTTTAGGATGGTGAGGGAGACGAGTTGCATATTCTTCCTTATTAACTTGACGGCCTCGCCCAATAGCAATTGCATCAGCAGGCACGTCTTTAGTAATGGTTGAACCTGCGCCAACAAGAGAGTTATCCCCTAGTTCTACTGGAGCGATAATCGTTGAATTAGATCCGACAAAGACATTGTTACCGATAACTGTCTTATATTTATTTTTCCCATCATAGTTGACTGTTATAGTACCAGCACCAAAGTTGACGTCACTGCCAACTTCACAGTTACCAATGTATGTCAAATGACCTGCTTTTGTATTTTCTCCAATGCTAGAACCTTTCACCTCAACAAAGTTTCCGATATGAACATCTTTTCGCCAAGCTAGAACCTGGACGAATATGAGCGTAAGGACCAACTGTAACACCATCAGCAACTGTGCTTTCCTCAATCATAGAGTTGGTAATTACTGCACCTGCCCCAATTTCACTATCCACAATATAGGTTCCATTGGTTAAAACTGTCTCAGCACCAATCTTACTAGAACCTTTGAGGGTTACATTAGCTTCAATTTGAACGTCAGGGGCAATTTCGACATCAACATCAATATAAGTCGCATCTGGATTTACAAAACTTACCCCATTGACCATGTGTGCTTGATTAATACGACGACGCATAACAGCTTCTGCTGTAGCGAGCGCTACACGGTCATTTACCCGAGACTTTCATCAAAGTCTTTCAGAGTATAAGCTCCTACTTTTTCACCAGCTTCACGGAAAATTCCAATCACATCCGTGATATAGTATTCACCTTGAGCGTTGTTGGTATTGATATTCTTAAGTGCTTCAAAGAGACGAGCGTTATCAAAAACATAAGTTCCTGTATTGATTTCTTTGATTTGTTTTTCAAAATCAGTCGCATCTTTTTGTTCAACAATACGGAGTACTTCAGCATTGTCATTACGAACAATACGTCCATAACCAAATGGATCTTCAGCTTCTGCAGTAAGGATAGTGGCTACGTTCTTGTGATTTACATGAAAATCAATCAAGTGTTTCAAACTTTCACCCGTGATTAATGGTGTATCACCTGCAATAACCAATGTTTGTCCAGAAAGTCCCTCAAGAATTGGTTCGGCCATCATAACCGCATGACCAGTACCTAATTGCTCAGATTGTCTCACAAAATCAGTCTGTCCTGCTAAAACTTGCTCTACAAGTTCAGCCTTATGACCAACAACTGTAACAGTTTTTTCAGGGTCAATTGCGCCTACACTACGAAATACATGCTCAAGCATTGAAATTCCTGCAACCTTGTGCATAACTTTAGGTAGATCTGATTTCATACGGGTACCTTTACCCGCTGCTAAAATAATTGCATAATTTGCCATATTTTTCTCTTTTCTATAGAAATTCTTTATCATTATACCATATTTTAGTTCATCTTACACAAATTTGTTGAAGTCAAGCTCACTCAAATGACTGTCACTGTCCTATTTTTGAGTAAATTTTTTTGATTTTTTTCACAAATTACGATAAACTATAGGAGTATGAGAAAAAAATTCGTCCCAGCATTTTATAGTTATTATATTTGTCTGCTTTTATAGGACTCTTGATTCTCAATCGTCCCACGATTCGAAGAACATCCTGTAAAAACCAAACAAAAATCCAGTTCAAATAGAAACACAAGCTCTACATAACTTGATAAGCTTATCATCGATATCTCTGGTTGGCAAAGACCGTCAGAGATTAACTATGATATTTTTATCTCAAAAACATCTCTGGTGCTATTGTTCGAGTCCATGGAGGAAACCAGATTACTACTGAGAACGATGCATCTTATACGAATGGAACAGATAAAGCTTTATAAAAGTCATATCTCAGAATTCCAAAAAAAGGAAATATTCCAGTTGCTGTCTATGCATATGTATCTGGAAAAAGTGTAGAGGAAATGGAAAAAGGTGCTGAATCATTCTATAATTCAGCTTCACCCATACAACCCTAGCTACTATTGGTTAGATGTCGAAGAAAAAAACCATGTCAGATATGAACAAAGGGAGTTGAAGCTTTCGTGCTAAAGTTAGAATCACTTGGTGCTAAAAACATCGGTATCTACATTGGTGTTTACTTTCATGGAAGAACATAGCATCAGTACAGATAAGTTTTTCAGCTATTTGGATTCCTTCCTACGGACCTGACTCAGGCTACTTTTGAAAGTTCACCAAATACAGACCTTGACTTTGATCTTCATCAATACACATCAAAAGGGAAAACTGGTTGGATTCTGAACACCATCTAGACTTAAATCTTATTTCTTTATCAAAAGATAAGGAAGAAACGTTTAGAAAACTATTCTTAAAACCTTAATTTTCATTCAGCAAGCAGATATTCCTTCTGCTTGCTTTTTTTATTTCTCTTACTTTTGTGATATAATACAAGAAGAGAATTTTTAGAGAATAAATATGGAGAGAGTTTATGTTATCTTGGATTTCAAAAATGATTAAAGGAATTGTTATTGCGCTAGGATTTATCTTGCCTGGTATTTCTGGTGGAGTTCTGGCAGCTATTTTTGGGTATCTATGAGAGAATGATTCGTTTTTCTTGCCCATCCATTTAAAAACCTAAAAGAAGATATTCTTTATTTCTTACCTGTTGCTATCGGTATGTTACTAGGTATTGGGCTATTTTTCTTATCCAATTGAGTACCTACTTGAGCATTATCAGGTTTATGTTTTATGGAGTTTTTGCGAGTGCTATTATTGGTACAGTCCCAAGTCTTGTAAAAGAGGCTACCCAAGATTCTGAAAGAGACAAAGTCGATCTTATCTGGTTTTGGGTGACTTTTATCGTTTCTGGAATTGGTCTTTACGCTTTAAACTTTGTTGTTGGTTCACTCAACGCAAGTTTCACAAGTTTTATTTTAGCAGGTGTCCTTCTTGCTCTAGGTATTTTGGTTCCAGGATTAAGCCCCTCAAATCTTCTCTTTGATTTTAGGACTTTATACTCCCAATGTTAACTGGATTTAAAACTTTTGATTTATTTGGTACCTTTTCTTCCAATAGGAATTGGGAGCTGCTGCTACTCTTATTATTCTTTTCAAAATTGATGGATTACGCTCTTCGAGTGTATCACCTCGTGTTTATCACTTCATCATTGCAATCGTTCTTTCAAGTACACTCTTGATATTGATTCCAAATGCGGGTAATGCCGAAAGCATTAACTACAGTGGTTTATCTCTTGTTTCCTATGTCATCATCGCCTTCTTTTTGCTCTTGGCATTTGGTTAGGTATTTGGATGAGTCAGTTGGAGGATAAATACAAATAATGGCTAAAAAGTTAAAGTAAAAAAGACCTTAGTAGAGCAAATTTTGACTAAGGCAGGTGTTGAGCATCAAGGTATTCAAATCAATGCTTTAGAGGGAAAACTTCCTTCTGATTATGATAGAAATCATATCTTTAAGACCTTAGCGTTATTAGGGTGACAAGACTGGTCCAGTTATTGGAATTGTTCCTATCACCGAACACCTTTCTGAAAAGAAATTAGCAAAAGATTTCGGGTAAATAAAAAGTGAGCTATGATTCCTCAAAAGGATTTAGAAAAAACAACTGGATATATCCATGGAGCTAATAATCCAGTCGGTATCCGACAAAAGCACAACTACCCTATTTACATTGATGAAACAGCTTTAGAATTGGAAAAAATGATTGTCTCTGCTGGAGAAGTCGGACACAGTATCATCATTGCGCCACAAGATCTGGCAAACTTTGTAAAAGCCAGCTTTGTAGATATCTTAGAGGAGATAAACTGATGAAACTTTACTTTGTCCGTCATGGTCGAACAGTCTGGAATCTAGAAGGTCGCTTTCAAGGCGCTGGTGGAGATTCCCCTCTTCTCCCTGAATCTATTGAAACTTTAAAAGACCTGGGCCAATATCTTAAAGATATCCCTTTTGACAAGATTTATTCGAGTGATTTACCAAGAGCTGTAAAATCAGCTGAAATTATCCAGAGTCAATTGACAAATCCATGTCCTTTAGAAAGTGTTCCTGAACTCAGAGAATGGCACCTTGGTAAAACTAGAAGGGTTAAAAATTGCTACTTTAAATGCAATCTATCCGCAGCAAATTCAAGCCTTTAAAACAAACTTAGCTAAGTTTGATACGAGTATGTTTGAAGCTGAATCACTCTACAGCACAACTCAACGTCACCATTCAATTTATCAAAATCTTTGAAAAACTCTAAGGCAGAACAACTATTACTGGTTGGTCATGGAGCAAATCTTACTGCAAGTCTTCGAACACTTTTTAGGATATAATGAAGCTCATCTTCGTAAAAGATGGCGGTTTTGGCCAATGCAAGTCTAACAATTATAGAAACTGAAGACTTTTGAAAAACTTTACTCTAAAGACTTGGAACGATACTCTTATCAAAAAATAATAGAACTTGATCTATTACGTCAAGTTCTTTTTAGTTTTTATAGAATATCCGTGAATTTCTTTGACTATTTTATGATAAAATGGGAGTATCGTGAAAAATTGATTTATTATTTCAAAAATTTGATTAAAAATTAGGAGGAACCCATGTCAACAGAACATATGGAAGAATTGAATGACCAGCAGATCGTTCGCCGTGAAAAAAATGGCTGCGCTCCGTGAACAAGGAATTGATCCATTTCGGTAAACGTTTTGAACGTACTGCTAACTCTCAAGAACTAAAAAGATAAATTTGCTGACCTTGATAAAGAACAACTACACGAATTAAACGAAACTGCTACTATTGCTGGACGTTTAGTTACAAAACGAGGTAAAGGGTAAAGTTGGTTTTGCTCACCTTCAAGACCGCGAAGGACAAATCCAAATCTACGTTCGTAAAGATGCTGTCGGTGAAGAAAAACTACGAAATCTTTAAAAAAGCTGACCTCGGAGACTTCCTTGGTGTCGAAGGTGAAGTCATGCGTACAGATATGGGAGAACTTTCTATCAAGGCGACTACATCACTCACTTGTTCAAAGCCCTTCGTCCGCTTCCAGAGAAATTCCACGGCTTAACAGACGTTGAGACAATCTACCGCAAACGTTACCTTGATTTGATTTCTAATCGTGAAAGCTTTGAACGCTTTGTTACCCGTTCAAAAATCATCTCTGAAATCCGTCGTTACCTTGATGCTCAAGGATTCCTTGAAGTTGAAACTCCAGTTCTTCACAACGAAGCTGGAGGTGCTGCTGCCCGTCCGTTTATCACTCACCACAATGCACAGAACATTGATATGGTACTTCGTATCGCGACTGAGCTTCACTTAAAACGCCTTATCGTTGGTGGTATGGAACGTGTTTACGAAATCGGACGTATCTTCCGTAACGAAGGAATGGACGCTACACACAATCCTGAGTTCACTTCTATCGAGGTTTACCAAGCTTATGCAGACTTCCAGGACATCATGGACTTGACTGAAGGTATTATCCAACACGTTGCAAAAGCCGTTAAAGGCGACAGTCCAGTTATCTATCAAGGAACTGAAATCAAGATTAACGAACCATTTAAACGTGTTCACATGGTTGATGCTATCAAAGGAAATTACTGGGTGTTGATTTCTGGCAAAGACATGACTTTCGAAGAAGCTAAAGCTATCGCAGCTGAGAAGAAAGTTCCAGTTGAAAAACACTATACTGAAGTTGGTCATATTATCAATGCTTTCTTTGAAGAATTTGTTGAAGAAACTTTGATTCAACCTACCTTTGTCTATGGTCACCCAGTAGCTGTATCACCACTTGCTAAGAAAAATCCTGAAGACGAGCGCTTCACTGACCGTTTTGAGCTCTTCATCATGACTAAAGAATACGGAAATGCCTTTCACAGAGTTGAACGATCCAATCGATCAGCTTAGCCGATTTTGAAGCCCAAGCCAAAAGCCAAAGAACTTGGTGACGATGAAGCAACAGGCATTGACTACGACTACATCGAAGCCCTTGAATATGGTATGCCACCAACAGGTGGTTTTGGGGAATCGGTATCGACCGTCTCTGCATGCTCCTCACTGATACTACTACTATCCGTGATGTACTTCTTTTCCCAACTATGAAATAAAAACTAAAACTCCTAGAAATTTTCTAGGGAGTTTTTTTAGATAAAAAGACAACCTCATCTATAGAGGTTGTCTTTTTGTTATTAAACTAGAATAAACCAAGAACAGTTCCATCACTTTCAACATCCATGTTGAGAGCAGCTGAGTCGTTTTGGAAGTCCAGGCATGGTCATAACGTCACCAGTAAGGGCAACGATAAAGCCTGCACCCAAGTTTTTGGTACCAATTCACGAATAGTAATTTCAAAGTTTTCAGGTGCACCAAGAGCATTTGGATTATCTGAGAAACTGTATTGAGTTTTTGGCCATACAGATTGGCAATTTGTCCCAACCGTTTTGAACGATTTGAGCAATTTGTGTTTGAGCTTTTCTTCTCGAAGTTTACTTTGCTTCCACGATAGATTTCAGTGACAATCTTTTTCAATCTTTTTCTTGAACTGAAAGGTCATTGTCATACAAACGTTTGTAGTTAGCTGGTTTTCGTCAATTGTTTTTGACAAGAGTTTCAGCAAGAGCCACTCCACCTTCTGCTCCATTAGCCCATACGCTAGCTAACTCGACTGGAACATCGATTGAAGCACAAAGTTCTTTCAAAGCTGCGATTTCAGCTTCTGTATCTGATACAAATTCATTGATTGCAACAACTGCTGGAATACCGAACTTACGGATATTTCTCAACGTGGCGTTTCAAGTTTGCAAATCCAGCACGAACTGCTTCTACATTTTCTTCTGTCAAAGCATCCTTTAGCAACTCCACCATTCATCTTAAGAGCACGAAGAGTCGCTACAATGACTACTGCACTTGGAGCTGTTGGCAAGTTTGGCGTCTTGATATCCAAGAACTTCTCAGCACCAAGGTCTGCACCAAAACCAGCTTCAGTTACTGTGTAATCAGCTAAGCGAAGAGCTGTTTTTGTCGCCAATACAGAGTTACATCCGTGAGCAATATTGGCAAATGGACCACCGTGTACAAAGGCTGGTGTACCATAAATTGTTTGAACCAAGTTTGGTTTGATAGCATCTTTCAAAATCAATGCCAAGGCACCCTTCAACCTGTAAATCACCAACTGAAACAGGTGTACGGTCATAACGGTAACCGATGACGATATTAGCCAAACGACGTTTTCAAATCTTCAATATCAGTTGCTAAAGCAAAGGATAGCCATGATCTCTGAAGCAACTGTGATATCAAAACCATCTTCACGTGGAATACCATTAAGAGGACCACCAAGACCAACAGTTACGTGACGAAGAGCACGGTCGTTCAAGTCCACAACACGTTTCCAGAGAATACGACGTTGATCGATTCCTAGCTCATTTCCTTGGTGCAAATGATTGTCAATCAAGGCAGAGAGAGCATTGTTTGCAGTTGTAATAGCATGCATATCACCAGTAAAAGTGAAGGTTGATATCTTCCATTGGTAACACTTTGGGCATAACCACCACCAGCTGCACCACCTTTTAATCCCCATAACAGGACCAAGAGAAGGTTCGCGGATAGCAATCATGGTTTTCTTACCAATCTTATTCAAAGCATCAGCAAGACCGATTGTAATAGTTGATTTTCCTTCACCTGCTGGAGTTGGGTTGATAGCTGTAACCAAGAATCAACTTACCAACTGGATTTGCTCTCAACCTCACGAGATTTTATCAAAGCTTAGTTTAGCCTTTGTACTTTTCCATACAACTCCAAATCATCGTAAGAAATACCAAGTTTTCTCAACAACATCAACGATTGGTTTTTAACTCAATACTCTGTGCAATTTCAATATCTGTTTTCATATAAAACTCCTATGCCTCTATATGTGTTTAATCTCATTATAACACAAAAACAAGATTTTTTATACAGTAACGATTATGATTAGTATTTTTCTGTGAATTCTCTAAAATAACAAGACTTTTTTTATTCTATTTAAATTTTTATATGTCTTTATAGATTTTAACTATGATTAACATCCTATAAGCCCTAGTTACATCGCTTTCATTTTGACTTAATGCTCATTTTTTGTGTACAAATAGTTCTATGAAAATTTTAGTTACTTTGGTGGTACTAGTGAAAGAAATTGATAGAGTTCGCTCTATCACCAACCACTCTTCTGGTCGACTTGGAAATAGTTATCACAGAAAGCTCTTCATAAAAGGCTGGTCATGAAGTTTGTTTGATTACAACTCTCTCAGGCAGTTAAAGCCAGCTAGTCATCCAAATCTTAAACATTATCGAAATTAAAAAATACAGTTTGATTTGCTTGAGAGTCATGAAAGATAAGGTTAAAGGATTACCAGGTTTTAATCCATTCTATGGCTGTATCTAGATTACACTCCTGTCTACATGACTGATTTAGATGAGGTTCAAGCTAGTCAAGATTTATCAGAATTTCTAGATAAGAAAAATCAGGAAACCAAAAATTTCATCTAAAGGAAGATGCTCAGGTTCTATTTTCTTAAGAAAAATCCAAAGATCATATCTCTCTGTTAAAGAATGGAATCCTAAAGATTCATCTGATAGGTTTTAAACTCCTGGTTGATGTTACAAAGGATCATTTGATTCAGATGTTGCTGAGAAAGTCTTGAAAAAGAATCAAGCTGATATTATTGTTGCTAAACGATTTGACTCAGATAAACTGCTGAACAACACTAGGCTTACTTAGTTGAAAAAAATGATTATCAAACTGCTATGAGCAAAACAAGAAATTGCTGACTTTATACTTTGAGAAAAAAATTCAAGATTATGACTTTTTTTAGAAAGGAATATTATGGCTCGTATTACTCTTGCTATTACTGGTTCAATTGCTTCCTACAAGGCTGCTGATCTAGTTAGTTCTTTGAAAAAACAAGGGACATTCTGTTACTGTTCTTGATGACTCAGTCAGCAACAGATTTTATTCAACCATTAACTCTGCAAGTACTTTGTCCCAAAATACTGGTACATCTCGATGTCATGCAAGAACCTTATCCAGATCAAGTCAATCACATCGAAATAGGAAAAGAAACAGACTTGTTTATCGTTGCTCCAGCAACTGCTAATACCATTGCAAAATTAGCTCATGGTTTTTGCTGATAATATGGTGACTAGTACTGCTCTTGCATTTGCCAGACTATGTATCCCTAAAACTATTGGCTCCTGCTATGAATACTAAAAAGATGTATGACCACCCTGCCACACAAGCAAATCTTAAAAACTCTTAGAAAAGCTATGGTATACGAGATTATTTCTCCCTAAAGAATCTCTACTAGCTTGTGGCGACTTCGGAAGTGGCGCTCTAGCTGATCTTAGAAATTATTTATAGAAAGAATAAAGGATAAAACTCTCAATGAACAAACGCTCTAACATCGCACCTGTCGCTATCTTTTTTGCTAGTATGATTGTCATCCATTTACTGAGCTCAATCTTATTTAATGTACTACCATTCCTAATTAAACCAACTATTGTACACATTCCAGTAATTATTGGAAGTATTATCTACGGACCCACGTATTGGAGCTATCCTTAGGTTTTTTAATGGGAATGATTAGCTTGACGGTTAATACACTTACAATCTCTACCAACAAGCTATCTCTTCTCACCATTTTGTACCTAATGGTAACTTTCTATTCAGTTGTGATCGCAATTGTTCCTCGTATCTTAATCGGTTTGACACCTTATTTCGTTTATAAACTGCTAAAAGGAAAAAGCTGGACTCATCTTTTGCAGGTGCACTTGGCTCGCTGACAAATACAGTATTTGTCTTAGGTGGTATCTTCTTCTCTTTGGAATGTTTTTGATGGAAATATTCAAAAACTATTAGCGACTGTTATCTCTACAAATTCAATCGCAGAATTAATTATCTCGGCTATCTTTAACTCTCGCTATTGTTCCAAGACTTGAAAAAAATTAAATAATAAAAACTGTATCAAGAGATACAGTTTTTTTATTACTGAGCTAAACGAGCCTCTTCTAAAATCTTTTTCAATCTTAGTAGTCAACAAGTCAATCGCTACAGTATTGGTTACACCTTCAGGAATTACAATATCAGCGTAACGTTTTGTAGGTTCAATGAATTGATGATACATAGGTTTTACCACACCCAAGATACTGATCAATAACGCTATCCAAACTACGACCACGTTCTTCCATATCGCGTTTAATACGACGGATGATACGAACATCATCATCAGTGTCCACAAAAATCTTTATATCCATCAAATCACGAAGACGTTTGTCTTCCAAAACCAAAATTCCTTCTACAATAAAGACGTCTTGAGGTTCTTGACGATAGGTTTTCGAGCTTCTTGTATGGGCAGCATAATCATAGGTAGGAATATCAACAGGACGCCCTGCCAACAATTCTTTGATTTGCGCAATCATCAAGTCAGTATCAAAAGCAAAAAGGATGATCATAGTTAGTTTTAATACGTTCCTCAAAGGTTAGATGAGATTGATCTTTATAGTAGGAATCATGCTCAATCATAGCAATTTTTTTCATTTGGGAAAATGCGATAAAGATTGCTTTAGAAACACTGGTTTTTTTCCTCCACCAGATCCCCCTGTTACTCCGATAATGATTGGTCTGTTTTGCATAGTTGCCTCCGTATTTTTTTCCTTTGTCTATTTTTACCATATTTTTTTAGAAAAATTTTACAGGATGGACTTTTTCAAATTAGAGTACAAAAAAACCCTTGTAGTTTAGTTCTACAAGGTTTTTAATGTTTTTTTAATCAAAGTTAACGTATTCTTTAGAAAGTTCAAGAACTTCTTCCATTGTTGAACATTCAGTAAGAGCACGGTTAGCGTATTCTTGCATCTTAGCTGTGTCAAGTTTCTTCATCAAGCTACGTGTACGAAGTACTGAAGTAGCTGACATCGAGAACTCATCCAAGCCCATTCCGACAAGAAGTGGAACAGCAGTTTGGTCACCAGCCATTTCACCACACATACCAGCCCATTTACCTTCAGCATGAGCCGCTTTGATCACGTTGTTGATCAAACGAAGGATTGATGGGTTATATGGTTGGTAAAGGTATGATACTTGTTCGTTCATACGGTCAGCAGCCATAGTGTATTGGATAAGGTCGTTTGTACCAATTGAGAAGAAATCAACTTCTTTAGCAAATTGGTCAGCAAGCATAGCTGCAGCAGGAATTTCAATCATGATACCAACTTGGATATCATCTGCAACTGCGACACCTTCAGCAACCAATTTTGCTTTTTCTTCTTCAAGAATAGCTTTAGCAGTACGGAACTCTTTCAACAAAGCAACCATTGGGAACATGATACGCAATTTACCGTGAACAGATGCACGAAGCAAAGCACGCAATTGTGTACGGAACATTTGGTTACCAGTTTCAGAGATAGAGATACGCAAAGCACGGTAACCCAAGAATGGGTTCATTTCTTTAGGAAGATCGAAGTAAGGAAGTTCTTTTATCCCCACCGATATCCATTGTACGAACGACAACAGGTTTACCGTTCATACCTTCAAGAACTGCTTTGTAAGCTTCGTATTGGTCATCTTCAGTTGGGAAGTCTTGAGAATCCATGTACAAGAATTCTGTACGGTAGAGACCAACAGCTTCAGCACCATTTTCGTTCACACCTTCAACATCTTTAGGTGTACCGATGTTAGCTGCCAACTCAAAGTGTTTTACCATCTGCAGTAACAGTTTTTAGCATCTTTCAAAAGAGCCCATTCAGCTTTTTTTGTTTAGCGTAAGCTTCACCAGCTGCTTTGAATTCTGCAATTTGTTCTTCAGTTGGGTTGATAACAACTTCACCTGAAATACCTGAAACAGCCAAAATGTCACCATCTTTTACAAGTTCAGTGATGTTGTTTGTACCCAAGACAGCAGCAATTTCAAGTGTACGAGCTCATGATAGCTGAGTGACTTGTACGTCCACTAATGTTTGTTACAAAAGCTTTTTACAAAGTTTTTGTCCAATTGAGCAGTATCAGATGGAGTCAAGTCATGTGCAATCACGATCACTTCTTCATTAATAGAAGCTGGGTTTGGCAATTTCTTACCAAGAAGATTTGCCAAAACACGTTTTGGTAACGTCGCGAATATCCGCTGCACGTTCCTGCATGTATGGGTTGTCTTCCATGCCTTCAAAGATTGTGATAAACATGTCTGTAACTTCTTTCAGACCCTGCTTCTGCATTTACTTTCTTAGCACGGATAGTTTCTTTAATCTGACCGATCAATTCAGGGTCAGCAAGAACCATCAAGTGAGCGTCAAATACTTGCGCCGCTTCTTCACCAAGCGTACCCTACAGCCTTCTCGCGGATAAGAGAAAGCTCGTTTTGAGAAGCTTCAAGAGCAACATCCAAACGAGCCTCTTCTGCATTTGTATCTTCGACTGTAATAGTCTCGAAATGATAAATCCGGTTGAACGAGTAGATATGCTTTTAGCAACTGCAACACCATCAGATGTCTGCGATTCCTTTAAGCATTTCTGTCATATCCTTATGCCAATCCTTCTTTTTTTCCATTGTTTCTGAGATAGCAGCGATAGCGTCATCAGCGTCTGCACCTTCAGCAGTGATTGTAACGTCAGCACCTTGACCAACACCAAGGCTCATAACACCCATGATAGATTTAAGGTTAACTGATTTACCTTTTGTACTCAAGAGTAATATCTGAAGCAAATTTACTAGCAGTTTGTACCAACAATGTTGCTGGACGTGCGTGAATACCTGTTTCTGCTACTACGTGGAAATCTTTTAGAAGCCATAATTTGACTCTCCTTTAAATGTTTTCTTTTTGAGTTATATCTGATAACCCTTACAATTTGGTATTATATCATCTTCTAGGAATTTTTTTCAAGTATTTTATGGGATTTCTTCTTTTCCTTTCAGATAACTTGCTGAAAATCTTCTATTTTATGTATCAAAATACATCATGTAGTTTTTTTATAATTTTTAACATTTAGAAAAACGCTGTTATTTATGGGATTTTATTTTTTTGCAATCACTATATATTGTGTTTTGGATAACTCTCATCTAAAAAAAAATCTACAATATTTAGTTTTTTTCTTCGTTGACAAAGATTTTTTTCTGATATACTTAAGAAGTAATTAAATTTTGAAAGAGGAGTTACAGAATGGTAACCGTTTATTCTAAAAACAATTGTGTTCAATGTAAAATGACCAAACGATTCTTAGATAGTAACAACATCGCATATCGCGAAATCAATCTTGATGAACAACCTGAATTTATTGAACAAGTTAAAGAGCTAGGCTTCAGCGCTGCTCCTATCATTCAAACACCAACTGAAGTTTTCTCTGGTTTCCAACCAGCAAAACTTAAAGAACTTGCTTAAGTATCAGGATTAAAAGCTTCTATGTCAATCTTAGAAGCCTTTCTTTTGTAATGAATTAAAGGAAATTTTATGGGATTAAAACAACTTGAGGATGTAACTTACTTCCGTCTAAATAATGAAATCAACCGTCCTGTTAATGGACAAATCATGCTCCACAAAGATAAAGAAGCCTTGGACGCTTTCTTTAAAGAAAACGTTGTACCAAATTCTATGGTTTTTGATTCTATCACTGATAAAATTGATTACCTTATTAAACAAGACTATATCGAAACAGCGTTTTATCAAAAAAATATCGTCCAGAATTCTTAGAAGAGCTTTATCAATTTATTAAAGATCAAAACTTCCAATTCAAAGTCTTTCATGGCAGCATACAAGTTTTACAATCAATATGCCTTGAAAACTAATGACGGAGAGTACTATCTTGAGAGCATGGAAGACCGTGTCTTCTTTAACGCTCTTTTACTTTGCTGATGGTGACGAAGCTATCGCAATTGATATTGCAATGAAATCATCCACCAGCGCTACCAGCCTGCTACACCTTCTTCTTGAATGCAGGTCGCACGTCGTGGTGAATTGGTATCCTGTTTCTTGATTCAGGTAACAGATGATATGAACTCTATTGGACGTTCTATCAACTCAGCTCTTCAACTTTCACGTATCGGTGGTGGTGTCGGAATTTCTCAGCAACCTTCGTGAAGCTGGAGCCCCTATCAAAGGGATATGAAGGTGCTGCTTCTGGTGTCGTACCAGTTATGAAGCTTTTCGAAGACAGCTTCTTTACTCTAACCAACTTGGTCAACGTCAAGGTGCTGGGGTTGTTTACCTCAACGTCTTCCACCCAGACATTATCGCTTTCCTTTCTACTAAGAAAGAAAAATGCTGATGAAAAAGTTCGTGTCAAGACTCTTTTCACTTGGTGTTGTGGTACCAGATAAATTCTACGAATTAGCACGTAAGAATGAAGAAATGTACCTCTTCAGTCCTTATTCTGTTGAAAAAAAGAGTATGGAGTACCTTTTCAACTATATCGATATCACAGAAAAAAATACGATGAATTGGTTGCAAATCCAAACATCCGTAAGACAAAAAGATCAAGGCGCGTGATTTGAAACAGAAATTTCTAAATTGCAACAAGAATCTGGCTATCCTTATGTAGTCAACATCGATACAGCTAACTGCGCAAATCCTGTCGATGGTAAGATTATCATGAGTAACTTGTGTTCAGAGATTCTTCAAGTCCAAGAACCAAGTCTTATCAACGATGCGCAAGAATTTCCTTCAAAATGGGTACTGACGTTTCATGTAACCTTGGTTCAACCAAACGTTGTCAACATGATGACATCACCTGACTTTGGTCGTTCTATCCGAGCAATGGTACGTGCTTTGACCTTTCGTTACAGATAGTTCTCACATCGTCGCTGTTCCCTACTATCGACCACGGAAACAGCCAAGCTCATACATTTGGACTTGGAGCTATGGGACTTCACAGCTATCTTGCTCAGCAATTAATCGAATATGGATCTCCTGAGTCTGTTGAATTTACAAGCATCTACTTTATGCTTTTGAACTACTGGACTTTGGTAGAATCAAACAATATTGCGCGTGAACGTGGTGTTACCTTCCACAACTTTGAAAAATCAGACTACGCGAACGGAAGCTACTTTGATAAGTACACAGTCGGTGAGTTTGTTCCAAAAATCTGATCGTGTTAAAGAACTCTTTTGAAGGTATCTTTATCCCATCTGCAGCTGATTGGGCTGAACTTCGTGATAAAGTTAAAGCAGATGGGACTTTACCACCAAAAACCGTCTTGCTGTAGCACCAAATGGTTCTATCAGCTACATCAACGATGTGTCTGCTTCTATCCACCCAATCACTCAACGTATTGAAGAACGTCAAGAGAAGAAAAATTGGTAAGATTTACTATCCTGCTGCAGGATTATCAACTGAAACTATTCCCTTACTACACTTCTGCCTATGACATGGATATGCGTAAAGTTATTGATGTTTATGTCTGCTGCACTGAGCACGTAGACCAAGGGACTTTCACTCACTCTCTCATGCGTAGTGATATCCCAACAGGTCTTTACGAATGGAAGAAAGAGAACAAACAAACAACACGTGACCCTATCTATCCTTCGTAACTACGCCTTTAACAAGGGAATCAAGTCTATCTACTACGTTCGTACCTCACACAGATGACGGCGGTGAAGTTGGATGCTAACCAATGTGAAAGCTGTGTGATTTAAAAATCTCACTAAAATCTTGATTACAAAGATAGTAACATCAAAAAGTCGGTACTCGACTTTTGTGCGGTAGCCCAATCACACAAGGCTAGAACATTCATCACTATTTTAATAAAATCAAAAGAAAGAGATTTGTAATGGAAACTTACTACAAAGCTATTAACTGAATGCCATCGAAGATGTCATCGATAAATCAACATGGGAAAAACTAACTGAACAATTTTGGTTGGATACACGTATTCCTCTTATCTAATGACTTAGATGACTGGAGAAAAGTTATCAAATCAAGAAAAAAAGACTTGGTAGGAAAAGTCTTTGGTGGTTTGACACTTTTGGATACCATGCAGTCTGAAACAGGGGTAAATGCCCTTCGCGCTGATATCCGTACTCTCACGAAGAAGCTGTTTTTAACAACATTCAATTTATGGAATCTGTCCACGCTAAATCTTATTCTTCTATCTTTCTCAACCTTTGAATACCAAAGTCTGAAATTGAAGAAATCTTTGAGTGGACTGATACGAATCCCATATCTTCAGAAAAAGCACAAATCATCAATGAAATTTATCTCAAATGGTACTCCACTTGAAAAGAAAGTAGCCAGTGTCTTCCTTGAAACCTTCCTCTTCTATTCAGGTTTCTTTACACCACTCTACTACCTTGGAAATAACAAAGTTGGCTAAACGTTGCTGAGATTATCAAGCTAATTATTCGTGACGAATCTGTTCACGGAACATACATTGGTTATAAATTCCAACTTGGTTTCAACGAATTACCAGAAGAAGAGCAAGAAAAATTAAAAAGACTGGATGTACGACCTCTCTACACACTTTATGAAAATGAAGAAGGTTATACAGAAAGCCTTTTATGATGGTGTTGGTTGGACTGAAGAGGTTAAAACTTTCCTTCGCTACAACGCCAATAAAGCTCTTATGAATCTAGGGACAAGATCCTCTCTTCCCTGACTCAGCTGACGATGTAAACCCAATCGTTATGAACGGGATTTCAACTGGTACATCCAAACCACGACTTCTTCTCTCAAGTTGGTAATGGATATCTACTTGGTGAAGTTGAAGCTATGCAGGACGATGATTATAACTACGGATTAGACTAATTAAAAATATAAAAACATCTGAGTTTAAAAACTAAACACAGATGTTTTTTTGTTTTTTTGTTTATTTTTGTTTTTCTTTTAAGTTGCTTAGATGTTTAAAAATATGATAAAATGATATTGGATATGGGGGTGATTCAATGCTAAAACAAGAAAAACTAGATGTGATTTTAGAGATTGTCAATACAAGAGGAACCATCACAGTCAAAGAAATAATGAATCGTTTAGATATTTCTGATATGACTGCTCGACGTTATCTGCAAGAGTTAGCTGACAAGGATCTACTTGTTCGAGTGCATGGAGGTGCTGAAAAACTTCGTTCTGGTTCTCTATTAGCAAATGAACGCTCGAATGTCGAAAAACAAGGTCTTCAGATTGCTGAAAAACAAGAAATCGCAAAATTTGCTGGTCATTTAGTCGAAGAAAGAGAAACGATTTTTATCGGTCCAGGTACTACTCTTGAGTTCTTTGCGCGTGAACTTCCAATAGATAATATTCGTGTAGTAACAAATAGCCTTCCTGTTTTCATTATCTTGAATGAACGAAAACTGACTGATTTAATTTTGATTGGTGGAAATTATCGAGAAATCACTGGTGCCTTTGTCGGAACCTTAACGCTCCAAGATATCGAAAGTCTTCAATTCTCTAAAGCTTTTGTTAGTTGCAATGGTATAAAAGATCATGCTATCGCTACTTTTAGCGAAGATGAAGGTGAAGTCCAAAAGCTAGCATTAAATAATGCTAATAAAAAGATTCTTCTAGCTGACCATAGTAAATTTGATAAGTTTGATTTTTACACTTTTCTACAATATAGCAGATATCGATACCATTATCTCAGATTCAAAACTTAAATGATAAAACTCTAAAAGCTTTAGCAAAAGAAACACAAAATTATCAAATCTAAGATCTAAAAAGTCTCACTATATGAGACTTTTTTTATTATAAATGATATCAGATACCTTACACACGTTCAGTCCATGAAGTAGCTGTTTTTGAAGTACTTTTATTA